>ERZ1370068.3326-contig-2440_pt1 | contig 14295 bp, 18 predicted proteins | sample MGYA00561227_ERZ1370068 | MGnify/ENA primary metagenome ERZ1370068 (study PRJEB38410, sample SAMEA6850437) | metagenome | study: Metagenomic assessment of the ecological functions of the soil: analysis of the soil microbiota associated with the...
GGATCAGCGTGACGGCATGAGCGATTGGCGGCGGAATCTGATCGAGTCTCCCGAAGACATCGCGCGCGTCCTCCGGGACACACACCGCATCGCCGTCCTCGGCATGAAGACCGAGGCCCAGCGCGGCCAGCCCGCCTTCTACGTTCCCGAGTACATGGCCCGCGCGGGCTACGACATCGTGCCCGTGCCCGTCTACTATCCCGAGGTGACGGAGATCCTCGGCCGTCCCGTCTACCGCACGGTGAGCGCGGTGCCCGGGCCTGTCGACATGGTGCAATGTCTTCCGCCGACCGCACGCCATCCCGCCGCACGTCCCCGACATCCTCGCCGCGCGTCCTCGATTCGTCGTGGTTCCAGCTCGGCATCGTCAACGACGAGGCGGCCGAGACGCTGGCGCGAGCCGGGATCGAGGTCGTCCAAGACGCCTGTCTCCTGGTCGAACACCGAGCCGCCGCCGGGCGCCGATAAGGGCCCATCTGCTTCGTTGGCGCCCTCGTCCGGGCGCTCAACGTAGAGAGACTACCGCCTCGCGCCCGGCCTTCGGGCGCCGCCTCGCATATGGACCCTTCTCGCCGCCCGGCTCCCGCTCCACCTTTGTCACCACTTCCTCACGCGCTTCGCTGCGGCTCGCCAACGGATGCTCCTCCGCATTCGCAGGACCTTGCGCGACTGACGACATTACCCGGTGCTAGTGAGGTCGCGGAGGCTCGTCGCCGAAGAGTTTGAGGACCGAGGCAGGCCATGATGGCGGCGCCCGGGAAGAGCGTCAGCCACGGGGCCTGCAAGTGGCGTGGGCGATCTCATCTCCACCGGTACCATGGGCCGGCGTGGGCGTGGCAGAACGCTGCCGCCGCGAGGGCCGACGACCCGATCCCGGGCGCGCCGGGCGGCGACGACGCCGAGGAGGACGCCTCCGCAGGCGAGCCAGCCGACGATGTCGCCGACTCGCATGTAGACGGTTGAGTCTCCCCGCTCGATCACCGGTACATCGCCCACCACCACCTCACGTCGCCACTGGCCGCTCCGCGCGGTGATGCGGCCGACCGGATCGACGAGGGCGCTGATCCCGGTATTGGTGGAGCGGATGAGCGCCCGGCGCGTCTCGATGGCCCGGAAGCTCGCCAGCGCCAGGTGGATCATCGGCTCGTGGGAGTCGCCGAACCAGGAGTCGTTGGTCAGGTTGATGAGGACGCTCGTCGGGCCGCCGCTCCGCCAGAGCCGGCGAACGAGCGCGGGCAGGATGTCCTCGTAGCAGATGGTCGGGAGGAACGTCAGCGCCCCGAGGCGGAGAGGCTCCAGGCTCTCGCCGGACGTGAACGTCGAGCTGCGGGGGAACCAGCGACGGATCTCCGGGAAGGTGTTGGCGAGGGGGATCCGCTCCCCAAACAGCAGCAGCTCGATCTTGTCGTAGCTCCCCAGGACGTCGCCGGAGGCCGAGGTGAGGAGAGCGGTGTTGAAGGTGTCGGCGCCGCCGTCCGGGCGGCGCCGGTAGGTCCGGGCCCCCAGATCATCGGACGATCGAGCCCCCGTGTAACCGCCTCGCGCATGTTCCCCTGGTCCCGGGAAGCCAGCGATTGTAGGCCGTCTCGGGCCAGACGAGGAGATCGACGTCCGGATGGGCGGCGAGCGCCGACCGGGACAGGTCCTGGTGGAGCCCGATGAAGAACTGGGGGTCGGCACCCTTGTCCCGGGCCCCCAGGTTCGTCTGCACCAGCGCAACCTTGATCCGGGCTGAGGCGGCGGTGATGCCGTCGACCTGGGGATGCGCACCAGGCCGTAGGCGAGTGCGAGCACAAAGAGCGCAGCCGGCACGGCGAGGCGCCACGCCGCCGGCCTCCGGCGCCCGAGGGATGCGTCGACCAACTCGTAGACCGCGCCGTTGACGAGGCCGATGAGGGCGGTCAGGCCGAGGAGGCCGGTCACCTCGACGATCTGCGTGATGGCCGAGAAGCGGTACTGGGAGGCGCCGATCGAGTAGGGGAACAGAAGCGGATAGAAGAACTCGACGGCGGGATAGGCGACGGTCAGGGTCCAGAGGGGCGCGAGTCCGAGGCGGTCCTCGCCGCGGCGGACGGCCCACAGGAGGAGCGCGAACAAGCCTCCCTGGTAGACACAGAGGAGGAAGAGGCCGAGCCATGCGACGGGCCACGGCAACCCCCGAACTCGGTCAGCATGTGGGCGATCCAGTAGTAGCCGCCGAGGTTCGCGAGCGTGCCGAGGACCAGGCCATAGACGAGGACCCGGCCCGGCGGCTGGTCGCGGATTGCGACCAGGGCGGGAACGAGCGCCACCCAGGTCAGGGGTAGAAACCGAAGCCGATGAATCCGAGGACGACCAGGACCGCTGCGCTCACGATGAGCGCCATGCGGATCAGCGTGTCTCGGCTCATTCTGGAAACGATCGACGTCGTCTACTCCGAGGCCAGCGGGTAGCGCACGGCCTGTAGGCCCCTTGAGCCGCGCGGCGTCGAACTCGCTGACGCTGGCCGAGAGGACGACCGTCGCGGCCATGAGTCCGATTACGGTGGTGACCGTGCCGCACAACTAGAGAAGCTCCCCATACGCCCGTTTAGGCTGGGGCCGCCGCTCCTCACCGCGCGCGCTCCTTCGTCCGCCACCCGGACCGGCCGAGCACGAGAGCGCCGACGATGATGAGCGGCACGCTCAATACCTGTCCCGTGTTCATGCCCGCGAAGACGACCGGCCCCTCCTTGGCGAACTCCAGGAAGAATCGGGGCAGAAACATGCCGACGAGAAACAGGCCGCTGAGGACGCCTTGCGGAGGCGCCCACCGCTGGCGCGCCAGCAGCAGAGCGAGGCACAGCGCGATGTACCACAGGCCCTCGTAGACCTGGACCGGATGCCGCGGGATCGAATCAACGCGGTCGAAGACGACGGCCCACGGCAGACTCGTCGGCTTGCCGAGCACTTCCGAGTTCATCAGGTTGCCGAACCGAACGCACGCGGCCGCCAGTGCGATGCTGATCACCGCACGATCCCCGATCCAGAAGAAGGGCCTCCGGACCACAAGTCGCGCATACAGCCACAGCATCGACGCGATGCCGATCACCGCACCATGGCTGGCCAGTCCGCCGTGCCAGATCTTCAGGAGCTCCCGGGGATGAGCGCGATAGTAGCTCCACTCGTAGAACACGATCTTCACCGAGTCGCGCCCCGATCACCGCGCCAAGCGCGACGAAGATGAGGAGCAGGTTCGCGTAGACGATGTCGATCCCTTCGGCCATCGAACGTTCTTGCGGCGATGACATAGCGCACCGAGCAACCCGCTCACGAAGAGCAGCGCGTACCACGTGAATTCGCGCTGGCCGAGGACGAACATCACGGGATCGGCAGCCCAATGAATGGCGTTCATGGCGCAGCACTGATGACGCGATGCCCCATCCGTCGGGACACTACGCGGGCCGACCGAGCGCTGTCAAGGCGTGTCATTCGTCGCGGCCCATCAAGCTGCACGGTGGTCCTGCCCGGCGCCCAGCACGCGCATCACAGCCCTGCATCTGTCCTGGAAGCGGCGTGATCTGAAGCCGCCGGTCCCAGAGGAACGCGTGCCCAAGGCGGCCAAGTTATGAGCAACCGCAGTCCACACGGTGCAAGATGTTGCAAAGACATTCGATTGCGCAATGAGTTGGAGTGAGCATTGCGCAGCTTCGGGATTTGACCTCGATTGCCAGGTCTGGCATTGGGATTGCCTTTAGGCGCCCCTCGTGTTATCGATGCCAACGATGATGGTGACGAGGGACCCGCGAAAGGTGAGTCTTGGTCCTCTGGAGCCCCGTCTCGGCGCACCGGGAGCCCTTCCCCGAGGGCATTCCGATTGATCTGGCCTCCCTGCCGTTCAGCCGCAACCGTTGTCCTGCTGGTTGCCCTCGCGCTTGGCGTGTTCCCGGCCCTGGCGCTGGCGAGCCCTACCGACCCGCTGTGGATCGGCGGGGTCTACGATGGCGGTGACTGGGACGACGCCGTCCTGGCCTCGGCGTTCAGCGACGGTGTCGCCGGCGCGACCGGGCCCAAGGACCTCTGGACGTCGTGGATCGCTGTCGGCACGGTTCAGTTGGGCTGGCCCGGCCCGCCCACACGCTTCGCCCTTCCGGCCTTCGACGGCCGAGCTCCTCCCGCCGCCTGAGTCGTGCATGGCCTCGCCGCGGCTTTGACCGCGGCGTCCCGCTCGACGATCGCTCGCTGACGACTGGACGTCTTCGCGGTCCCGTCGCAGACAGGAGGCTCACATGCTGGGACCACAAGATCTATGGATTGCCCTCGCCCTCGGCGTCTTCTTCTCGCGCTCGCTGGGCCAGGCGATGAAGGTGAGTCTTGGTCCTCTGGAGCCCTCCTTCTCGGCGCACCCGGGAGCCCTTCCCCGAGGGCATTCCGATTGATCTGGCCTCCCCGCCGTTCAGCCGCAACCGTTGTCCTGCTGGTTGCCCTCGCGCTTGGCGTGTTCCCGGCCCTGGCGCTGGCGAGCCCAACGGACCCGCTGTGGATCGACGGGGTCTACGATGCCGGTGACTGGGACGACGCCGTCCTGGCCTCAGCCTTCAGCGACGGGTGTCGCCGGCGCGACCGGGCCCAAGGACCTCTGGACGTCGTGGATCGCTGTCGGCACGGTTCAGTTGGGCTGGCCCGGCCCGCCCACACGCTTCGCCCTTCCGGCCTTCGACGGCCGAGCTCCTCCCGCCGCCTGAGTCGTGCATGGCCTCGCCGCGGCTTTGACCGCGGCGTCCCGCTCGACGATCGCTCGCTGACGACTGGACGTCTTCGCGGTCCCGTCGCAGACGAGGAGGCTCACATGCTGGGACCACAAGATCTATGGATTGCCCTCGCCCTCGGCGTCTTCTTCTTCGGCGCCAAGAAGCTCCCGGAGCTCTCGCGCCCGCTGGGCCAGGCGATGAGCGAGTTCAAGAAGGAGCGTGACCGGGACGGCCGATGAACAGCCACCGGCTCCTGCCGGCCGCGCCCGTCAAGCCGGAGGGCGCGGCGAAGCCGGAAGGCGCGACGGCAACCAAGGACGAATCGACCGCCTAAGAGCGGCAGTGGCGCGCTCGTGGCCGCGAATCGACCGACCCGCAGCGCCTGCCACGTAGCGGCCGCCCAGACGACTTCGCCTCGACGAAGAGTGGCCGGCCATGGGACCGCATGTTGCCGGGAGATTTCCGATGCAAGACCACGGGTGGCCTTGAGGAGCCACCCAGAAGGAGGAGGACATCGTGAAAATCGCAGTGTTCGCTAACTCCGATTTTGAGGAGGCGTCCACGCTATGTCGCCAGGTCACCGTTTGTCCCCGCGGAGGCGAATCATGTTGCCGGCCTCCTTCGCCGCCTGCGGAGTGCTGGTCGCCATGCCTTGCTCGTGGCGCTGATCGGCTGCTCAGCGCTTCGGAGCAGTCCCCGGTGCACGGTCGACGAACCCGGCCAAGAACGCCGGTGCTCTGCGAGTGCGAACTGCGATCCTCAGGCGGTGCCGTCGCCGTTCCTCGGAAGAACTTCATCGCGGCGGGCCGGGACGATGCGGCGCAGGGCAAGCATCGCACCGGGAACCAGTACACCCTGGGCCGAGTCAGCACGGTCGGCCTTCGATTCCAGAAGCTGGGTCGTCCCGCACCTGGCGACGATCACGTCCGCGACAGATCCAGTTCACGGCAGCGGCGGCGTACCAGCGGCAGCGCCACGCTCCAGATCCACGATGGTGGACTCAGCCGGACGCCGACGCCGTTCGGGCCACCGGCTGCGTCGACCGTCAACGACACGCTCCCGCTCGATCGCTGGACCATGTCGACTGGGCACCGGGCCCGTGGGCAGACCAGGTCCGGGCGATCCCGCGCAGGCGAACCCGAGCCGACGCCGGACCTCGCGTCCTCCTGCAGGCCATCGTGAACGACCCGAACTACACGCCCGACAGCGCGGTGGCGTTCATCATTACAGCGGACCGGGCGGACGCACGTGGCCGCGCGCGTCCGAGTCGAGCAGTCCTCAGCCAGCCTTACCTCACCGTCGAGTACGTGCCGCACAAGGCTACCGCAGCAGTTCGTGACGTGCGCCGACCCCGGCGGACGCGGCCGACCAGGCGAAGGCGGCGGCGGTCTGCCAGGGCACCGTCCAGAGCACCGTCAGCGACCTGGCGAAGCGCCTGTCGCCTGGCCAACGCCTGCACGTGCACGCTGAAGGAGGCGGATGCGATCCAGTTCTCGGCGGTGTGCCAGTAGATCCGGCGACAGGGCAGGCGTGCTCGCCGAAGGTCGCGCCGCAGAACTGCGATCCCTCAGGCATCGCCGTGGCGACGCAGGCGACCGGACAGCCACACGCCGGTCTGCGTGGCGAACTCGCCGCTGGGGTCGCTGCTGACCGGGCGCCTGAGCGCCTGCGACCTGGACGAGGCGAGCAGCAAGGTGCTGCGTGCAAGTCCGCGACGAGGAGCGGCGAGAATCCGCACTCGGCCGGCAACACGGCGCGCGGCCGTGTGCAGTTCGTCGGCACGCCGGTGTCCCGGCGATCCCCTCGGCGGGTGCTTCGTGGGCATGAACCACCGGATCAACGTGAACGACCTGCAGTTCTCGGACGCTCCTCGAGCGATCACAGGCTGACCGACGTCACCGGTGTCGGCGAGAACACGATCGGCGCCTTCGTCGACAGCACCACCGGCGTGGGCACCTTCGCGCCGAACTTGACGAACCACTCGGTGCGCGGCACCGACATAGCAGAAGACGACGGCGGGACGAAAGGCTTCTACGCCGGCAACGCGCGCTCCGCTGACAATCTCGGTCGGCGGCTGGCAGCCGGGCGGGGCGTGCTCGCTGGCGGGCACCCTCATCAATGAGAAGCAGGTGACGCTGGCACGCCGACCTCCACGGCCGGCTCGTCAACCAGCCGCCGACGGCCATCGCCGGTGACGATCAGACGGGCGATAAGGCGTCGAGTGCAATTTCAGCGGGCGGCGGCGACGTTCAACCTCGACGGCTCGCAGAGCTCCGACCCGACAACAACATCGTGTCGTTCGCGTGGTTCAAGGGCAGCCGGACCGGCCAGCTCGATGGGGAACCTGCTCAGGGCGCAGTTCACGCAGCTGGTCAGCACGCCGACGTCGAACCACCAGACGTCGTACGTGCTCAAGGTCATCGACGCGTTCGGCCAGTACGACGAGGACACGACCACGGTCAACGTCGTGGACACCACTCCGCCGACCGTCACGCGCCGCCCGACCCGCCGCCCGGTCGGAACGGCGGTCGAGTGCACGGGCCGAGTGGTCACGCCGGTGGCGATCGGGACGGCGACGGCGGACGACGTGTGCGATGCCTCGCCGGCCGTCACGAACGACGCGCCGCAGCTCTTCCGGGCTCGGGACACCATGGTCACGTGGACCGCGACCGGCACGCAGTCGACGACAACGAACAAGGGCTACGGCGACGCAGAAAGTAACAGGTCGCGGACACCACGCCGCCCAACCTCACCGTGACGCTGTCGCCGACGGTCCTGTGGCCGCCCGATCACAAGCTGATCCCGATCACGGCGACGATCACGGTCAGCGACACCTGTGATCCGAACCCGACCGTGAAGCTGATCTCGATCACGAGCAACGAGCCCGGACAACGGCCTGGGCGACGGGGACACGGCAGGGGGATATCCAGGGTGCGACCGCCGACGCTCGCACGTTCATGCTCCGCGCGGAGCGAAGCGGAAAGGGGAACGGGCGGATCTACACGGTCACCTACCGAGCCACGGACGCCAGCAACAACACCACAACCAAGACGGCCACCGTGATCGTCCCGAAGAGTCAGGCGGCCAGCAGATAGATCGTGCGGTGGGGAGCCGCCTCGGGGCCTCATCCTCGGCCCCCGGGCGGCTTCGGCTTCCGTTGACCTGAAGGCGGTCGTCGCAGCACCCCGGCGCATACCGGCGCCGGGGTGCTGGCGCGAGCTCACTATCACTACCGTCCTGCGCCTTACTTCGACGCTGCGAGCAGCTGATCGATCGCGGCCTTGAACGCCGCATACGGCTGGGCGCCGACCAGCCGGGTCGCCTTCATCTCGGAGTCGTTGGGTCCGGCCACACCGATGAAGAATGTCGGCGTGCCGGTGACCTGAAGCCGCTGAGCTTCCGCGAGGTCCTTTCGGATCGCGTCCGCGTGCTTTCCGCTCTCGAGGCACCGCTCGAAGGCGCCCTTGTCGAGCCCGAGCGCCTGGGGTCCCCGCGCCGACCTCCACTCCGTCGGCGTCCAGGGTCAAGATCTGCCCCTCGATCCGCAAGGGCGGTGGATGGGTGTCAGCGAGCGCCCGGGGCAGGGCCACGAGGCGTGGCTGAGACCCCCGCGCCTGCTCGTCGCCGCGCTCGCCCCACAACAGGGCCGCGAGCTTGTCACGGGTGGCCCCCTGCTGGGCGTTCACGATTCTTTCACGCTCGGCCGCACGAAGCGTGCACGCCAATCGTAAGAATACGGGAAAGGTGACCCATATGAGCGATGGTCGGCGCGCCAGCTTCGTCACCCGCGTAGGTCAGGCCCGGCGGGCCAGCTCAGCGGGTCATCGAGCGGGTAGCGACGGGCGCGAAGGAGGAGGCGTTTATATCGCGGTGACGGGGCCCAGGGACGGGGTGCCGGCCGCAGGAACGCGTGTTGCGGGGAGACTTCCGATCCAAGACCACGGTGGCCATAAGAAGCGGGAGCCATCCAAAACGGGCAGGACATCGTGAAAATCACGGTGTTCGCTAACTCCGGTTCTTTCGCTAACTCCGGGTTTGAGGAGGCCGCTATGTCGCCTAGACCACCGATAGTCCCTACGATCGCGCCCGCGAGGGCAATCATGTTGCCAGCTTCCTCGCCGCGTGCGGAGTGCTGGTCCTCATCCTGTTCGTGGCCCTCGTGGGCTGCGGGCAGTTCTGTCAACCGGTGACTCGATCAGCCCGAACGCCCAAAACGCCGTACTCTGCTCCTGCGAATGCGACGGTATCGTCGAGGTCGCCTGTCCCGGACGAGAACTTCCTCAAGGCCGGGGCGGACGATGTCACGCAGGCGCCCACCCAGCCCACCGCGGTGCTCAACCTCACGGTGCTCACGTTGGGCCAGGACAACCATGTCGGTCTTCGGTTCCCGAAGCTCGGTGTGCCGCCGAAAGCGCACATCGACGCCGCGTACATCCAGTTCTCGTCGACGCAGGTGGACGCCAGCGACCCCGTCCTGCAGATCTCCGTAGTGAGCTCGCCGAATGCCGACCCATTCACCGGGGCGACGAACCTCAGGACGCTCGACACCACCGGTCAAATCAACTGGTCGCCGCCCGACTGGGCCGCCAACGAGCGGGACCTCCCGGAGAGGAGCCAGGACATCCGCGACCTCGTCCAGGCCATCGTCATCCGTGACGGCTACACTCCCGACAGCGCGATCGCGTTCGTCATCACGGGCTCGAACGGCCGGCGCCTTGCCTTCGCGTCCGAAAGCAGCCAGGGCAGCCCGCCCGGTCTCGTCGTCAAGTACACGCCCAGGACGATACACGAAGGAGTTCCTGGGATGCGGGGATGCGAGCACTCCGGCAACCCAGGAAGCTTTCTGCACGCAGCAGGTAGAGTCCAACGTGGAAAGTATCGCGCAGCAGTGCAAGCTGGCCAGTGCGTGCACGCTGCAAGGTCTCGACGCGGACGAACGTCGACAAGACCGCGTTCTCGTTGGTCTGCAACCCTGCCCCCGGCGGCCCCGGCTGCCCGAAGGTCCTTCCGCCGGCCGACTGCGACCCCGACAACATCGCCAAGACGACGGCCGCGACGGACGAGCCACACACCCGTCTGCGTGGCCCATTCTCCCCTGGGTTCGGTCCTCTTCGGGCAGTTGAGCGCCTGCGAGATCGAGGGCACTCCGAACTGCCAGTCCACGGACGGCGACAGCAGCTGCGTGCTCCGGTTCGGGTCTTCGACGGTGACGATTCCGACACGAGGTACACGACGCCGCGCGGGCGGATCGAGTTCGCCGAGAAACCGTGTTCCGCCGGCTCCCGTTGTTACGGGATGACGCACCAGGTGCACCTGGAGACGACGTCACCTTCGAAAGCAGCTTCTTCGAGAGTTTGTTCGCTGGCGATCACACACTGGTCGAGCTGTCGGGCGTCGGCGCGAGCACGGTCAACGCGGCGCTGAATGGCGGCAGCGGTGCGGGCACGTTCGCGGGCGCATGGATCAACGCACTCCGTGCGCGGACGCGAGGACGGCGGCGACACGGTGGCCGTGTTCAAGGCCGGCAGCCTGCCCATCGACGTCGGACTTGGCGGCTACCAACCGAACGGCGTGTGCACGCTGCGGGGCATGGTGCTGCAGACGGACCACATCGAGATGTTCGCCAACATCAAGGGGAGGCTCGTGAACCAGCCACCGAGCGCCGCCCTCACTCCCGGAATCGACGGTCGAGTGCAATGATAAAGCCCCGAGTCGCGCGGCGTTCGCGCTCGACCCGACTCTGGCACGATCCGGACAACAACGTGGCGTCGTTCGCATGGCACCTGGGCAGTCGGAAGGGCCCGCTCATCGGGACGCGTGTCGAGCGTCGACCTCGAGCAGCCGCTGACGCCCGCGAACGAGCCGCCGACATCCTACTGGTTCAAGGTCATCGACGATTTCGGCGAGTATGCCGAGGCGACGACCAAGATCACGGTCGCCGACACGACCAAGCCGATCGTGACGGCGCCAGCCGACCGGACAGTGGAATGCTCGGGACACAGCGGTACGCAGGTGCTGAATCTCGGAAGCGCGACGGCCACCGACACCTGCGATGGTTCCCTCCCCCGGTCGGGAACGACGCACCAGCGTTCTTCCCTTGAAGCCGACCCCGACCCTGGTCACCTGGTCCGTGCGCGACGCCTCCAACAACTTGGGCACGGCCACCCAGAACGTGACCATCGTCGACACCAAGCCGCCGACGATCAGCGTGAAGCTGTCGCCAGCGGTGCTCTGGCCGCCCGACCACAAGCTCGTGCCGATCACCGCGACGCATCACGGTCGAGGACAAGTGTGATCCGAACCCGACCGTCAAGCTGCTCTCGATCACGAGCAACGAGCCGGACAATGGCCTGGGCGACGGTGACACGGCCAACGACATCCAGGGCGGGGCGATCGGCACCGACGATCGCACGTTCCTGCTCCGCGCGGAGCGAAGCGGGCCGGGCAGCGGCCGGATCTACACCGTCATCTACGAAGCGAGGGATGCCAGCGGCAACGCGAGCACCGGCCAGGCGACCGTCACCGTGCCGAAGAGCCAGAGCCGGTCACGCCGAGCTAGATCGTGCCGCGGGAGCGAGCTCGCACTAGTGGGCAGCATCCTGACCCCCGGCGGCTCGGCTTCATCTGGACCCGGGGGTCTGATCCTTTGCAGAAGCCCAGGCGGGCTAGGCAGGCGGCCGGGTGTGGTCGCGAGCCGGGCGTCACTGCCGCTTACCGGTCTGTCACTTCGGTGCCGCGAGCAGGCCGTCGATGATCGACTTGAACGCCGAGTACGGCTGCGCGCCGACCAGCCGCGTCGCTTTCATCTCGGACTGTTCGGGCTCGACACGCCTATCAAGAACGTCGGCGTGCCGCGTGACCTGGAGCCGCTGCGGCCTCCGCGAGATCCTTCCGTATCGCGTCCGCGTGCTTCGCCGCTGGCGATGCACCGCTCGAACATCCGCATGTCCAGCCCGATCGCCTGCGCATGCTTCGCCAGGTCGTCTCGGCCGAGCTGACGCTGGTTCGCGAACAGGCGATCGTGCATCTCCCAGTACTTGCCCTGATCGCGGGCGCAGTGAGTCGCCTCTGCCGCCTTGAAGGCGTCCTTGTGGATCGATTCCAGCGGCAGGTCGCGGACGACGTACCGCACCAGGCCGGTCTGGATGTAGTCTCGCTCGATCTGGGGTACGTCTCACGGACGTACCGGCTGCAGAAGGGTCACTGGTAATCGGTGAACTCGACCAGCGTGAGTCTTGCGTCGCTTCTTGCCCTTCGACGGCCCGTCGCCGACGTCAGGACCGCTTCCGGGGCGGCGACCGGCCCTGGGCGCGGGCGGGGCGCACTCGAGCAGGTTCTTGATCTGCTGGAGTTCCGTAAGGGCAGCCTGGCCCTCCTTGAGGGCGTCAATGTCCTTCCGGAGCGCCGACAGGTCGTCAGCAGTTTGCGCCTGCGCGAGCGAAGGGCTCAACGCGATCAGCACGCCGGCCACGAGTGCATATCTCACGATCGTACCTCCCACAACCGCACCTCCCGGGTGGGTCGATCGTCGGGACCAAAGCGGAACCGCAGTGTAGCCGCCGTCGCGGATCGCCACGCAGAGTCACTGCAGAACCAGCCAAATCGCACCGATTCTCCGGCGCGCCGTCGCGGATCGGTCCCGCCTGCAGACGACGGCGAGCATGATGGCGAGTAAGGGAGTCCCCGAGGACGGCACGACGGCCTTGACACGGTCAGCAGCGCGGTGCTGTCATCGGCGTATTCTCGGAAGGTCGAGGCGTGGCGCGCAATCCGTAGGCGCGGCGGGCTGTCGCTCGGACCGCAATGCGGCGCGCCACGGAAACGGCCTCGGGACAGCCGGAACGACGGAAGCGCAGAAGTCAGAGTCTGCCCACCTTCCTTGGGCGTGCCGCTGGTCGGCACAGCAGGGAGGCCATAATGGCCACGACCATCACCGAGCACTACCGTGCATATGCTCCGAAGCCGTTCACCCGCGCCGAGCGCGATTCGGTGACGGTCCTCTTCGGCGGGCTGCACTGGCGCGTCGAGCGGTTGATCCAGGCCGTGCTGGAAAACGGCGGCAATCGCGCCGAGGTCCTCCCGTGGCCACGAGGGGAGGATCTCCTCACCGGCCGGGAGGTCGCCGACATCGGCCAGTGCTGCCCGACGAGCTTCACGACGGGCAACCTGGTCAACTTCGTCAAGCAGAAGGCGCAGGAGCACGGGGCGAGGAAACGAGCCAAGCGCTACGTCTACCTGACGGCCGGCGCTTGCGGCGCCTGCCGGTTCGGGCAATACCACCAGAGCTACGAGCTGGGACTCCGTAACGCCGGCCTGGGCGCATTCCGCATGTTCCTGCTGGCCCAGGACGACCTGGCCCAGAGGGCGGTCATGGGCGGCGGTCTCAACCTCGATCCTCCGATGACGCTCGGCTGCCTCTGGGCGATCTTCTGCACGGACCTCGTCCAGGATCTCGAGTACCAGGTACGGCCGTACGAGGTGGTCGCCGGTCAAACCGACGCCGTCGTCAAGGAGAGCGTCGAGTACCTCTACGACCTCTTCCGCAACCGGCCCCGGCACGGCCCGTTGCGGTCGGTGTCCTGGCACCTCACGACCTCCTCTTTCACGAGGGCGCTCCGGGAGATTCACAGGAAGTTCTCGGCCATCGAGGTGGACCGTCTGCGCGTGAAGCCCTCGGTCAAGATCACCGGTGAGTTCTACCTGCAGACCGTGGAGGGCGATCCCAACTACAATATCCATCGCTGGCTCGAGGCAGAGGGTGCGCAGGTCTATCCCGCGGCCATCGCCGTCTGGATGGACTATCTGCTGCGCCTGGGTCTTCAGACCTTCGAGGACTACAGTGGCATCGAGCGCGGGGCACGCCTCAAGCTCGGCGCCGGCCGCGTCGTCCAGGCGATCTACCGATGGAACTACAACCGCCTGCGCCGCGCCATGGGAAACCTGCCGCACGAGCTCCCGGATCAGTTCGAGCTGCGCCGCCTGGCCGCGCCCTATTTCCATAGCCGCCTCGACGGCGGCGAGGAGCGACATGCTCGTGGGCAAGGCGCTCTGGGCATATCTTCACAAGAAAGCCCACATGATCTGCGAGCTGTCGCCCTACGCGTGCATGCCGAATACCATGAGCGTCGGCGCCATGGCGGGTGTCATCGGCAAGTACCCCGACCTCCTCTACGCCCCGCTCGAGATCAAGGGCGACGCCGAAGTGCACGCGCTCTCGCGCTGCCAGATGATCCTGACCGAGGCCAGAAAGCGCGCGCAACAGGGAGTTCGAGGATGCGCTGGTGAGCACGGGGATGACCACGACCGAGGTGCGCGGCTATCTCGACGCTCACCCGGTGATGAAGCGCGCCACCTATCATGGTGCCGCAGGGCAACGCCGTGGGGACAGCGGCGAATCTGGTCCTGCACGTCGCCAAGCTCACCGGCCGGAAGACACAGGGCCGGGCAGATGGCCGCCCGATCAGCCACCCTTGAGCCGCGGGGCGAGCAGGTCCCGGAGGGCATCGCGCCGTGTTCGGCCTGCTCGCCGCCCGGGGCTGTGCCTACTTTCGGATTGGGCTAGTTCTCTCTCGCGGCGCCTTGATCCC
>ERZ1370068.1504-contig-11400_pt1 | contig 14293 bp, 18 predicted proteins | sample MGYA00561227_ERZ1370068 | MGnify/ENA primary metagenome ERZ1370068 (study PRJEB38410, sample SAMEA6850437) | metagenome | study: Metagenomic assessment of the ecological functions of the soil: analysis of the soil microbiota associated with the...
GCGAGAGCATCGTCTGCCTCCTCCGACAGCGGTGGAGAGGTCGCGCCGGATCAGTCGTCGTCGCGCCGATCGGGCGCCACGTCATGACGTCGGCGGGCGATATGCGCGAGCGATCGCGCGCGAGCCTAACCGGGCGGGGAGTCGCGAGTCAAGGACGGAGGTGCCGGGCCCCGAGCTGACTAGTGCGTGTGGTCGGCCAGCTCGAGGCGTAGCTGCGACAGCTCGACCGGCTTGTGGAGCACGGCGACGACACCAGGCTCCACCCGATAGCCGTGCGCGTCGTCATCGAAGCTGGTGATGACGATGGCGCACGTGCTGGGCTCGTAGCGCCGCGCGAAGCGGAGGAGATCGAGCACGTTCAAGGTGACGTGGCGCTCGGACTGCACGTTGTCGTCCAGCAACAGCAGGTCATAGGGACTGCGAGAAGATCGACGCGAAGCCCGCCCACATGTCCTCGGCCAGCTTCACGTCGTGACCGTCCGCGCACAGAATCTCGCTGAAGCCCTTCCCGGGCGTGACGCTCGCGCTCGACAACGAGGATGCTCAGCGGCATGGTCGACCCTTGGCCATTCGCAGGAGCAACGACCGTGCCCGGCGCGAGAGTGACGGTCACAGGGCGGCAAGTAGCGGAAACTACGGGCCGCCGACGGAGCCGGCGTCCCGCCGTCCGGGCGGGCGTGAAAGAACTACCTCGTACGAGTTACCTGGTTGCCGCGGCGAGGTCGTCGGTCAGCGCGCGAGCCTTACCGGCAAGGTTCGCGGCGCGCTGATAGTCGCGTCTGATCGAGCGCGCTGCGCGCCTGGTCGAGGAAGCTCTTCGCGGTCCGCAAGGATTCTTGCTGAGGCGGCTTCAAGGCGCGCCCTTCGAGCTCGCCCAGAGTTCGCGCGACGTCGACAATGTTCTGCTGGGTGCTGTCGAGGAGCCGTTGCTCCTCAGCCGGCGGCACTTCCGGCCGGAGCGGGCCCGCCGGCGAGGTCGCGCCGGGCTCTGGCGCCGCGGGCGGCGGCTGGCGTGGCGGCTGGTGGCGCCGCCGGAGCAGCCGGTTTCTTGACGACGGCCTCGTTCCCGGCGCAACCGACAGGAACAACAGCGCCGACGCCGGAAGCAGGATCCGCTTCGTCACATCTGCACGCTTCCCGACGCCACCGGAAGCGTCAGGATCATCACCGTGCCGCGATCCACTTCGGATTCGACGTCGATCCGGCCGTCGTGCATCTGCACGATCCGATACACCATCGAGAGCCCGATGCCGGACCCTCGCGACTTGGTCGTGAAGTACAGGCGGAAGATCTTCTCGAGATCCTGCGCGGGAATGCCGACGCCCTCGTCGGCGATGCGGATCTCGACGGAGCCGTCGGGTCCCGGCGCGCGCGCCGAGGGTGACCGGTCCCGCCCTTCGGCATCGCCTGAATCGCGTTCGTCACCAGATTCGTGCAGCGCCCGCTGGAGCAGCTCGCGGTCGCCGGCGACCGGCGGCAGCTCGGGCGCCACGTCCTCGGCAATGCGCGCCCGGCGCGCGCCGCCTCGGGCACCATGAGGCGCGCGATCTCGGTCAGCAGCGCGTCGACCTGGACCGGCGCCAGCCGGATCTCCTCCGGACGCACGAACTTCAGAAAGCCCCTGAACGACGCGATCGAGCCGGACGATCTCCTGGGCGATCACGTCGAGATTCTCGCGGATCGGCGGCTTGGCTCGCGCCCAGACGCGCTTCAGGAGCTCGAGGTGAATGCGCATCGCGTTGAGGGATTTTTCACCTCGTGCGCCACACCCGAGGTCAGCCGACCGAGCGCCGCGAGCTTCTGCGAATAGGTCACGAGCGACTGCACGGCGCGGACGGGCTCGAGGCTGCGGAGCGCGAGGACGCCGCCCCCGCGCCGCTCGCCATCGGGAATACGGTAGCTCGACACCGCAAGCTCGCGAGACTGTCCGTCGGGACACCGCATCTTCACCGCGGAGTTTCGGCGCTCGATCCCGGCGTCGAACAGCTCGGTGACCACCGGCCCCAGCGGGTGATCGGCTGGCAAGAGGCCTCGCGAGCGCCCCCTCGGGCGAGTCGAGCGACTTGGCCGAGCAGCCCTTCGGCCGCCTGATTGCAGAACACGACCTCGCGCTTGCGCGTTCAGCACGATCACGGCGTCTTCGAGGCTGTCGAGGATCCCTTCCATCCGCGCCCGGTCGCTCTGCCAGTGCGATTGCTCCGCGTGCACTCGCTCGCCGAGCTGGTTGACCCGCGCCGCGAGCTCTCCGAGCTCGTCGTCGCGCGTCGAGCTCGACCGTGGCGCCGTACTCGCCGCGGGCCAGCCGATCCATCCCAGTTGGCGATCTTCCTCAGCGACTGGAGCAGGAGATGGCCGACGACGAGCCCGACCGCGACGGCGATACCGAGAGCGGCCAGGGCGACCGCCAGGCTATAGAGCGCGGCCTGCGCCAGCTCCTGCTTGAGCAGGCTGGTCGAGACGCTCGACGCGGACGGTACCGAAGGGCGCTCGCCCAGGCGCATCGGAACCTGCGCCTCGTACACCTCGGGCTGGCCGAACAGCGAGCGCGACGATGCGCGAGTGTCGACCAGCGTCTTCAGGCGCTCGACGCTCTCCGCGCGGCGGCAGGATCTCCCCTCGAGCTTGGGATTGCTGTGGGCGAGAATCCGGTCGCTCGGATCGACCACCGCCGCGTACACGACCGTGCGCGAGTAACCGATCATGCCCTCGAGCAGGGCACGGATGCCCGGATCCTGCTGCAGGAGAGCGCGGGGAGGGCTTCGGCGAGGCGGCGACGACGCGCGAGCTCTGGTGATACAGCTGGCGCGCCATCAGCTCGCCCTCGTCCGCCGCGCGGACCCGAGCGCGAGCCGCGCCACGTTCGCCAGGTGCGCGACGGTCGACGCCACCGACGACGCAGCAGGACGACGAAGGCGAGCGCCAGAACCTGCGCGCGCGGAGCGTCAGACGCATTCGCGCTCAGGCGTTGTATTTGTGGAGCTTGTTGTGAAGTGTCTTGAGGCTGATGCCGAGAATCTCGGCGGCGCGGGTCTTGTTGCCTCCCGTTTGCTTCAGGGTCCGCAGAATCAGCTCCTTCTCGGCGTCCTCGACGGTCGTGCCGATCGGCAGCACCAGATCGGCGTCGGTGGCCGCGACGACCGGCTCCGTGGTCATGCCCAGGCCGGGCAGGTGCTCGGCGCGGACCAGGTCGCCCGAGCAGATGATGACCGCCCGCTCGATCACGTTGCGAAGCTCGCGCACGTTGCCCGGCCACCGATGGCGCCGGAGGACGTCGCAGCGCGGTCTCGTCGACACCCCGGACGTTACGGCCGTGACGATCGTTGAATTCCTCGACGAACGCCTGGGCCAGGTCGGAAAGATCTTCCAGCCGATCGCGCAGCGGCGGCAGCGCGATCGCGAAGACGTTGAGCCGATAGTAGAGATCCTCGCGCAAGGTGCCGTCCTGCAGCGCCTTCGCCGGCTCCTTGTTGGTCGCCGCGACCACCCGGACATTGACGCGGATCTCGGCCTTGGCGCCGAGGCGACGGAACTGCCCCTCCTGCAGCACGCGGAGGAACTTCGCCTGGGTGCCCGGCTGCATCTCGGCGACTTCATCGAGGAAGAGCGTCCCGCCGTCGGCGAGCTCGAAGCAGCCCTGTCGCCGCTCCACGGCACCGGTGAACGAGCCGCGCTCGTGTCCGAAGATCTCGCTCTCCAGCAATGTCTCAGGGATCGCCGCGCAGTTCACCGCAACGAAAGGCCCTCTCCGGCGCGGCGAGAGCTCGTGGACGGTGCGGGCGACCAGCTCCTTGCCCGTGCCGCTTTCGCCGGCGATGAACAACGTCGCGTCCGTGGGCGCGGACACTTCGACCTGTCGCATCACTTCCATCATGCCGCGCGAGCTGCCGAGCAGCCGGCCGAACGCGCCGCGCTGCCGGAGCTGGCGCCGCAGCAGCTGGACTTCGCGCGCGGTCTCGGAACGCTCCAGCGCCCGGTCGAGCAAGAGCTGCAGGCGCGTGGGATCGACCGGCTTGGTGAGGTAGTCGTACGCGCCGTCCTTGATCGCCTGCACGGCGGTCTCGATGCTGCCCTGGCCGGTCAGGAACACGACCGCCGTGGTCGGAAAGTCGCGCTTGAGCCGCGTGAGCAGCTCGAGCCCGTCGATTCCGGGCATGACCAGGTCGGCGATCACGAGATCGGGAACCCGCACCGCCGCGCGCTCGAGAGCTTCCTGACCGTCGCCGGCCGCGGACACGTCGTAGCCCCACACGGTCAAGAGCTCTCTGAAGGCCCTTGCGCGAGGCGGGCTCGTCGTCGACGACCAGGATTCGGTGATCCTTCATCCGGTCCGCATGCCCAAAACGCTCCGTCGCGACGGACAGCGCCCGCCGCCTCGGACGAGGCGCTCGAGTCGGGCCGCGAGCCACCCGGCGGGATGGCGTTGGAGGCCTCAGTGTACCCCAGCGGACTCTTGCTCATGATGTCGCGACAATGGCGCGCGCCGGCCGCGTCCGGACCAGCCGTACGTGCGAGTTCTGCCACGCCGGAATCGACCATTCGAGTCGCGCCTGGTGCTCCACCTGATGGCCGCAGGGACCGAGCGTGATCGACATCATCTCGTCCCGATCCTCCCGCCAGTCTTCCACCCACCGCAGCGCGTGACACCGAGCGCACATCATCGTCTTTGTCGGGTTCATTGGTCCCTCGTGTTGTCCGGAGCCTCGTCATCGTCGTCCTCGTCCGTTGCGACCGTCGCTAGAACCACGACATCCTGGAGCACCTCGAACGCCGTCCACCCGAATGCGCGCGAATCCCATGGCCACGGCGCCGCGCAGCGAGGTATCGAATGCTTCCTTCACAGCTCGCTTGACCGCTGGATCGGAGCGATCGGTCAGGTTCACCACCGTCTGCATGCGGACGACGCGAGCCAAGGCGGGCGTGGCGACCACCGCCGCCATCAACAACGCCGCCACGAGCCCTGCAAGTGTGCGCACGGTGCCCTCCCGATGAACCAGTCTGCTGCTACGCGTCGTCCGGGTGAGCATCGCCCGTGCCAGGGCCGGGATGAGGCTCCACCAACTATCTGATTCTGTTCTGGATTTCTATCGATGTGGTCTGGCGGGCTGGGAAGTTTCGACACGGATTCAGGCAAGAAATACGTTGTAATATTTACACGAACGTCGGGGACACGTCAGGCTCTCAACAGCTCACCGGTCGCCTTGCGGTGGACTTTCCTTGGGTTCGCGCGAGCGGCGGAACCACTCGGTCAGGCGGTTCCATCCGTTCACGACGTGATCGATGACGCCGCGATGCTCGTCGCAGAGAGGTGGCTCCGTCCCGACAAGGAACGCTTCACGAGCGACCACGGGGCAGGCGCGGGCGGCGCGCTTGCCGTTCGTGACGTCGATATCCGCGAACGAGATGCCCACGGGAACTTCGAAATCCGACTGCGGGTAGGCGTCGAACGCCTGCTTCATGAAGTCCACCCAGATCGGCAGCGCCGCGCGCGCGCCGCTCATGCCGTGCGGCTCGCCGCCGTCGAAGCCGACCCAGACCAGCGCCAGGAGCTTCGGCGTGTAGCCGACGAACCACGCGTCGCGGCCGTCGTTGGTGGTACCGGTCTTTCCCGCGACGACGTCGGGAAGCCCGCTCGCGCGCACCGCGCTGCCGGTCCCTGCCGTCACGACACCCTTGAGAAGCGACGTCACGAGCCAGGCTTCGGCAGGCGAGACCACTCGCACCGGCTCGTCCGCGCTCGACTGGCTTGACCTCGTCGTCGCCGAACTGGACGGTGTGGATGCCGGAGATCGCGGCCGGCCTGATCCCGCCGTTCGCGAGCGGAAGATAGGCGCGCGCCAGCTCGAGCGGCGTGACCTCGAACGCGCCGAGCGCCATCGCCGGAACCGGCGCGAGCTGGCTCTGGAGCCCGAGGGCGCGCGCCAGCTCGATCACGGTCGGCAGTCCAACCGTCTGAGCGATGCGGACCGTGGCCGAGTTGAGAGACTGCTCGAGCGCCTGTCGCACGGTCACGATGCCTTCGTACCGGTCGTCGGAATTTCGGGGGCTCCAGGGTTGTCCGTTGGACTCCAGTGTGAGCGGCAAGTCCTCGACGCGCGACGCGGCCGTGAACGACGGCGAGCCGTCGCCGGCGCGGAGCGCGGCGAGATAGACGATCGGCTTGAAGGCCGACCCGGGCTGGCGGCGCGCCGAGGTGACCCGATTGAACTGGCTCGCGAGATAGTCTCGACCGCCGACCAGCGCCCGGATCTCGCCGGTCGCCGGCTCGACCACGAGCATGGCGATCTGCAGACGCCGGCCCGGTTCCCGACGATAGCCGTGCGGCAGGCTCGACTCGAGCCGATCCAGGCCGCGTACGGCCGCGGCTTCCGCGAATCGCTGGAGGGTCAGGTCGAGCGTGGTGACGATGCGAGCCCGCGCACCCGCGACGACGCCGGGATCGAAGCGCTGCTCGATCTCCTGGCGCACGTAGTCGACGAAGTACGGCGCCGACTGGCCCGGATTCACCAGCGAACGCACCTGCACCGGCGCGCGGCGCGCGCGCTCGTATTCGTCGGGCGTGATCATCTTCAGATCGCGCATCTGCGCGAGCACGGTGTTGCGGTGCTCGCGCGCACGGTCCGGATCGACCGCCGGGGAATAGATGTTGGGGCCGCGGATGATCGCGGCGATCAGGCCGCCTCCGGCGTCGTCAGCTGGTGGACCTCTTTGCCGAAGTACGCGCGTGACGCCGCCCCGACGCCGCGGAGCGCGATGGGCCCGCGCTGCCCCAGATAGATCTCGTTCAGGTAGGCTTCGAGGATCCGCTCCTTCGAATAGCGCGACTCGATCAGCGCCGCCAGCCACGCTTCCCGCAGCTTGCGGAAGAACGTGCGCTGCGGGCTGAGGAGCCGGACCTTCACGAGCTGCTGCGTGATCGTGCTGCCGCCTTCCTTGACCCTGCCGGCGCGGAGGTTGGCCCACGCGGCGCGGAGCAGCGCGCGCAGGATCGAGGCCGCCGTGCGCGAAGAACCGGTGGTCCTCGGCCGCCAGCACGGCGTCGATCAAGACCTTCGGCGTCTCGTCGAGCCGGATCGGCTTGTGGTCTTCGCCCGGCCGGTCCGCCGCACTCGAGAGCACCTCGGGCTCGAGCGCGACCGCCCCTGCGTCCTGGCCGGAGCGCGTGACCTTGGTAATCCGATCGTCGGCGAGCTGCAGGCGGACGAGCTGAGCAGGACCGGCGCCGGTCTCGTCGCCACCTCGAAGATAGATGTCCCAACCATCCGAGGAGCGACGGAAGAGACCGGGCGAGGGAGGAACCGAGCGCGTCTCCTTGTAGCCGAGGCGAGCGAGCGTGGCCACGAGGCCGACGCGCTGGACGTGCACGCCGGGCGCCAAGGTTTGACCGGCGGCATAGATGAACGTCGCCCGGCGGGCGTCGGCGCGCTCGAACTTGTGGAGCTCGATCGCGGAGTAGATGAAGGGAGCGCCGACCACGGAGACGATCGCCGCGATCAGAGCCCATCGTCGCCAGCGGCGGAATTGCTCGGTCAATTTCACCTCGAGTCTATCAGGCTGGACGTCCTACGACGGCTGCGAACCGTGCACCGGATGTGCCAGCGAGCGCCGGTCTTTGTCGAATGGACTTAGCGCGCGCTCGCGGGACTCATGCACCGAGCCCGACGTCAGATCGGTGACACCTGTCGAAGTCGGCTAGGAAGAACGGGGCGGAGCGAGCGGATCCGGGCCGGCCGAGCGCCGCGGCTACGGTCTGGTGCAGCTGCCCGAGCCCCACCGGCTTCGCCACGTACGCGAAGGCGCCCATCTCCATCGCCTTCGGCCTGAGCGTCGAGTCGGGGCTGCCCGAGATCATGATCACGCGGATCGCTGGATCGAGCGCGCGAATGCGCTCGAGAACCTGGACACCGTTGAGGCCTTCCATCATGACGTCCAGCACGACGACATCTGGACGGTACTGCGAGACCGCGATGAGCGCGTCGCCGCCGTGCGCCGCCGCGTCGACCGCGTAGCCTGCTTCGGAGAAATACCGCGTCAGGATCGTGACGAGATCCGGCTCGTCGTCCACCACGAGAATGCGGCCCTGGGACCCGGTGTCGCGCATCTCCGTACGATTATCGCCCCTGGGGCCTCGCCCTCGTATGTGGATTGCGAGGCTGTAGAATTCTGTCGTTACGCCATCGATTTTGCCTCGACCTCGTCGACCGGGGCGCTCAGGTCCTCGGGCGTCGTCGACTGGTCGAGCCAGAGCGAGTGGCCGCAGAGGCAGCACTTCCAGAGCAATCGAGTCGTCGCCAGGCACGCGAAGCGCCGCGCCTCGGAGATATGGGACTTGTCGAGCGTGAGTGGTCCGCCGCACCGGCACGTGATCATCGGGGCACCTCCGTTCCGCAGGGGAGGTGCATCCCTTGGGCCAGCGATAAGCCTCCGATTCCATTGCGCTCTCCGCCGCTCGACCTCGGACGGATTGGCAACCTCGGGAAGCGGGGTGACCGCCCTCGTCATGCCGTAGTGCGGGGTACGCCGTGACCTCCCGACGCCTCATCGAGCGGCTGCAGTCGCTCTACCCGGAGGCCTCGCGCCGCAGCCTCAAACAATGGCTCACGGGCTCGCGGGTCAGGGTCAACGGTGCCGTGGTCGTCCGCGGCGACGTCGAGGTCAATCCGGCCGATCGGATCGAGCTGACGTCACCCGCACCGCCCGCGTGCCCGGCGCCCTGCGGACTCGTCCACGAGGACGACGACATCCTCGTGGTCGACAAGCCCTCCGGCCTCCTGACCATCGCCACCGAGAGCGAGCGCGAGCGCACGGCCTACCGGCTTCTTCGCGACTGGGTCGCGCGCCGCGACACGCGCGCGGCCCGGCTCTTCATCGTTCACCGGCTCGATCGGGAAACCTCGGGCCTGATCGTGTTCGCCAAATCGGTGGCGGCCAAGGAGCATCTGCAGGCGCAGTTCGCGATCCGCACCGCCGAGCGGCTCTACATCGCCCTCGCCGAGGGCGTCATGCGCCAGGGAAGGCTCGCTGGTCTCGCGCCTCGTCGAGGACCGCGCGTTGCGGGTTCGGGTCGCGGAGCGCGGAGACGGCAAGGAGGCCATCACGCGCTATCGGGTCCTCGAGCGCCGGCGTGGCGCGACCCTGGTCGAGCTGCGGCTGGTGACCGGGCGCCGCGCCCAGATTCGCGCCCAGCTCGCGGCGGCGGGCCATCCCATCGCGGGCGACGCTCAGTACGGCGGCCGGACAGATCCGATGAGGCGGCTGGCGCTCCACGCGACGCGGCTCGCGTTCGTGCATCCGCGCGGCGACCGAGTCAGCTTCGACAGCCCGCTGCCGACGGCATTCGGCCACCGGACGTGACGGCGGTGCTATGATCCGCGGCGAAAGTCCACCATGAACGATCCCGAGAAGCAGGTGAGCGCGGACGTCGCCGGTCTCGCCGCGGCCATCGAGCGGATGGCGGCCGATCTCGCGATCGGCGAGGAGCCGGCGGGCTTCGTGCTGGCGCTCGAAGGCGACGCGAAGCCCGAAGAGCCTCGTGACTGACTGGACGATCCAGACCCTCTTGCGCGCGATGGCGGCGCGCAAGATCTCGCCGGTCGAGGCGACGCAGACCTGCCTGGACCGCATCGCGCGGCTCGATGGGCGCATTCACGCGTTCATCACCGTCGACGCCGAAGGCGCGCTCGCGACGGCACGGGCGCTCGAAGACGAGCTGGCCGCCGGCCGCAGTCGCGGCCCGCTGCACGGTGTGCCGCTCGCCTACAAGGACCTCTGCCACGTGCCCGGCCTGCCGACGTCGTGCGGCACGAAGACCCGCGAGTACTTCACGTCGCCGATCGAATGCACCGCCGTCGCGCGGTTGCGCGCGGCCGGCGCCGTCACCCTGGGCAAGCTCAACATGACCGAGCTGGCGATGGGTCCGTTCGGCGACAACGCCCATCACGGCGACGTGCAGAACCCGTGGAAATCCGGCCACTGCTCCGGCGGCTCGAGCAGCGGCTCGGGCGCCGCGGTGGCCGCCGGGTTCGCGCTCGGGGCGCTCGGCAGCGACACCGGTGGCTCGATCAGGCTTCCGGCGGCCTGTTGCGGCGTCGTCGGTCTCAAGCCCACCTACGGACGCGTGAGCCGCGCCGGGGTGATGCCGCTGTCGTGGTCGATGGATCACCTGGGTCCGCTGACCCGCACCGTCGCCGACGCCGCGCTGCTCCTCGAGGTCGTCGCCGGATACGATCCGCACGACGCGACGTCGAGCCGCCGGGGGGTTCCGTACTATCAGCGCTTGCTCGAGAGCCCGATCGGCGGGCTGCGCGTCGGGATCCCGGAGAACTTCTTCTTCGACGGGATCACCCCGGACATGGACGCCGCCGTCCGTGCGGCCGCAGAGGTTCTCGGAGGCCTCGGCGCGCTCGTGTCGCCGATCCGCGTGCCCGATCCGCGGACCCTCACGGACATCGGCAACGTGATCTCACGCTCGGAGTCGGCCGCACTGCACGCGCGCCTGGCCCGCGACCGCCCGCACGAGCTTCAGCCCGCGGTCCGGACGCGGCTCGAGATCGGCTTCCACATCTCGGCGCACGACTATCTGCAGGCGCTGCGCCTGCGGTCGCGCCTCGCGCGGGAATTCATCGCCGAAGTGTTCGCCGAGGTCGACGCGCTCGTCGTCCCGGTGATCCCGAGCCGGCGCCGGCCCTCGAGACGGTCGAAGGCCGGCTCCGTGGACGAGGTCGTCACACGGATGGGGCGATTCTCGCGGCTCACGCGTCCCTTCAATGCCCTCGGACTACCGGCGCTGACTTTGCCGTGCGGGTTTTCGTCGGACCGACGGCCGCTGGCCCTGCAGATCGTCGGCCGCGCGTTCGACGAAGCCACGACTCTGCAGCTCGGCCACGCCTACCAGCAGGCCACGGCGTGGCATCACGAGGGACCACCGCTTTGACGGACACCGACGGCGGCCTCGTCGAGCGGCCGCGCCTCTGGCCGGTCTTCCTGTCGTGCGCGGCCGCCTTCGTGGCCATCGTCGCGTTCTCGCTCCTGGCGGCGGCGACGGTGCGATCGCTCTATCCGGACCTGTCCGATCAAACCGTGTTCGAGGGCCTTCCGGGACTCCTCGCGGGCACCGTCGCGTCGTCCGCGGCATTCGTCCTGACCGCGCTGATCGCGAGCGGCGGCGCCGCACCGGCGGCGCTCCGCCTGCTCCCCGGGCGCGAGACGGGCCGCACACTCCTACTGGCCGTCATCGGGATGCTGTCGCTCGGGCAAGCGCTCGATTCGCTGACCGTGCTGGCCGGATTGGCGCAGCACGGCAACATGAAGATAATTCGCGGCGCGCTGTACCAGGTCGCCGGCCCCGATCTCCTGCTCGCCGTGCTGATCGTCGGCCTGCTCGCGGGCACCGCCGAGGAGATCTTCTTCCGAGGCTACGTCCAGACCAGGCTCGTCCAGCGCTTGCCGCGCGGAGCGGCCGTGATCGTGACCAGCGTCTGCTTCGGCGCGTTTCATCTGGACTGGCTCCACAGCCTGCTGGCGCTCGTTCTGGGCCTGTACCTCGGCTGGATCACCGAGCTGACGGGAAGCGCGCTGCCTGCGGTGCTCTGTCACGTCGTCAACAACGTCCTGTTCACGCTCGTCACCTCGCGGTGGGGCGGGGTCGACGGCCTCGCGATCAATGTAGCGCTCGCCGCGGCGGGCGCCCTCGTGTTCGCGGGTGTCGTGGCTGGCTTGCGGCACACTCCGTCCGCGCCGGTCGAAGGCGCGTGGTTCACGTCCGTCGCGCTGCGCGTCTGGAAGCGTCTGCGCCGGTGAGCGGCGCCGTCCATCAGCTGGCCGAGCTGTTCGTCCGCGCGCGCCGGGCCGTCGCCTTCACGGGCGCGGGGGTCAGCACCGAGTCCGGCATCCCGGATTTTCGGAGCCCGGGAGGCCTCTGGGACCGATTCGATCCGACCGAGTTCACGTACCGGAACTTCATCGGCAGCGCGGGCGGTCGGCGAAAATACTGGGAGCTCGGCCGCGTGACGTATCCCGTGATCCGCGCGGCGCGGCCGAACGCCGCGCACCTGGCACTCGTCGAGCTCCATCGGCTCGAGCGCCTCGACTGCTGTATCACGCAGAACATCGACGACCTTCACCAGCGCGCCGGCCTGCCGGCGGACCGCGTGATCGAGCTGCACGGCAACGCGACGCGCACGCGCTGCCTCGCGTGCGGAATCGCCTACACGCGCGACGAGGTGCACGCGTGGATCGAGGCGAACGGCGAGCTTCCGGCGTGCCCGATGTGTGGCGGCATCGTGAAGCCGACCACCGTGCTCTTCGGCGAGGCGATGCCCGCGCTCGAGATGCAAGAGGCCGAGCGCCGGTCGCGGGCAGCCGATCTGTTCGTCGTCCTCGGATCCTCGCTGGTCGTCTATCCCGCGGCGTACATGCCGGCGCACGCCAAGCACGGGGGCGAACCTGGCGATCGTGAACCTCGAGCCGACTCCGCTCGACGCGCAAGCCGACCTCGTGATCCGCGACAAGGCGGGCGAGGTGATGGCGCAGGTCGTCGAGGAGGCGTCGCGTGCGGTCCCCGTGACGCTCGACGAGCTGGTCGCGCTCACACGGCAGCGGCTGGCGGCGCACGAGCGCCGTGTCGTTCCGCCGGGCCGCTCGTGCGGGCGGCGGTCCTGATTCCCATCGTCGACCGCGGCGAGCCCCATCTCGTATTCGCGAAGCGGACCGACACGGTCGGGACCCACCGAGGCCAGATCGGCTTCCCGGGCGGCACGGTCGATCCCGGCGATGCGTCGCTGCTCGAGGCCGCCCTGCGCGAGTGTGAGGAAGAGGTGGGGCTCCCGCGGGCGGCGGTCGAGCCGCTCGGCGCGCTCGACGACACCGAGACCTTCGCGACGAACTTCGTGATCACGCCCTGGATCGGCGCGATTCGCCGGCCGGTCACCTGGCGGCCGGACGGTGAGGAGATCGAGCGCGTGATCGAGGTGCCGTTCGCGGCGCTCGCCGCGCCGGGCGGACTGAGGGTCGAGCAGTGGGAGCGTGACGGCGTGCGGCGGCCCGTCTACTTTTTCGACTACAACGGCGACACGATCTGGGGCGCCACCGCGCGGATCGTCAAGCACTACCTCGATCTCGTCGCGGACACTCGATAGCGCGGCGCCGGACATGATCGAGGCAAGCGGCCTGTGCGCCGGGTGCGCCCACGCGAGAGTGGTCACCTCGGCGAGGGTGCTCGCCTTCGTCCTCTGCGGGTTGAGCCGTACCGACGAGCGCTTTCCGAAGTACCCGCGTTTACCGGTCGTGACCTGCGTCGGCTTCGAGGCGGCGGAGCGGCCGGAGAGGCTCAGGGCCACCAGAGGTAGAAGAAGCCCGGCCCGGAGCCCATGACCGACGCGAGCCGGGAGACGGTCGCGTCGAGGCTCCCGGAGGGTCCTTCGGATCGCGCGTAGTAGGTCGCGCGATACTCCGACGGGCGCTGATAGACGACGACCTTGACCTGATCGACGCCGATCGCCTTGCGCGTGAGCTCGAGCGCGTCGTCCATGTAGCCGATCCGGTCGATCAGCTTGAGATCGAGCGCCTGCTGCGCGGTGTAGACGCGGCCGTCGGCGATGCGCTTCGCGGTGTCCATCGGGATCTTGCGCGACTCGACGAGCCGCGCGAGGAACTGGCTCTGCAGCCCGTCGATCACGGATTGGAAGATCTGATGCTCCTCCGGCGTCAGCGCCCTGAACGGGCTGCCCATGTCCTTGCGCTCGCCCGACTTGATCGCCGCAGCCGAGACGCCGAGCTTCTGCAAGAGTCCTTCGGCGTTCACCGTCAGCATGATGACGCCGATCGAGCCGGTGACCGTCGTCGGGATGGGCGACGATCGTGTCGGCGCCGAGCGCCACGTAGTAGCCGCCCGAGGCGGCGACGTCCATCATGACGGCCACGACCGGAACCTTGGCGGTCCGCTTGAACATCTGGAGCTCTTTGAACATGATGTCGGACGCCGTCACCGTCCCGCCCGGGCTGTTGATGCGGACGATGACCGCCTTGACGTCCGAGTCCTCGGCGGCCTTCTTCAGCTCCTCGCGAAAGCGCACGAGCAGACCGACGCGCGGCGTCGGCGCGCCGATGACCAGGGTCTGCGACTGACCTTCCTCGGAGAGAAATCCCGAGATCTCCGTCAAGAGAACTTCGTTCGGCCGCTGCCTTCGACGGTCCGCTCCTCGAGGGGCTTGATGCGCGGCGTGAGATCGACCGAGATCAGCGAGCAGCCGGTCGCCAGCAAGAGCGAGACGAGTACGGTCACCGTGCGCATGGCGCG
>ERZ1370068.7213-contig-6144_pt1 | contig 14290 bp, 23 predicted proteins | sample MGYA00561227_ERZ1370068 | MGnify/ENA primary metagenome ERZ1370068 (study PRJEB38410, sample SAMEA6850437) | metagenome | study: Metagenomic assessment of the ecological functions of the soil: analysis of the soil microbiota associated with the...
CCGCTACGTATTGCTCATATTTTTTTAGATACGCGCGCAGACTGACATCGGTGGAAGCTCCGTAGCGGGTAATTCCGAGGGCTTTGCCTTTTAAGTCCTCATTCCGTTTGATCGAGGATTGCACGAAGAGATAAAACGAGGGTACGTTGACCACGCCTCCGATGATGACGATGTCCCCGCCGGAGAGGTTGACGTTGACGACTATTGCCGCCGGCCAGAGCGAGGGGAACTCACCGGCAATAATGGCTTGCGCCATTCGGCTGCCTCCCGCAACGTAAACCGGATCCACGTTTAAGCCATGCTTTTCAAAAATTTTTGCATCTTTGGCGATGTAAAACCCTATTTGCGTGGCGCTGATGGCGCTATACCCGGCCGCGATACGCTTGAGTTGAGCGTGTGAAGCGGCGGAATGGAACAGCAACGCAAGCGTTGCAAAAGCGAGCGCTCGTTTCATGGCACCCTCCTCTTGACGATCTCAAATAACTTGCGTAGGCGGCTTATTACCATATAAACAAACGTAGGCCAACACGCAGGGAATTGTTGACTGAAGAAGTCGGGAAGTATAAGAGAACGAAGCGCGGCGCTGAAGAGGACGGGAGTTTTCAGCTCCATGAAGTGAGGCTCTAATGACCATCGCGGATATCCAAGCAAAGAGTGAAAATTGGAACGTAAGGGTAATCGGCCATCATGACTTGAATGGCCACGGCGACGGCATGCAGTTGCTGAAGCAAGGACGCTATGTCTACGTCGCGCATCTCGGCACCTCGCCGATGGCGCTTAGCATCCTCGACGTGGCCGATCCGACGGATCCGCGCGTGGTGACACGCAGATGCCGCACGCGCCCAACACGCACGCGCACAAAGTGCAGATCGTTGGCGATATTTTGATTCAAAATCAGGAGCGTCCTTACTTCGATAAATCGGTTCCCGCCAGCGTGCCGAACGAAGCCGGCATCAAAAGTTTACAGCATCGAAAAACCCACCGAGCCGCGCGAGATCGGCTACTTAAAACTTCCCGGCAAGGGCGTGCATCGCATGTGGTTCACCGACGGCAAGTACGCGCACGTCGGCGCGATGCTGCCGGGCATCGAAGAGCGCGCCTATTTGATCGCGGATCTTTCGAACCCAACAAATCCTAAAGAAGCGGGCCGGTGGTGGATTCCCGGCACGAAGGAAGGCGAGGAGACGCCGCCGGATTGGACGCCATTTGCCGGCGAGCATTTTCACGTGCACGGCGCGATTCCGCATGGCGACCGATCCTACGTTGCCTTGGTCGACGCCGGCATGGTGATTCTCGACATATCCGACATCAGCAAGCCGAAAACCATCAGCCACATCGACTGGAGTCCGCCATTCGGCGGCTACGCGCACACGACGTTGCCGCTGCCCGGCAGAAAATTGGTGGTCGCCGTCGATGAGTCGCGTGAAGTACGATTGCAACGAAGGCGAGAAGCGCGTCTGGTTGATCGATATCCGCGAAGAAAGAAACCCGGTGATCGTCAGCTCCTGCCCGGTGCCGCGAGGGCGACTTCTGCAAGCGCGGCTTGCGCTTCGGCCCGCACAACGTGCACGAGATGCGCCCGGGCTCATACCAAAACGAGAACCTTATTTTCATTACCTACTATAATGCGGGCCTGCGTGTCTTTGATATCAGAAATAAATTTCGCCCCGAGGAAGTCGGCTTCTTTATTCCGCCGGCGCCCGAAGGACAGAAGGCGCCGATGTTCAACGATCTTTACGTCGACACCGACGGTTTGATTTACGTGACCGACCGGATCAAGGGCGGTTTGTACGTGCTGGAGTACACCGGGCCGAAGATTCATTAAGCAGAGAGCACAGCGTGGCGAAGGCGCAACCAAAGTAGGAAACCGAAGTTTACCACGAAGCACACGAAGACCACGAAGGGTTAGGATGTTGATATTTTAAAGCTTCCGAACTTCGTGAGCTTCGTGGTGAGATAGTATTTACTCATTATTCACCAATTTGGCACCAGCGACGTAATCTTGTTGTGTCTGCGAGAGGAGAATTCCATGCTTAAGCGTAAACTGTTTTTTGTTTGGGTTTCCGTTATCGCCCTGATCGTCGTTTCGCTGACCTCCGCCACCGGCTGCGCCGATCGACAGAACTGGATCAAGGCTGCCAAGCAGGAAGGAACTCTCGAATTCTACGCGCCGTCGACGTTGACGCCGCAGGGCGCGCAGGCGCTGGGCGCGGCGCTTTCAACAAAAAATACGGTCTCAACGTCAAGCTGCAATACAGTCCGTCGGGCAACATGACCCGCGACATCGGCAAAGTCGTCGGCTTGGGCGCGAGCGGCGTGCCGCCGGAGTGGGACTTGATGGTTGTGACCGACGCGCACCACGCGACGTTGTGGGTGAAAAAATGCATCAGCCGTTCGATTACAAGAGCATCGGCGTCGATGCCAAAGCGGTGCAGTACGACAACGGTTCGGTGAGTTTCGCCAATCAATTTGTCCTGCCCGCTTACAATAAACAGTTGGTGCAGGCGAAGGATGCGCCGAAAAGTTGGGACGATCTTATTGAATCCCAAATGGAAGGGCAAAATCGGCGTCTCCAGCGCGACGCACCATATGGCGCGGCTGGCGGCGGGACCCTGGGGCGAAGAGAAGGCGACCAACTTCGTCAAGGCGCTCTGACCAAGCAGGATTTGATTCTCGGCAGGTTGGGCGAGATTTACAGTCGTCTATTGCTGGGCGAAATCGTCGTCGCGGTGTCCTTGAGCGACAGCGAAATCAAATCGGAGAAAAACAAGAGCGCGCCGGTGGTTTTTGCCGAAGCCGTGTCGCCGTTGATCGCCCCGGCGTATCATGCGGGTGTGCCCAAGAACGCGCCGCATCCGAAAGTGGCCTATTTGATGGCGGCCTATCTCACCACTCCCGAAGCGCAGAAGATCTGGGAGAAATACGCCGGTCAAAGCTCGGCATTCATTCCGGGAACCTCGGCGTATCAATACGTGCAGAAAAACAAGTCGTCTACATGAGCCAGGACCAAGCCGAGACGATCGACCGGCTGTCGCGCGAATACGGCAAAATATTTGGCTTCACAGGCTTATAGGATGGGCTTGTCTGGTTTACTGTGGCGGAGTACTCCACCACGAAGGACGCGAAGAGCACGAAGTTCAGAAGTTAGAGATTTGAAACCTTCATGTCCTTCGTGCGCTTCGTGGTGAGCAAGTAGTAAAGTGAAAGCTGAAGCTGAACTCGGCACCATCGGCTACGCGCCACGCGCGCGGGCGAACGGCGTCGGGATATTCGCCGGTGGACTGCTGACGCTGCTTACTATCATGGTCGGCGTGCCGCTGATCATGATAGTGCTGATGAGCCTGCGCACGGGATTTCCTGGCGAGGGCGGGCCGCTCACGCTTGCCAATTTCGTCGCGGTCTACAGCGCGCCCAGCACCTACAAGATTCTGCTCAACACGCTGTTGTTCGCCTTCGGCACGGTCATCGTCGGCTTGGCTTTCGCCGTGCCGTTAGTATGGTTGCTCAACCGCACCGACATTCCGTTCAAGAATACGATCTATGTGCTGATGACGGTTGGGCATTTTAATTCCGGTATTCCTGCGCACCATCGCTTGGATCTTACTGCTCAGCCCGCGCATCGGTTTGGTCAACCAATGGGCGATGCAGCTATTCAACCTCGATCAGCCGATCATCAGCCTCTACAACATTCCGGGGATGGCGTTCATCCAAGGAGTGTCCTTCGTGCCGTCCGCGTTCTTCATGCTCTCGGCCGCTTACCGCACGATGGATCCGGCGCTTGAAGAGGCGGCTTATACTTCCGGTGTGAGCAAGCTGCAAACTTTTCTGCGAATTAACATCCCGATCACTTGGCCGGCGATCGCCGGTGTTATGGTCTATTTATTCATGTCGGCCATCGCCGTCTTCGAAGTGCCGGCCATTATTGGCTTCCCGGCGCGCATTCTCGTGCTCAGCGCTTCGATCTTTACGTCGACCAATCCGCCGACGGGCTTGCCGAACTACGGCATCGCCGGCGCCTACGGCGCCGTGATGCTTCTCGCCGGGCTGATCCTCGCTTATTTTTACGTCCGCTTGGTGCAGCATGGAAAAATACACGGTGATCACCGGGCGCGGTTATCGGCCGCGGCAAATCGCGTTGGGACGGTGGAAGTGGGCAGCGCTGGCGTTCGCGTTGCTCTATCTCGTCGATGGAAGTTTTCATTCCTTTTTGGTTTTGCTCTGGGCTTCGCTGCTGCCTCATCTGCAACTGCCGTCGGCCGAGGCGCTATCGGAAATTTCGTTCACAAACTACGCGACGATCTTCGACTTCGTCGACGCCATGCCGTTTATCAACACGGCGATTTTGATGGTCGCGGTACCGACCGCGACGATGGTATTGAAGCGTCCTGGTTTCCTGGATCGTGGTCAGGACGCAAGTAAACTTTCGCGGCTCCTCGACACGATCGCATTTTTGCCGCACGCGATCCCGAGCATTCTTCTCGGCGTCGGCCTTGCCTATCTCGGACTCGCTTATCGAGATTACTTTCCGGTGTACGGCACGATCATCATTATCGCCATCGCTCACACGATTTCCTGGATTGCTTACGGCACGCGCACGACCAACGGCGTGATGATTCAGGTCCACCGCGAGCTGGAGGAAGCCGGCAAGGTCGCCGGCGCGTCGACACCGCGTGTGCTCGGCCGCATTGTCCTGCCTTTGATCGCCGCCGGCATCTTCAACAGTTGGATTTGGATCAGCATGCTGTCTTATCGGGAAGTGACCATGGCGCTTGGCGCTCGGCACGCGCAAGAATTTGGTGATCTCGACTATTGTCTGGCAGTTTTGGGGCAACGGCTGGGTGCCGCAAGTTTCGGCGCTCGGCGTGATCCTCGTGTTGTTCGCGGTTTTGGTCGTCGGATTGTTGAAGTTCATCTTTTCACGCATCGGCGAAGTCGGAGTTGGGACATTAGGGAGAATGGGGTGCTGGAGTGATGGAGTACTGGAGTGATGGGCTGGATCTAACTGAATGATGGGAGTGATGGGCCCAATACTCCACCACTCCATTACTCCAAGAGGTGATTTCTTTGATCCGAATTCGCGGTCTCAGAAAATGGTTCGATAGCCGGCGCGGCCGGGTCGAAGCTTTGCGCGGTATCGACCTCGAAGTGGCGGAGAAAGAGTTTTGCGTGCTGCTCGGGCCGAGCGGCTGCGGCAAGACGACGACGCTGCGCAGCGTCGCCGGTTTGGAAAAGCCTGATGCGGGAGAACTGGAGATCGACGGGGCGCTGGTGAATTCGCCGGAGAGAAAAATTTATGTGCCGACGGAAAAGCGCGACATCGGCATGGTGTTTCAGTCCTATGCGATCTGGCCGCACATGAACGTATTTCAGAACGTTTCGTTTCCGCTGATCAAAGGGCGAAAGAAAATTCCCAAAGACCAGATCGCAGGAAAAGTGCGCGCTGCGCTGAAGCTCGTGCAGCTCGATGGCCTCGGAGGATCGCCCGGCGACCGACCTGAGCGGCGGGCAGCAGCAGCGCGTGGCGATGGCGCGTGCGATGGTCACCGAGCCGAAGATCTTGCTGATGGACGAGCCGCTGAGCAACCTCGATGCGCGGCTGCGCGAGCAGATGCGCGTCGAGCTAAAAAGATCACCAAGGCCGCGGGCGTGACCACGCTCTATGTGACGCACGATCAAGCGGAGGCGTTGAGCCTCGGCGATAAGGTCTGCGTCATGCATGACGGTGAAATTATTCAAATGGCGCCACCCAACGAGGTTTACGCCAAGCCGGCCAGTGTTTTTGTCGCGCAGTTCGTCGGCGAGATGAATTTTGTCAAAGGGCAAAGTGGTGAACGGCGGACAAATAGAATCACCCTTGGGTTTGATCGCTACGAGCCGTGCCAAACGGTCTCAGCGCCGGCGCGTCGATTACGTTGGCGATTCGCCCGGAGCACGTCAAGGTCACGGCGCCGTCCAGTTACGGAACCCCGGCAACGCTGGGAAAGATTGCCAGCAAGAATTATCTCGGCGACGCCGCCTTGCTCGAAGTCGAGGTGAAAGGCGTAACGCTGATGGCTAAGCTCGCCGGTGATTGCGACCTCGCCGTCGGCGCGCAGGCCGTGGTCGAATTCCCCGCGCATCGTTGGCATGTGTTTCCTTGAAGACGGTGGTCAGCCGTCAGTAGTCAGCGATCAGAATTGAGGCTGCTGAATATTTCTGACTGACAATTGATCACTGCCTATTCCAACCTTGCAGTACTCAGGGTGTCTATGACACAAGGAAAAACAATTCCAAATTAAAGGAAATCACATGGCTACTTTCACATCTAAGCCGGCGGAAATCTTTTGCGCGCAAAGTCGGTGGCGATCATCGGCGCGTCGCAAAAGGGCGCTTGGCCGCAGGGCATTTATCGAAATTTGAAGAACGCTAAATTTGCCGGCGGCATCTATCTCATCAACCCGAACTATCAAGAGCTCTACGGTGACAAATGTTATCCGAACCTTCGCGGCGCTGCCGGAAGTGCCGGATGAGCTGCTGGTTCTCATTCCGACACGGGCCGTGCTCGGCGTGTTGGAAGAAGCGGCAAAGCTTGGCACCAGGTCGGCGACGATTTACACCGCCGGGTTCGGCGAAGGCGACGATGACGAAGGCAAAGAGCGCGCACAGGCGATGCGCGATCTGTGCGACAAAACCGGCATGGTGATTTGCGGCCCGAACTGCATGGGCTCGTATTCGGTCGGCGAGGGTTTGTGGACCTTTCCAACGGCGACGCCGCTGCTCAAGAAAGGGCCCGTGGGATTGATTTTCAGAGTGGCGGCTCGCTCGGCAACTGGATCAAAGGCGCCACCGAGCGCGGCATCGGTTTCAGCTACGCGGTTTCCAGCGGCAACGAAGTGAGCCTCGATCTCGTCGATTATCTTTCGTTTCTGGTCGATGATCCCGACACCAAAGTCATCACGCTGATGGTCGAAGGCATTCGCCGACCGGATGAGTTCATGACCGTCGCCGAGCAGGCGCTCAACAAAGGCAAGCCGATTCTCGCCGTCAAACTCGGCCGCTCGGAAATGGGCAAACGCCAGGCGATCTCGCACACAGGCTCGCTCGCCGGCGCGGACGAAGTATTCGACGCGGTTTGTCAATCGGCTCGGTTTGATTCGCTGCCCGACGCTGGAAGACATGACGGAAACGACGCTCGCGTTTATGCCGGGACGATTTCCCAAAGGCAGCCGCGCGGCGATCGTGGTCAACTCCGGCGGCATGAAAGGTCTCATCTGCGATCATTGCGACGAACTGAAAACCAACCTGGCGCAGCTCAGCGACAAGACCAAAGAAGCCGTGCGGCCGCTGATTCCGCCGGAGCTCGCCGTGGAAAATCCGCTCGAATGCGGCGTCGCCGGCTTCGGCGATGAAGCGGGTTTCATCAACATCGTCAAACTGCACGCCGAAGATCCGGGCGTCGATCTGCTCGCGATCCACGGTGAGTTGCCGCGCGGCCAAACAGCGCAGCGCCGATCTGTTCAAGAGCGTCACGGCGGCCACGGACAAACCCGTGCTCGCGTTCGGTCGATCGACTTATAGCTGCTTGGATGAAAGCCGCGCCTTTCAAGAAGAAGCGCGGCATGCCGTTCTTGCAGGCGATCAAGCCGACCTTGCGCGCGCTGGCAGGCTTGGGCTTATACGGTGAGCGCAGAGCAGCTCGGTGTGCCGAAATTGCCGCAGCGACGGGCAATGCGGCGGATCTCGAAGGCGAGAATCTCAATGCAGCTGCTGCAGCGGCATGGCATCAGTTTGCCGAAACAAGCGATGGCCGGTACCGCTGCCGATGCAGCGGTGAGAGCGAAGGAAATCGGTTTTCCCGTGGCAATCAAATTGATCGCCGCGGAAGTGGTGCACAAAACCGAATCCGGCGCGGTCGTGCTTGGCTTAAAGAGCGCGGAAGAAGTCCAAGCCGAAGGCCAGAAGCTGCTGACTAAAACACTGGGCAGAGGCCATTTGCTTATTCAAGAAATGGTGCAAGGCACGGAGGTACTGATCGGCGCGCGCACCGATCCGCAGTACAGGTCCGTTTCTGATGGTCGGTCTCGGCGGTATTTTCGTGGAAGTGTTGAAAGACGTTTCGATCCGTTTGCTGCCGATCGACGAGCGCGAAGCGCGCGCGATGCTCAAGGAGCTGCGCGGCTACAAAGTGCTCGAAGGCGTGCGCGGCCAGAAGCCGCGCGACATCGACGCGCTGGTGAAAGCGATGGTCGGTTTATCCAATATTTTCGCCGCGCACCGCAATCATCTTTCCGACATGGAGATCAACCCGATCATGGTGCGCGAGCACGGCAACGGCGCGGCTGCGGTAGACGTGCGGCTGGTACGCAAGTGATTTTTAGCCGCAAAGAACGCAAAACAGCGCCAAATCAACGTAGGGGCGACCGGCTGGTCGCCCGGCATTTGCTATTTCAGTTTCTTCAAAAACCCTTCCTCGTCGATCGCTTTGACAATGCTGGTATCGACCATTGTCGAGGCGTCGTACTTCAGCACCTCCGGTCGAGTGCGGCCCATCTCAGCGAGGATGGTTTTCATTCCCTCGAGCGTGGGGTAGGGCATATCCGGGATCGCGTTTTTCAGGTAGGCGTAGGCGCTATCGAGTGTAGATTGACATCGGTCTTGGCGTATTTCTTCAGGATCGCGATGGTCTGCGGTTTGTTGTTTTTAAAATAATGAATCGCCTCTACCGATGCGCGCGCGAAGCGCAGCATGGCGTCGCGCTTCTCGCGCAGCAATTTTTGACTGCTGATCAGGCCGCTGTGCGGATAAGGAATCTTTTTGCTGGCGAGATCGGCCAGGACTTTGAATCCCTAATTTTTCGGCTTCTTCCCGTTCCGTGCTGCTGATCACCGTGAACTGCGCCTGCCCTTGCTGCATGGTGATCATGCGTAAATTGGTCGCACCCACCACGCGCAGACTCACATCCCGTTCGGGATCTAAGCCGATATTTCTTAACCCCAGGCGCATGGCAAAATCTGCTGAGGTCGCCGCCGAATGGTTAGCCCCGACTTTTCCCTTGAGATCCTCAACGCTCTTGATCGCCGGCGTCGCGACGAGATAGTAGGGCAAAAATACTTCGAAAACCCATGATCATCGAAGCGTCGGCGCCGCGCACTTTTGCGCTCGCCACCGCGGGGCCCGTGCCGGCGACGACTTGCAGCTCGCCCGCGAAGAGCGACATCAGCGCCTTCGGCGTGCCTTCGATATAAATGACATTGACATCGAGGCCGTGCTTCTTGAAGATGCCGGCGTCTTTGGCGACCCAAAGAACCGACGACGAGCCGGCGTTGGGCGAGATGTACGCGAAGTTTAACCGTTCTTGAGCATGGGGAATGTGAGATCATGCTGCCCAACAACACAGTTGCGAAAATCATTGAAACTAGTCGACGCATATGCCGGTTTCCCTTTCCGAGATTTATGACAGCTCCGGCGCTTACTGTTCGGTCACGAGCTTGTTGGGCAGTTCGTCTCGATCGTCCGGGGATCGAGGAAAGTGCTGCGCGAGCGTTTCGCCGCAGCGTTCGATGGCTTTGCAGAAAGCGTCACAGGCATTTGCCTGAATGTAGACTATTGGTGAGGATTTGCACCACATCATCCCAAGTGCCGGGTTGAACTTTATCGTTGATGCCCTTGTCGGCCAAGACTACGACGTGATGTTCGAGCAAGGAAGCTTAAAATCAAGATTCCTGTGTGGGCCTCGGTATGATGCAGTCCATGCGCGGTGAAGGCCGCGAGGCTGCGTACGTGAACCGCTTCAGTGATTCGCTCCGTTGAAATCAAGCGTCTTTTCAATCCCGGAATACTGCAGGCGATAAATCCGACGACGGCGCCAACGACGGGCCAGAGCAGGTAGGTCTGCACGGTTCCCCAGGGATCATGCCAGATGAATGTGACCAGAGTGCCGAGAACGAGCCCGATGACGACACCGGAAAGCTCGACCTCGGCATAGCGCCCGGAAGCGCTCACGAGCATCGGCACGATCTCGCCGGAAGTATTTTTCTCCGCGGCAATCACCGCTTGTTGGATGCGCTCCTGCTCCTCGCTGGTAAAAAAGTTTCGGCATTCATTTTGGTTACCAACTCCGAAGCTCCGCCGCCGCCAAACCCGCCGCCTCCTCCACCGAAGCCACCACACTCCTCCGCCACCGAAACCGCCGCCGCCAAACCCGCCGCCTCCTCCGAAACCTCCAGGGAAAATACCGCCGCCGCGACCACCTCCGGCGTGATCCGCCGGTCCATTGATTCCCTGCCGATCCCGTGCCCACGGTACTGCCGACCGCTCCGACCACGGCGCCGACGATGACGGCCAGAAGCAAGAGCGAGCCCAACTCCACCCGCGCCAAACAGCGACGCAACCAGCCCGGAAGGCCGCGCCGCCAAAAGCGCCGCCTAACAGCCGGCGACTGGTCATGCCGATGAATAGCGCCAGTATGATGGTGATCATGAAGACCGTCATTAGGGACGAGCCTTGCAGCGTTGCGCCCGGTCGCAGCGCGACTTCTTTCCGGGCAGCGCGCTCCCTTTGGTGATCTCTGAACATCGAGTCGACGCCAGCTTCAATGCCGCCGGCATAATCGCCGGAGCGAAACCGCGGCGTGATCACTTCGTTGATGATTCGGTTGGCGATGGCATCCGGCAACACGCCTTCGAAGCCGTATCCCACTTCAATGCGCAGTCGGCGATCGTCGCGGGCGATTAATAGAATCGCGCCGTTGTCGAAACCCTTTTTGCCGATTTTCCAGGTCTCGGCCACGCGGATGCTGAAATCCTCGAGGCTGTCGCCTTCCAGGCTGGGAACAGTCAAGAGCGCAATTTGATGACCGGTTTCTGACTCAAAACGAGCCAAGCGCTCTTCGAGCGCTCGCGCTCTGTCGGCGAGGCATCAGTCCAGCATAGTCGTTGACCCTTCCGCGCAGCGGCGGGAACGTCTAACGCCAGAACAAATGCGACGACCGTCGGGGCCAACAAAAGGCAAGTCCGGCAAGAGCACCGTGCTTTGCGCAGATTCATCTGCTGCTTAGAATTTTACCTGCGGCGGTTTCTGAGCTGCTTCGTCGGCGCTGAACGTTTCGCGAACTTTGAGCCCGAGGAAGATATTGGGCGGTCAAATTATACGGAAACGAGCGGACCTTGGTGTTATAGGTCTGGACGCTCTCGACGTAGCGTTTGCGTGCGACGGCGATTCGATTTTCTGTTCCTTCGATCTGAGCTTGCAGATCGCGGAAGTTTTGATTTGCCTTCAAGCTCAGGATATTGTCTCCGGCGACGACGAGGAGTCGAGACAGGGCACCGGAAAGATTACTGCTGGGCTTGTCTTCGAATTTCTTAAACGTTGCCGGGTCGCTCAGGGCTTGAGCATCGAGTTTGATCGACGTCGCTTGCGCTCTAGCCTCGATGACTTTCTGCAAGGTCTCCTGCTCGAATTTGGCCGCCCCTTGACCGTAGCGACGAGGTTGGGGATCAAGTCCGCTCTGCGTTGATACTGGTTTTGCACCTCGCCCAAGCTCCCTTTAACTCCCTCGTCGAGACCTTGGAGTTCGTTGTAGCCGCAACCGGGAAGGATGAAAAGCAAGGCCAAACCGATAACAAATGCAGGGAAGTTGCCTGTTGATTATTATCGCCATTGATATTCTCGCCCTAGGCAAATTTTTCTGAATCTAAGTCAGGCGGTGTGAAAGAGCAAGGGGAACATAGCGGCTTCGCAACTTCGACAAAATTGCAGGGCGCGTCGGGTTGGCGCTAGCTTAAACACAAAGGGCCCGAATTTGATCGGACCCTTTGTGTTTTCAGGAAACTGAGAGGATGTAAAAGCGATCAATCCATCGCACCGACTTTGGGACGCCACTTGTCGAAACCGTTTTTCTATCCTTAGCCAGTATCTCAGTACCGATCATCCCGGTCAACGCGAAAACAAGGACGCCGACGAAGACCCTTATCGGTTTGGAAGGTAGCACCGGCCACTGTGATCATAAAACCGATTCCTGCGGTGGCCGCATAAAGTTCTCCCACCATAACACCCACGATAGCCCTCCCAAGTCCTTGCCTCAAACCACTCAGAATGAAGGGATCGTAGAAGGAAGGACGACCGCTTTGAAGATCATCCATTCTGAAGCACCAAAGCTTCTTGCCGCATTGAGAAGATTGAGAGGCGTGGTTTTCACGCCGTCGCGCGAATTGATCAATATCGGGAAGACTGCGCCGAGAGAAAGATAATGCCGACCTTTGGAGAGAATTCCGATTCCCAGCCAGATGATTACCAGCACGGCAGCAGTGCAGCCGCGGAGTCGCGTTCATCGCGTTGATGAAGGGACTCGAAAATGTAGCTCATTTTTGTACCAGCCGACCATGATGCCAAAAGGGATAGCAACGACCGCCGAAAGGAGATAGCCCCATAAAAGTTCGGTACCACTGATGTAAAGATCGTTGTAGATTTCACCCGATGAAAATAGATCGATCGCGGCTTTGGCGATAAGCGAAGGCGCGCTCATAAACATCGGATTGATAAGTTGGAGAACGTTGCCGACGAGTTCCCAGACTGATAAGAAAGATCGTTACCCCGGCGGCGCCCGAGGATTTTCTCTTCTCCTGCGGAGATAGAACTTTAGGAGTTTTGATGCTTCCGCGACCCTGACGTCGAGTAACAGTTCTTGGCGGATTCATTTTCGATCAGCCATGGTTTCGGTCCTTTTCTGTTTTGGACGTGCTGGGGTTAGCCTGCGTCGTTTTCCGTTTCGGTCAAGATCGGCATTCTCGATCAGGCTTTGTAGAATTTTTACAAACTTCGGGCCGGTGGATCGCAATTCTTCCAGATGGTGCAAAGAAAGTGTCTTGAGAAATTGTTCGCCGTCGCGAGTCAGCCTTGACGAGAACCTGCCGGCGGTCGTCGGTGCTGCGCAAGCGTGGAGCAGGCCGCGCTCGACCAGACGGTCGATCAATTCCACCGTGCTGTGATGTTGGAGCTGCATCCGTTCGGCCAAAACTCCGATGGTCGGTTTAAGACCCTCGAGGCAGACCGCGAATCGCGAGCAGCAACTGATGCTGCTGCGGCTCGATGCCGACTTTACGCGCTGCGTTTTCGCTGCGGCTGCAGGAAGCGACGGATCTGATAGCGAAGTTCCGCCATGGCTTTGAAATTGGGTGAGGGTTGAGATTTGCGCATATTAGCTCGCTAAACGATAGTATCGTGTAGCGATATAAGAAATCAAGTGCCTGTCAACCGATACAAAAGGAGAAATTCAATAGAATTTTTAAATTCGATCAAGCGGGGTATTTATCGCCGTGCCTGGCTTTTGGACGCGGTTATTTTGATCGGCGGGATGTTTTCGATGGTCGTAACTGCGTCGCGGATCTGCCCGTCGAGGAGAGTCTATGTTGACTTTGCCGGTTTTCCTTTAAAAACTTTGCTTTAGGAAATCTTATGAAATATGCAGTAATTAGAACGGGCGGAAGCAATGCCGCGTATCTGAAGGCGACCTGGTCAGAGGTCGAAAGCTTGCCGGCGAAGTCGGCGAGAAAGTGACGCTACTGGATGTGTTGTTTGTCGGCGGCAATGATGACGTAAAGATCGGCTCACCCTGGTCGCCAACGCCAAGGTGACCGGCGAAATCGTTGGTCAGATCCGGGCAAAAAGATTCTGGTCTTTAAAAGAAGCGGCGCAAAAGCTACAGCCGCCAGCGCGGTCTGAACAGTATCAGACGACTTTGAAGATCACGGCAATCGAAGCTTAAGCTGGGAGAGTAATCTAATGGCACATAAAGGCGGGTGGCAGTCATCACGCAACGGACGCGATAGCCAAGGGCAACGGCGCGGATGTAAAGGTTTTCGGCAGCGAAACCGTGCGCGCCGAAAATGCTGGTACGTCAACTCGGCACACGCATTCACCCGGGAAGGAACGTTGGAATGGGCCGCGATTTTTACGCTTTTCGCATTGATCGATGGCACTGTCCGTTACGAACGAAAAGACAAAGAGAGAAAACGGGTCGTTGTGCTTCCAGCTCAGTAAGATGAGCGCTTGCAGCGGAAAAGCCCTTTCGGGGCTTTTTTTGCCTGGGAGAAGGGGATGATGGAAGAAAAGAGATAAAAGTAAAAGGCAAAGGGCAAAGAGAAGTCGGATTGAAGGACTTGAGGTTTGCGGTTGACACTAAAACCTATTGAAACATGAAATTTATCGACGAAGCCAGATTCACGTCATCACGCCGGCGACGGTGGGCGCGGCTGTGTCAGCTTTCGTCGGGAGAGAGTTTGTTCCGGCGCGGCCCGCCGGATGGCGGCAATGG
>ERZ1370068.3060-contig-2184_pt1 | contig 14279 bp, 20 predicted proteins | sample MGYA00561227_ERZ1370068 | MGnify/ENA primary metagenome ERZ1370068 (study PRJEB38410, sample SAMEA6850437) | metagenome | study: Metagenomic assessment of the ecological functions of the soil: analysis of the soil microbiota associated with the...
GATGTACTTCGATTCAGTTACGTATTGCTATTCTTCCGGAACAGGAGAATCGGTGCAGACGACTTCTGAGATAGCCGGCCGCTTAACCACCATCTCCATCCCTTGATCGCAGGTCGGGTTGGGTTTGTAACCGACAACCACCATGCCTTTGGGCACGGATGCGACCCTGCAGATGGCCGAGGCGACGTTGCGTTTCTTACGGGTTTTTGACTGTGCGGATACAGTGGAAGTAGCCAGGCACAGAAGGAACAAGAATGTTAGCAGCTTGAGGGATACTTTCATTTTTGGATTTACCTCCTGAATTGTCTCGAACAATGGGCGTGTTCTTGCCTAATTTGAACTGCTTTGCGGGTTAAGTGAGGCAGTCTCTGGGACTAGCCGGATCTTAAAACTAGCAGAACGCCGGGCGAGCGGGCAAGGAAATTCTACGTGAAGAAAGGTGGCTGATCTCGCGGCGATGGCCACCGAACCTAAAGTACAGATTGGAGTGGATGATGGGCCGGGTTGAGCGCAACGGAGACCGCGTACCGTCGTACCGATCCGCTCGCAGCCACTCGCTATTAGACGTGCTCATTCAACGAGCTTCGGAGCAGCGGTCAGAGTAAAGCCCAAGGCGAGGCTTTGCGAGGGCAAATAATATACTTGACTCACTTTTCGTTGTTAATGGCCTTCACCTATGAAACACATCGGTAGGGACAAGCACGGGTCTGCCGCCCGATTTATCAAGAGCCTGCTTCGGGCTTTGCCCGTCGATGTGCGGAAAAGCTCCGCTTTTCCGACAGGTTCTAAAATTATTTCTCGCGGCTACGCCGCTGTTGACGCTCGCGAAGAGGATCCGCAACGGCGGCATAGCCGCCACAATCTAAGATCGACGCACCGGAAAAGCGGAGCTTTTCCGCACATCGAGCGGCAGAGCCGCTGGTCATCCCAATCCGATCGCAACTCTAGTGATTCCGGCGAATCCCTCTAAGTCGCGCGGCACCTTTGCATCAATATTTTGCGTCGATACAGGGTGGTCTGGGCACAGATTGACCGTCTTCATTAGTGAGACTCTCCAAAACAGTATGCGGCTGATCACGAACCCATCCGGCGAAAGCGTAGCGACCAAGCACTAACTCATCGCGACAACGGGCCGGTTGCTGCAGGCTCAGAAAGCGGATTTCGTGAAGATGGCAAATCGCACCTCCCGGTACGGAGGGTTCGTCCTGGCATTGATTGTCCCAATAGGCGAGGTAGAGTCCATCCGGGCTCCAGACGTTGGATTGCTCGGCAAGGCTGAAGCCCTCGAAAATTCCCTGCCCTCTTTGCCCTGCTGCAACTCGCCCGGTCAATTCTCTGCCGGTCCGCAGATCTCGAATGGTGACTTTCCCCCAGAGATCGCCAGCACTGTTATCGGATCGCTTATCCGAAAATCGAACCGCATACCGGCCGTTTGGGCTCTTTAGCGTTACGCTATTGTGTCGCGGTGCGGGTGACCACTGATGCCTGAAAGCAGGACTGTGATGAGCGTAATCCCAGCTCGTCTTATGAAAAGCTTTCGCAGCATTGGATTTCGGGCCATTCGATTAGATCACCTTTGATTAGGCTTTCCGCTTCAAATCGTCCATTCATCGTGGACAACTCCAACCAGGTACCACTCGCTTCCTCGCTTCTCGAATACCAACCAGAGACTGGTCCAATCCATCCCGTCGAACTTTGATCGAACCCGGAGAAGTGATACTCGACGGCGATCGATTTGGGATAGTGTTGGCGAATGGTGTTGGGTGTGCTTCCGTGGCTCATCGACAGGGGTTGTAGGCAACGTCCTTCGCGCGCGAAAAATCATGATCAAAGATGAACCGCCCGTAATACTTTTTGAGCGTCAGCAAAATCGGATCGCCGGAGCCATCGTACCTCCCCTCCCCAGTTGTAGCGCTTCGGGCCGGCCCATATTTGCCCTAATTGGTTCCTCTTCACGACTCGGTCTTCATCGGGCAGCACCGAAGCATATGGCGAGAAGCGCACCTCTTCTGCGGATGAACGAAAGTCGAGAGTTTGCCCACGTTCCGGGCTTTTAGTGCCAACATCACTTGCCGCGCCCGGCTGGCAATTATGCGCTCAGCCTCTTTGGGAGAAATCGCGTCGACTTCGTCAGGCTGTTGACGATTTGCCGAAAACCGAGCGGCGCCGGCAGACAGGTCAGTCGCTACCGAGCCAAGAAGAATCAGGCCAAGAACCTGCGCGGCCTTTACCGATCTGACGTGACGTGAGTCTCATAATTGTTTTCGATTAAGGAGCTGGAACGAGTGGCTTCCGCAATTTGAGATCTGAAGTGCCTGAATCAGTTGGTTTGATGACGGTCGCAGGATGGAGATTTGCCTAAGCGGCGGACCGCAGAGCTCGATCCGCCACTCAGCAATTTGTTTTGTTACTGAAACCGGAATGCCCGACCGGCCTGGCTAGGATTTAAAAATATCCGGGTTGTCTTTTGAATCTTCTCGGCCTGAGCACCAAGATCGTCGCGGCCTCTTTACCCAACTCGGTAACTTTCTCGTTAACCGTGTTTGCTTTCTTTATCCAGCCTTCGCGACTCTCGCTGTCAATCAGAGCCTGCGGAACGCCCTTAGGCAGTCTGCACCAACTCCGCACGCTTGTTGTATTCCTTAACTTTGAGGGTCAGGTACTCCTTAAACTTGTCGTTCAATTTCAGCCGGCTGGCTTCGTCATACTTCGAGGCAGCTTCCTTGCACTTGCCCTCGGCCTTCTCGTAAGCGGCGATCGCTTCTTTGGCGGTGCTGCGAGCTTCATCAAGTTGCGAAACATCCGTCTTAAGCATTTTCTGTTTCAGTTGTTCAGCGTCAGTAATAGCCTTCTTGGCTTCCTGAACAGCGGCGTTGCCTTCATCGACCAGCTTGTTAGCCTTCTCAGTTTCATTGCCGCCACCGCTGCAAGCGAGGACCACGGTCACCAGCAGCGCTAAGGCCAGGAACATGCCCAGGGGATAGTTTTTCGTCGTCATTGTCTTTCCGGTCTCCTTATTTGTGTTTGTCTTCCTTTATCTATTTCTCGGCAAACTCGACAGCGTCCTTACCTCTGATGCGACCCTCGAAATTGCTGATGGGGTTCTTGCCGTCGTGCATGTAACTCAACATCTCTTCGCAGTCTTCCTGCTCGGGTTTGCGACGCGGATCGGTGCAACCACCAGCAAAAGGGTCTGCGTGAGGAAGAAACTGAAGAGCGAAGTGAACCGTGACTGTCGGGGTCCATCTCTTCAAGCGAGCGGCACTGACTGGCCCGCCTGTACGTAGGCGTGTTCGTAGAGCATTAACCCGATCAAAGCCGGCAGCGACCCGAGCACTGTTATCCAGCCGGGCACTACGTGCGGAGATGACCAGAGAAACGACAGCAACGGAAGTAGTCCGCCCATGGCGCTCAGGAATAATCCGGGCCAAAAGTATTTCCGATAGCGCCCATGCGTCATCTCCCAAACTGCGACACGAGCATGAGCCGTGGGGTGTGCCAGTGAAACTTCGCCCCAAATCATTAACAGGTGGATCAGCGTGGAAATGGACAGTAGGATCATCAGCGGCCGGATTGACCCAAAGTTTTCCGGCCAAAGACAGGAAATCGGAAGCAAGATCGCTGAGCCGAGCACTATTGCCTGAATGAGTAGATGGGGCGGCAGCAGTGGGTTCTGCCACATGTCGCGCGCTTTCGCCTGGGCGAAGAGATAACCAGTATAAACTGCCGTCAATACTGCCAGCGGTATGCCGGGAAGGCACCACGCCACCAGGAAAATCACCCATCGGTCCATCGCCGGCGTGAAAGGCGGTCTTCCGGTGGCCCGATACTGCGCGTCAGAAAAATAGCCACCACGAAATGCACAGCTAAAACCACGGAATAGCCAAAGATTATGAAGCCGCCTTTGACCAGCCAGCTTTTCCATTGCGGCCGGGTAAAGAGGAGATAAAAGCGTTCCGGATGTTCGAGATCCCAAATCAACAAACCGCCCGTGATCACGAGGAACATTCCCGAAATAACCGGCGCCGCCCAGAGCCACATGGGACTGTTCGCATAATCGATTCTGAACAGAACCAACAATGCCGCCACCAGATAAACACCGCTGGCAATTCCTTTCGTCCACGTGTACAAACTCACGCGCCAGTCCCACGGAATCGAATGAGCCACGTCGTAACTCAACAATGCGGCCGCCGAGCTGTTGCTGTAAGTAGGGTTGCCTGAAACCACATGCTCAGCAGATTCCTGCTGTTCGCTCCACATGAAGAGGCCCGCTTCCGGGCGGCGCGCGGCCAAAGGATCGAGCGTCGCCTGGTGCGCGCCTTTATAGAAAAGTTTCGGCAGCGTTTCTTTCTCAGGCCGGCGCACGTTGACGGCTTCGCGATTCACAATCTGGGCCACGTACGAGGTCTGATCGTTCATGTCACCGATCAGAATCGCCTGCGTCGGGCAAACGACCACACAGGCAGGCTCGAGCCCGACATCAATCCGGTGCGCACAGAAGTTACATTTCTCAGCAGAATGATCTTCGGGATTGATAAAGATGGCGTCGTAAGGACAAGCAGCCATGCAGGCTTTACAGCCAATACAAATCGACTTATCAAAATCGACGATGCCGTCCGCGCGCTTAAACATTGCCGCAGTCGGACACGCGGTAACGCAGGGCGCGTGGGCGCATTGATTACAACGGGTCACCTGGTGCGCGCGACGCACCTGGGGGAACACGCCCACGTCAACGTGCTTCACGTAAGTTCGCGTGACGCCAATGGGCACAACGTTTTCAGATTTGCATGCCGTCGTGCACGCGTGACAACCAATACAGCGGGTATGGTCGATGACCTTGGCCCACTGCACGCGATCTTCGCGAGCTGGTTCTGCTGTACTCATTAATTCGGCTAAAGTGACGCGAAATATACCACGGCTTCTTTTAATGCAATCTAATAATTACCAGCCGCAGAGCGGCCAAATATTTTATTGACCACGGTTATTCCAATCTCTATCAACGCCGAGTGAAATCAAGAGAGTTCTCCGTTCTTAAAACATTTCGTGCCCTAACGGCACTTTGCCTGCCAGACCGGGACCTGGCCGGGTTCCGCGAGCGCGTCTGGCCCTGAGCCGGTAGAAAGTGTCCGAGCGCCATCAACTCGTATCGCCGTTATGAGCGGCGAACAGCGGATCTCCCTACCTGCGGCTTAGCATAAGTGACTGAAGAACTGCGGTTTCAGTGATTAGTTGCGAATAGCGCAGTCGTCTATATCATAATTTGAACTACAGCGCGAAATGTCGAGCAGAAAGACCGTTGACGGGCCTTCAACCGAGCCGCTATAGTGATTTTGGTTCCGGCGTCTTGCCCAACTGCCTTTGACCTCTGCGATCAACTTTGGTTTCTTGCCCCTAAGCCTCTCAAGCTTTCTAGAAACTGAAATGAGTTCCCCGCGAGTATTCCCATGCCTATCAAAATCGACGACCTGTTGGTCACCGCCACCGCCCATTTTGCTTCGGATTTACACTTGAAAGTTGGGTCATTCCCGGTGATGCGCATTGGCGGCGAGCTGTATCCCATTGCCGAAGCGCCCAAGCTGGCTCCCGAAGACACGCTCGACATGGCGTTTTCGATCATGTCGAATCGGCAGAAGCAGAAGCTGAAAGAGTTCTCGGAAGTTGATATCGCGTATAGCGTCAGCGGCCTGGGTCGATTTCGCGCCAACATCTTCCAGCAGCGCGGCTCAGTTAGCATCGTGCTGCGTGTCATTCCCGATCAGACAAAAATGCAGGCCAGCTTGGGCTGCCGCCGGTAGTAGACCGGATTTGTGAAGAGCGGCGCGGCTTAATCCTGGTCACCGGGGCCACCGGTTCCGGAAAATCGACCACGCTGGCCGCGATGATCGATCGGATTAACTCGACCCGCTCAGGCCATATCGTCACGATTGAAGATCCGATCGAATTTCTCCATCGGGACAAAAAGCTTTCGTCACTCAACGCGAAGTCGATGTCGACACGCGTTCGTTTGCCGAAGCCCTGCGCGGCGCCCTGCGCCAGGATCCCGATGTGATCCTGGTTGGTGAGATGCGCGACCTGGAAACGATCGAAACGGCCCTGACGGCGGCTGAGACGGGCCATCTTGTGCTTTCCACCCTGCACACTCTGGACGCGACTGAAACGATTACGCGCATCGTGTCTTCCTTCCCTTCGCACCAGCAAAAATCCGTCCGCATTCAGTTGGCCGGTATTGTGAAGGCGGTGATTTCGATGCGACTGGTGCGCGCGGCGAAAGGTTCTGGACGTGTGCCGGCAGTTGAAGTAATGGTTTCCACCGGACTGATTCGCGACTACATCATCAACGAAGAAAAGACCTACCTGATCCGCGAAGCGATTGCGAACGGCGCCTCGCAATACCAAATGCAGACGTTTGATCAATCGCTCTTTGCGCTGCTCCAATCACGACGTATTTCTTTGGAAGAAGCGGTGCACAATGCTACCAACCCCGACGAATTCAAGATGCGAGTATCGGGAATCTTGTCTACCGAACAGGCCATCGACGACGAGGGGCATGGAAAAGCGAAAACGGTCGAACCGTCCCGCGGGGAATTTGATTCGGTCATCGTGAAACTCTGAAGGCCTGGTTCAGCGAGATGCGCGTCTTTGGCATCGTAGGCTTTGGCGTTAAGCTAAAGCTTTCAGGCAAAGCCGCCGAAGATCAAATAAACGTTCACCGCTCCTGTTTTTTTGCTTCCTGCCAAAGCTCTTCCATCTGCTCGAGACTGGTGTCTTCAAACTTGCGGTCTGCGGCGCTCAGTCGATCTTCGAGAAAGCGGAAACGTTTACGAAACTTGCGGTTGCTTAGCTTTAGAGCTGCTTCCGGCTCGACGTTGAGACGCCGCGCAATGTTGGTGATGACAAACAGCAGGTCGCCAACCTCTTCACGGACGTGTGTGTGATCTGCTTCATCGTTGGTGGTTGCGTGGGCGCTGATTGCTTCTCGCAATTCGTCAAGTTCTTCGTGCAGTTTCCCGAAAATCTCTTCTACGTTCTTCCAATCAAACCCAACCCGCGCGACTTTCGTCGAGATCTGGTGCGCTTCCATCAAGGCCGGCGCCTTTGTCGAAACACCATCCAGTATCGAAGCTTGCTGAGCCGCGCTCGTGCCTTTACCCGCCGCGCGTTTTTCTTCCGCCTTGATTGCTTCCCAGTTGCGCAGTACCTCGGCTGAATCGCTGGCCGCTGCGTCGCCGAAGACGTGTGGATGGCGGCGCACCATCTTGGCATGGACTTCGTCGATCACGTCATCGATGTTGAATTCACCACGCTCCTGGGCGACGCGGGCAAAGAACGTGATTTGGAAGAGTAGATCGCCCAACTCTTCACGCAGATCGTCCGGCCGTCCCAGACGCGCTTCCTCGAGCGCGTCGAAAGCTTCATAAGCTTCTTCCAAAAGCATAGGCGCGAGCGTGGCGTACGTTTGTTCACGATCCCAGGGACAACCACCCGGCGAACGCAGGCGATCCATCAATGCAACCAGATCCGCAAAAGTTTTCGGCATGGAGACTAGTTTCAAGTTTCGGGTTTCAAGTTTCAAGTTGAGATGGGTACGCACGCTTCCGGCGGGCCATCTCAGAAATAAAGGCCCGGCGACGACAATCAGGAATCGCCCCGGCGTGTCCGTATCCGGTCGCTATCGCTCCCGGTTCTGACACGGCTGCTTTGCGATCATTTCGAACAGGGTGCTACCATCAAACCGCCTTAAATAAATCAAATCATTTGAGCGCGGGCCTGCTTGAATCGTGGACGCGCATCTTTCAGGGAATATGAGCGAGGAACAGCCAATATTCAAAGTAGTTGACCGTCGGCCTTTTAATCCTGACGGTACCCCACGCGAGCTTACTGAACAGGAAAAGGAAGAGGCTGAGCGGGCCCAGAAAGCTGCGGCAGTCGAGAATGCCGCGGCTAAGGCAATTGCTTCGCAGGCCGAGCCGGATGCTCAAGCTGAATCGACACTGCGACCCGCGCCTTCGCGCGCGGCGCGTCGCTCGGCTCAGTCGCCTGGCAATCCGCTTGACGATCCCACCAGCTTTTCAGCTTGATCATGTCACTCGCCTCCAACGCAGCCGCAAGTTTGGGCATGATGCCCCATCCGGTAACCGGCGAAACAGGTGTCGATCTTCAAACCGCGAAACACTGGATTGATACTCTCGGCATGTTGGAGCAAAAGACGCAGGGCAATCTGGATGAGCAGGAAGCGCTGATGATTGAGAATCTTCTGGCTGACCTGCGAATGCAATACGTCTCGTTCACCAACGCGCCCACGCCACCACCCGCGAAATTCAGCGCAAGCGACATCACGGGTGGCAAGTAAAACTTTGCTCGGACGCACGGCGAATTGACTGCGCGTGTCACCTTCAGACCCACCGCGCGATCTGGGCATTGACATTTTTCGTTCGAATAAATACCGTGGGACACCACAGCGAACCTATCCCCTTTGTCGAAGCTTCACCTTGTTAAGATTAAGGAGGAAAAACAGCATGAAAAAATGGTTAAGCCTGGCCGCAGCAATCGCCTTTGTGCCTGCGGGCCTTGCCTTTACTCTGCATAAGTCGAAGGCCTCAGCTCCAACGCCCAAGCCGGATCTGATCGTGGATCAAAAGCGGCTCTTGCAAAACTGGGTTGTGCGGGTCGAGAAATTGCCGGCCAGCTTTTGCAGTGTGGAAGAAGGTGGGATCACACCTGGCGAGCACACGCTCATACGTTTCACGGTTTCGACGCCGAATATCGGCACGGCGGATGTAAACCTGGGCGATCCCAATGTTCACTTTGCGGCGAATGACGGCCTTTATGAATACGCAACCTGCCATCGCCACTTCCACTTTCGGCACTACACTCTTTACGAATTGATCGATCCTGCAACTGGTTACGTTTGGCGCGCCGCCAAACGCGGTTTCTGCATGATCGATGTGGAAAAGTATCAAGCGTATCCGGGCCCGGCGAGCAACGATCGCAACTATCTCGCGTGCGGCGCTCCGGCGACTGCTACTGAGCCGGCGATTGTCGGTAACCAGGGCATAAGCGTGGGCTGGGCGGACACTTACGTCTGGAAGCTGGGCGGCCAGTTCTTCGTTCTCGACGGAGGAGACGGCCAGCCGCCGGTCCCTCCCGGAGACTACGTCATTCGAATCACGGTAAACCCGGCTTTTACGGCGGCCTCAGGCGAGCCGTGCCCGAATGTGGATTCGAACGGACTTTGTCATCAACTTCCGGAATTGAACTACGGCAATAACGTGAGCGAGATTCAGATCACGATCCCTGATCACCCGGGCAAGCAGGGAGTGGGTCCGCTGAAGAATCAGCCGCAACTAACCGCTGAGCCGATTGACTAGGCCGGCGACTGAAATTGATTGCCATCGGGAGGCCCGCCAAATAAACTGGCGGGCTTTCTGACTAATGAAGAAATGAAACTGACTTTTCTCGGCACCGGAACCTCCACAGGCGTTCCTTCAATCGCTTGCGATTGCGAGACCTGCACCTCAGCCGATCCCGCGACAAACGCCTGCGCGTGTCGGTTTTGATCGAACACGCCGGACAGACCGTCATCGTCGATACCTCCAGTGACTTTCGCCAGCAGGCTTTGAAGATTGGCTTGCGTCATCTCGATGCAGTGCTAATCACCCACTGTCACGCCGATCACATCTTCGGCCTGGACGATATTCGCCCGCTGAACTTTCGTCATGGCGCGCTGGGACTGCTATGCGAACGAGCGCGCGTGGAAAGACATTCGACGAATATTTCAATACGTGTTCGAACCGACGCACTTTGGCGGCGGATTGCCGCAGATCGTGCCGCACACAGTTGTGAATGGAGCTCCGTTCTGTTTCGGCCGCGACCTGGAAGTTACGCCACTGGAGGTCATCCATGGCCGACTGCCTGTTATCGCTTATCGCTTTAATGACTTTGCGTACGCGACAGACTTGAGCGAGATTCCGCCGGCGACTATCGAAGGGCCTGCGTGATCTGAAAGTGCTGGTGCTTGACTGCCTGCGCATTCGCCCGCATCACACGCATCTTTGGCTGGAACGCGCGCTGGAGTACGTCGAGGAATTGAAGCCGCAACGCACCTACCTGACGCACATCACTCATGAAGTAAAGCACGAGCGGGATTCAAAGCTGCTGCCCGACGGAGTTGTCGTGGGCGTATGACGGACTGGTGGTTGGCGACGAAGAATAAGCAATTGGTTCATTGCCGGAGCGAAACAACGCATCGGTGAAGCAATCATCAATGATTCAATGAACCAATGATCCAATTCCATGATGCGTCTTTTTCACGGAACCGAGAACGCCGACATTGCCCGCGCCGACTGTCCTGACGCTCGGCGTCTTTGACGGTCTGCATCTCGGGCATCAACTCGATCATGAAGACCGTTGTCGAACGCGCGCGTGCGCCGCGGCCGTTCCAACTGTCATAACCTTTGAGCCGCATCCGCGCGCAGTCCTGCATCCTGAATCTGCGCCCCCACTGCTGCAAACCTTCGATCAGAAAATCGAAGCCCTGGGCGTGCTGGGAATCGAACAAACAATCGTTATTCATTTCGATCAGGCAGTTTTCCCGGATTCGCGCGCGAAGACTTCCTGCGTGAGGTGGTCGTTGGCCCGCCTGCATGCAAAAGAAGTTTTATCTTGGTCGCGGCTTCGCCTTCGGACACAACCGTGAAGGCAACATCGAACTGCTTGCGAAAAGTCAGCGATAAGCTTGGCTTTCTTGGCCGATGAAGTTTCCGGAAGTCCGTCTGCGCGGGCGGAGGATCGGCTCGACTCGCATCCGCGAGTTGTTGGCTGAAGGCGAGGTGAACCTGGCTCGCCGGATGCTGGGGCGCCCTACGGCGTCGAAGGTCCGGTGGTTCACGGGGCCGAACGCGGCGCCAGGCTCGGGATTTCCGACGGCCAACATTCACCCGCACAATCGCGTAATTCCACGCGGCGGCGTCTATGTCACGGCGACGTTGATCGAAGGCCAGTGGCGGCGTAGCGTCACGAACATCGGCACGCGGCCGACGTTTGAAAGCGGCTCAGCAAGTTCGGTGGAAACGTACGTAATGAATTGGTCCGGTGACCTCTATGGCGACGTAGTGCGCGTGAGATTTCTGCATCGATTGAGAAACGAAAAGAAATTCGGATCGATCGATGAACTTAAAGCGCAGATTGAGCGGGATGTGGCCCGGGCTGAGGGTTACTTTCAGCGGCGCGAAGTGAAACGATCACTCGTGATTGTTTGAGGCGGCGGCATCGGGTCAGTACCATCCGCGTAAGCGGATGGGGTAATCAATCAACCTGAGGTACATCCTGACCCATCTGCTAACGCAGATGGTACTGACTCCGTTTCACCGATTCGCCTCCGAGCTTACTTCTCGCCGTTCCTCGACGTCGGCAGTTTCATCTGTTCGCGGAACAGATTGAGCAACAGCAGTGTTCCAATCCCACCACCATCACCGCTACCGCCTCCCGTCGCCAACACGTCCGGTGTGATGCGCACGCCTTTATCGCCGATAACTTTCAACGTCTCGACCACCGCCACGCCCTGAGCGCCCAGCGCATTGACCTGTTCGCGATAAGCGACGCCCTGGGCTTCGCCCATCAAGCGAACCTTCTCGGCCTCTGCTCTGCCTGTTTGCGAAATGTAAGAGGCTTCGCCTTCGGCTTCAGCCTTGCGTTGCTCGGCGCGCTTGCCGGCGATCTCGACGCCTACGGTTGCCGCCATCAAGTCGCGTTGATTGTCGGCCTGTGACTTGGTCTTCTCGAGTTGAATACGCTTCTCTTCGGCTTCGCGTTGAGCATTGAACATGTTCTGCCGCTGCTCAGCGAGAATCTTTTCCGTCTGCGTCTTCATCAACTCTTCCGGCAGGTGAATGTGACAGATGAGCACGTTCACCACGTCAACGTGATACTTCAGAAGATGCGCGCGGACCCGAGCTTCGGCGCGTTCCTGCTCTTCGTGCCGATTTTGCAGGTACGCCATCGCCGAAGATTCCGACGCCTGGTTACGAAAGATCGAGTCGATCAGCGGGTGCATCACGTTCTGAATCAAACGATCGATGCCGCCGATTTTCGCCACCATGAACGGCGCGTCTTCAGGCTTAACGCGAAAGACGACGCGCACTTCCAATTGCATGGTGAAACCGTCTTTCGAAATCACTTCGAAAGGATTGAAAGTGTTGACGACTTCGCCCGAGGTCCATTCGACAGTCTGATTGGTGGTCGGAATCACGATCGGCGTGATCGCCAGAGTGTTGACGTAGTAGCGGCCCGGACCGACTACGGTCTCCTGGATGCCGCGATAACCCTTCCGGCACGACGTAAGCTTCGTGCGCGCCTTCATCCAGGCGCCGGTCAGCCGGATCGCCGCTCATCAATTCATTCTTGATTTCTTCGGCGGCGGCTTGATCCAGATGAGCTGCCGACTGCGCGGCCTGTTCTTTTTCTTCGCGCTCCATGCGCGTGCGCACTTTCGCGGCCATCTCGCGCCGCACTTCATCTGAAGGATCTTTGCCAGTGTTCGATACGATCACGGCAACTTCGCCCGGTTTCACCTCTTTCGCCGTTTCCGGAATCACTTTGAAGAGCAGCGGGTTGATGTAGTAAGTGCCGGGCAGCAGGATGTCTTTCTGCGGACCGCGCTGGCCCCGTGCTGTCGATGAACTCGTGTCCATCCTGGAAGTTGTCGTGGCCGGGAATCGATTCGGCAACGTAATCGCCGGGATTCAACGGCGCGCCGTCCAGTGCTTCAACCAGACCAATCTGGTTTTCGTCGATCACGGTGGCGTCGAAAAGGCGTGACATAGAAAAGACCGGGTTTCGTTTCGGTGCCACCATTGAGCGGCATCGACTGCGTCAGAATGCGATACGTTCCCGGCGTGAGGATGTCCACCTGCGGACCACGCTGGCCGCCCGAAGAAACAAACAGCTCGGCGTTCTGATAACTGAGATGATCCTTGATCGCTTTTCCGAGCAAACGGCCCGGCGTCCAGCGGCGCACCGTCGGCGGCCGTGACAATACCGACCTTGCCCTGTGGAATCACCGTAGCCTTCGCCGACGGAAACACGGAAGAGATAAGGATGGATGGGCCACAATCCTGGCGGCAGAGTCCGCAGTTGAATTCCCTTGACGCCGCCCTGCTTGATGAAAGGCGATTGGATCCTGAAAATTGTTGTGAGCATTCTGGGCGCGGTCCGGCGCAAAGATTCGGCCCGGAAGATTTGGCTCGCCGTCGACGGCTTCGACGATACCCATCTCGTCGGCGCCGATCTCGATCAGCGGCACCGGCCTGCCGAATAGTCTTTCGGTGAAGGGATTAAGAAAGTGCAGACCAGGCTTGAGCACGTCAGCCTGGATTCCAACTTCGCCTTCGGTGGCTACCACGCGTCCCGGCGGCATGCGGCGCCCGAGATAGCGCCGTTCCTTGATCGCAATTTCGCGCGGGCCGACGTTGACGAAGATTCGCCGCAGGATTATCAGCAGCACCAATCAGCACAACGAAACCAACTATCAGCACCGGCAGAATTGCAAAAGATATCGATGTTGTTCATAGTAAACCTCTAATTTTTGCGAGAGGCCCGACTCGTAATCGTGGCCTCTGTCGTTTGAGTTGCCCTGGCTTACGCCTGCGCTTGTGACGCGGCCGCTTCCAGTTCGCGGCGCGCGCTGTCGAGGGTGCGCTTCAAAACAAAACCAGCGCCTGAACTCCTGGTGCGCGGAAGAGAGTATCCAAAACTCGCCATCAAATAAAGCTCGCAGCTCTATGGCTGAGACATCAGACAATTTTCTTTCGCGCCAGAAGGTCAGCGCTTGCTCCACTGCGCCTCGGTAGACGTCAGCGTCGTCGCTTAAGGCGGCGAAATGCAAAGCTTTGACCGTGCCGCTGCGGTCAGGCGATTTTTGCCAGGAAGCCATGGCGGCTAGCGCGAGCTCACGGTTTACGCGCAATTCGTTTCTGGCGACGTAAGACGTGAGTGACAATAACTTCTCGTCCGAATCAGCAAGGTGCAACAATTCGCTGAGCACCCGATCGTACAAATCAACGTTGCCGCCGGCCTGGCTGGCTCTCTGCCAACGCTGAGCGCTCACCGTTTTTTGCGCGCGCAATCAGCGCCGCCTGCGCGAGTTCCTGGGCTTCAATTGCCATTTTCATCTTCTCTTCGTTGGTATTGAGGTCCGCCGAACAGACCATGCAGGTCCGGTGGCGGCGGCAAGACACGCCTGGAAGGCCCTCGAGAGCAATACGTAACTGAACGAAGTACAA
>ERZ1370068.1315-contig-11204_pt1 | contig 14267 bp, 19 predicted proteins | sample MGYA00561227_ERZ1370068 | MGnify/ENA primary metagenome ERZ1370068 (study PRJEB38410, sample SAMEA6850437) | metagenome | study: Metagenomic assessment of the ecological functions of the soil: analysis of the soil microbiota associated with the...
GGCGATGCGAATGCTCACGGCCGGAACAGTCAGGCGGCAAAGCCGCGCGTGCAACGGCGTTGAGGACAACGCGTTCCACCTTTGTTTTGGTGGATCGGCTTCTCCGAAGACGATGTCAGCCGCCGCAGGCGCGGTTTCAAACTAACTCTTCGCGAAAACGCCAATCAGCCGGACGCGGCGATGGCGTCTTCGAACGAAAATCGCTAACGAATCCAGTCTCGGTCCGGATCTCCACATGACCGGCCGCGCGCTTGGCGCCGTAGACCAACACAGATCCCACAGGCGCTTCGTACGGATTTGAGACCGGCAGTTTTTTGAATCCGTAATTGTTCACCAGCTCCTGGCCGGCTTGTTTCGCAAGGGGTGTTTGCGGCCGCGATTTCACTACGCCCGCAGCAACCAGCGCTTCCTTTACGAAACGCCAGCACTTGGACAGCGAGTGCGCACGTGCGCGTTCCTCAGCGATGGTGGCGGCCCGGCGCAATTTCGGATCAATCTGCGCATCTGCCTTGGCAATCGGCTGGACGATCTTCTTCGGATAATACTTGTCCACAACGTCGACCGATTGTTTTTGCCGGAGGCGTCGGTGTAATTGAATTTTGGGGTCGGCGCCGAGAATCGCAGCGCCATTGCGGGATGCGGGCAAATTGCCGCGGATCCCAGGATAACAAACGTGAGGGTGAGAAGTTTTGGCATAAAGCGCGCGATCCTATCCGGTATATCGGCCATCGTCGCAACCGATTTTTCATCAAACGCAAAATTTTTAATTTGACTTGCGCTAGATGTGCGAAGGGCGCCGCGGACCTACAACGATGAGACCAATTCCGCCATCCGGCGGCGCAATTTTGCATCGGGCAACCGGCCAATTCCGCCCTGCATATTATCTTCGAGATGACGCGGTTTATCCGTCGCCGGAATCGCGCACGTGATTGCTGGATTTGCCACAATCCATTTCAAAAAGAATTGCGCCCACGAGCGGCAATCAAATTCCGCCGCCCAATCCGGCAGCGGTTTCGAACGCACTTTGCCGAACAGATCGCCGGATCCAAATGGCCGATTCGCGATCACGGCGACGCCGCGCTCCTGCGCCAAAGGCAGAATGCGTTCCTCGGCTTCAGGTTCCATCAGCGAATAATTGATCTGGAGGAAATCGAACTTCTGGCTCCGCATCAGCTTTTCGATTTCGCTCAAAGCTCCGGACTCGTAATGCGTGATTCCGGTGTAGCGAATGCGGCCCTGCTGTTTCCATTCCTGCAGGGTTGCGAGTTGTGTGTTCACGTCGACAAGGTTATGCACCTGCATCAGGTCGATTCGGTTCGTGCGCAAAAGCGACATGGAACGTTCCATTGACTGAATTCCGCTCTGCTTGCCCTGAGTCCAAACTTTGGTCGCGAGAAACAGCTTGTCCCGAATGCCGAGCGCAGAAGTGAGCTGGCCGATCACCTCCTCCGCGCGACCGTACATCGGCGAGGAATCAATCACACGGCCGCCGAGCTTCACAAACAGCGACAGAACGTCTTCGAGCTGCCTCCGGATATCCGCGCTAAGATCGACATCGAACGCCCTCCATGTTCCGAGGCCGATCACCGGTAGTTTCTCGCCAGAGGAAGGAATGGTGCGTGTCAGCATCGCTGATGATTCGCCTTTCGCTTGTCCCCGCGATGCATCAGTCGGCAACATTAGACCCGCCGTAGCAGTGCCAATTATTTTCGCAGCTTCGCGTCGCGTCATGCGGTTCACCTGTCCATCTGTCATGTCCGAGCGGAGTCGAGACATCCGCGAATTGACTGTAATGGATAACAGCAAGAGATGTCCTCGACTCTCGCTCGGAATGACAATAAGGTTGCTGATATTATGGATCGCCGTCGTTTCATCAAAATATCCACCGCGAGTGCATGCTTGCCTCGCGAGCAAGGCCAACATCTTTATTTGCAGAGAAGACACCGACACCGATGCGCATACTCATACTCGGCGGCACCGGATTCACTGGCCCATATCAGGTGAAATATGCGCTGAGTCGCGGACATAAGGTGACCACATTTAACCGGGGTAAGACGCATCCCGGCGAATTGCCTGCTGAAGTCGAGCAGCTTGTCGGCGACCGCAACGGTAATCTCGACGCGCTGAAAAATCGGCAATGGGATGTGGTGATCGATAATCCGACGACGCTGCCCGCGTGGGTGCGTGACGCGGCGCAAGTGCTCAAAGGAAACGTTGATCGCTACGTGTTCATTTCGACCATTTCCGTTTACGGCGAGTCGAAACAGGGGCCTGACGAAAACGCGCCGACAGAAAAATACGAAGGTGCAGATCCGTACAAGGAGACGATTGAAGCGGTGCGCGCATCCGGATTCAAAACCTATGGGCCGCTAAAGGCGCTCTCAGAACGCGAAGCCGAGAAATGGTTTCCCGGAAAAACTTTGATCATTCGCCCAGGACTTATCGTCGGCCCTCGCGACGAGAGCGACCGCTTTACGTATTGGCCTGTGCGCATCGATCGTGCCGGAGACGTGCTGGCGCCTGGAAAGCCAAACGATCCCGTCCAGTTCATCGATGCGCGTGATCTTGCTGAATGGACCATTCGCATGGCCGAGAACCGTGAGACAGGAATTTACAACGCGACCGGACCTGCCAAACCCCTCGGCATCGGCGGGATGCTAGACGGAATTAAGGGCGCCCTGAAGTCGGACGCGAAGTTTACCTGGGTAAGCGAGGAATTTTTGACTGAGCAGAAAGTGCAGCCCTGGTCGGACATGCCGGTGTGGACTGGGAAAGATGATGCGGTTGCGCGAACGAACATTAGCCGCGCGTTGAGCAAGGGCCTGACGTTTCGACCGCTCGACGTCACCGCACGCGATACGCTCGCCTGGTTCAAGTCGCTCCCGCAAGAGCGCCAATCGCATCCGAAAGCTGGTCTCTCGCCGAGCGCGAAGCGGAGGTGCTTGCCGCGTGGAAGAAGAAAATTGTAGCCGCGTCGCTGTGACGACGCGCACGCGGCCCACAGGGCCGCGGCTACAGGATGAGAAAACTCTTCACTAAAATCGTTGACGTAAAGCCGAACGAGATCCACGCGCTGCTGCTGGCGTTCGTTTTCCAGCTTTGTCGTTCTCGGCGGGTGTTACGTCATCCGGCCGATTCGCGATGAGATCGGCGCCGACCGCGGCGTTGAAAATCTACCGTGGATTTACACCGGCACGCTGACCGGTATGCTGATCGCTAACGCGCTTTATGCCGCCATCGTGACGCGTATGTCGCGGCGGCGGTTTATTCCGGTCGCTACCGCTTTCGCCATCGCGAACCTTTTTGTGTTCTTCGTCCTCATGCGCTGGATGCCAGCCGCACAGGAACGCACGATCCCTTGCGCCCATATTTTTCATCTGGGTCAGCGTCTTCAATCTTTTCGCCACAACAATGTTTTGGTCGTTCATGGCTGATGTTTTCACGCCAGACCAAGGCAAACGGCTTTTCGAGTTTATTGCTGTCGGCGGATCGATTGGCGGAATTGTTGGTGGTTTGGTCACGAGTTCGCTGGCCGGAAAGCTGAGCACCGGACTCTTCCTTCTCATCACAGCGGTCATGTTGGGCTTGCGGCGCAATGCGTGCGCCGATTTCCGAGCGATTTTCGGCCTGTAGCGGAAGTGCCAGCTGGGAGACGACAACGTCGTCCCCTACAGTGCAGCCAGGCGCTGAGCAACCAATCGGCGGCAAATTCTGGGAAGGCGCGACGCACATTGTTCGATCTCCCTACTTACTTGGTCTAGCGGGGTTTCTCATGATCTACACGATCACGAACACGTGGGCATATTTTCAACAAATCTGACCTTACCCAACATCAGCTGCAGGACCGAGCCGCGCGCACGTCGTTCCTGGCAAACATCGATATCGCGGTGAACACGATAACGGTGCTGATCCAGATTTTCCTTACCGGCCGTCTAATGAAATGGTTCGGAGTTGGAATCACGCTGGTGCTCATGCCGCTTTTGAGCGCGATCGGATTTGCGGCGATCGGTTTCGCACCGGTTCTCACCGTCCTGCGACGTTCCAGATTTTGCGACGCGCGGCAGGCTTCGCCTTACTTCGACCAGCGCGCGAAGTTCTTTTCACCGTCTTACGGCGAGAGGACAAATACAAAGCCAAAGAGCCTCATCGACACATTCGGCTACCGCTTTGGCGATCAAATCGGGTGCCTGGTCCTATCCATTAATGCGCTGGTTTGGCTTGGGATTGATCGGCATTTCCTGGGTGGCAGTTCCGCTTGGAGCAATATGGTGCGCCCTGGGTATCTGGCTGGGTCGCAAACAGCGCGTGCTGGCCGACGCAAAACGCGAACAAAGCCTGCCGCCCACAGCCGCGCCAGAAGCTGCCTGACCTCATAAAGGCGCATCACCAGGACGAGCGCGGATTTCCGAACGCATTGCGCTCGCCCGCGACGCGCGCTAGAGTGGAGTGAGGCAGACAATCCTGCTCTCGCCAGAGTTGCAGGCACGATTGCCTGCATCAACGACGAACAATCAAAGGAGACAAAACAATGGCAACACGAACTGGATCGGCGGTATGGGAAGGCACACTCAAAGAGGGCAGGGGAACGATGAAACTCGGCAGCGGCGCATTCGAAGGACCGTTCTCGTTCCTGTCCCGATTCGAGAGCGGCAAGGGCACAAATCCTGAAGAACTCATCGGCGCAGGCGAAGCCGGATGCTTTTCGATGGCGCTCGCGTTAAACCTCGAAAAGGCAGGACATCCCGCGAAACGCGTCAGCACGACGGCGACAGTAAAACTGGAGCCTGGTGACGGCGGGTTCAAAATCAGCATCGATCGATTTGAAAACCGAAGCCGACGTTCCGGGTATTGACGAAGCAAAATTCCGCGAGCAAGCCGAGCTGACGAAAAAGACCTGCCCCGGTCTCAGTCGCTCTCGCCGGCACGCAGATCAATCTCGACGCGAAGTTGATGTAGGCGCGATGTTCCGGGAGCGCACGCGTCTCGCGTGCTGGTTTCGGCGTCGCGCCGAAATAATCTTTCCTCGATCGCGACTGAGGTGAGGAGAGGCGGATTCACAGAAAAGTCCGCGATCGCGAGGACGCGCTCGCCAGCACGCGAGACGCGTGCGCTCCCCAGCATGCTACTTCGCCAACTCGTACAGGTACTCGACAAACGACATCGTCGCGCCATCGAAGTCTTGGATTTTCGGGTTTGCTGGATTCGATGATGTAATATTCGTCGGCGCATGCGCGCCGCTGCCGTGGCCGAGTCCGAAATGTCCGGCCGCCAGCTTAAGCGGTTCGCCGGTGAAGACGTAACCGGATACGAACCGGCATTGCGCGGCCAGAGCAACGCGTCGATTCCGAACTTTTTGTAGGTTGCCAATTGCGCCTGGATCAATGCCGAATCTTTCGATGTGGCCGTCGGATCGTACCCGCCGGTCATGTTCACTTCGATGTCGCCGAAGCCGCGCTTCGCCAGATGGGCCTTCAACGCGGCAAGCGCGTCCGCCGCTTTCATATCGGGCACGAGTCGCATGTCGATTTTCGCGACGGCGCGATGCGGAAGAACCGTTTTGCCGCCGGGGCCGGTATAGCCGCCGACGAGTCCTTCGATGTTTACAGTCGGCTGCGATTCGAGCCGTTCGTTCGCCTGCTCCCACGGCAGATCGTTGATCCAATGCTGGACGCTGAACTGCTTTTTCGCCAGCGCTTCGCTGCGCGTCTTCGATACTTTTTCGATCATCGCTTTTTCTTCAGCAGTCAGCGGAAGCGGCTTCGGGTAATTGTCGATCATGATCACGTTACCGTCGTCGGACACGAGCGTGTTGAGCGCTTTGACCAGATGCCACGCCGGGCTGTCCACCATCGCCTTGAGCGAAGAGTGAATGTCCTTTGCCGGACCGCGTCCCCACTTTTCGCCGCTCGACACCAGCTCGAGCTCGATCACGCCTTTCGAGCCGAGGTTCACCGTGACGATTCCGTCGAGGTCCTGTGCCGCAAACGGCATGAATACGCCGACGCACTTCTTGAGCGCCGCAAGCACCTCGGGACGCCTAACGAGTTGCGGGATGTGCGGCGAACCGATCTCCTCCTCGCCTTCGGCCACCATCACCAGGTTTACCGGCATCTTCTTTCCCGCGCCGCGAATCGCGTGCAGGGCAGCGAGGAACGCCGCTTCCGGTCCCTTCTGGTTCACCGCGCCGCGACCGATCATCACTTTCCCAAGTGGCGGTTTGTCCACGATCCGCGCTTCGGTCGGCGGCGACGACCACTCCGCTGGATCGAACTGTTTCACATCGTACATGAAATAGAGCCCGACGGTTTTCGGCGCACCTGCGTCGAGCGTCGCGAACACGCCGGGTTTGCCATCTGTGTTGATCACCGTCGCCTGTTGAAATCCCGCATCGCGCGCGAGCTTCGCCATGTACTCCGCGCCCTCCGGATATCCACGGTCCTCTGCCGCGATCGAAACCTGCGCAATCCAATCCTGCAACCGCTTCACCGCCTCATCGTGCCGCTTGGTGATTTCGGCTTTGATGTCGGCGTGTTCAGTGTCCGCTGAGTAACAAAGTGGGTTCGCTGTCCAAAGCAGTGCGATAGCAACACTACCGAGAGAGAAAAATCGCATTCGTTTCATACCTCTCGATGCGGCATGACTGCGTTCGTTTCAACTGAAAATCTGGCTGGGCCCCAGACGATTGCGCTGACGCCCTCGCTGCCTCAATGAATCATGGCCTTGGTCGAGGCGATGGCCTCGGCCGCGGCGTTGGAGGCGGCCGCGCGGCGTCACGGTTGGCCGTGGAGTCGCTGTTGCAGTCAGGGTCGGAGTTGGCGTCGCACTTGGTGTGGGAGTAGGCGTCGGCATCCCTGCGAGGCGCGAACAACTCTGCGCCTCGAGGAAGCGTTACGATCGCTACCGAATCCTCCGGCAGCTAGCACCATGCCGTTGGGCAGCAACGTCGCCGTGTGCACATCGCGTGCGGTGTCGAGGCTGCCGGTGGCGGTCCAGCTCCCGCTGGCCGGATCGTACAGTTCCGCGCTCGCGGAAGAATAGACGCTGCTATCAAGTCCTCCTGCCGACGAGCACCTTGCCGTTGGGCAGCAACGTCGCCGTGTGAATATCGCGTGCGGTGCCGAGGCTGCCGGTGGCGGTCCAGGTCCCGCTGGCCGGATCGTACAGTTCCGCGCTCGCGAGATAGCCGCTGGCTGTCAAGTCCTCCTGCGACGAGCACCTTGCCGTTGGGCAGCAACGTCGCCGTGTGCGTCAACGCGTGCGGTGTCGAGGCTGCCGGTGGCGGTCAGGTCCCGGTGGCCGGATCGTACAGTTCCGCGCTCGCGAGAGAATGGCGCTGCTGTCGAACTCCTCCTGCGACGAGCACCTTGCCGTTGGGCAGCAACGTCGCCGTGTGCAAATCGCGTGCGGTGCCGAGGCTGCCGGTGGCGGTCCAGGTCCCGCTGGCCGGATCGTACAGTTCCGCGCTCGCCGAGAACTGCGGCTGTCGCTATGCTCCTCCTGCGACGAGCACCTTGCCGTTGGGCAGCAACGTCGCCGTGTGAAAGCGGCGTGCGGTGCCGAGGCTGCCGGTGGCAGTCCAGGTCCCGCTGGCCGGATCGTAGAGTTCCGCGCTCGCGAGATAGCCGCTGCTGTTAAGTCCTCCTGCGACGAGCACCTTGCCGTTGGGCAGCAACGTCGCCGTGTGGTCACTGCGCGTGCGGTGTCGAGGCTGCCGGTGGCGGTCCAGGTCCCGCTGGCCGGATCGTACAGTTCCGCGCTCGCGAGACTGGCGCCTCCCGCGGCGGCGAGCACCATGCCATTGGCCAGCAATGTTGCCGTGTGGCCGGCCCGCGGGGTGTTGAGACTTCCAGTGACAGTCCAGGTTCCACCTGCCGGATTGAATGACGCCAATCGTCAGGGATCGAGTTCGTGCGAAATAGCACGCGTCGTCTTAAGCGCGCCGGGTTGCGCCTTGTTTGGTCGCTCAGAACGGTCCTTGGAAGCGCCAACCGGAAAGACCGCAATAATCACTCCTGCGCAGCAAAGAAAGAGGCTCATCAAAGCGCGGGGATTAAAGCAGGCGGCGGATCGTAAAGTAGATTTCTTCTTCATTTGTTAACTCTAGTGTTGAATGGAGTGGTGTTGAGTTGAGACTACCCCTGGAGGTCACTGAAGCGTTCAGATCGTTTCGTCGATTATAGGGCTTTGCCGAATCCATTGATTCGGTGCGAAGCCGATCGAAGCCAGGAAGAAAACACAAGATCCAGACCATTCACGATTAGACACGCCGCATCACCAGCCCCAAGCTCTGGTGCGGGCGTGCGATCAAGTTGAGTGGGAAATCGTCGGCGTCTAGAAGCTAAAGGTTGCGCAGTTGTAACCTCGAAGCGGGCAAAAGAATCTGTGCTCGCGCTTCAGAGATTCGGGGCCACTCAACCGTTGCGCCGGTCGTGGCCACTTGGACTCTTTGACTCGTTAGGCGACTTGTGGCAGGCGGCACACGCATTTCTGTCCAACTCCCATCGGAACGGACCAGCTCGACGTCGCCGCCATGCGCTCGAGCGCAGCTCCCGCGCGATGCTCAGGCCCAGTCCATGCCCTGGCACGCTGCGTCCGCCGCGCACCCGGTAAAAGCGCTCGAATAACAGGTCCGCGCGCGATCTTTGGGGATGCCATCGCCGGTGTTGCCGATTGTCATTTCCACCGCGCCATTGACGGCCCGCGCTTCCACCCGAATGCGGCCGCCAGGAGTGTTATATTTAACCGCGTTTTCGACCAGATTCTGCGCGATCATCGCGACGAATGTGCGATCGGCCGTTCAGCGGCAGATGCTTCGGGATATTCCGCTTCCGACCGTCAGATCGAAGCGGCTCGGCCAAAGTGAGCGCGTCATCAAGAACGCCTTCGAGCACTTCGCCTAACGTCGAACTCGGCCTTCGACAGCTCGACGCCGGCCAGCATCGGCGCGGGAGAGTAGAAGCAGGTTGTCCACGACTGAACTAAGAGTGATGAATGCGATGTAGCAGTCCTTCGGCGCGCGCTTGTGTGCTTTCGCTGCAGTTCAACGTCGGCCACGATTTCTTCAACGTCGGCGCGCAGGATGGCGATCGGCGCTTTCAAATGATGCGAAGCGTCGGCGGAAAAACGGGCGGATTGTTCGAAACTGCGCTGCAACCGTTCGAAGGTCGCATTGAGCACTTCGATTAATCCTGCGACCTCGTCGTTAGTCGGCGGGACAGGCAGACGCTGGTCGAGCCGCTGCGGCGGTGATCCTCTTGGCCGCCTGGCGGATTTCCTCGACCGGCGCGATCGCTTTGCTCGCGACCCAGGCCGAACCGACCAAGGTCACCAAGAGCACCGTCGGAATCGCTCCCAGCATCGCCAGTAAAATATCGCGGCCAATTTGATTAATCTCCTAGGTCAGTCACCGGCGCGCAAGGTGAGGCCATTTTCACTAAACTCCGCCAGGCGGATGTTTTGCCGTCGATCTTGTGGTTGTGAAATTCTTTGATGCCATCGCGTGGGAACGGCTGGCGCAATCGCGGGGAAAGATAAAGCACGGCGCCGCTGGCGTCGGTTACTTCAACGAGGTGTTTACGCAGTGAGAGCGGCACGAAGATCTCCTTGAACACCGGCGCGGTTGTTTCGTCCGACCACCTTCGAAATGTTCGACGTCCCGAAAGAACTCCTGGGCGTCAGTCGTTAGGCGCCGATCGAAAGCCGCGATCTCGGCATGACGCATGACAAACCAGGTGGTGGTCGCGCCACGCGAGCGTAGCGGCCACGGCAAGCGACGCTGAGTAAAGCGCGACCTTCCAGCGTAATGGCCAGTTTCTCATTCCGGCTCCCGGATCGTGTAGCCCAGGTGTCTTACGGTGTGGATAAGCGGCGGCGAGTCAATCTTCTTTGCGCAGACGGCTGATGAAGGCTTCGACCAGTTTCACGCCGATGCTCGTGTTCTCGTTCCAGACGCGCTCGCACACTTCGGTGCGGCTAAAGATGCGGCCGGGTTCGCGCATCAGCACGCAACAACGTGAGTTCTCGCGCCGTAGCTCGATCCGGCGCGGGCCGCGACGAAGTTTTCGGTCGGCCAGGTTCAAAACCAAATCGCCGACTTGGAGCTTGATGGGTGCTTTCTCGGGAAAACGTCGCCCGAGCGCACTCACTCGCGCGACCAGTTCCCTGCATGGCGAACGGCTTCGCGAGGTAATCATCTGCGCCCAGTCCGAGGCCGGTCACCTCGATCGCTGACCTCGCCCCGCGCCGGTCAAGATAAGGACACGAGTGTCGATTTTCGCCGCCGCGCAAACGTCGCAGCACTTCGAAGCCATCCATCCCTGGCAGCATCACATCGAGCACGATGAGATCGCATGCGCTTCAGCGTCCGCTTTTTCCCAAGGCGGTCTCGCCATCGTGGACCATGAGCAGGCTCGTGGCCAGCTTCAGTGAGAGCGCGAGAGATATGCTGGGCGAGGTCGAACTTCATCTTCGACGACTAGAATTTGCATAAGTTCTAGGTGTCACGCCGCCACCGTCGGCAAATGCGCCCGATGAGCTAACGCGAAGCGATTACCTCGCAGTCACCGTGCGCGTGGCTTGACCGGCGCAGAATTCGTCCATCATGCGTCGAGAGCATGAAAGCGATGCAGCTGTCAGGCAAGTCTCAGAAAGGTTACCAACTCAAGCTTACCTCTCTCGAGCGAGCCGGACGGTCGCTTGCGTCGCGCAGATATGTTCGAAGAGTGTGCAGACGAAAGGAGGCGGTCCGGCTTGAGTTGCTCTCCATATCGTCGTAATATCGAGCATGACTACGTTGTCGCCAACCCCAGGCTCGGTCTAATCTGTCGTCGCTTTTGAAACGAGCGGCAAAGGTGAAGACATCGGAATCTTGCACGGGACCAGGTTATTGCGCAGGCCGGTCACCGTTCATTCCGATGATTATGCTCTTCACATCACGTGTAACGTGGAAGTTGAACTCGATGCCTTCGCCTGCCGAACCAAGAAGCGCATCGCACGTCATCAAACGGGCAAAATGCAGACTGAGTTCACTGGTGACATCGAAGCCGATATTGCGCGCTGAATTGACGCCTGAGCTAAAGGCGGCGATTCGTCGGTTGAGCAAACCTCAACGAAAACAGATAGGCGAAGTGATTACGGCTGTGCGCGACGGTTTCGGCGCTCCGCATCGACACGCAGGACTCGGTATTCGGCGTCTTCGCGACACCCTTTCGTTGAATGTCGCGTTGGCTTGAAGCTGCGACTCGTATTTGATGAACCTGGAGTGTTGTCGTTTAGTGATCTCGGGACTCACGACCAAGTTCAGAGAATTATCAAGAACCGCTGATCTGATACGCTAAAAGCGCCAGGTTCTCTGCTTTGGGGCTGATGCTGCAGTAGTGAGGCCGCTGAATTTCTTTACCAAGTCGTCGAGCTTGGCGACGTAGTAATCGACGTTTTCGTCGCGGTTTTGCGGGATCGAATTCGCTGGCCAGTTTGGCAGCTTCGTATGCGGGAACCTTCTTCGGCGTAGCCTTGATGTAGTAGCTAATCTGGTCGCCCGGTCTGTAGTTGCGGCCACTAGCCAGAGCGAGCTCGTAGCGCGGCGGCGCGATTACGCGCTGAGCCGGCGATCTTAGCGCGATATTTATCGAGTGAATCCTGGAGCGTGTCGGTCTTCATCAGCATGTCGATCTTCCACTCTCGATTACGGATTTTTCGCTCGAAGTCGTTCTGGAGATCGGCAATCGCTTCCGGTTTGCCCTGCATGATCATCTTGATCATTTCCTCCAGAAAAACGCGCTGGAATTTTCGAGTCCACGGGACTTCAGCGCGCCGCCTTTGATGATGACGTCGCCGTCTTTTGTGAGAAGCGCGTAATTTTTCGCTTTATAACTCAGCATGGCGTCGAACTGTTCGTCGATTTCGACGTCAATCCCAGCCGGCAATTCTTTCGCCAAATCTTTCTGCAAGTTCGTCGATTGTAGCCGGCGTACTCGGCTGGTTCTCTTCGCAGGCGCCGAGGCATGCCCTACAGCGGCGGCACGAAATAAATTCCGTCGGTATCGACCTCAATCACCTGCGCTCCACGCGCGTTGAGCCAGTCGATCATCTTCTTCAGCAGATCGCGCCCGATCTGCGTGACACGCGCGGCGGCGTCGAAGTCGGCGAAATGTCCCTGCGCGAATCCAAGGTAACCGTAGAAGCTGTTGAGCAGAATCTTGAACGTGTTTTGCAACGCCTGGAGGTGATGTTGTCTCGCGGGATCTCGTTCCGCCCGCATTCTTGCTTTGGCTTCGAGCCGGAAGTTGCGGAGATCCGTGAGTAAATGCCGAAAGATTTGCAGCTCATCCGTCGCCGGGAAGCAGTCGAACTGCAACATGATAGACGGATAAAGCGAGCGCGACGTCGCAATGCCAGACGTTGCGCGCCACACCGGTGAAGAAGATGTCGGTGTAACCGCCTTCGAATGCGCGCGGCATCGGCAGTTCGGGAATGGAATGGCGTTGCCGAAAATATTCGCGCAAGAACAGCGCGTTGATGCGCGTGGCGTTGCCGCGCACGATCACGTCTTGGTAATTGTAAGGAAAAATTTGCGCCTGAATGAAGTAGCTCGGGCTCAGCAGATCCGATAAAGCGCGCGTTTCCCGAACACCGCATAGCGCGCGTCGCTGGAACATTTCCGAGTCGCCAAGGTACGCGCGTTGCAGTTCCTTTCCCGTAAGCCCTGAAACCTGTTCGCTATCGCACAGGTCGAAATGTCGGGCGACATCCGTCCGTTCGAACCCTGCGAGAGAACGCATGCCGACGTCGTAAAATTGCGCCAGCAAAAATGTGTCGACGAAATGGCGGCCATCGATCGTGAACTTCGGGTAATCGATGGTCTTCTCCGCGATTTGCAGCCGTGACGGGCGCGAGCGGAGAAAGCCGCCACTGCGTCCCCAATCGAGTTTGGTCTTCAGCTTCTTCGCGCGGGCGACAAGCAGCGGCAGATGCACGCGGAATAGATCGTGGCCTTCGATTACATCCGGATCGCGTTCTTTGATGAGTGCGGTGAGTCGCCTGAGCGCGTTTCTCTCGGATTCTTCTACGTTGTTCGGATCGACAACGATCAATTCTTCCCAGCCGGTGTTGTCCGAAAGCGCGATGCTCATGATGTGATCGTTGTTGCCGGGGTCACCGACCCCGGCTACAGAAAGCACTTCGAGTTGCATGCGTTTCGAGCTCCTCGAAGGGCAAATCCTTGAACAACGTGCGTCCAGTTGCGGTGAGATAATGCTGAATCGGATCGGTAAACGCGAAGAAATCGCGGCCGGCGTTTTTGAGTCCGTTGCGAAGCGCAATCAATTCCTTCCAGCTATCGACTGTGATGAGCCAGCCGTACTTCAGATCGCCCCGGAGTTTCTCCGTCTCGATGCCAAGATCGACAACGTCTGAGTCGGCCCAGACAAACGGGTGAAACGGCTCGACGTCGGTAACGGTCGAACCATCTGTTTCCCGCCGATGCACACGCACGGTGCCGCTTTCGCCCAACTCAACGGCCACAATCCGCGGCGTCAGGTCCGCGCCGAAGAGCAGCGTGTTTTTCTCAAATTCCATCTCTCAAACAAACTTTCTGTCATTCCGAGCGAAGTCGAGGCAATCTCACCTCAATACACATCCCAGTAGGATGTCTCGACTTCGCCCGACATGACAAAACAATGGCAATCTGCGAAATCTGTGGATATAAATCCGGAATGAAGATTCGTTCGTTGTTGATTTTGTTGCTGTCGATGTGGATTGCGCCTCTCATTTTGGCGCAGCAAACGCCGCAATCGCTCGCTGACGCTGAGCTTCCCTCTTTGCTTGGGATCTACAAAGACATTCACAGTCACCCGGAATTATCTGGACAGGAGGAGCGAACCGCAGCGTTAGTCGCGAAAGAATTGCGCGCGGCGGGCTGCCAGGTCACCGAGCATGTCGGAAAATACGAAAACTCCAAGCTCAAGGCTTGCGGAGTGGTTGGAGTGATGAAGAATGGCGACGGGCCGACGGTGCTTGTGCGCACGGACATGGATGCGTTGCCTGTGGAAGAAGAGACTGGTTTGCCGTACGCCAGCAAGGTCGTCGCCAAAAACGATGAGGGTAAGGACGTCCATGTAATGCACGCCTGCGGACATGACGACACATTGCGGCGTTCATCGGCACCGCGCGCGCTCTCGGAAAGTTAAAAGATCAATGGCACGGCACGATCGTGTTCGTTGCGCAACCAGCAGAGGAGATTGAGCAATACGTAACTGAACGAAGTACAA
>ERZ1370068.2705-contig-1838_pt1 | contig 14266 bp, 19 predicted proteins | sample MGYA00561227_ERZ1370068 | MGnify/ENA primary metagenome ERZ1370068 (study PRJEB38410, sample SAMEA6850437) | metagenome | study: Metagenomic assessment of the ecological functions of the soil: analysis of the soil microbiota associated with the...
GTACATCGCAGGTGGCGCCGGCTACGGCGACCCGCTCGAGCGGCGACCCGGGGCAAGTGCTCGCCGACGTGCAGGATGCGCAAGGTCTCTGCTCGTGTCCGCGCGCGAGACCCATGGCGTCGTGCTCACCCCGAGGGCGACGCGCGTGGACGAGCTCGGCACCAGGAGTGCCGCGGAGGCGCTCCGCGGCCGGCGCGGCCCGATCACATGGACCTTCGATCGCGGCATCGACGGGCGCGATGGGGCGCAACGCCCGCCAGGCACACGGGGCCATCGGACGATACGAGCATGCACTGGATCGGCGTGGACGTGGGCGGCACCTTCACCGACGTCGTGGTCTACGACGAGGACAGCGGTGTGCTCGATGTCGCGAAGTCGCCTACCAGCCGGGCCGATCCCACCGTCGGGCTGCTGAACGCCCTCGCCAAGCTGCCCGTGGCCCTGTCCGACGCGGGACGCATCGTCTACGGGACCACCATCGGGACCAACGCCATTCTCGAGCGCACGGGCGCGCCCGTCTGGGTGATCACGACCCGCGGCTTCCGCGACACGCTGGAGATCGCGCGGACGAATCGGACCATCCTCTACGACATTCGCGCGCGGAAACCCGCCCCCGTGGTGCCGCGCGCACGCGTCATCGAGGTGGACGAGCGGCATGGCCTTCGACGGGACGATCGTGCGCCCGCTCCGCGATGAGGACGCGTCCGCGAGGCCGTCGGTCGCATCAAGACGGCGACCAATGGCCACGGGCCGGGCGCTGTGGTGCTGTGCTTCCTGCACAGCTACGTCAATCCCGCCCACGAGCGGGCGGCCGCGCGTGGTGGCCGAGGCGCTGCCGGGCTGGTTCGTCTGCACATCCCAGGAGGTCCTGCCCGAGCTCCGCGAGTACGAGCGCTTCAGCACGGCCGCGCTCAACGCCTACATCGGCCCCACCGTCGGCGGCTATCTCGACGGGCTGGGCCGCGCGCTCGCCGGCCACGGGTACGGCGGCCGGGTGTTCATCACCACCTCGAGTGGCGGGATCATGACCTCGGCCGTCGCCGCGCGATTTCCCGTCCACACCGTGCTCTCCGGCCCGGCGGGAGGTGTGGCGGCGCGCGGTGAACCTCGGCCGGCTCACCGGGCATCGCGACCTCGTCACCTACGACATGGGCGGGACCAGCACGGATGTGTGCCTCGTGGAGAATCTCGAGCCGACGCTCACGACCGAGCAGCACATTGCCGGTCTCCCCAACCGGACGCCGCAGATCGAGATCAATTCCATCGGCGCGGGCGGGGCCATCGCCTGGCTCGACGCGGGCGGCGCTCCGCGTCGGGCCTCGAAGCGCGGGCGCCGCGCCGGGGCCGGCGTGCTACGGGCGCGGCGGAACGGAGCCGACCATCACCGACGCCAACCTGATCCCTCCGGCGGATGGCCGGCGACGTCCCGCTCGTGGGAGAGCTGGCTCTCGACGAGGGGCTGGCGCACCAGGCGCTGCGCACGCTGCTCGGGCGCGTGCCCGGTCTCGCCGACGAGGCCGCGCTGGCCGACGGGATCATCCGCATCGCGGTGGCGCGCATGGTCGGGGCGATCAGCGAGATCTCGATCGCCAAGGGACACGATCCGCGCGACTTCGTCCTCGCCGCCTACGGCGGCGCGGGACCCATGCACGCGGCCTTCGTCGCCGAGGAGCTGGAGATGCCGAGGGTCATCGTGCCGCCGGCCCCGGGCAACTTCTCGGCCTTCGGATCGCTCATATCGGATCTCCGCCGCGACTATGTCCGCACCCGGCTCACCCAGACTCGCGCGGGGGAGTTCGCGGACGTGGAGCGCATGTTCGCGGAGCTGGAGGCAGAGGCCCGCGCGGAGCTGGCGGCCGAAGGCGTGCCGCTCGGACCGGATCTCGATGATCCGCTTCCTCGGCATGCGCTACGTCGGCCAGTCCTGGGAGCTGATCGTGCGGGTGCCCGAGGGGCTCGACTCGATGGCGGCGCTCGAGGCCCAGTTCCGGCAGGCGCACGAGCGGCGCTACGGGCGCGCGAGCGACGGCGCCGCCGAGATCGTGAACTTCCGCCTGGCCGCCATCGGCGCAGTGCCGAAGCCCTCGCCGGCGCGATGGACAGTGGCGGAGCTCGCTGGCCGCGGCGCGGCGTGAGGAGCGGTCGGTGTATTTCGGCGGCGTGGCAGAGCGGATACCAGTGTACGAGCGCGGGAGGCTACCCGGGGGCCAAGCGGTGCCCGGGCCCGCGCTCATCGAGGAGATGGGCGCGACGACGGTGATTCCGCCCGGCTGGGCGGCGACGATGGGGCCGTGGGGCGAGCTCGAGCTCGCGAGGAGGAGCCTGTGACCGTCGATCCCATCACGCTCGAGGTCGTGTGCGAGGGCCTGATCGCCATCGTCCGCGAGATGCGGGCCACCGTCATCCGCGCCTCGTACTCCCCGGTGATCTGGGACATGGACGACTTCTCCTGCGCGCTGTTCGATCCGCTGGGGCAGATGATCGCGCAGTCCGAGGATCATCCGGGCCACGTCCTGCCCATGCCATGGTCCGTCCGCTGCGCCATGGAGGACTTCGAGGGTGACCTCCGCCCGGGCGACGTCATTCCTCCTGAACGACTCCGTACCGGGGCGGGACCCACCTGAACGACGTCACCATGCTCTATCCGCTCTTCGACGGGGACGAGCTGATCATCTTCCCCGCGGTGCGGGCGCACTGGTCCGATGTCGGCGGCGGGCGCCGGGCAGCTACTCGGGCTCAACACCAACATCTACCAGGAGGGCGTGCGCATCCCGCCCATCAAGATCGTGGAGGAGGGCCGGCTCAACCGGGCGGCCATGGCCCTCCTCCTGAACAACATGCGACTACCGGAGGATCGCCGCGGCGACTTCAACGCCTCGCTCGGCGCCTGTCGCATCGCGGAGAGCCGCATCCGCCGGCTCCTCGCGAAGTACGGGCGCAAGACCGTGCTGGACTGCATCACGCTGAACCTGGATCGCTCGGAGCGTCGGCTGCGCGCGAGGATCGCCACCCTGCCCCGCGGCGAGTACGTGTACGAGGACTATCTCGAGTTCTACCAGGAGGGCGGCTTCGATCCCGTCTTGATGCGCCTCACCCTGACCATCGCGGGGGACGAGATCGTCGCCGATTTCGCGGGCTCGAGCCCGCAGGTGCCGGAGTGGTCAACTCCACCCTGGGCCACCACGGGCGCGGGCGTGCTGGTGGCGGTCAAGGCCGTGCTCGACCCCGAGGGTCCGATCAACCACGGGACGTTCCGCCCCATCCGGCTGCTCGCGCCGGAAGCCTCCATCGTGGACGTGAAGCTCGACGCGCCCGCCGGCGCCCACGGCGAGGTGCGCAAGCGTGCGGTGTCGGTGATGCTGGGCGCCCTCGCGCAGGTCGTGCCCGAGCTCGTGTCCGGCGATCTCTGCGGCACGTCGTTCCCGAACGCCATGGGCGGGCGCGACGAGCGCCGGCAGCGCGACTACGTCTACTACGAGGCCCCGGCGGGCGGCGGCGGCGCCTTCCTGGAAGGGGACGGCGCGAGCGCGTGGGGCAATATCGACTTCGGCAACGTGCGGACGATCCAGTCCGCGGAGGCCTCGGAGTGGGATGCCGCTCCACGTCGAGCGGAGCGAGCTGCGCTGCGACTCCGGCGGCGAAGGAACGACGCGCGGCGGGCTCGGGCTGCGTCGCGAGCTCCGGCTGCTGGAGGGCGAGTCCCGCTATTCCGTGCTGAGCGACCGCGCCGTGCTCCCGCCTTTCGGGGTGGCGGGGGCGGGTCCGGCCGCGCCGGTCAAAGTCTCGCTGCGCCGTGACGGCGCCGAAGTCGACTTCGCGACGCCGGGCAAGGTCACCGGGGTCGCGATCAGAGCCGGCGACATCGTGGTCATGCAGTCGGCGGGCGGCGGCGGCTACGGCGACCCGCTCGCCCGCGAGCCCGACCGCGTGCGTGACGACGTGCTGGCAGGATATGTCTCCCTGGAGCCGTGCGCGCCTTGGCTGCAGAGTGGTCCTCGCATCGAATGGCGCCGGTCGACCTGCCCGCCACGCAGGCAGAGCGCGCGCGACTGGCGACGGCGCGACGGCGCTTCTCCGGTCACCGCCGACGAGCGCGAGCCGTACGAGGGCCGGCTCGGCCGGCACCGCGTCCTGCGCATGCCGCCCGCCATGGCCGCCGACCTCGGGCTGGCCGCCGGCGACCTGATCGAGCTCCGCGGGCGTCACCCCGCGCCACTCCGCGCGTGGCTGCGCATCGACGCCGGCGCCCGTGAAGGGGTGGTGGCGCTCGATGCTTTCGGCCGGCGCATCCTCGGCATATCGCCGGGCGACACCGTCGAGGTGAGACATCTCCCGATGCCGCCGATCCCCGGTGGCCTCGTGAGCGGCTGAGCAGCGCCCATGCCGGAGAGCATCTTCGCGAGCGGGCTCGGGCCCGGACCGGCCAACTTCTCGCCGTTGACGCCGCTGCGATTCCTCTCACGCTCGGCGGCCATCTATCCCGAGCGCACCGCGATCATCCACGGGCCGCGCCGCATCAGCTATCGCGAATTCGACACGAGATCCCGACGGCTCGCCTCGGCGCTAGCCGCAGCGCGGCATCGGCGAGGGCGACACAGTCGCGGTGGTCCTGCCCAATGTCCCGGCCATGCTCGAGGCGCATCAGGGGTGCCGTCGCTCGGCGCCGTGCTCAACGCCATCAACACGCGGCTGGACGCCCGTACCATCGCCTATATCCTGGCCCACGGCGAAGCGAAGGCGATCATCACCGATCGGGAATTCTCGCCGACGGTGCGCGAGGCCCTCGCCCGCCTCGACCGGAAGCCGCTCGTCGTGGATCTCGACGATCCGCTCTACGAGGGCCCCGGCGAGCGGCTGGGCGAGATCGAGTACGAGGAGCTGCTTGCGCAGGGCGCGCCCGACTTCGAGGCACGCCCGATTCGCGACGAGTGGCAGCCCATCGCCCTCAACTACACGTCCGGGCACCACGGGCAATCCGAAGGGAGTCGTGTTTCATCATCGCGGCACGTGGGTGATGACGGTTGGTCAGATTCTCTCGTGGCATATCCCCCGGGCGCCGTCTACCTCTGGACGCTCCCGATCTTCCACGCCAACGGCTGGTGCTTCCCGTGGTCCGTCAATGCCATGGCGGGCACGCACGTGTGCCTGCGACGCGTGGACCCGGCGCTGATCTTTCGGCTGATCGCCGAGCACCGGGTCACGAACCTGGTGGGGCGCCCACGGTGCTGAGCATGCTCATCAACGCACCGGCCGAGACGCGGCGGCGCTTCGATCACGTGGTCGACATCCAGACGGGTGGCGCCGCCCCGCCCGCGAAGGTCATCCGCGCCATGAGCGAGCTGGGCTTCCGCGTGCAGCACATCTACGGCCTGACCGAGGTGCTGGGGCCCTCGACGCTCTGCGCCTGGCAGGACGCGTGGGACGCGCTGGGGCTGGAGGAACAGGCGGCCCAGCAGGCGCGCCAGGGTGTGCCCTACCACGTGGTCGACGGGCAGATGGTCGCCGACCCGAAGACGCTCGCGCCCCGTGCCCGCCGACGGCAAGAGCTCTGGGCGAGATCATGCTGCGCGGCAACACGGTGATGCTCGGCTACTCGAAGGATCAGGGCGGCCACGGAGGCCGCGCTGTCGGGCGGATGGTTCCACACAGGCGATCTCGCCGTCCAGCATCCCGACGGGTACATCGAGATCAAGGACCGCTCGAAGGACATCATCATCTCGGGCGGGGAGAACATCTCGAGCCTCGCCGTCGAGGCGCGCGCTCGACGCGTCACCCCGCTGTCGCGCTGGCCGCGGTGGTGGCGCGCCCGGACGAGCGGTGGGGAGAGACACCGTGCGCGTTCGTCGAGCTGCGTCCCGGCATGACCGTGACGGCCGAGGAGCTCATCGCCTTCGCCCGCGAGCATCTCCCGCGCTTCGCCGTGCCGCGGACGGTGGTCTTCGGCCCGCTGCCCACCACCGCCACCGGCAAGATCCAGAAGTTCGAGCTGCGCCTGCGGGTTCGCGCGCTGTGACGGAGCCCGCCTTCCCGGCCTCGTGCCCGGCCTGCGTGCGGAGCGGCGGGCCGCGGTCGGCCAGAACATGGCGACCACTCACGCCGGGCGGGGCGGGCGTGCTCATGGCGGCCTGGATGATCCTCGAGATGGAGCTGGCCGCCCAGGACTCGACCAGACCGCTTCCTGCCCGAGGGTTACACCACCGTCGGCTACGAGATCTGCGTCCGCCACCGCCGCCCGACGCCGGTCGGGGAAACCTTCGTCAGCCGCGCGGAGCTCTCGAAGTCGACGGCCGCAAGCTCCTGTTCCGCGTCGAGGCTCACAACCCGCGCGAGCTCATCGGCGAGGGCACCGTGCGTCGAACGATCGTCCGCCAGGGCACCCTGGGATAGCGCGGCACTACTGCCGCCCCTCACCCTGCCCTCTCCCCCGATGGGGGAGAGGGATCTGCGTTATCCCTCGCCCCCGGAGGGGGAGGGCAGGGTGAACGGGGACTACACCGACAGGTAGCGGCCCTTCAGCTCGGCCTCCCGGCGGCGGAACTCGGCGGTTGGGCCCGCGAAGACGACGGCGCCCTTGCCGAGCACGAGCACCTGATCGCTCACGCCGAGGGCCATCCGCGCGTTCTGCTCCACGAGCGAGGATCGTCACGCCTCCCGCCTTCAGGCGGACGCATCAGCGACTCGAGCTCGCGCACGAGCCGGGGCGCCAGGCCTTGCGAGGGCTCGTCCAGCATGAGCAGCTCGGGATTGCCGGCGAGCGCGCGGGCGATGGCGAGCATCTGCTGCTCGCCGCCGGAGAGGCTCCGTCCGCGCTGCCGCCAGCGCTCCTGCAAGACGGGAAGTAGGTGAAGATGCGCTCGCGTGTCCAGCCCGCGTCGCCCGCGACGGGACGCTCGGCGAGGCGGAGATTCTCGCCGACTTCGAGATGAGGGAAGATCTGGCGGCCCTCGGGGACGTAGCCGATTCCGAGTGGAAGATCTCGTGCGGTGCGCTGTCCGGTGATGTCGCGGTCCTTGAAGCGCACCGCGCCTTCGCGGGGCGGCGTCAGGCCCATGATCGAGCGCAGGGTCGTCGTCTTGCCCGCGCCGTTGCGCCCGAGGAGCACGGTGATCTCGCCCGCGGGGACGGTGAAGGAGACGTCGCGCAGCACGTGGCTCTTGCCGTAAAAGGTCTGGAGCGCCTCGACGGCGAGCAGCGTCACTCGGCGCCTCCGAGATACGCCAGCTGGACGTCGGCGTTGGCCCGGATCTGGTCCGGCGTGCCCTCGGCGATGAGCTGGCCGAAGTGGAGCACGCTGATCCGGTCCGCGAGGTCGAACACCACGTCCATGTCGTGCTCGACGAGGAGGATGGTGAGCTTCTGCCGGCGCGCGACCTGCCGGATGACCGCGACGGTGGCCACCGTGTCCTCCGGCGACAGACCCTGGGTCGGCTCGTCGAGCAGGAGGAGCGCGGGCTCCTGGGCGACGGCCATCGCGATCTCGAGGAGGCGCTGGTCGCCGTGCGGCAGGGTCGACGCCGGCTCCGCGGCCCGGTCGAGGAGGCCGAGAGAGTCGAGGCTCGTCGCGCGCCCGCTCCTCGCTCGCCTCGAGGGTGGTCCGGCCGCCGACGAGCCGGAAGTTGCCCCCGCTCCGGAGCTGCACGGCGATTCGCACGTTCTCCAGCACGGAGAGCTCCGGGAAGATGCTGGTGATCTGGAAGGTGCGCGAGATGCCGCGCCGGCAGCGCGCGGGGGCGGGAGCGCGGTGACGTCGTCGCCGCGGAAAAGGACGCGCCCCGCGGTGGGCGCGAGGAGGCCGGAGATGAGGTGAAACAGCGTCGTCTTGCCCGCGCCGTTCGGTCCGATGATCGCGCGGACCTCGCCCGGCTCCACCGCGAGGCTGACTCCGGCCACGGCCTGGAGCGCGCCGAAGGCGCGCCCGAGCCCGCGAGTCTCGAGCAGCGCGCGTCACGCGCGCATCCGGAGCCGCCGAGCCGTGCCCACCAGCCCGTCCGGGAGAAAGATCACCATCAGGACGAACACGGCGCCGGTGAAGATCATCCAGTGCTCCGTGTAGCTCGAGAGCACCTCCTGGATGAGGATGAAGACCATGGCCCCGAGGATCGGACCGACGAGGGTGCCGATGCCGCCCATGAGCACCATCATGAGTCCCTGGCCGGAGAAGACCCAGAACATGACCTCGGGCGAGGCGAAGCCCCGGAAGGGCGCGAAGAGCGCCCCGGCGAGGCCAGCGAACACGGCGGCGATGACGAAGACCACGAGCTTGAAGGGCCGCGGGTCTCGCCCCAGGCTCGTGAAGCGCCGCTCGTTCTCGCGGATCGCCTCCAGCGCATGCCCGAAGGGCGAGCGGACGAGGGCCCGGCAGAGGACGAGCGAGAGCACGACGCAGGCGGCGACCAGCGCATAGAACGCCTGAGGCGAGGCCAGGCTCGGTCCGCCCCAGAAGAGCGTGGTCTTCGGCACGCCCGCGATGCCGTCGGAGCCGCCGGTCAGGTCGCGCCACTTGTAGGCGACGGTGTAGAGGAGCTGGGCGAAGGCCAGCGTCAGCATGGCGAAGTAGATGCCGGTGGCGCGTGTGGAGAACCATCCGACGGGGAGGGCGACCGCGCCCGCGAGCAGCGCGCCCGCGAGCAGCGCCACGGGCACGGGCTGGCCGAAGTGGATCAGCACGAGCGCGCTCGCGTAGGCGCCGAGGCCGAAGTAGGCGGCGTGGCCGAACGAGACCATGCCCGTGTAGCCCATGATGAGATCGAGCGACAGGGCGAACAGTCCGTAGATGAGGAGATCGGTGAGGAGCGAGAGCTGATGGCGCGCGGCCACCCACGGCACCACGGCCATCACGATCAGGGCGACCGCGGCCAGCGCGCGCCCGCCCCTCATTCCTCCTCGCCGAAGAGGCCCCAGGGCCGGAAGATGAGGATGGCGCCCATCACGGCGTACATGATGACCATGGCCGTCTCTGGCAGGTAGAAGGCGCCCCAGGTCTGGGCGGCGCCGACGATGAGGCTGCCCGCGATCGAGCCGCCCATGCTGCCGAGGCCGCCGATGACCACGACCACGAAGGCGTCGACGATGACGCCGATGCCCATCCCGAGGTAGGCGGTGGTCATGGGCGCCGCCGCCACGCCGCCGAGCCCGGCGAGCGCGCAGGCGGCGCCGAACACCGAGGGTGCGGACGCGCGCGACGTCGGCGCCGAGGCAATCGGCCATCTCGCTGTTCTGGGCGACGGCCCGGATGACGAGGCCGGCCCGCGTCTTGCGAAGAAAGAGCCAGACGGCCACGCGCCACGACCAGGCTGAGCACCACCACGAAGAGCCGGTAGCGTGGATACAGGAGGCTCGCCCAGCGAGATCGCGCCCTGGAGGTAGTGACGGCGGATCGATGCCCTTCGCCGTCGGCCCGTAGAGGGATCCGCAGAGCCTCCTCGAGAATGAGGGCGAGACCGAAGGTCAGGAGGAGCTGGTAGATCGGCGGGCGGCGATAGATGAAGCGCAGCGTGGAGGACTCGAGGAGGGCGCCGAGGGCGCCGACCACGGGCGGCACGATCACGAGCGCCGGCCAGAACCAGCCGGACAGCATGACCGTGGTGTAGCCGAGATAGGCGCCCAGCATGTAGAAGACGCCGTGCGCGAAGTTGACCACGCGCAGGATGCCGAAGACCAGCGAGAGACCGGCGGAGACGAGGAAGAGGAGCCCCGCGAGCGTCAGCGCGTTGAGGAGCTGCTCTCCCAGGTTCGCCACGCGGGGCGCCCCGGCCGGCCCGCTACGAGAAGTCCTCGGTGCGGCACTTCGGCGTCACCTTCTCGCCGGGGTAGGTCGCGAGGATCTTGGGAATGGGGTGCGGATACTTGGGATCCTTCACCGCCTCCACCGCGAAGCCGAGCTGCACGGCCTGGTGATCGCACTTGCGCATGAAGAACGGGCCCTCGAGGCCCTCGTAGCTCAGAGTCCTCCCAGGTGTCGATCACCTTCTCCACGTCGTCGGTGCCGGCTTTCTGGATCACCTGGGCCAGCCACTCGAGGCCCTCGTACGTCTCGCCGTCGAACATGTCGGGATAGACGCCGTGCAGCTCGTAGAAGCGCTTGACGAAGTCCTTGTTCCGCGGCGTGTCCACGGTGAACGGATAGCGCGAGCTGCCGATGGCGCCCACCATCGCGTCGCCCACCGCCTTCATGTTCTCCAGCTCGAGGATCTCCATGATCGGCTTCACCTCGCGGTTGAGGCCGAACTGGTGCGCCTGCTTCAGATAGATGGTGGCGTCCTGGCCGGGCAGGGCGAGGTAGACGCCGTCGGCTTTCGATTGCCTGATCTTGGCGATGTAGCTGGCGAAGTCCTTGGTGCCGACGGGCGGATAGTCGGTGCCGACGATGTCCTTCTTGGCCGCCGTGATCTGCGTCGTGAAGGAGGCGACGCTGTCGCGGCCCCAGGCGTAGTCGCTGCCCAGCGCGAAGAAGCGCTTCATGGGCCCTTCCGCGCAGGTAGAGGCTGATGGCGCGCGCCCCCATGGGCCCGCTCGTGTTCACGCGGAAGAAGTAGCGGTGAAAGGCCTTCGCGGTCAGGGCGCCCGCCCCGTTGATGGTCGACATGAAGATGACCTTCCACTCGGGGCACTTCGCGGAGACGGCCAGCGCCTCGGAGGACAGCGCGACGCCGGTGAGGAACTTCACGCCGTCCTTCTCCACGAGCTTCTGCGCCTTGCGCACGGCGGTGGCGGGATCGCCGGCCGTGTCCTCGTAGATGAATTCGACGGGCCGGCCGAGCACCCCCTTCGCCTTGATGTCCTTGGAGAAGAGCTCGGCGGCGCGCTTGGCCTGGATGCCGTATTGGGCATAGGCGCCGGAGAGCGCGGCCGGCATCCCGATCTTGATCGGTCCGCCCTGCGCCCACGACCGTCGGAGGAACGCCGGGCTGCCCAGGCTTGCCCCGACACCACCGGCCACCGCAGCACGCAGAAAATCACGCCTTCTCATGATGGATCCTCCGTATCGGCGTCGACTGTAAGGTACGTTATCGACGACACCTCGCCGAACTCCCGCCAGAGCTTGCGCCAGGAGTCGCCGCCGTCGTCGCTGCGATAGAGATAGCCATAGCGGCTGGCGGCCAGAACCGTCTCGGGAGCCGAGGCGGGCATGCTCACGGTCCAGACCGCCGAGTTGGGCTGCACGGGAAGGCCCAGGCTCTGCCAGGTAGCGCCCGCGTCCCGCGAGCGCATCACCGTTCCGATGCGGCCCGGCGTCGTGTCCCCCACCGTCAGGAACACTGTCCGCGGATCATTCGGCTTGACCGCGATGCCGCGCGGGTAGTGCCAGGGGAAGACCTCGCGGGCGCGCGCCGGCTCCCAGGTCTTGCCGTCATCGGTGCTGCGCCACACGTCGTCGTTGACCACGGTGAAGACCGTCTTGGGCGGACCCGCGACCACCAGGACATTGTGGACGTCCTGGTTCCGGATCTGGCCGTTCACCTTCGTCCACGTCTCGCCGCCGTCGGCGCTGTGCCGGACGCCGTCCACTTCGAGTCCGACCCACACGTGGCGGTGGTCGGCGGGATCGATCGCGATGCCCGTGGGCCGAGGGATGCCGACGTTCGGGCAGTCCGCGGCGATGTCCACGGCCAGCTGCTCCCAGGTCTTCCCGGCGTCGGTGGTGCGATAGATGCCCGGCTTGCTGGGCGTGCCCGTTCCGGCGAACATCACATTCGGATCGACGGGGTCGATGGCCATGCTCCAGACCATGGACCCTTTCATCGGTGTGTCGAGCAGGCGCCAGTGGGCGCCGGCATCATCGCTTTCGTAGAGGCCCATGTCGGTCCCGGCGTAGACGACATCCGGGCGCCGCGGATCGGCAAGCAGCGCCCGCACGATGCAGTCGGAATGCATACCCTGGCGCACGCTGGCCCGTGTCCAGCTCTCGCCTTCGTCGGTGCTCATCATGACGCCCTGGCCGATCGTCCCCACCAGAATGGTTCCCCGCTTCGCCATGGCCCACCTCCTGACGTCGTCGAGCCGTTCCGCCTTCCGCGCCCGCGACTATACGCCTGTCGGCGCGGCTCCGCGACCACCTCGGCGGCCGCCTCATTCTGCACGCCCGATACTTCGTCCGGCAGCTGGCCGAGAGCTACTTGACATCGACGCCCTTTCGGAAAATCCTCTGACGCATCGAACGTGCCAAAAACCCGGCTGAGTCATCTCTGAAAGGAGACTCCAATGGCGGAACGACTCGGACTCGCCGTAATTCCCGGGTGGGCTGGCGTGCGAATGAGATCCAGACTATCGCCCGCGAAGCGGAGATGCCGGCTTCGATGCAATCTTCGCCGCCGAGGTGAACAACGATGTCATGGCGACCGCGCAGCTCATGGGCGCGCGCCACAAGGCGCATCCAGGTCGGTACGTGGATTGCCAACATTTACCTCCGCCATTCCTACTCCTGCGCGCAGGGCGCGGCGCTCATCGCCGACGCCACGGAGGGGCGATTCGTTCTTGGACTTGGCGTCAGCCATCCCCCGGTGAACAAGGCCCTCGGGATCGAGATGGGGATGCTCCGAGCGCACTGCGGCGCTACGTCACCGCCGTGCGCAGTTGGCTGAAGGGCGAGGGCCCAGCGACCCACCTTCCTCAGCGACCAACGGTGCGCCCCGTGCCGCTCTACGTCGCCGCGATCACTTCACGCACCGTAGAGGTCGCGAGCGAACTGGCGGACGGCATCATGCCGTTTCTCTGGTCGGCGGAACGCGCCAAGAAAAGCAAGGAGTGGATCGACCGCGGGCGCGCGAAGGCGTCCGGCCTCGGCAAGGTCGATGTTACCGTGGGGCTTCCCGTCTTCGTTGGCGACGATGTGAAAGCGATGCGCGAGGCGGCGCGCGCCAACCTTGGCCTCGTACACGACCTTCCCGTTCTTCCAGAGACTCTTCCGCGCGAGCGGTTTCGCGTCCGAAGCCGATCAGATGGAGAAGGGGGTGGAGGTGCCTCGCTGAGTGACCGGATTCTGGATGCCGTGTGCCTTACTGGCCCTGATGGCGCGCTGCAGGGAACAGCTCGCGGCGTTTCGCAGCGCCGGCGTCGACCTGCCGATCCTCGTCGCCCCGATTGGCGTCGACGGCGCCCGGGGCGTGATCACGTGCGTTTCGCCGTTAGCCTAAAGAGATTCCATCACAACGGAGGCCGCCCACGGTGACCAAAGACTTCCCGATCTTTGACTGTGACAGCCACGTTGTCGAGCCGCCCGAGATCTGGGACGAGTAGCGTGCCCAGCGCCATCCGTTCGTGGGTGAAGACGCAGTTTCACTTCCACACGGATACCGACGTGCTTCACATCAACGGCCGGGTGGTTCCCGCCACGCGCGAGCGATCGAATGCGGCGGAGGTGGGCTGGCCGCGCTGGAGCAAGAAAGAAGTGGGGGCGCTGGTTCCCGGCACGGAGGAATGGAAGCGGAAATTCGGGCGCTTGGCCGGGTGCCGAGACCCGCACGCCCGGCTGCGAGACATGGATGCGCTCGGCACCGATCAGGTGATGCTCTTCCCGACCTGGTTCGTCCGTCTGGCCCTCGTCAAGGATCCCGAGGCGGCCGGCGCGCTGGCCCGCGCCTACAACGACTGGGTCTACGATTACTGCGCGGCCGACCGGCGACGACTCTTTCCCTGCGCCGTCCTCGCCATCCAGAGTGTCGAGCAGTCGATCGCGGAGCTCCGGCGTGTGGCCAAGCGAGGCTTCAAGGCGCGCGGCCATTCGCCCTTGTTTCTGGAACGGGCGCTACCCGACGCTGCCCGAGTTCGATCCTCTCTGGCGAGAGTTCGAAGACCTGAATGTGGTGCTCGCGATGCACACCTTCCCCTCACGGGAGGCCCTCACCCCGGAATGGGGGAGCGTATCGCGCGAACCCGCGGCAGTGGTGACGGGCTTCTCTTCACGGACGAGGCGGTCGTTCTATTCCCCCGGGCAGTTTCTGAGCAACATCGTCTTCAGCATGGAGCCCAGCATCGACAGCTCCGAAGCGCTCGGCTTCATCTTCGAAGCCATGACGTGGCCTCACCGCCGTGCTCATGACGGGGTGGCTCGACAAGTTCCCCGTCTGCGGGCCGCGGTGCTCGAGTCCAATGCCACCTGGCTGCCCCTGGTGCTCAGCCGGAGCCGGAACTTCCTCGATCTCTACGCCTTCCAGCGCGGGCCCAAGGTGCGAGATCCCTCGAGGTATTTTACGAGCGCTGCTTCATCGCCTTCGAGGGTGACGAGGAGCCGGTCTACCGCATGTGGATCACTACGAGAATGTCGGGC
>ERZ1370068.5976-contig-4978_pt1 | contig 14235 bp, 17 predicted proteins | sample MGYA00561227_ERZ1370068 | MGnify/ENA primary metagenome ERZ1370068 (study PRJEB38410, sample SAMEA6850437) | metagenome | study: Metagenomic assessment of the ecological functions of the soil: analysis of the soil microbiota associated with the...
AGCTTGAGCGCTCGCGAGCTGCATCGATGCGACTTCGTCCCGAGCAGCTGAGCGCGCACCCGGCCAGGGTCTGGGACCGCTCTGATCTGGTGCATGGCGATCGAGCCGTTGCTCGCCATCGAAGCTGGCGACGCCATCGCGCCGCCGCCCGCGCGGCCGGATGCGAGGCGCGCAGCACTGGTGGCCGAGCTCGGATCTCAAGTGGGACGCGTTCGGCGGCCAGCCGCAACCTCGGTTTGTTCGGGACCCGAAAGCTTGGCGGATTTACGCATCCCCGGCGGCAAGCCCGGGATCGAAGGCGCACGCGTGTCGAGGACCGCGCCGCCCATCCCGCACCGGATACGACGACCTGATCACCTTGCCGCGACTCGACCGCAGCCAACGTTGAACTCCGATGGTTCGCGGCGCCGAGCAAGGCGGTATCGCGGGTCGAAGTTCAGCCGCTGGAACGCGCCGATTTGCCGCGCTGGATCGCTTCCCGCCTCGAGCGCCAGCAGCAGCGCGTCGCCGATGACGCTGCAGTTTCTCGCCGATACCACCGAGGGCAATCTGCTTGCGGCACGACAGGAGCTGGCAAAATCGGCCTGTCTTGCCGTGAGCGCAGAGTCGCATCCAGGTAGCGGTCGAGAATGCCGTCGCCGACGTGGCGCGCTTCGATGTTTTTCAACTCGGAAGCATGGCTGGGCGACGCCGCCGCGCCTGCCGCATACTGGCGGCGCTCGAGAACGAGGGCGAAGGTATTCCCCTGCTGCTCTGGCAACTCGGAGAAGACCTCCATGCGCTGGCCGCGGTTCTGCGTCTGACGGCCCGGGGACGCCGGTCGCGATCCGCAGGTGAAGACGCGCGGTGTGGGGCAGCGCCAGGCGGCCATGGAACGTGCGGTCGTCGTGACGCCCCTTGGCGATCCAACCGCTGCTCACGGCCTTGCGCGTCTGGATGCGCTGCCAGTGGCAACGGCCGCAGCAACGTCTGCAGGACCACTTGCGCGACGTCGCACTGGCGCTGGCCGGACGTCCGGCACTCGCCGACAGCTAAGCGAACTTCTGACTCAGCGTAACTAGTACATTAGCGCCAACGCGGGGAACCGCTGGAGGAGGTCGCTATGTATCGCAAGATCCTCGTCGCTTACAACGGCACTCCTGAATCGCGATTTGGCGCTGGACGAGACGATACGCATTGCGCCGGATGCCTCGGTCGAAGTTCACCTCGCCGGCGTCGTTCATTACCCCTCCGCGGTATCTGCTCGCGGGAGAATGCACGTGCTCGAAGTCGCGCTGGCCGACGAGCGCGCAGCGCATGGAAGGCGACCTCCAAGAACGCGCACGCCCTGCATCGCCGGCCACGGGCTGACGGTGTTCGATCATCTTGTCGTCGGCGAGCCGGTGGATGTCCTGACCAAGCTCGTCGCCGAGCTCGACATCGACCTCCCATTCTCGGCCACCCGCGCGGCGAGATCCTTTGGCGCTGCGCTGGTGGCGGGGATCGGTCGACGCGGTTTTGATCGACCGGGTCCGCTGCAGCATACTGGTCGCCGCCGACAATCCGGCCAAGCGCGCGCGGTGGCGCGCACCTCAACCCGGCACGCGGCAAGCGCCGCTCCAATTCCGGCATGAGCGCGCGGCTCGATACGTGGCGCTCACATGCGAGACCGCTAGGCGCGCAGGCGCGACGCTGATACCCCGTAAAGCGCCTCGGCGTTGCTGCTGGTATTGTCGGTGTCGGACATCAAACTGACAGCGGTGACCCTACCCGGCTCTTCGCCGAATGCGCGGCGGAAATCTTCCACCAGATTACGCGTGTAGCTCTGCCAGCGGCCGATGCCTTGATCGTCAAGCGGCAACCGCGAGCATGCGGACGCGCGGAGTCAGGGTACTGGTCGTGATCGAATCGACGGCAACCTTGCCGCACCCCAGACGTACATGAAGCTCGGCATACGGCAGTGCCTGACCGACGCCGATTTCGCAAACGACGAGGCCGCGCGATCGAACACGCTGAGCTTGCTGGTGTCTCCGGAGAATGAAACCATCAGCGCACGGGGCGTCTTCGCGAAAGCGATTGTGGGTTTCCCGCCGCGGGAATGCCTGGATCACCTTCCAGCGCCACGACAGCAGCGGAAAAGCTCGAGGGTCGAAGTCGGTACGAAATGCCATCAGCGAGGCGCTCCCGTGCGCGCTTGCCTTCAGCACCACGACTCCTCGTCGACGACAGTTCTATATTCCGTTGTGCTTTTGTGCTCGACAGCGGTACGTGCTGCCATCCCGCAGGCGCCGCACCGGCTTGCGTGCTCAGCGCGTAATCTCGGGCGGCTATAGCACGAATGCACCTCCGGCGAGGATCGCAATAAAGCGCACGCGGTGCTTTTCACGGTGGCGTCCCCGTCTTGCAATTCGTCTTGCCATCGCTGCGAAGGATGCAAATAGTCATGAGTTCTCCGTTCACGTCACGGGCCTCGATGCGCCAGAGTCGTTCCTGTCGGGATCGCGTTCGAGGACCATGAAGCCGTATCGATTGGTCGAGGCAATGGTTTCCGATGACCGTTCCGGGGCGACCGATGCACCCGGCGGCAAAGGCTGCGGCAGCGGCGCATCGGACCACGAGCCGCCGTTGCCGGAGATGAGCTGGGTCGGATGCGGCGATACGAAGCTCACCATCTCGAACAGGTGGTTGTGGCCGGCAATCAGCGTCTGCACGTTGGGCGGAAAGAGGTTCAGACCGTGTGATCGGCGCCAGGACCGACTGCAGTTGCCTCATTGCCGGGGTAGACCGCCGGTGCAGGGCGCGTGGTGTCGGGTGCGAAGCCGAGGATCAGATGATGGCTCACGAACAGATTGTGCGCAACGTCGCGCGACAACGCAAACCGCCGTGCCAAGCTCCGCCGCATAATTGCGGTACATCGGGTCCGAGGGAACGAGAGCGTTCACGCCGACGCGAGACGAGTCAAATACGACGAACTGCGTGTCGCCCGATATTGGCACCGCGTAAGGCTCGCTGTAGTCGCCGCGTTCGTCGTCCGAGGCGATATTGCAGTCGTGTCCGGCAACGCGCGACCGGAAGTCCAGCAACCGCCACCAGCCTTGGCCCGCCCGGTTGCACGACTCGTGATTGCCGCGCACGAAAACCCACGGCGCCGCGGCGAGCGGCGATCGCGCCGGCGTGAAAAAATCGCGCATTCCAGGCGTCCCAACCGTAGCCCACGGACTGTTGGCGCAGCCCGCGTTGCCGGCCGGGCAGGCATTTTCAACGATAATGGTAATCGCCGACATGGATCACCAGATCAGGAAGCGTCGCGGCAGCCGCGGCGGCAACACTCGCGAACGGCCACTTTTCGCGATCGTTGCATGCCGGAACGCATTGTCGGAGACCTTTAGCCTGCAGCCGGTGTCGCCGATCACGACTATGCGCTTGGGCACGCCCGTCAACAGTGGAAGCGTTCGTCCGGCGACGATGGCGCGAGACGCGCCCTGAGGGGAGCGTCATGTCGCAGACTCGAACCGGAAACCGCGAAGGTTTGGAATCGGTTGGATCGCTTCCTCGTCGGTCGCTGCGCCATCGTCTCCGGCGCAGCGCGCAACTGCATCGACGTCGTCGTTTCATCGACCGCGATCGTGGGACAGGTACCGTCGCTGGTGATCAGCCGCGCAACATGCGCGCCGCCGGCGCCGACGACGATAAATGCAGCTTCGACGGCGCCGGCCGCGCGGATGTCGGACGCCGGCGGAACTCACATTGACATTGGCGCAAGCCGCCAGGAACGCGCCGGCGATGAGGAGGCTGAGCGGTCGCGGCGAGGCCCGCCCCGGAAACGCCCATCCGGCCGATCGCGCCGAGCGCATCCTCAACGCCAGTCGCCCCATAATGCATTCATCGCCGCCAGCGCGGCTACCCCCGCAGTCTCCGTTCGCAGCACGCGCGGCCCGGGTCGAACGTTCCGAAATCCAGGCGCGCTGCGCGGCCGCCAATTCCTCCGGCGGAGCCCTGCACCTCGGGCCGATCAGGAGTCGCGACAGCGGCCGAGGGACGATCGAATGCCGTCAACGAGCTTCCCTTCGCCTGGGGAGAGCACCAGCGACAGCGCCGCGCCGATCGTGGCGCCGGGGTCGTCCCGGCGAACCGAGCGCGGCATCGAAGTCGCGCAACGGATGGAGCAGCGGCAAGCGGTTGCGGCCGCACTGCTCGCACGATGCCACGATCACCGCGCGCCAATGCTCGGCACGCTTCGAGGCACGCGCGGCGTCCAGCCGCGTGACGCTGCGCTGCCATGGTCAGCGGCGCGCATTGCGGCAACGCCTAGCTCGACCGCCTTCTGGATCACGTAGTCCATCCGCTCGGCGCCGGCCAGGCCTTGCAGCCAGCGTGACCTGCAGGGGCGACTCCCGCTCGACTGCGTGGTGCTCGCCCACCATGGCCGATACCGATCGGGACCCGATTCGAGTCAGTCGCGCTTCAGACTCTCCACCTTCGCCATTGAACAGCGTTACCGGATCACCTTCGCGCAGATCGCAGAACCCGCGCCGCGTGGTGCGCCACGGCAGCCGGCAAATCGATTGAAGCTCATCGCTGTGCAGCGACGTCGGACGAGTACAAGAGCGCGGGCTCATCCTGGACGACGGCAGGAAATCGAAATGATAATGGTCCGCCACGCGGGCACGTAGCCGATCTTGCGATAGATGCTCGTTGCTGATGGGATTGGCAACGTCGGTGGTCAGAAACAGCGCTCGCTTTCCCTGCTCGAACAGCTCGCGCGACAGCTCGCCGACCAGTGCCGAGGGCGTAGTTCCGTCGTGCGGTGCTCAGGCGGAGTAAAGACAGGCGCGACGCGCGCAACGTCCGTACCGCCGTCGCCGTATCCGGCCAATGCGACGATGCCATCATCGTCCCAGACGCGGACCATGCCCTGCTCCAGGCGGCGCGCAAAGATACGCTGCACTCGTGCCGGGTCATCCGATAGTCTGACTTCCTCGATGAACGCGAGCTGCCAGCCCAAGCAGGCAGATCGTGCTCTCGTCATGCCGCGGCAAGCGCATGTGCCCGCGCGCCCGCGGCAGCGATCGGCGGCCGGTTCAGCTCGTAATGACGCAGATGGAAGCGAAGCTCGTGCCGCTGCCCGGTGCGGCCGATCCACTCGCGCGCGAACGTTTCGCACGCGGCAAGCGGTCCGATCATGCTTTTGAGTGCGCGGCCCCGCTCGGCCATGTCCCGCCGCCAGGAGCGCCAATGCCGGCTCCGGCGCAGCGGTCAGCAACACGCCAACCGGCGCTGCCGTGCAGCGCCGCGGGCGACGACCTGCGTCCCCTCATCCTCGACGCTGGCCAGGTAAGTGTCGGCGTCGTCGCGAGTAGGGGCCCGAAATCATGCGCGCGGCGGAAACCGACACGATATTGTTCTCCGCTTCCGAGATTTTCAGGAACGCGCCGGCGGCGGCGAGAAATTCGGCCGCGTTTTCGTGTACGGTGAGATGCATTGCTGCCATGCGAGCGCCTTAAGTGGTAGCATTTTGCCATCCGCCTCTTCAAGGAAAAGGGTCATGGCGGCAACTCCACCTCTCTGCGACTTTGGCCTTTCGGTCCTGCCTTCGATCTGCTCATCGGTACCGACGGCAAGCGTTATACCGCTCGACACCGTGCGCGGCGAAAACGGCCTGCTGGTGATGTTCATCTGCAATCACTGCCCGTATGTCAAAGCGGTGCTGGACAAGCTGGTGCGCGACGCGGCGACTCGCGAGCTCACGGCATCGGCTCGGTGGCGATCTGCAGCAACGACGCGGCGGATTATCCCGAGGATTCGTTCGCCAACATGGCTGCTCTGCCGAACGGATGCGCTTCCCGCTTCCGTATCTCTGGGACGAGACGCAGTCGGTGGCCAAAGCGTACGGAGCGGTGTGCACGCCCGATTTCTTCGGCTACAACGCCAGGCTCGAGCTGCAGTATCGCGGACGGCTCGACGATGCGGGCGATCGCCCAAGCCCGACGCGCCGCGCGAGCTGCTACCGAGGCGATGGTCGAGATCGCGCGCACCGGCCAAGGCCCGGCGCAGCAGACGCCGAGCGTCGGCTGCTCGATCAAGTGGCGCGACGCCGCCTGAAGGGACACGGCACAGCTACCGCTGCGGATATTCCGGTCTACAGAAGAAACTCGCGCAGCGCGTCGAGCACGGCATCGCGGCGCTTCGGCCATCGAGGCTGTGGCCGCAGCCGGATAAGGTGACGACGCGCTTGTCGGCAAGCGCGTCGATGCAGCAGCGTCGCGTTCGCCGGCGGCGCCATCAGGTCACGCTGTCCCAGCATCAGCCAGCGCAGGACAGCGAATGCTGCGCGGCCGCTTGCACTCCGTCGCTGTAATCGCGGCAGGCGATGAGGTCGGCGTAGCAGCGCGCCAGGCCGCGAGCGCTCCATGAGGCGCAGTGCGTTCCCGGTCATCCAGACGCCGGGTTGCTCATTGCCGCCAAGTTGATGGCCGGAGGAGAGGGTCCAGCCGGTGATGAGCTCGAACGCAACGATGATCGTTCGCCTTCGCAGCGTCGAGCAAGCGCGTCAGCCGACCGGCATCGGCGCCGCCGGGCCGAGCAGCGCGATTCGCGGCACGCGAGCGGGGTTGCGTGCCGCCATGTCGAGCACCGACAGCGCGCCCAGGCTATGGCCGACACAGCGCAGCGCGCTCGATCGCCAGCGCGTCGAGCAACGCCACCAGCCAGTCGGCGATGTCCGATGACCGACGAATGAGCATCGCCAGCGCTGCCGGCCGTGGCCTGGCGTGTCGACCGCGAACACGTTGTTGCCGTGATGCGCGAAATACCGCGACTGCAGCGCCCACACGCTGTGATCATTGCACGCGCCGTGAACGAAGCACGATGCTTCGGCCGCGTCGCGTCGAAGGCGCGCCCGCCGGTGTAGGCATAAACCGAGCACCCGTTGACCTCGAGCAGCACGGCTATTTCGCTTTCGACGCCGCGTACAGGCGCGCGGCTCAGATCCTCGATCAGGTCGTCGGCGTTCTCGAGGCCGACCGACAGCCGGATCGTGCCCTCGGTGATGCCGGCGGCGGCGAGTCGTCCGGCCGAGACGCGGAAGTGCGTCGTCGCTCGCGGGATGGATCACCAGCGACTTGGCGTCGCCGACGTTGGCCAGGTGCGAGAAAATCCTCAGCGACTCGATGAACTTGCGTCCCTGATCCCGCGTGCCGCGGATGGCGAAGCTGAACACCGCGCCGCAGCCGCGCGGCAGCAGCGCTCGCGCGAGCGCGTGGTCGGGATGCTCCGGGCAGCTCGGGATAGCCGACCGACGCGACACAGTCGTGCGCGGCGAGGAACGCGACGATCTTGCGCGTGTTCTCGACGTGGCGCTGCATCCGCAGCGGCAGCGTCTCGATGCCCTGCAGGATCTGGAACGCCGTCATCGGCGCCATGCAGGCGCCGAAATCGCGCATGCCCTCGCGCCGCGCGCGCAGCAGGAACGCGGCGGTGGTCGACTCCTCGGTGAAGATCATGTCGTGGAAGCCGCGCGTAGGGCTCGGTCAGCGTCGGGAACTTGCCGCGATTGCCGGCTCGTCCCAGTCGAAGCGTGCCGCCGTCGACCAGCAGGCCGCCGATGACCACGCCGTGGCCGGAAAGAAATTTGGTCGCCGAGTGATAGACCAGGTCCGCGCCGTGCTCGAACGGCCGCATCAGATACGGCGTCGTGAACGTCGAATCGACGAGCAGCGGCAGGCCGTGCTCGTGCGCGAGCGCCGCGATGCGCGGGATGTCGAGCACCTCGAGGCCCGGGATTGCCCAGCGTCTCGCCGAACAGCAGCCGCGTTTCGGGCCGGATCGCCGCGCGCCACGCGTCGAGGTCGCGCGGATCGACGAAGCTGGTCTCGATGCCGAAGCGCGGCAGCGTGAAGTCGAGCAGGTTGTGCGATCCGCCGTAGAGCGAGCGCGAGGCGACGATGTGCGAGCCCGCGCCCAGCGAGCGTGACGATCGCCAGGTGCAGCGCGGCCTGCCCGCTCGCCACCGCGATCGCGCCGACGCCGCCTTCCAGCGCGCTGATCCGCTCCTCGAGCACCGCGCAGGTCGGGTTGGAGATGCGCGAATAGACGTGGCCCGCGCGCTCCATGTTGAACAGCGCCGCCGCATGGTCGCTGTCGCGGAAAGACGAACGACGCGGTCTGGTAGATCGGCGTCGCGCGCGCGCCGGTCGCCGGATCGGGCGCGCGCCCGCGTGCAGCGTCAGCGTGTCGAAATGCGCGTAGTCTTGGGCTTGCGTCATCGAGGGCTCGCGGCGCGAAACGCTGGCCGACATGGTAGCGCATCGCACATCCTCGAACGCGGCGATCTCGCTCAGTGTCACTGTTGCTAGGCGCCCTGCTTGGCCGCGAGTCGGGCGAGGGCTTACACTGAAGCGTATCCGGCGAACCGCGCATCGCAATCCTCTGGAGACAACAATGCAGCGCAAGGCATCCGCACGCTGGCAAGGCACCGTCAAGGAAGGCAGGGCACGCATCTCGACCCAGTCGGACGTCTGAAGCGACGCGCCGTACTGCGTTCAAGTCGCCCGCTTCGGTGACGGCAAGGGCACGAATCCGGAGGAACTGATCGGCGCGGCGCACGCCGGCTGCTTCACGATGGCGCTTTCGTTCACGCTCGAACAACGCCGGCTTCACCGCGGAAGCGATCGACACCGAGGCCGCGCTGACGATGGACCAGGTCAACGGCGCCTGGACGATCACGGCGATTCACCTGACCGACGCGGGCGCCGCGTGCCTGACGATCGACGCGGCGAAGTTCGCCGAGATTGCAGGCGGCGCGAAGGCCAACTGTCCGTTGTCGCGCGTGCTCAACGCGAACCATCACGATGGACGCGCAACGCTGGTAGCGGCTGCGACAGCGCATGAGCACCCATCCGCGCGCCGCACCAAGGGCCGCGGCGCGACGTTCAATCCGGCCAATCGCTTCCGCCGCGACACGCGCGAGGCGGTGGATGATGGCTGGACGCCGCAGCCCGCGGAAGGCAATGGCCGAGGGACGACGAGCCGCCGCCGCTCAAGACCGACCGTCACGATCCAGCGCGTCGCGCACGATCATCGCCCGCAACGACTCGCCCGACATCCCGTTCACGCAATCGATCAACCCGTACCAGGGCTGCGAGCACGGCTGCGTTTATTGCTACGCGCGGCCGACGCACGCGTATCTCGATCTGTCGCCGGGACTCGACTTCGAGACCAAGCTTTTCGCCAAGCCGAATGCCGCCGCGCTGCTGCACGCGGAGCTTGCGAAACCCGGCTACGTCTGCGACGCCGATCGCGCATCGGCACCAACACCGATCCCTACCAGCCGATCGAGCGCGAATGGAAGATCACGCGGCAGATTCTCGAAGTGCTCTCGCGCGTGCGAGCATCCGGTATCCGATCGTCACCAAGTCGGCGCTGGTCGAGCGCGACATCGATCTGCTCGCGCCGATGGCGGCGAAGAATCTCGCGCGCGTCTACGTCTCGATCACCACGCTCGACCGCGAGCTCGCGCGCACGCTCGAGCCGCGCGCCGCGGCGCCGCATCGCCGGCTGGCAGCGGTCAAGGCGCTCGCGCGACGCGGGCATACCCGTCGGCGTGATGACCGCGCCGATCATCCCGCAGCTCACCGACCGTGACCTCGAAGCGATACTCGACGCCGCAGCGCACAACGGCGCGCGTTACGCCGGCTGGATCGCTGCTGCGGCTGCCGCACGAGGTCGAGCGACGCTTTTCCGCGACTGGCTGGCGCGCACTATCCGCTGCGCGCCGAGCACGTGCATGAGCGTGATTCAGCAGATGCGCGGCGGCCGCGACAACGATCCACAGTTCGGCTCGCGCATGCGCGGCCAGGGCTCTTCGCGGATCTCATCAGTCGCCGCTTCGACGTCGCATGCCAGAGGCTCGGCTGGATCGCGAGCGCGCGCCCATGGACACGTCGCGCTTCACGCCGCCGCGCACCGAGGCGCAACGCGCGCAGCTCACACCTGCTCAGGTTCCAGGACGCCGGCGGCTTGGGGGGCGGCTGTTTGCAGCGGGTCCCCGGGCGGCGAAACCATCTTCGATTGCGGGTGTCCATGCTACAGGGGAAGGGCCTGCACAATGCAGAGGTTGAAATTCTTTACAGGAGGAGCACCATGAGCCGATCCATCGCCGCGCCTCACCGAATCACCGTGCAATGCGCACCGCACTATCAGCCGCGCTGGCGCTGTTTCTGATCTTGATCGCGGGCGCTGCCGCGGCGCAAAGCTGCCCCGGCAACTTCTTCGATATCCTCGAGAACAAGACCGACACGACGGCCGTGAAGCAGGACATCGGTAACGCCTGCAAGGCCGGGACGTCACGGTACGCGGGACGCTGCTCGATATCGCCAAGCGCGGGGACGTCTTCGAGCTGCATCTGGCGAGCGAGGCGAGCGGCAGCAGGATCACCGTCACCATGCGCGATCCGCCAGGTGAGGACATGTCGAAACTGCAAAAGGCTCGGTGGTGACGATCGCTGCCAAGCTGCGCGACTTTACCGGGTACCAGAACGAATACGTCATCCTGGAAGACGGCAGCTGCAAGGATTGCAGTCCGCTAGCGCGGTCCGAGTCGGTCAGCGCATTCCCGGTCGAGACGACGCGCGGCGGTCGACGGAGCCGCTGCCGCGTCGCGGCGCGGTGACGACGCGTCAGGCGGGCGGTATCTCTTCGCCGGCGACAGGGGTCTCCGCGCTCGCGCCGGCTCCGCTTCGGCCTTGCTTATCCAGCTTGCGCTTGCGCTTTTCTTCCTGCTTTTTTCTTCTTCTTCCAGTTCTTTCTGGCGCTTCTGGTACTGATAGTTTGGTTTTGCCAATGGGGCACCGTTTTCGGAAAGGTGGGTTTGGAGACCCCATTGTAGGGGCAACTGCGGTTCAACCGCCAGCGATTGCGTACCGGCCGGGAGTCGTCCGAAGGCGCCCTGATTCGTACGAGGAACGCGCGCTAGCCGAACAAGTCGCGCGAGGTACCGTAGTAAAGCTTTCCATCCACGACACTCGCCGCCGACGTATAGGATGCACGATCAGGTCTTTCTCGCCCATGATGTGCAAGACCTCCACGCCACGCGCCTTGAGCGCATCGGCAATGAGCGCCCGGTGGCAGCGCCACCACGGCGCCTCGGCGCACATGATCGCCGTCCTCGCATCCGCGGCATCGACCATCAATCGCGCCAGCGCTGCGTCGAATGCCGGGGTTTCCATATAGTCGGCGTAGCCGCGGAAACGAGGCGTTTCGCCATCGCGTGTTGGCGGAGCCAGGCCGCGGGATCGGCGGCCGCCAAGCTCGGATAGGCCTTCGTAGCGCAAGCCGGCCGCGGCCAGGACTGGCGCAGCGCCTCGGCGTTGAAATGCGGATGCATCCTCGACGCGGGATATCGCCGCACGTCAGCCAAGAGCTCGATCGCTCACCGCGCAGCAGGCCGATGAACTCCTCCAGCGACCGGGTCGAATGGCCGATGGTCCAGATGACGGCGGGCTCGCATCCTCACGACACTCCGGCGGAGCCAGAACCGTGCCCGGCCCACTGTCACGGGGCCGAAAAATCAGGGCGGCGATGCGCGCGCCGGTCTTCTGATCGAAGACGTGGACCATGGCCGGGTCCACCGCGAGCCGATCTTGTCGCCCGGATTGACGATCGGACGCCCGTGCGTGACCAGCACGATCTGCGCTTCGCCGGCCTGCACCAGAAGCTCGGTCTCGGCTCCGGTCGGCTCGACCACGATGATTTCCGCCGGCACCGGCGCCGCCGCCACCGAGCGAAAGATGCCCGGCCGCACGCCGTACGCAACTGCCTGGCCGTCGGCGCCCGCGGTGTGTCCACAGGGGCCAGCGCACTCCCCGGCAGACCTCGACCCATGCTCCGCCGTTCGCGCGCCGCACCGTGCCGCTGACGATGTTCATGGCCGGCGAGCCGATGAATTGCGCGACGAAGAGATTGTCCGGCCGGTCGTAGAGCTCGAGCGGCGTGCCGATCTGCTCGATCCGGCCATCGTGCATCACCACGATGCGATCGGCCATGGTCATCGCCTCGACCTGGTCGTGCGTCACGTAGACCGTCGTCGTCTTGCAGCCGCTGGTGCAGCGCCTTGATCTCGGCGCGCATCGCGACACGCAGCTTGGCGTCGAGATTCGACAGCGGCTCGTCGAACAGGAACACCTTCGGGTCGCGCACGATCGCGCGCCCCATCGCGACGCGCTGCCGCTGCCCGCCGGACAGCTCGCGCGGAAACGCGCCAGATACGGCTCGAGGTTGAGGATCTTCGCCGCCTTGGCACGCGCTCCTGATCGGCTGACCGCGTCGGCCTTGCGCAGCTTCAGGCTGAACGCCATGTTGTCGGCAACGGTCATGTGCGGATACAGCGCGTAGCTCTGGAACACCATCGCGATGTCGCGGTCCTTCGACTCGACGCTCGTTGACGACCTTGCTGTCGATCGCGATGGTGCCGGCGGTGATTTCTTCCAGTCCCGCCAGCATGCGCAGCAGCGTCGACTTGCCGCAGCCCGACGGCCCGACCAGCACCATGAACTCGCCATCCTTGATGTCGAAGCCGATGCCGTGGATGACCTTGGTGCTGCCGAAGCTCTTTCGATGTCTTTGAACGATTACCGATGCCATGATCTAGGATGCCCGGAGGTAGATTAAACGGGCACGTGATCTGACATCACATCACCAGCGCCCAGATACCAAGGCACGAATTCGTTCTGTCCCGTAGCCGTGCAATTCGCTCTTTGCTCTTCTGTCCCGACGCGGTGTCGAGGATCATCTGGAAGAATCGCTCGCCGATCTCGTCGACCGATCGCCGCTGCCGTCGACGATCGTCGCCGCAGTTGATGTCGATGTCCTCTTCCTGGCGGTCCCAAAGCGCGGTGTTGGTGGCGAGCTTCAGCGACGGCGACGGCGCGCAGCCGTAAGCGGAGCCGCGGCCGGTGGTGAAGCAGATCATGTTGGCGCCGCCGGCCACCTGGCCGGTCGCCGACGACCGGGTCGTAGCCCGGCGTGTCCATGTAGACGAAGCCCTTCGCGGTCACCGGCTCGGCGTATTCGTAGACGCGCGACCAGATTGGTGGTGCCGCCCTTGGCCACCGCGCCGAGCGACTTCTCGAGGATGGTGGTCAGGCCGCCGGCCTTGTTGCCCGGCGAAGGATTGTTGTTCATCTCGCCGCCTGTTGCGCGCGGTGTATTCCTCCCACCACTTGATCCGCTCGATCAGCTTTTCGCCGACGTCGCGGCGATACCGCGCGCCGCGTCAGCAGGTGCTCGGCGCCGTAGATCTCCGGCGTTTCGGACAGGATCGCGGTGCCGCCGTGGCGCACCAGCAGGTCGACCGCGGCGCCCAGCGCCGGGTTGGCGGTGATGCCCGAATAGCCGTCGGAGCCGCCGCACTGCAGACCGAGCACCAGGTGGCTCGCCGGAACGGCTCGCGCGTGACCTGCGTTCGCATGCGGCAGCATCTTCGCTGACCATCGCGACGCCCTTGGCGATCGCCTTCCGCGGTGCCTCCGGTGTCCTGGATGCTGAACGTGCGCAGCAGCGGGCCTTCCTGCAGGACTTCGCGCGCCGAGCAGCGCGTTGATCTGGTTGGCTTCGCAGCCCAGCCGACGATCAGCACGCCGGCGAAGTTGGCGTGCTGCGCGTAGCCGCCGAGCGTGCTGCCGCAACACCTGCATGCTCTCGCCCTGCACGTCCATCCCGCAGCCGCTGCCGTGCGTCAGCGCGACGACGCCGTCGACGTTCGGGAACTGCGCCAGAGCCTCGCGCCGTTGAACGCATCGGCGATGCCGTGCGACGACGGTTGCCGAGCAGTTCACGGTCGACAGGATGCCGATGTAATTGCGCGTCGCGACGCGGCCATCGGGCCGGACGATGCCCATGAACGTCGCCGCAGGCTCTGGCGAACTGCGTCGGCTTCAGCGTCGGCGCCGATCGCGTAGTCGCGGGCGAAGTCGCCCATCGCCAGGTTGTGCAGGTGCACGTGCTCGCCGGCGCCGGATCGGTCGCTGGCGAAGCCGATGATCTGGTTGTAGCGCTTGACCGGCTCGCCGACCCCGATCGCGCGCGCGTGGCGACCTTTGTGACCCGGTGAGGGATGAGTCCCGATGACCGTGGACGCCTTCTCGTCGATGCAGCGTGGTGCCGGAGACGAGCGTTGCTGCGCTGGCGATGACGACGTCGTCGGCCGGGATGCAGGCGGATCGTGAAGGGAGTAGCAATACGTAACTGAACGAAGTAATAA
>ERZ1370068.9682-contig-8441_pt1 | contig 14214 bp, 18 predicted proteins | sample MGYA00561227_ERZ1370068 | MGnify/ENA primary metagenome ERZ1370068 (study PRJEB38410, sample SAMEA6850437) | metagenome | study: Metagenomic assessment of the ecological functions of the soil: analysis of the soil microbiota associated with the...
CCGGCGAGCATCTGGGATCGGCGAGGGCTCTTCCGCCGCCGCTAGACCGCCGCTCTCGCCGCCGCCGGTGGCCCCGGCCTGTCGCCGGCCTGCCGATCGCCCGGTCGACGACCCAGCCGATCGTCGTCCCTGGACGAGCAGCGTGAACAAGGACGACCCCGAAGGTGATCTCCTGAGCAAGCGCGCGCTGCGGGATGTCGGCCGGCAGTGAGAGCGCCATCGCGACGGCCACCGCCCCGCGCAGACCGGCCCAGAACAGGACGTGGAGCCACCCTGCTCGGCACGCGCTCGACTGAGCCCCGGGCCGGGCGCGAGGCGCGACAGCCCGCCCAGGAGGACGTAGACCACGATGGCGCGTCCGAGGAGGATGCCGACGATCGCCCAGGCGATCGGGCCGAGCGACTCGAAGCAGGCGCATCGGGCGGGATGGCGAGGCCGACCAGCAGGAAGACGACGGCCGTCAGCAGGTAGGCGAAGAACTCCCAGACCGTGTCGATCGCGATCCGGCACCGGTCGCCGTCAGCGCCCGGCCCGGGTCCGACGTTGCCGAGCACGATGGCGGCGGTGACCGTGGCGATCACCCCGGACAGGTGGAACACGTCGGCAAGCATGTAGCTGCCGTAGGCGAGCACGACCGAGATCGTCAGCTCGATCAGGTGATCGTCCGCCAAGCTGAGATCGATCCGAGCGGCGAGCGACGCCGGTCGCCGAGGCCGATAGCGACGCTGATCGCGACGGTCCCGACGAAGGTGATGACGCGCCTCGCCCGGGCCGATCGGCGATGACGACGACTTGCAACCGCGATCGCGAAGAGGACCAGGCCCGTGCCGTCGTTGAGCAGGCTCTCTCCGTCCGACCATCGTCGACAGCGCCGGCGGGACGCGCAGGCGCTTGAACGTCGCGACCACCGCGGCGGGATCGGTCGCCGAGACCATCGCGCCGACGATGAACGCGAGGTCGAGTCGAAGGCCGGTGGCGAGGTTCAGGACGATCGCGACGATCCCCGCCGAGATCACGACGCCGGGGATCGCCAGCAGCGCCGAGGCCGCCGAACCAGCGCCGGAGCTCGGCGAACCGGAAGCCGATAGCGCAGCCTCGAAGACGAGCCCGGGCAGGAGGACCGAGCAGGACGACGTCGGGCGAGACGTCGACGGCTCGGGATGCCGGCCGCCCCGGCGGCGATGCCCGACCACCAGCCCGGCGACGACCAAGGGCGACGGTGTACGGCAGTCGCAGCGGCCGGGCGACGATCGCGACGAACGCGGCCAGGCCGAGCAGGCCGACCAGCAGCTCGATCGCGTGCGGATCGCCGCTCGTCCATCAGACGGTCACGCGGCAGTGGAACCTCGGTTACCAGGCGGCTCGGGTCTGTCTGATGTTGATGCTCTGGAGGATGCCCGAGCCCGGCCGCCATGCTCGACGAGCGAGGCGCCGCCGTGCGTCACGAACGGGAGCGGGATGCCCGGTGATCGGCATGATGCCGAGGACCATCCCGACGTTGACGATGAGCTGGAACAGGATCATCGAGCGCCACGCCGGCCGCGAACAGCGTGCCGAACGCGTCGCGCGATCGCCAGCCGGCCACGAGGACACGCCACAGCAGCAGGACGAAGAGCACGAACAGGACGACGCCGCCGATGAAGCCTGAGCTCCTCGGCGAGCGTCGCGAACACGAAGTCGGTCGCCTGGACCGGCAGGTAGGTCGCCCTGCGTCTGGGTGCCGTTCGTCAGACCCTTGCCGATGAGCCCGCCGGCCCCGACCGCGATCTGGGCCTGATGGAGCTGGAAGCCGGCCCCTGGATATCCGGCGTCGGCGTTGAAGAACGCCTCAGGCGAGCCTTCTGGTAGTCGCGCAGGAGGTACGTCCACGCGACCGGGATCATCGCCGCGACTCCGACGGCGAGGACCGTCAGCCAGCGCAGGCTCGCGCCCGACATCCACAGCATCCCGGCCAGGATCGCCGCGAAGACGAGCGACGTCCCGAGGTCGGGCTGGAGCATCACGAGCGCGAGCGGCGGGCCGACCGAGCAGGCAGGCACCGACGAGCGGCGGCAGCGAGTCGAGGCGGCCCTGCGCGGCCGGCCAGGTAGCTCGCCAGGACGACGATCATCAGGATCTTGGCGATCTCGCTGAACTGGAACGTCAACGGCCCGATCGGTGACCCAGCGCGACGAGCTCGCCGACGCCGCTCGCCGATCGCGAGGGTGAGCGACGAGGAGCCCGAGCTGGAACGCCGTAGATCGGCCAGGCGAGCGTCTTGAGCCAGTGGTAGTCGAACGACCGTGGCGAGCACGAAGACGACGACCGCGATGGCGGCCCACATCAGCCCGCGGCTGAACGTCGTCCCGGCCTCGAACGGGACGAGACCCTGCTCGACGCTGTTCGTGTAGGCCATGACGAGGCCGATGGCCAGGAGCAGGCCGGCGTACGTCGTCGAGCTGGAGGTCGAACGCGCGCCAGGCGGCCCCGACCGACTTGGCCGCCCAATCGTTGATGCGCGCCGGTTGCGGCTCGGATGACGCCCATCAGTTGCTCTGGTAGAAGTTGCCGCGCTTGAGCAGGTCGGGAAGGCGGTAATCCTTCTTGATCCCGAAGTGCAGCTGGTAGAAGTACTTCACGATCTCGGTGCGCGACGTTGCCCTTCGTCCGCGAGTCGTAGGCGAGGGCGAGGACGACGAGCTGGGCGTCGCGTGCTGTTGAACGAGCCGTGGCTGGGCGTCCTTGGGCACGAACCCGACGAACCACGAGTGGTACGGCAGCCGGCCCTTGCTGTCGCGAGTCCCGAACTCGGCCGTCCCCGACTTGCCGGCGACCTTGATCGGCATGTCGACCAGGTTGTAGGTGTGCCGGAGCAGCGACCGTGCTGCGGGCCGCATTGCGCATCACCCGCAGGACGTTCGCCGGGACCTTCATCTTGTGGATGATCTTCGGCTTGAACGGCCGGACGACGGTGCCGTCGGGTCCGACGATGTCGCGGACGATCTGCGGCTGGTAGAGCGTGCCGCCGTTGGCCAGCGCCGCGTAGGCATTGATGAGCTGGATCGGCGTGACGACGTCGTAGCCCTGGCCGATGCCCGCCTGGTACGTCTCGCCGCGCGAAGATCGTGCGCGCCGAGGGTGGCCTGCTTCCATTCGTTGGTCGGAACGATGCCGGAGACCTCGCCCGGGCAGGTCGATCCCGGTCGGGTTGCCGAAGCCGTACTGCTTGGCCCAGTAGCCGAGGCGATCGATGCCGAGCTTGCCCGCCATCTGGAAGAAGAACGTGTCGCTCGAGTGGCCGAAGCCGCAGTAGATGTTGCACGGCCCCGAAGCCGCGTGTGGTTCCAGTCGTAGAACCGCGTCGCGCCGAGCGGTGAGGTAGCCCCGCGGTGCGGACCTGGTCGTGTCGGCGTGATCTTCTTGTCCGCCAAGGCGCCGGTCCCGGCGACGAGCTTGTAGGTCGATCCGGGCGGATAGTGCGCCTGGATCGCGTGGTTGAGCAGCGGCTTGTCGGGGTTGTTGAGCAGCTTGGCGTAGTCGCTTGTTGCTGATGCCGCGCGCGAAGACTGGTTGTTGTCGTAGGTCGGCAGGCTGACGAGCGCGAGGACCTCGCCCGTCTGCGGGTTCATGGCGATGACCACGCCGCGCTTGATGCCGACCTTCTTCATCGCCCAGCTGCAGCGCCTTCTGGGCGTCCTGCTGGTCCTTGGTGTCGATGGTGAGCGTCAGCGAATCGCCGGGCTGCGCCTGTCTCGTCACGTCTGGAGCGACCTGCGTCTTCCGGCCCGAGGCGTCGCGCTCGACGCTCTGGGTGCCGTAGACGCCGCGCAAGCTTGGCTCTCGTACTGGGCCTCGATGCCGACCTTGCCGATCAGGTCGTCGGGCAGGTAGCCGTCCTGCTTGAGGTCGAGCGAGTTGCTCGCCCGAGACCGGGCCCGTGTAGCCGAGGATCTGCGACATCAGCGGGCCGTCGGCGTACAACCGTCGCGCCTCGACGTCGACCTCGACGCCCGGCAGGTCGAACTCCGGCCTCCGAGATGAGGCGAGCCGTGCTCTCGTCCACGTCGGTCGGCGATCCGGACGAGATCGAATGTCGAGCCCGGGTTGCCGTCGATGGTGGCGTTGATGTCGGCCGCCGGCATCGCCGAGGAGCGCGGCGAGCCGATCGACGACGACCGGGCGCTGCGTCGAGCGGCAGGTCCGACGGACGGAGCTTCACGACGAACGTGGCGACGTTCGTGACGAGAGCGCGACCGTTGCGGTCGTAGATCAGACCGCGCGGCGCCGGGATCGACTCGAGAACGGTGCGATCGCGCGTGGCGAGCGTCGCGAGACGGCCGCCGTCGACGATCTGGAGGTAGAAGAGCCGCGCCGTCAGGCCGGTCACCGCGATGATGACCGCGATGAGCGAAGACGAGGAAGCGGGAGAGACTGCGGACCGGGCTTTGGACGTTCGTCGTAGAACGAGCTCACCAGTCCAGCCGTTCCGATTCGGTGCGGCGATCGTGGATCGAGATCACGAGCGGCCCGATCAAAGCCGCAAGGATCGTGTCGTAGACGACGCCGGGCAGGAGCAGGGCGATCGGGTCGGCAACCGGGATCGGCGTACGCAAGGCGTTGAACGCGACGAACAGGGTCATCGAGTAGAACAGGCTCAGGAGAAGGGTGGCGAGGACGGGAACGATCGGCCGGATGCGGAGGAAAAGGCGTCCGAGGACCGCCGTGGCGCCCATGCACAGAAGGAGGGCGAATGCGGTCGAACCGAGCGGCCGTTGTGCGAGGACATCCAGGACGAGGCCACCTACGAAGGCCCAGACAAGACCCGCCTCGAGCCCGATCGCCACGGTGACGACGATCCCGAGACGAGCACGAGATGCGGTTGCGCCATCCCGAACCGCAGGTACGGCCCGACGGTCAGTTCCAGCAGGGCCGTCACCGTCGCACCGACCGCGGCCAGCAACAGGGTCATCGAGCGAGTCGATCCTCGGCGGATTGGCCGCAAGGTCGCGCCCGCCCGCACGGTCCTTCGAGGAATCGGTCGAACGGCGGCGACCTCGCTCGGCAGTATCCCACGGAAGCGGCCTACCAGCAACGGACGACAGGGGCTGTTGGTCCTGGCCCGATCGGTCGCTCGTTCGCGTCAGGAAACTGGTGCAGATTCAACGGCGTAGCTGCGCAGGACCCCGCCTCTTCGGGCGACCTGGATCGCACGCGACGCTGACCAGTCGCGCTCAACGGCGGAGCCAGGTCTCGGAATCGGACGGCGCTGTCGGGCCACGCACCCAGATGCGGACCTGTTTCACGTGAAACCCTGAGGCGGTGTCCAGCCGCTATCCGGCAAGCGGACCCTGCTTGCCACGTGAAACGATGCGCCTGAGAACCGCGCGCGCCGTCGGCTGTTTCACGTGAAACGCCGCACGACCGGTCGCAGTAAGGCCGGATAAGCGCGGCTGACGCGACGATAGCCACTCTGGTCCGATACCGTGCCCGGAACCGAGGTGAAAGGGCCAGCGATGATAGAATCACGCATCGTGAGACTCATCCGGGCAGGCCACTGAGTGGGCCAGACGATCGCCTGCGCGAACCAGAAGGGCGGCGTCGGCAAGACCACGACGGTCGTGAATCTCGGGAGCTATCTCGCCCTCTGCGGGCGAGCGAGTCCTCGTCATCGATCTCGATCCCCAAGGCAACGCGACGAGCGGCCTCGGTCTCGACCGTAACGTCTATCGAACGATCGATCTACGACGCCGCTCATCGACGGCGTGAGCATCGGCGGAGCTCGACCGTCGCGGGTCCCGATCGACGGCCTCGACGTCGTCCCGTCGGCCATCGCGCTGGCGGGCGCCGAGGTCGAGCTCGCGCCGGTCGAAGGCCGGGAACGCCGTCTCGCCCGGCTTGCTCGATGCGAGGTCGCCGACGACTACGACTACATCCTCATCGATTGCCCGCCGTCACTCGGGCTGCTGACCGTGAACGCCCTGACCGCCGCCGATTCCGGTGCTCATCCCGCTCCAATGTGAGTACTACGCCCTGGAAGGATTGACCCAACTGCTCGCCACGCTCGACCTCATCCGCGACCACCTGAACCCGACGCTCGACCATCGAGGGCGTCGTCCTGACGATGTACGACGGCCGGACGAACCTGTCCGCCGACGTCGCCGCCGAGGTGCGACGCCACCTCGGCGACCGCGTCTTCGAGACCGTGATCCCGCGGAGCGTCCGCCTGTCAGAGGCGCCCGAGCCACGGCCAGCCGATCTCGCGCTATCGCCCCGGACTCGACCGGCGCGATCGCCTACGCGCGCGCTGGCCGACCGAGCTTCGCGGCGCGACGACAACGCGCGACGTCTGATCGCGCCGGACGCGACTCGGCCCGCCCGACGCGATCGATGGTGGCGTCGTGACCGTCAGGCCCGAGCGCACCCAGGAGCCTCGGCCGCGGCCTCGCCTCGCTGATCCCGCAGCGGCAGCGCCGGTCAGCCCGGGCACGCTCGAGATCCCGATCGCGCGGATCCAGCCCAACCCGCATCAGCCGCGCAAGCGCTTCGATCCGAGACAGTCTGGCTCACGCTCACCGCGAGCATCGCGGAGCACGGCGTCCTCCAGCCGATCCTCGTGACCGAGACGATCGACGGCTACCAGCTTGTCGCCGGCGAGCGCCGCCTCCGGGCCGCGCAGGCGGCCGGCCTGGAGCGGATCCCGGCCGTCGTTCGCCAGCTCGCCGACCGCGAGCAGCTCGAGCTCGCCCTCGTCGAGAACCTCCAGCGCGAGGATCTCGACCCGATCGAGACGCGCCGACGCCTACCGCCAGCTCGATCGACGAGTTCGGCTTCACCCAGGACGCACTGTCGCGACGCGCGTCGGGCGAGGCGCGCTCGACCGTCGCGAACACCCTCCGCCTCCTCGACCTCGCGCCCGGACGTCCAGGCCGCCGTCGCGGACGGACGGCTGACCGAGGGCCACGGTCGCGCGCTCGGCGGTCTCGCCACCGGAGCTGCAGGACCGCGTCCTCGACTCGGTCATCGGCCAGGAGCTGTCGGTTCGCCAGACCGAGGAGCTCGTCCGGCGACTGCGCGAACCGAAGCCCGCAGCCCGCCGGTCCGCGCGACCGCGTCGACCGATCCCGACCTCGAGCGCGTCGAGGAGGACCTGCGTCGCGCGCTCGGGACCGAAGGTCAGCCTCGCCCGCTCGCGGCGCGGCGGCCGCATCGTCATCGAGTACTACAGCGACGAAGAACTCGGGCGTCTCTACGAGCGCCTGACCGGAGGAACCGCGTGACCGAAGCCACCAGTCCGACGATCGAAGCCCGCGGCGCCCGAAGCGCGCCGCGGCGACGGCCGGCAGCCGGCCAAGACCGGCTCCGCCACGGCCGCGGCAAGCGCGCGCGAACGCGTCGGACTACGACGCCGCCAGCATCCAGGTCCTCGAGGGCCTCGAGGCGGTCCGTCGAGCGCCCGGGCATGTACATCGGCTCGACCGACGAGCGCGGCCTGCATCACCTCGTCTGGGAGGTCGTCGACAACTCGATCGACGAGGCGATGGCCGGCCAGCGCCAACGATCATCACGGTCACGATCAAGCGCCGACGGCATGGTGACCGTCGAGGACGACGGCCGCGGCGTGCCGGTCGGCAAGCACTCGACCGGGCAAGGACGCCCTCGAGGTCGTCCACACCGTCCTCCACGCCGGCGGCAAGTTCGGCGGCGGCGGCTACAAGGTCTCGGGCGGCCTGCACGGCGTCGGCGTGAGCGTCGTCAACGCGCTGTCGTCGTGGATGCGCGTCGAGTCCGCCCGCGACGGCAGTTCGTCTGGGCGCAGGAATACGAGCGCGGCAAGCCGACGACCGCCGGTCAAGAAGATCGGTCCGCAGGGCACGCGGCGCGGCACGACGACCGAGCTTCATGGCCGATCCCGAGATGTTCGAGACCACCGACTACTCGTTCGAGCTCGATCAGCCAGCGCCTGCGCGAGTCGGCCTACCTGACCAAGCGGGTCTGGATCACGCTCATCGACGAGCGGAATCGACCGCGAGCGCTCGTTCTACTTCGAGGGCGGCCTCGCAGTCGTTCGTCCGCCACCTCAACCGGAACAAGGAGAGTCCTCCACCAGCCGCCCGATCTACGTCGAGCGGCGCGAGGGCAGCACCGGCCGTCGAGGTCGCACTCCAGTACAACGACTCGTACACCGAGAACGTCCTCGCCTTCGCCAACAACATCAACACGCGTCGACGGCGGGACGCCACGTCACCGGCTTCCGCGCCGCGCTCACCAGCTCGCTCAACGACTGGGCGCGCCGGGCCGGCGTGCTCCAGCGACGCCGACGGCAACCTGTCGGGCGACGACGTCCGCGAGGGCCTGACCGCGGTCATCAGCGTCAAGCTGACCGATCCGCAGTTCGAGGGCCAGACCAAGGCCAAGCTCGGCAACGCCGAGGTCAAGGGCCAGGTCCAGACGGCCGTCGCCGACAGCCTCGGCCAGTACCTCGACGAGAACCCGGCCGACGGCCGGCGGATCATCGAGAAGTGCCTGACCGCGGCCCGCGCGCGCGAGGCCGCCCGCAAGGCCGCGCGACCTCGTCATCCGCAAGGGCGCGCTCGACGGGATGTCGCTGCCGGGCAAGCTGGCCGACTGCCAGGAGCGCGACCCGGCCCGAAGCGAGCTCTACCTCGTCGAGGGCGACTCGGCCGGCGGCTCGGCCAAGCAGGGCCGCGACCGCCGCTTCCAGGCGATCCTGCCGCTCCGGGGCAAGCTCCTCAACGTCGAGAAGGCGCGCGCTCGACAAGATCCTCGTCGAGCGAGAACGTCCGGCCGCTGATCATCGCGCTCGGGCGCCGGCATCGGTGACGAGCTTCGACATCGCGAAGCTGCGCTACCACCGGATCATCATCATGACCGACGCCGACGTCGACGGCGCCCACATCCGGACGCTGCTGCTGACGTTCTTCTACCGGCACATGCCGCGAGGTCATCGAGCACGGCTACCTGTACATCGCCCAGCCGCCGCTCTACCGGGTCAGCACGGGCAAGGTCACGCAGCTACGCCCAGACCGAGAAGGAGCGCGACCGGATCATCAAGGAGTTCAACGTCAAGAACCTGTCCGTCCAGCGGTTCAAGGGCCTCGGCGAGATGAACGCCGACCAGCTCTGGGAGACGACGATGAACCCGAGACGCGGACGCTGCTGCGCGTCGACGGCGGAGGACGCGGCGCCGGCCGACGAGATCTTCACGATGCTGATGGGCGAGAAGGTCGGGCCGCGCAAGGACTTCATCAAGACCGAGGCGCGCAAGGTGCAGAACCTTGACGTCTGAGGCGACTCGGACGACCGCGCCGCCCGACCGCCATCGGCGACGCCGGCGGCGTTCGAGTTCGCGCCGCACAACTGCTTCGCGCTGCGGGACGCTCAACGCCGGCGGGCTCGGGCTCGATCCTCCACGTCGAAGCCGGGCCGGCCTGGACCGAGCTCGCGCTCGAGCGCCGCTTCGAGGGCTGGGACGGCGTCGTCCACGGCGGGATCCTGTGCACGATCCTCGACGAGGTCATGGCCTGGGCGCTGGTCGGCGAGGACAACTGGGGCGTCACGGCCCGGATGGCGCGTCGACTTCCGCAAGCCGGTCGCGGTCGGGCATGCCGATCCGGGCCGAGGGCTGGATCACCCGCGTCGCGGCGCCGGATCGTCGACGCGGCCGGGCCATCATCGTCGACGCCGCGACCGGGACCGAGCTCGCGACGCGCGACCGGGGTCTACGTCGCGGCCGGCGCGGACGCGCAAGCGCGACCTGCGCGAGCGCTACGCGCTACCGTCCCGCCGATCGGCCGAGCGACGCCGAGACCGCACACCGGGCGACCGGTGGCGTCGCACCGATGACCGCGACCGCCGACCCGGCGCACGACCGCGACCGAGCGAGGCCACCGCCCGCGCCGTCGCGTTCGTGGCGCGCACACCGCGACGCGGCCGAGGCCCTCGGCGCGCACCTCGCGGAGCTACATCAACGATCCGGACGGCTTCGCGGCGCGCCTCGACCGCGGGCCTCGCGCGCCTCGCCGACCCGGAGTACCTCGACGGGCAGCAGCGGGTCGCGCCCGGCATCGGCGCCGATCCACGGCGTCCGCTGGCCGCTGCTCGCCGCCGTCGCAGCGCGGCTTCCGCAACGCGACCGCAGCGCGCACCCGCCGACGCCGCTCCTGTTCGTCGCCGACCGGCTCTTCCACGAGCGCGAGCTCGAGGCGCGCTGGTTCGCCTTCGGCCTCCTCGAGCGGACGCTCGCCGCCGAGACCGAGCGCACCTGGCAGCTCCTCGCGCCGCGCCGCGCGCGAGGCCGGCGACTGGATCACGGTCGATCGACCTGGCCCACCCGTACGGCAAGGGCATCGCCGCCGAGCCGTACCGCTGGGCGGAGCTCGAGCAGCTCGTCTACAGCCCGTCGCGCTGGGAGCGCCGCCTCGTCGGCTCGACGATCGCGACCATGACCCACGTCGACCGCCGCGCGCGGCCGCGACCCCGAGGTCGCCGGTCACGCGCTGCCGCTGCTGCGCCAGCTCGATGGGCGACGCCGAGCCCGACGTCCAGAAGGCGCTGTCGTGGGCCTACCGCTCGCTGACGCGTCGTCGACCGCGCCGCGACCGAGCGACGCCCTCCGCGCCGAGACCGAGCGCGCCGCCGCGACCGACGACGGCCACCGCGCCTGGGTCATCCGCGACACGCTCGCCAAGCTCGACCCGGCCGACGGCCGACGAGCTCCGGACCCGCCTCGCGGGCATCCGCAAGCGCCCGGGCGCCCCGGCGACCTCGGCCGCCGCCGCGACCGCCGCCCGCTTCGGCGGGCTGCCCGGATCCCGCCGCCTACCCGGAGCCGCCTCTGATGCCACCGCACGCACCTGCCACCTGACCCGACAGGAGTAGCCGACACGTGACCGACGACCTGGGCGACATCCGATCGATCCGCATCGAGGACGAGATGCGGGTCAGCTACCTCGACTACGCGATGAGCGTCGATCGTGTCGCGCGCCCTGCCCGACGTCCGCGACGGCCTCAAGCCGGTCCATCGCCGGATCCTGTACGCGATGGGCGAGATGGGCCTGTCGTCGACGAGCTCGTACCGCAAGTGCGCCGCGATCGTCGGCGAGGTGATGGGCAAGTACCACCCGCACGGCGACAGCGCCCTGTACGACGCCCTCGTCCGCCTCGCCCAGGACTTCTCGATGCGCTACCCGCTGCGTCGACGGCCAGGGCAACTTCGGCTCGGTCGACGGCGACACCGCGGCCGCGATGCGCTACACCGAGGCGCGGCTGACCGCGATCGCCGGCGAGATGCTCGCCGACATCGACAAGGACACCGTCGACTTCGTCGACAACTACGACGGCACCCAGAAGCAGCCGTCGGTCCTGCCGGCCAAGCTCCCGAACCTGCTCGATCAACGGCTCGTCGGGCATCGCGGTCGGCATGGCGACCAACATCCCGCCGCACCACCTCGGCGAGATCGTCGACGCCACGATCGCGCTCATCGACGACCCGGAGCTCACCTCCGACGACCTGTGCAAGTACGTCAACGGCCCCGACTTCCCGACCGGCGGCACGATCTACCGCTTCGAGCAGCCAGCGCAACGCGCTGACCGGCGAGTGGGAGACGGTCGACGCCATCCGCCAGATGTACGCCCACGGCCGCGGCCGGGTCGTGATGCGCGCCCAGGTCGCGTTCGAGGAGGTCGCAAGGGCGACCGGACCGCGATCGTCGTCACCGAGCTGCCGTACCAGGTCAACAAGGCCAGCCTCGCTCGAGAAGATCGCCGACCTCGTCAAGGACAAGCGGATCGAGGGCATCGGCGACCTGCGCGACGAGTCCGACCGCGACGGGATGCGCATCTACATCGAGCTCAAGCGCGACGCCAACCCGCACAAGGTGCTGAACAACCTGTTCAAGCACACGCCGATGCAGCTCGCGTTCAACATGAACATGCTCGCGCTGGTCGACGGCCAGCCGCAGACGCTGCCGCTGCGCAGCGTCCTGCAGTCCACTACCTCGACCATCGCCGCGAGATCATCCGGCGCCGGACCGAGTTCGACCTCGGCAAGGCCCGCGCCCGGGCGCACATCCTCGAGGGCCTCAAGATCGCCCTCGACAACCTCGACGCGGTCATCAAGACCATCCGCGAGTCGCGCCGACGTCGAGGACGCCCGCAACAACCTCGATGAAGCGGTTCGACCTGTCCGAGCTGCAGGCGCAGGCCATCCTCGACATGCGGCTCGCCCGCCTGGCCGCCCTCGAGCGCCAGAAGATCGAGGACGAGTACCTCGCGGTCATCCAGCTCATCGCCGAGCTCGAGGACATCCTCGCCAACCCGGCCCGCGTGCTGCCAGATCATCAAGGACGAGCTGACCGAGCTGAAGCGCAAGTACGCCGGCGAGCGCCGGACGCGCGTCGCCGACGACTCCAGCCGCGAGATGACCGACGAGGACCTCATCGCCGACGAGGACGTCGTCGTCACGATCTCCGGCCGCGGCTACATCAAGCGCCAGCCGGTCGCCACCTACCGCCGCCAGCACCGCGGCGGCAAGGGGATCATCGGCCACGTCACGCGCGAGGAGGACGCGGTCGAGCACCTGCTCGTCGCGAACACCCACGACTGGGCGCTGTTCTTCACCAACCGCGGCCGCGTCTTCAGCGCCAAGGTCCACGCCATCCCGGACGCCAGCCGCCAGGCCAAGGGCATCCCGATCATCAACCTGCCGGGCGTCCAGGTGGAGTCGGGCGAGGTCCCGATGGCGACGATCATGCTGCCCGGACTTCAAGCCGGGCTCGTACCTCGTCCTGGCGACCCGCAAGGGCATCATCAAGAAGACGCCGCTCGAGCAGTTCGAGAAGGTCCGCTCGTCGGGGATCCGGGCGATCACGATCCAGCGACGACGACGAGCTCGCCTGGGTCGACGTCTCGACCGGGCGAGGACGACGTCATCATCGCGACCGCGCAGGGCAAGCTCGCGCGGTTCTCCGAGGGCGAGGTCCGGGCCGATGGGCCGCGACGCGGCCGGGCGTCATCGGCATCCGGCTCGCCCGCAAGGGCGACGCGGTCGTCGGCATGAGCGTCGTCCAGCCCGACGCCGACCTGCTCGTCCTGACCGAGACCGGCTACGGCAAGCGCGTGCCGCTGACCGAGTTCCGGCGCAAGCACCGCGGCGGCCAGGGCGTCCGGCCTCATCGCTCGAGGGTCGCAAGACCGGCGACGTCGCCGCGGTCCAGCAGGTCACCGAGACGGACGAGGAGCTCGTCCTGATCAGCGCCGGCGGCCAGGTCATCCGCACCGAGACCAACACGATCAACCGCTACTCGTCGCAGCGCCCGCGGCGTCATCGTCATGCGCCTCGCCGAAGGCGACCAGGTCGTGGCGATCGCCGCGTTCCGCGCCGGACTTGCGGAGCAGGACGGCATGGGCGACGATGGCGACCCCGGATCGGACGGCCGAGCCCGACCGGTCCGGGAACCGGCGGATGAGGCCGGTCGATGACGGTCCGGCGTTCGGCGGACGGGAGGCGGCTGGCTTGTACGCGGACCAGTTCGAGATCTACCACGGCAACGCGAACCCGGACCTCGCCCGGAAGATCTGCCGCTATCTCGGCACGCGAGCCGGGCGAAGCTCGAGGTCTTCCAGTTCGCCAACGAGAACATCTTCGTCAAGATCCTCGAGAACGTCCGCGAGAAGGACGTCTTCCTCGTCCAGCCGACGAGCCACCCGGTCAACCAGTCGATCATGGAACTGCTGATCATGATCGACGCGTTCAAGCGCGCCAGCGCCGGCCGGATCACGGCGGTCATCCCGTACTACGCCTACGGCCGGTCGGACAAGAAGGACCAGCCGCGCGTGCCGATCACGGCCCGGCTGATCGCCGACATGATCACCGTCGCCGGCGCGGACCGGGTCCTGACGATGGACCTCCACCAGGGCCAGATCCAGGGCTTCTTCAACATCCCGGTCGACGAGCTGACCGCGGTCCACATGCTCTCGAACTACTTCACGCACAAGCACATCGAGGACCCGGTCGTCGTCACCGACCTCGGCTTCGCGCAAGCGCGCCCGCGCGTTCGCCGAGCTCCTCGACGCGCCGCTGGCGATCATCGAGAAGCGCCGGCGTCGGCAACCTCGACCGGGCCGAGCTGATGAACGTCATCGGCGACGTCCGAGGGCAAGCGCGCGATCATCGTCGACGACGAGATCGACACGGCCGGCACGCTCGTCGAGATC
>ERZ1370068.4565-contig-3630_pt1 | contig 14208 bp, 16 predicted proteins | sample MGYA00561227_ERZ1370068 | MGnify/ENA primary metagenome ERZ1370068 (study PRJEB38410, sample SAMEA6850437) | metagenome | study: Metagenomic assessment of the ecological functions of the soil: analysis of the soil microbiota associated with the...
GCACGATCATGGGCCTGGTGGCGGGCGAGGGCTCGATCACCTTCCGCGACCAGGAGATCCTCGGCCACAAGGCCTTCGACATCGCCCACCGCGGCATCGGCTACGTGCCCGAGAACCGCGACATCTTCCCCAAGCTCACGGTGCACCAGAACCTGCTGCTCGGGCGAGAAGGCGCAGCAGGCAAGAACGCCGCGCTGGTCGTTCGACGACATGTACGCGATGTTCCCGCGCCTGAAGGAGCGCGCAGCACACCGAGGCCGGCGTGCTGTCGGGCGGCGAGCAGCAGATGCTGACGCTGTGCCGCACGCTGATGGGCGACCCCGACCTGATCATGATCGACGAGCCGACCGAGGGCCTGGCGCCGAAGATCGTCGAGCTGGTCGCGCGAGCTACCTGAAGACGCTGAAGACGCGCGGCGTCTCGGTGCTGCTGGTCGAGCAGAAGCTGACGATCGCGCTCGAGATCTCCGGAGCGCTGCTACGTGATGGGCCACGGCAGCGATCGTCTTCGAGGGCACGCCGGACAGCGCTGCGCGCCAACGCCGAGATCCGCAAGGAGTGGCTCGAGGTCTGAGCAGCGCCTCAGCTGTCGCCCGCGATAGGCCGTCGCTGTCGCCGCCGGGACAGCGCGCGCCGGAGCTCCGACGCCTAGAATCGAACGATACGTTCTTTTCTTCCGTTCTGCACCGGCCGGAGCTTTCACGCGAGGGCTACCATGAGCGCCAACTACGAAGTCCGCGGCGACGTCGCCGTCATCACGCTGAACAACCCGCCGGTCAACGGCCTCGGCTACGACACCCGGCTGCGGCATCGCCGACGGCCTCGACCAGGCGCTCGCCGATGCCGGCGGTGAAGGCGATCGTCGATCACCGGCGCCGGCAAGGCGTTCTCCGGCGGCGCCGACATCCAGCGAGTTCGGCTCGCCCAAGGCGATCGCCGAGCCGAACCTGCTGTCGCGTGATCCTCGCGCTCGAGGCGCAGCACCAAGCCGATCGTCGCGGCGATCCACAGCGTCGTGCATGGGCGGCGGCCTCGAGCTGGCGCTCGGCTGCCACTACCGCGTCGCCGCGCCCGGCGCGCAGATCGCGCTGCCCGAAGTGAAGATCGGCCTGATCCCCGGCGCCGGCGGCACGCAGCGCCTGCCGCGCGTGCTCGGCGTCGAGACCGCGCTCAACATGATCGTCAGCGGCGAGCCGGTCAAGAGCGAGCTGCTCGGCGAAGCTGCCGGGCCAGAAGCTGTTCGACAAGATGGTCGACGGCGACGTCGCTCGCAGGCGCGGCGCTCGCCTTCGCGCGCGAGGTAGGCCGACGCGCGGCCGCTGCCGCTGGTGCGCGACCTGAAGGTCAAGCACCCGAACGCCGACGCCTACTTCCAGTTCGCGCGCAACACGGTCGGCGCGATGGCGAAGAACTTCCCGGCGCCGCTGAAGTGCGTCGACGCGCGTCGCCGCGTCGACGACGATGAAGTTCGACGACGGCATGACGCTCGAGCGCGAGCTCTTCATCGGCGCTGATGCTCACGCCCGGAGTCGCAGGCGCTGCGCCACGCCTTCATGGCCGAGCGCGCCGCGACCAAGATCCCCGACGTGCCGGCCGACACGCCGATGCGCGAGATCAAGAAGGTCGCGCGTGATCGGCGCCGGCACGATGGGCGGCGGCATCGCGATGAACTTCCTCAACGCCGGCATCCCGGTCGATGATGCTCGAGATGAAGCAGGAAGCGCTCGACAAGGGCGTCGGCATCATCCGCAAGAACTACGAGGCGCAGGTCAAGAAGGGCAAGCTCAAGCAGGACAAGCTCGACGCAGCGCATGGCGCTGCTGACGCACGACGCTGAACTACGACGACCTGAAGGACGCCGACCTCGTGATCGAGGCGGTGTTCGAGGACATGGGCGTCAAGGAGCAGGTGTTCAAGACGCTCGACGAGGTGATGAAGCCCGGCGCGATCCTCGCGTCGCAACACCTCGACGCTCGACGTCGACAAGATCGCCGCGTTCACCAAGCGCCCGCAGGACGTGATCGGCATGCACTTCTTCAGCCCGGCCAACGTGATGAAGCTGCTCGAGGTCGTGCGCGGCGAGAAGACCGCGCAAGGACGTGCTCGCCACCGTGATGGCGCTCGGCAAGAAGATCAAGAAGACCGCGCGTGGTCTCGGGCGTCTGCGACGGCTTCATCGGCAACCGCATGATCGAGCAGTACTCGCGCCAGGCCGGCTTCCTGCTGGAGGAGGGCGCGACGCCGCGAGCAGGTCGACAAGGCGATGGAGAAGTTCGGCATGGCGATGGGGCCGTTCCGCATGGGCGACCTCGCCGGCAACGACGTCGGCTGGTACATCCGCAAGCGCCGCTACCGTCGAGAAGCCCGACATGCGCTACTCGCAAGACCGCCGACCTGCTGTGCGAGCTGGGCCGCTTCGGCCAGAAGACCGGCGCCGGCTGGTACGACTACGCAGCCCGGCAAGCGCGACGCGATCCCGAGCCAAGGTGGTCGACCGACATGATCGACGAAGCACCGCGCCGAGCTCGGCATCACGCCGCGCAAGATCAGCGACGACGAGATCGTGCAGCGCCTGGTCTACGCGCTGGTCAACGAGGGCGCGAAGATCGTCGACGAAGGCATCGCGCCGCGCGCCAGCGACATCGACATGGTCTACCTCACCGGCTACGGCTTCCCGCTGCACCGCGGCGGGCCGATGAACTACGCCGACACGGTGGGCCTGTTCAACGTGGTCGCAGGCGATGAAGCGCTTCGCCGCGAACCCGCACGACGACGCCGGCGTTCTGGAAGCCGGCGCCGCTGCTCGCGAAGCTGGCCGCCGAAGGCAAGTCGCTTCAACTGAGATCGTCCAGGAGAAACCGCCATGACCAGCGCCGTCATCGTCTCCACCGCCCGCACGCCGCTCGCCAAGAGCTGGAAGGGCGCCTTCAACATGACCCACGGCGCGACGCTCGGCGGCCACGCCGTCAAGCGCCGCGGTCGAGCGCGCCGGCATCGATCCGCGCCGAGGTCGACGACGTGATCATGGGCTGCGCCACGCCCGAGGGCGCGACCGGCAGCAACATCGCGCGCCAGATCGCGCTGCGCGCCGGCCTGCCCGGTCACGACCAGCGGCATGACCGTCAACCGCTTCTGCTCGTGCGGCCTGCAGACCATCGCGCATGGCGGCGCAGCGCATCATCGCCGGCGAGGGCGACATCGTCGTCGCCGGCGGCGTCGAGAGCGATCTCGTGCGTGCAGAACGAGATGCCAACAAGCACATGCTCGCCGACGCCTGGCTGCGTCGAGCACAAGCCCGAGATCTACTGGAACGATGCTGCAGACCGCCGAGCAGGTCGCCAAGCGCTACGACATCGCGCGCGAGCGCATGGACGAGCTACGGCGCCGCGCAGCCAGCAGAAGGCGACCGCGGCGCGCGACGCCGGCAAGTTCGACGACGAGATCGCGCCGATCACGACGTGCATCGCCGGCGTCGCCGACGCGGTGACTGGGCCTGCGCACGAAGGAAGTGACGGTCAGCGCACGACGAAGGCATCCGCGCCGGCACCACCTACGAGGGCATCGACGGACATCAAGCCGGCGATCGCCCGGCGGCGTGATCTCCGCCGGCAACGCCAGCCAGTTCTCGCGACGGCGCCGGCGCCGTGCGTGGTGATGAACGAGAAGCTGCGCCGAGCAGCGCGGCCTGAAGCCGCTCGGCCGCTTCCGCGGCTTCGCGGTCGCCGGCTGCGAGCCCGACGAGATGGGCATCGGCCCGGTGTTCGCGGTGCCCAAGCTGCTCAAGCGCCTCGGCCTGAAGGTCGACGACATCGACCTGTGGGAGCTGAACGAGGCGTTCGCGGTGCAGGTGCTCTACTGCGCGCGACACGCTCGGCATCCCGACGGACCGGCTCAACGTCAACGGCGGCGCGATCGCGGTCGGCCATCCCTACGGCATGTCAGCGGCGCAGCGCCTGACCGGCCACGCGCTGATCGAAGGCAAGCGCCGCGGCGCGAAGCAGGTCGTCGTGACGATGTGCATCGGCGGCGGCATGGGCGCGGCCGGCGTGTTCGAGGTGCTCTGACGCACGCGATCGCGCGATGCCGAGGGCCTGCCATGAGCTACCGCGCGCACGGTCGACTTCCTGCTCTACGACTGGCTGCGACGTCGAGGCGCTGCGCGAGCGCGCGCGCTTCGCCGAGCACTCGCGCGAGACCTTCGACGCGGTGCTCGACACCTGCGAGACGCATCGCGCGCGAGAAGTACGCGCCGTTCAACCGCGCTCGCCGACACCGAGGAGCCGTGGTTCGACGGCGACAAGGTGCACCTGCCCGCAGGCCACGCACGACGCGGCGCGAGGCCTACGTCGAGTCCGGCATGCTCGCCGCGGCGCAGGACTACGAGATCGGCGGCATGCAGCTGCCCTGCGTCGTCGAGATGGCGGCCAACAGCTTCTTCGCCAAGGCCGGCATCGGCATCGGCGGCGGCGGCATGCTGACCAGCGGCAACGCCAACCTGCTGATGGCGCACGGCACGCCGCTGCAGCAGGAGGTGTTCGCGAAGAACGAGTTCGCCGGCCGCTTCTCCGGCACGATGTGCCTGTCGGAGCCGCAGGCCGGCTCGAGCCTGTCCGACATCGCCACGCGCGCGACGCCCGACGGCGCCGACTTCGCGAGCGATCCGCTCGGCCCGCGCTACCGCCTGCGCGGCAACAAGATGTGGATCTCGAACGGCGAGCACGAGCTGGCCGAGAACATCGTCCACCTGGTGCTCGCCAAGATCCCCGACGCCGACGGCAAGCTCGTGCCCGGCACGCGCGGCATCTCGCTCTTCATCGTGCCGAAGAAGCTGGTCGACGCCGAGGGCGAGCTCACCGGCGAGCGCAACGACGTCGCGCTCGCCGGCCTCAACCACAAGCTCGGCTACCGCGGCATCCCGAACACGCTGCTCAACTTCGGCGAGGGCAAGTTCGCCGGTGCGCGGCGCGGCGCCGGCGCGATCGGCTACCTCGTCGGCCAGCCCGGGCGAGGGCCTGCGCTGCATGTTCCACATGATGAACGAGGCGCGCATCGCCGTCGGCCTCGGCGCGACGATGCTCGGCTACGCCGGCTACGAGGCCTCGCTCGACTACGCGCAGAACGCGGCCGCAGGGCCGGCCGATCGGCGCCGGCGGCAAGGACGCGCCGCAGCCGCAGGTGCCGATCATCGAGCACGCCGACGTCAAGCGCATGCTGCTGGCGCAGAAGAGCTACTGCGAAGGCGCGCTGGCGCTCGAGCTGTACTGCGCCCGCCTGGTCGACGAGCTGCACACCGGCGACGACGCCGCGAGGCGACGCGCCGCGCCTGCTGCTCGAAGTGCTGACGCCGATCGCCAAGAGCTGGCCGAGCGAGTGGTGCCTCGAGGCGAACAGCCTGGCGATCCAGGTCCTCGGCGGCTACGGCTACACGCGCGACTTCCCGGTCGAGCAGTACTGGCGCGACAACCGCCTGAACATGATCCACGAGGGCACGCACGGCATCCAGGCGCTCGACCTGCTCGGCCGCAAGGTCGTGATGGACGGCGGCGCGGGCCTGGCGCTGCTGCGCGAGACGATCGACGCGACGATCGCGCGCGCGCCGCGTCGCCGGCGCTGGCCGAGCACGCCGAAGCGCTCGCCGGCGCGGCCGATCGGCTCGCGGCGGCGACACGCGCCGCCTGGTCGACCGGCGTCGCCCGACGAAGCGCTCGCCAACGCGACGCCGTACCTGCAGGCCTTCGGCCACGTCGTCCTGGCCTGGATCTGGCTCGACGTCGCGCTCTGCGCCGCCGCGCTCGACCGAGCGACGCGGCGCAGCGCGGCCGGCTCGCCGCGTGCCGCTACTTCTTCCACTACGAGCTGCCGAAGATCGGCGCCTGGCTCGGCGTCGTCGAGCGCGCGACGACACCTGCCGGACGATGGCCGAGGAGTCGTTTTGAGCGCTCTCGGCCAGCGCGTCGGCATGCTGATCTGGGTGCTGATCTACGGCGGCCTGCTCGCTCTCGGCGCTGGGCGTGGCGCTGTCGCGCGGCGGCGCGTCGACTCGGCCTGGAGCGTGTCGATCGGCGGCGCATGCGTCGCGGCGGTCGCCGGGGCTGCGTGCTGATCTGCGTCCGCTCGCGCATGGCCGACGCGCCGACGCCTGAGCGCCTGCCACTCGACCCTTCACCAAGGAGACAGACCATGAGCACCCACGTCCGCCAGCTGTTCGACCTGTACGGCAAGACCGCGCTCGTCACCGGCGGCTCGCGCGGCCTCGGCCTGCAGATCGCCGAGGCGCTCGGCGAGGCCGGCGCGCGCGTGCTGCTCACCTCGCGCAAGGCCGGCGACCTCGAGGAGTCGGCGGCGCACCTGAAGGCGCAGCGGCATCGAGGCGCTCTGGATCGCCGCCGACTGCAGCCAGCCGAGCGAGATCGTGCGCGTCGACGCAGGACGCGATGGCGCGCCTCGGCCAGGTCGACATCCTGGTCAACAACGCCGGCGCGACCTGGGGCGCGGCGGCCGAGGATCATCCGCTCGAGGCCTGGGACAAGGTGATGAACCTCAACATCCGCTCGATCTTCCTGATGAGCCAGGCGATCGGCAAGCACAGCATGATCCCGAGGCAAGAGCGGCAAGCATCATCAACGTCGCCTCGATCGCCGGCCTGGCCGGCAACACGCCGACGATGTCGACGGTCGCCTACAACACCAGCAAGGCGCGCGGTCGTCAACTTCACGCGCACGCTCGGCCGGCGAATGGGGCAAGTACGGCATCAACGTCAACGCGCTGGCGCCGGGCTTCTTCCCGAGCAAGATGACCAAGGGCACGCTCGCGCGCGTCGGCGCCGACAACATGGCCGAGCCACGCGCCGCTGCTGCCGCCTCGGCGACGACGACGACCTGAAGGGCGCGACGCTGCTGTTCGCGTCGCAGGCCGGCAAGCACATCACCGGCCAGATCGCTGCCGATCGACGGCGGCGTCTCGGCGGTCATGCGCGCGCCTGAGCATCGCGGCCATGGAATTCAGGTCGAGCATCCCGTTCGTCGAGCCTGCTCGGCTTCGAGCTGCTCCGCTTCGAGCGCGGCGACGCCGAGATCGCGCTGCAGCTGCGCGACGAGCTCACGCAACTCGTGGGGCGTCGCCCACGGCGGCGTGACGATGACGCTGCTCGACGTGGCCATGGCGCACGCGGCGCGCAGCGCCGGCGCGCGACGGCGTCGCCGAGCACTCGGGCGTCGTCACGATCGAGATGAAGACGAGCTTCATGCGGCCCGGCCTCGGCCGCGCTGGTCGGCACCGGCCGGCGCCTGCACCGCACCGCGTCGATGGCGTTCTGCGAAGCCTCGCTGCGTCGACGCCGAGGCGGCAGCTGCGTCGCCCACGCGACCGGCACGTTCAAGTACCTGAAGGGCCTGCCGGCGGGCGGCAAGCGCATCCAGCGCCTCGACGCATCCGACTGACAGAAGGCCAGACCATGGCAGACGATCAACCAGCAGATCCATCTCGTCGTCGCGCCCCGAGCGGCGAGGCCGAGCACCGACAACTTCCGCCTGGTCGAGGCAGCCGCTCGGCGAGCCGGGCGACGGCCAGGTGCTGGTGCGCAACCACTTCCTCAGCCTCGATCCCGTACATGCGCGGCCGCATGAACGACGCCAAGAGCTACGCCACGCCGCAGCCGCTCGAACGAGGTGATGCAGCGGCGGCACGGTCGGCGAGGTCGTCGAGTCGAAGCATCCGGACTACGCAGCCGGGCGACAGCGTCGTCGGCATGGGCGGCTGGCAGGAGTACGCGATCGTCGACGCGACGGCAGCCCGGCGCGCTGCGCAAGGTCGACACCACGCCGCATTCCGCTGTCGGCCTACCTCGGCGCGGTCGGCATGCCGGGCGTCACCGCGTGGTACGGCCTGATGAAGATCTGCGAGCCGAAGGCCGGGCCAGACGATCGTCGTCAGCGCCGCGCAGCGGCGCGGTCGGCAGCGCCGTCGGCCAGCTCGCCAAGGCGCGCGGCTGCCGCGCGGTCGGCATCGCCGGCGGCGCCGACAAGTGCGCGCTACGTCGACCGGCGAGCTCGGCTTCGACGCCTGCATCGACTACAAGGCGCACGCCGACCCGAAGTCGCTGTACGCAGGCGCTGAAGGAGGCGACGCCGGACGGCGTCGACGGCTACTTCGAGAACGTCGGCGGCGCGGTCCTCGACGCCGTGCTGGCGCGCATGAACGCGTTCGGCCGGATCGCGCTGTGCGGAATGATCAGCGGCTACGACGGCGAGCCGATCCCGCTGCAGCAACCCGCAGCTGCTCCTGACAATCGCGCCTGACGCTCGAGGGCTTCATCGTCAGCGAGCACATGGAGGTCTGGCCGGAGGCGCTGAAGGAGCTCGGCACGCTGGTCGCGACCGGCAAGCTCGAAGTACCGCGAGACGATCGCCGAGGGCATCGCCTCGGCGCCCGAGGCGTTCCTCGGCCTGCTCAAGGGCAGGAACTTCGGCAAGCAGCTGGTCAAGCGTGGCCTGAGGGCGAAGCGCAGAGCCGACGGCAGCCGCGGCGGGAGTTTCGCGACGACCTGCGTCCGCTCGCGCGGGCGAGCGCGGGCTCGGGCAACGCCTCGGCGCGGCGCATCACGCCGGCCGAGCTCGCGCCGCTGACCGAGCTCTCCGATCTGCGCTCGCTCGGCGCGGTTGCTCAGACCGCCGGCATGATCGCGCTGGCGCTGGCTTTCGGCGCGTGTGGGCGTGGCCGAGCCCGTGGCTGCTGCTCGCCGTCGTTGCTCGTGATCGGCGTCGAGCAGCACGCGTCTTCATCCTCGGCCCACGAGGCGGCGCACTATCGGCTGTTTCGCGCACCGCCGCGTCAACGACGTCGGTGGGCCGGCTGATCGGCATGGCGGGCGGCGATCTCGATGTGCACCTACCGCGTCATCCATCGCCTGCACCACAACAACCTCTACACCGACGACGACCCCGACACGGCGATCCACGGCGGCTATCCGCGCGGCACCGCCTATCTCTGGAAGAAGCTCGGCCAGGACCTGTGGTCGGCTGGAACGCCTGGAAGACGTTCGCGACTACTTCTTCGGCGCGCCGGCACTGAACGACGACACGAGAACGCGCGGCTCGGCCACTCGACGACACGTCGCCGCAGCTGCGCCGGGCGGCACGCGTCGACCGCTGGTTCGTCGTCGCCTTCACAGTGCTGCGCTGCCGCTGGCGTGCCTGGCGTTCGGCGGCTGGCGCGGCCTGGCGCAGTACGCGCGCGTTCTGGCTGCGTGCCGATGCTGACCGTGCTGCAGCCGATCCTGCGCCTGCGCGCGATCTGCGAGCACGGCGCGGTCAGACGACTTCGCCTCGCCGCTGACGGCGCGCGCAGCAACCGCGCCGAGCGGCAGCGATCACCAACGTGGTCGGCCGCATGCGCTGCTCGTTCCCGCACCACGTCAACTATCACCTCGAGCACCATCTCTATCCGGCGGTGCCGCACTACCACCTGCCGCGCCTGCATCGGCTGCTCGCCGCCAGAGGCGCGCTCGACAGCGCCGAGGTGCGCGACCTGGCGGCGACACGATCTGGTGTTCGCGCCGCGTCGGCGCGGCGCGTTCCCGTGGCATGAACGACCTGATCCTGCATCACTACCGACTCGCCGTTCTCGAGAAGGTCCGATCCTCGGCTGAAGAGATGCGCTGGCAGTCGGTGATCGTTCCGGCGATCATGCCCAAGCCCGACGTCGTCGCGCTGACCGGCGGCTACCGGCGCACGCCGTTCATGCAGATCGGCGCCGACATCTACTGCGACTCGGCGCTGATGTGCCGCGTGATCGACCGGCTGGCGCCGGAGCCGCCGCTCTATCCCGCGTCGAGCGCACGGCCTGGCCGACGATCGTCGCGCAGTGGGCCGACTCGACGCTCGTTCTGGACCGCCGTGCCGTACACGATGCAGCCGGCGCGGCGTCGCGCACCTCTTCGCCGGCGCGCCGCCCGAGCGCCTGAAGGCGTTCGGCGCCGACCGCGCGGCGATGACGCCGACGCTGCGCCGCGCGCCGCTGCACGACGCGGCCGCGCAGCTGCCGCGCTACCTCGGCCGGCTCGAAGCGCATGCTCGCCGACGGCCGGCCGTTCCTGCTCGGCGCGCTGCCGTCGATCGCCGACTTCTCGGCGGCGCAGTCGATCTGGTTCATGCGCCGCGCGCCGCCGGTCGCGGCGCATGCTCGAGCGCCTACCGGCGCGTCGACGCCTGGTACGAGCGCGTCGCCGGCGTTCGGCCACGGCGAGTCCGAGCCGATGACGAGCGCCGAGGCGATCGCGCTGGCGACGCCGGCGCGAGCGCCATGCGCCGGCGTCGGTCGCGCCGGCGCCGGCTTCGCCGCCGGCGACGCGGTCACCGTGACGCCGACCGACTACGCCCACGACGAGGTCGCCGGCACGCTGGTCGGCCTCGACGCGCGACGAGGTCGTCGTCGCGCGCAGACGACGCGCGCGCCGGCACCGTCCACGTCCACTTCCCGCGCATCGGCTTCCACGTCAAGGCGCGTCAAGAAGGACAGTCGCATGAAGACACTTCAAGGGCCGCACGGCCGTCATCACCGGCGCCGGCTCGGGCTTCGGCCTCGAGACCTCGCGCATCGCCGCGCGGCGCGGCATGAACGTCGTCATGGCCGACGTGCAGCAGGACGCGCTCGACCGCGCCGCCGCCGAGATCGAGGCGCTCGGCGCCGCAGGTGCTGCGCGTTCCGGCTCGACGTCGCCAAGGCCGCCGAGGTCGAGGCGCTCGGCGCGGCGACGCTCGACGCGCTTCGGCGCGCCGCACTTCGTCTTCAACAACGCCGGCGTCGGCGCCGGCGGCCTGATCTGGGAGAACACGCTCGCCGACTGGGAGTGGGTGCTCGGCGTCAACCTCATGGGCGTCGCGCACGGCGTGCGCGTCTTCACGCCGATGATGCTCGCGGCCGCCGCGAAGGATCCGGCGTACGAAGGCCACATCGTCAACACCGCGTCGATGGCCGGGCCTGCTCAACCCGCCGAACATGGGCGTCTACAACGTCAGCAAGCACGCCGTGGTCGTCGATGAGCGAGACGCTGTACCAGGACCTGCGCCTGGTCACCGACCAGATCGGCGCCTCGGTGCTGTGCCCGTTCTTCGTGCCGACCGGCATCACCGCGAGCGAGCGCAACCGGCCCGACGAGCTCGCCGGCCGCCAAGCCGACGCAGCAGCCAGCTGATCGGCAAGGCGATGAGCGACAAGGCCGTCGGCCAGCGGCAAGGTCAGCGCCGCCGACGTCGCGCAGTTCGTCTTCGACGCGATCGGCGACGAGCCGCTTCTACATCTACAGCCACCCGAAGGCGCTCGGCAGCGTGCAGACGCGGCTCGAGGACATCGTGCAGGCGCGCAACCCGACCGACCCGTTCGCCGGCAAGCCGGAGATCGGCGCCGAGCTGCGCGCTGCGCTGCGCGCGGCCGAGCTGACGCGGACGCGGTTCAGCAGCCGATCTTCACCGCCTGCACCGGCCGGCCGCGTCGCGGCGTCGACGACGACCAGGTTGACGCTGGCGCGGATGCGCGCCATCGCGTCGGCCGTCGCCGGCGTTGAAGCGAGCGTCTGCGGCGCGCCGCTGCGCGCGGTCCACGCCGGCACCGGCTCGTAGTCGCGCACGACGAAGTCGTGGTGCAGCGTCGCGCCTTCGTTCTCGCCCGCCTTGACGGCGCGTGACGTGGCCCTGCTCGGTGACGGCCCAGTACGCGGCGAGCCGCTTGCGGCGCGCCGGCGCCGGCGCGACGGTGGCGACGACGCGGTCGCCGTCGCGCGCCAGCGTGCACGTCGACCGGCGCCGCCGGGCGATGGCGCCGAGCGACGCGGCGACGCCGCGACCAGTCGCGTGCGGTCGCGGCCGTCGACGACGACCTGCGGCGTGTAGCTGAAGCGCGCGCCGTTGCTCGCCTGCTGCGCCGCCTGGCGCGCGGTGAAGGCGGCGCTGGCGAAGCGGTCCTTCCAGCCGAGCCGGTCCCAGTAGTCGACGTGGAAGGCGAGCGCGACCACGGCCGGGTCGGCCTTCGAGCTTCGACAGCCAGCGGTCGGCCGGCGGGCACGAGTTGCAGCCTTCCGAGGTGTAGAGCTCGACCACCGGCGCGACTGGTCGCGCGCTGCGTCGCCGTGCAGGCGTCGCCGGCGCGCGCGCGTGCCGTGGCCGAACGCGGCCAGCGGCCGGCGACGGCGAGCGACACGGCGCGGCGCGGCGGTGCCGGCGTCGGCGCACGGAAGCAGGGATCGCGTTCATCGGTCGCCTCCTGGCAGGGCGATCGGCGCTAGGTCGCAGCGCGCCGGCCGCGCATTACGCGAAGCGTCGCGCGAATTCTGCATCCGCGCTCGCATCGGCCTGCGTATCAGCCGCCGGATCGTGCGTTTCGACCGTGCGGCGAAGTCGGAGTCCGGCGCCGATCCGGGCGACGTTGTCGATCGATCCACACCGAGGAGCGAAGCAGATGAAGAGAATCCATCCCCGCGCACCGGCCCGCCTGCTGCCGGTCGTGGCCGCCGTCGTCGCCGCGCTGGCCGGCCTGGCGGCGCCGCCGGCGCACGCGTCGAGCCACCGCGAGGCGCCCGCGATCACGACCACGCCCAAGGTCGACGGCACCGACTTCTACATGTTCAACAGCTACGAGCCGGGCCGCGGCCGGCTACGTCACGCTGGTCGCCAACTACCTGCCGCTGCAGGACGCCTACGGCGGCCCGAACTACTTCAAGCTCGATCCGAACGCGCTGTACGAGATCCACGTCGACAACAACGGCGACGGCAAGGAAGACATCACCTTCCAGTTCCGCTTCAACAACACGCTGCGACGGCACGACGCTGCACGATCGGCGGCACAGGACGTCGCGATCCCGCTGACGCAGTCGGCCAGGTCACGCGCGCCCAACGCGGCGGCGCTCAACGTCAACGAGACCTTCACCGTCGACGTCGTCCGCGGCGACCGCCGCACCGGCGCGCGCGGCCGGTGACCAACGCCGCCGGCGGCAGCGACGACGTTCGCCAAGCCGGTCGACAACATCGGCACCGAAGACGATTCCCGAACTACGCCGCCTACGCGGCGCAGCACATCTACAACGTCAACATCCCCGGCTGCGCGACGCCGGGCAAGGTGTTCGTCGGCCAGCGCAAGGACCCGTTCGCGGTCAACCTCGGCGTCATCTTCGACCTGCTCAACGTCCCGGCGCGGTCGACTTCACGCCCGCCGAAGCCGCGTTCCTGCTCGACAACTCGCAGAAGGACGCCGGCGCCGACGACCTGCGGACGCCAACGTCACGCGCGCTCGCGCTCGAGGTGCCGACGAGCTGCCTGACCGCCGGCGGCAGCGATCCGGTGATCGGCGGCTGGACGACGGCCAGCCTGCGCCAGGGGTCGCTGCTCGAGCAGCGCGCCGAAGAGCGGCCACCAGACCTCGGCGATCGCCGGCGGCGCCTGGACGCAGGTCTCGCGCCTCGGCATGCCGCTGGTCAACGAGGTCGTGATCGGCCTGCCGGACAAGGACAAGTTCAACGGCTCGAAGCCGAAGGACGACGGCCAGTTCGCCGACCTACGTGACCAACCCGACGCTGCCGGCGCTGGTCGAGATCGCGCTCGGCGACGCCGAGCATCGCGCCGACCAACTTCCCGCGCACCGACCTCGTGACGACCTTCCTCACCGGCATCACGGGCGTCAACCAGCCGAAGGCGTTCAGCGCTCGCCGTCGACCGGCGTCGCGTCCGAGATGCTGCGCCTCAACACGGCGATCGCCGCCGACGCCGGAAGCGGCGCAGAACCGGCTCGGCCTGCTCGGCGGCCTGCTCGGGCCCGCGCCGCAGGACCTCGCCGGCTATCCGAACGGCCGCCGGCCGAGCGACGACGTCGTCGACATCTCGCTGATCGCGGTGATGGGGGGCCTGTGCGTCGCCAACGGCGACGGCCGACACCTACAAGCTCGGCGCGGCCTGCAAGCCGAGCGCCGTGCCGCTCGGCGCGGCGGCGTTCGGCCTGCACGACGGCGTCGACCAGGCCGGGCCGAAGGTCAAGGCCGCCGGCCCGCTGCTGCCGGCGTTCCCGTACCTCGGCACGCCGCTGCCGGGCGCGAAGTGAGGAGGGCGCCATGAAGAAGACACTTCTTGCCGCGCTCGTCGCTGCGCGGCGCTCGGTCGCCTGCGTGCGGCGGCGGCGGCGACGCCGCCGCCGCCGCCGGCGACCTCGCAGGTGCCGGCGAGCGCGA
>ERZ1370068.4688-contig-3745_pt1 | contig 14206 bp, 19 predicted proteins | sample MGYA00561227_ERZ1370068 | MGnify/ENA primary metagenome ERZ1370068 (study PRJEB38410, sample SAMEA6850437) | metagenome | study: Metagenomic assessment of the ecological functions of the soil: analysis of the soil microbiota associated with the...
GACCATGAATCCTGCGTTGGCGTCGTGCGATCCGCCACCCGGATTGGTTAGGCCGCAGGATGTAAGTGCCAGCAACTCCGATGATAGCTGGCTGTTCCGCCACGTATGTGTGCGTGCCGGGCGGCGCAAACCAGCGTCGCCAGCGCTTCCTCGCGCTGAGATGTTCGAGATCCAACGCATACGTATCCCCAGCTGCAACGACCTCGTGGAAAATGTTCCAAATCGCGTCGCGATCAGCGTCGGTGGCCGGGCGAATTTTCATTGCTGCTAACCGAAATTGTAGGCCAGCCGCTTCGTTTGCCGCAATTCCAGCGGCTATCTGAGCGACAAATAACGCAGCAAGCGCGGCGAGCTTTTGCTCTGCGCGCCATGGTCGCACCCTTGGCCGGCGCCGATCGCCCGAGATCTTGTATCGCCCGTTTCACATCATCGCTGGACTGTTTCAACCGCGCAGCCACGCTGGGTAAGCGTCGCGTCTCGAGGAGAACTTCAGTGCGAATCTCATGGTCCTGCAAAGTTTCCGCCACCGCCGAGCCGAAATAACCGGCCTTCGAGGGCATGCGCGCGAATGTGGGGATTTGCAATGTTAGCCGGATCGATCTTTGGCCTGCACACAAGCGCGGCGCGCTTGATCCGAAATCCTTTTCGCTGATAACCTTTAAGAAGTCTTGTGAAGTGACTGCTGCGAAATGCTTCGTACGACATGCGCTCGCGCTGATTCACTTTTGTCGAGTCCGTTTCGGAGTTTTCCCATCGCCGCGTGATATGGCTGTCTGCGTTTCGGGAAGTCGCGGATCGCACAGCTCGATCCGACTGACGTCTGCGAGCTGCGGGGAATGCGCTGTGTCTGTCAGGAGCACAACCGCCGCCCAACCGGATTTCACTCGAAACCCAAGACGCGGCGGTTTGAGTTTTGATCACCGTGTTTTGAAGCGTCACCGGGACCGTCGCTTCGCCATCCCTGGCTGGGAGCAGACTTCCATTGCCGAAGCGTTTTTATCGCGGCCTGGTCGAGCATGCGGATTTCCCGTGGACGTGACGATCTGGATGTCCGTAACGTTTCCCTGCGAATCGAACGTCAATCGGAAACGGCCGGTCCCCGACTGGCCAGGCAGAGATTGGCCTGGCTGGAAATGACGGCGCAGGCGCATAGAGCAATCGCGGCTTCGGCGTCGCGTGCGGTGTCGGACTTGTTCCGGGCATTTGCGGCCAGCGCGCCTGAGTATCAGCCGTAACTCGGAGACAAGACCTGAGTCCAACGCAGCGACAGGACGAGCAATGGTTTTTCTCCAGCCGACGTGACGATGCCAACAACATCGCCATTCTCATTTACGACCGGCGACCCAACCGAACTCGCGGCAGTTGCCCCGCAATTTCCAATCGATCGGACGATTGCGCAGTGATGGTCGCTTTCGCGCGCGCTCCCTCGTTTCCAGCCAGCGCAGCTGCCGACCACTGCGACCCTTGCGCCTGTCGAGAGCTCGCCGGTTTTGTTCAGGTCAAGAAACCTCAAAAGCTTTTGAGGCTTGACGTCGGCCTTCGAGCACCGCCAAATCCGCCGACTTCGAAACGGTGAGAACTCCGCTCACATTGTAGATTCCGCCGTCCGCCGTCTTCGCTGACAGCGTTAACGCCGCCTTCAACTGCATGTGCAGTGGTAACAAATCTGCCATCTTGGCGAAATAAAAAACCGCTCTCCGTCCGCAACAAATTCCCTTTTGAATCAAACGTGGTCACCGCAAATTACCGAAGGCCGGACCTTGGCTTCGAGATTTCCTAATTCGGACGATGGAGTTTGGCCGGAGTCGCTTGAGGCGACTGACTCACCGGTGCAGCCGTCGGTGACTGCGCGGTAGTCGTAATCGGTGGCGACGTTTGCGATTGCTGCGCGAGTAGCGATTCGCGCGCGAATCTGACTCGCGCGTGCCGCAATCACAAAAGCTGCGATCCAAACGCGCGTATCGAAGATCCAACCGAACCCGAGTCCTCACGACTTGGGCAGTATAAGCTCAGGGAAGATGATTTAATCAAGCCTACAAAACCGGGTTCAGCTTCTCGTGCGGTACCGGTGCAGGCGTCAGAGTTATCAGAAAGCGCCGGAGCACCAGCGCATTCCAAAACGCAACCGCTTTTCCGAATGTGTGTGGGGAATTATTGCTGACGAATTCCTCGCTTGCGCGCATGCGCGAAGAAAAGCGCGAGCAGCGCCACAAGAATTGCGAGATTGGTTACGAGGTGAGCTGGGAAGCTCCAGTGTTGGCTGGCGTGACCGAAACAGCCGCAGGTGATGTCGAGTCCGCGAACTTTTGCGCGGCAATGGTGGCGAGCGTGAAGACCACGATCGACGCACTCAAAATCGACAGCGCGCCACGATACAAAAATCGAAACACAAGCCCGAGCGCACAGAAAATTTCCAGCCACGGAAGATAAAAACGCGAGGCGCGACACTGACGGGCCACGGCAGAATTTTGTAATTGTCGATGTCGCTGGCGAACTGAACTGGATCAAATGCTTTGAGCGCTCCCGCGTAGATGAAAATGCCGGCGACGAACAAAATCGAGAATTCGCCGAAGAGAACGACGCCAATATCTACCTAACGAACGCCCATCGCTCGGCAATTCGATGTTCGAGCGTTCGGCGTTCGAGTGTTCGATGTTTGGCTTCATCTGTTCTTCTTCAGCCACGCTTCCCAGCCGCCTTCGAGCACGAACACGTCGGAGAGCTGCGCTTCCTTGCGCAGGCGATGGGCAACTTCCCGGCTGGCGTTACAGCTCAGGCTGCTGCAATAGACGACGATTTTTTTGCCGGGCGCCCACACGGCCAGAAATTGCGGCAGCAATTCATTCCACCGGTCTTCATTCAACGAAATCGCGCCGGGAACGTGATCGTTCGCGAACTCATCGTCCGGCCGTGCATCAACCCAGATCGCAGTGTCGCCCCATCCACGCGCCTGCTCGACGGTCACCATTTCCGACGGCGCAATGGCGGAGCGCCACGAAATCTTGTCGCGGAAATAGATCGCCTCGCCGGCCGCAGGAAGAAGCGCCAAGGCTGCCAGAATGACAGCCTGCCCGACGCAGCGAAGATTTCACTTGACTTATTGAACCTGCGGTGCGTTGGTGATCCGCGCGGTGGCGTAAAAGACTTTCTGTGAATCCTCAGGCTGAATCGTCAGCATCGATGCGACCACTTTGTTCGTGTCCTGTGGTTTCACGTCGATTTTGAACTCGCCTTTACCAGCTTCCTCCACTTTGGCTTGAAAATCCGGAGTGGAAGACGTGACCTTGATATGTTTGACCGTGAAATCTTTGCCCACTTTACGTTAATCGTCTTTGTGTCCGGTTTTTCGCCTTGTTTCCAAAACACGAAATTTGGGGTGATCTCGAGTTGCTGCGGGATTTCCGCCTTGAGCGTGAGCACCGTTTTCTGATTTGTGGCCTCGTCGGTCTCCACCGTTACGGTTTTGACCTGAGTGCCCGGTGCGATCGCCGATATTGAATGTGGCTGTGATCTCGCCTTTATCTCCAGGCGGCACTTCTTCCTTCTGGCTTTGCGCAGTGGTGCAACCGCAGGAAGCGTGAACAGACTTAAAGTGCACCGGCGTCTTGCCAGTGTTCTGGTACTTGAAATGGCCGACCGCCTGTTTGTCGTTGGCGGCGGGATGCAGCTCGATCGTGGTCTGCTCCCATTTCAGTTCGGCGCGCGCGCCCAGGCACATGATCATCGACAGGGTGAAAGCGAAGATTGGTGTTTTCATTTTTTGGAATAGAAGCGCGTAATATAATCAGCAACTGCCTCTCGCCAAGCCCGAGGTGCCGTGCCCGTTAGCTCCGTATATTTGGCGGTGGATAGCACGGAATAAACGGGGCGGCGCGCGACCCAGTTTGTCATCTCGACTCAACTTAAGCGCGCCGACGGTTCTCGCTTTCAGAGAAATACCGGCATCACGGCAGCAATCCAGCGCCCATTGCGCGTATTCCTGCCAAAGTGCATTTGCCGGCATTTGCGAAATGCAAAATGCCGCCTGCGACGCCGCGATCGAAAAATTGCGGCAACATATCGGGCAATATCATGCGTGCAGATCGGCGTGGAAAATTTGTCGGATATGGCATCAATCTTTTCGTCTTGTTGCGCGCGCTTGATCATGGCGTCGATGAAACTCGGCCGGTCAGGACCAAACACCCAGGACACCCGCACAACAAGATGCCCATCTTCAGCTGCAAGCACGTTCTTTTCTCCCGCAAGCTTCGATTCGCCGTAAGCGCTGATCGGATTCGCTTGATCCTCTTCTGTGTAAGGCGCGCGTTTCTCCCCGTCGAAAACATAATCGGTACTGAAGTGAATCAGCTTTGCGTCTTTTTCGTTGCAGATTTCGGCAAGAACACCCGGCGCTTCCGCGTTAATCAGAAACGCGCGATCGCGCTCGGTCTCGCAAGCATCGACGTTCGTGAACGCTGCCGCGTTAATCAGCACATCGAAATTCGTCGCGCCCAGTTTTCTCGCGCAGATCATCCAAATTCGACAGATCAAGCTGAGCGTGATTGAAGCCAGCGACATCGTATTTCTCTCGAAATTCCCGCACGAGCGCTGCACCGAGTCGCCCGCCCGCGCCGAGAACTACAATTTTCATCTGCTCAGAGCGCTAATGTCCGATCGGTCGTTTGGTAAACCGAAAACTTGATTAATACCCGACCGGTGCGTTCGAGCAGCGGTTGCCACCAGGATGGATTATCGATGTACCACTGGATGGTCTCGTCGAGGCCTTCTTTGAAAGCTGCGGAGCGGCTTCCAATCCAATTCGCGTTGCGCAAATGCCGAGTCGATCGCGTAGCGGCGGTCATGACCAAGCCGATCCGGCACGAATGAAATGAGACTGTGTGGTTTGCCAAGCCGATCGAGAATCATTCTCGACAAGGTCGAGGTTCACCATCTCACTGTTGCCGCCGAAATTATAAACGGTTCCAGGTTTGCCTTCGAAAAGCGCAGCGACAATGCCGGCGCAATGATCGTCCACGTGGATCCAGTCGCGCACGTTCATGCCGTCGCCATAAACCGGGAGCGGCTCGTCGCGGAGCGCCTTAATGATCATGAGCGGAATTAATTTTTCCGGAAATTGATACGGACCGTAATTATTCGAGCATCGGGTCACCAGCACCTCCTGGCCGTACGTCTTGTACGACGCGAGCACAAGAAGGTCGGCGCCGGCTTTGCTTGCTGAATACGGCGAACTGGGATCGAGCGGCGATTGCTCGGTGAATCTGCCCGCAGCGCCGAGCGACCCATATACCTCGTCCGTCGAGATTTGGATAAATCGCTGAACGCCGTGGCGGCGCGCACATTCCAATAGCACGCTGGTGCCAATGACGTTTGTGTGAATGAAGTTGAGCGGATCATTGATGCTGCGGTCCACATGCGATTCTGCCGCGAAATTGATCACCGCATAGAACTGGTGCTCGGTCATCAATGCGTCCATCAAGTCCGCATTGGCGATATCGGCTTTGAAAAATTCGTAACGCTCGCCATGTTCTTCGATCACGCCTTCAAGATTGGCGATGTTACCGGCATAAGTGAGCACATCGACATTAGTGACGTATGCGGGCTTGTAATGTTGCAAAATATACCGAATAAAGTTGCTCCCGATGAATCCGCAGCCACCGGTGACAAGGATGCGCATGGCAGCGCGTACTTAGCAGTGCCGAGCGCGACGCGCTAGTAGAATCTGCTCCCGCTACAGCGCGAGTGAGCGATTACCTGCAGCGGTGGAAGGTTCGTTTCGCGGGAACGGACTGGGTGCCGTGGTTAATCCTCGCGCTGGCAGCGTTCCTGCGCTTCTTCCTCCTGGGTATCAAGCCACCGCACTTCGACGAGAGGCATCAACGGCTGGTTCGTCGATCAGGTGATGAAGAACGGGTTTTACCGTTACGACCCGACCAATTATCACGGTCCGCTTCACTTTTACGTTCTTTTGCTATTCGCAGAGTTTGTTTGGCCGGAATCTGTGGGCGATACGGTTGCCGGTCGTGCTTGTGAGCATCAGCTTGTGTCTGGCTGGCGTTGAAGTTCGAGCCGTTGGTAGGACGAAAACGTTGAGCCGAATCGCGGCGCTGGCGATGGCGGTATCGCCCGGGTTCGTTTTCTACGGGCGCTACGCCATTCACGAAGTGTGGCTGCAATTCTTCTCGATGATGTTCATTTTGGGGCTGCTCGGTTTGTGGAGGCGCGGCACGCTGACCTACTTGTGGTACGCCGGCGTGGGGTTAACCGGCATGATCCTCACGAAGGAAACTTACGCCATTCATGTCGCGTGCGCCCTGCTTGCGATTCCAACTCTGGCAGTTTCGCACGCGCTAAGCCGCGTTCCGGACGCCAAGCCTGCAAAGCAAACCTGGAGCTGGATCGATCTCTGCCATGATCGTGATCGTAGGCGGATTTGCCATCGTCTTCTTTCTATTCGGGAACATTCTTTAACTGGGAGCGGTGTCAAAGGTCTGTATCTGGCGTTTAAGGCATGGACCGAGACTGGCGCTGCGGGTCACGGCCATGAAAAGGCGTGGGATTACTGGTTCAAGATCGATGGGACCATCACTTGGAAATCGGACGAGCCGACTTCTTCGGTTACGAACTGCCCAATGCTGGTCGGGCTCATTTTGTGCGTCTGTTTTGCCAAAAGTTTAAGAATCTCAATTTGCGATACCTGGCGATCTACGGCGTGGGCAGCTTCGTTGCCTACAGCATAGTCAAATATAAGACGCCGTGGTGCATCATCAGTTTCGGCTGGCCACTGCTGTTTATCTTCGGCGGGGCGATATTGCTGGTTCGTCCGAAAACATTTGCGTCTCGTGCAACGCACGATCGGCGTGCTGTCTGTGCATATCGCTCGGCTCAAGCATCTGGCTGAATTATTTCAGGTGTTCGTTCGCCAGACGAGCCGTGCGCGTACGTCCAGACACAGTAACGACATATTCAAATTGACGAAACCGCTTCTAACGCTGGCGAAGCGAGATCCCTCCAACTATCACCTCACGGGACATCTGATCCGCTCCGAGTATCTATCCGCTTCCCTGGATGCTTGGGCGATTTCGATCGGGTCGGCTACTATGAAGGCGGGAACATGCCGGCGAATCTCGATGGCGATTTTCTCATGGTGCAGCAAGACAAAATCAAAGACGTCGAGTCAAAACTGAAAGGCGCGTATTACACTGACATGATGACGCTTCGTAACTACCAGGACCCATCCAAGATCTTTTTCAGCGCCAAAGTGTTTAAGGACTTGTTCCCAGGCAAAGCGCCGGACTTTGATGGCAACGCACCGAAACCCGCACCTTCTCCGGCACCCGCCAAGGTTCCATGAAGTGGGTCACAGCTGGGGTCACGTTCGTCAATTTGTCGGTGGTCTGCGGACTTCTCCTGGGACTTGCCGGAAGAGGGTTAAACACGGTGAGCGCAGCTCTAGCGCTGGTGTGTGGCGCTGCATTTGCAATCGCCGCTTTTCTTGGGACTCGCGACAGCGCGGTTCGACAGAAATCCGCTAATGGTCCAGCAACAGAACAAAAGCCACGAAAACCTTCCGGAGGCGAAGACACGCAGAATGCGATTCCATCGGCCCTGATGCGCTATCGCAGCGTCTGGTTCTGGGCGGTCGCAGTCTGCTTCGCCGTCTTTGCTGTGCGATCGTTTTGCTGGCTGCTGTACATCGATAGCAGCGAACTAAAGATTCAGTCCCCGAATAATCTGGGCGATCTCTCACTGCACCTGACGCTCATCAAAAATTTTGCCAACGGCGTCGCTCTTTGGCCGGACAATCCGATCTTCGTCTTTAGCAAATTAAGATACCCGGCGGGCATCGACCTGTTCAACGCACTGCTTTCGCTGGTTCACATCGATCTGCTAATCGGGTTGGTCTGGGTCGGATTGCTCGCTTCACTCGCGATCTTTTACGGGTTCTACCGATGGGGCGGCACGTTCGCTGTTGCAGGGTTTTTGTTCAACGGCGGTATAGCCGGATTTCAGTTTTTGAAGACGTTCAAGTTTTTGGATTATCAGGGCGCGGCAGCAGATATCGCGCACAAGCCCATCGCCTGGAAAAGCATTGCATTATCGATGCTCGTTACGCAGCGCGGCTGGCTTTACGCGATCCCGGCAGGCCTGGTGCTGCTCTGGCATTGGCGCGAAAAGTTTTTCATCCAATCTCCTGTAGCTGGGGTCGGCTCGTCCGCCGTAGCCTTGGCGAAGGCGGATGACCGCCAGTCCGGTGACGGCGTTAAGAGTGAGCCCGCCGCGGTCAACGCTCACGGCTACAGGAAGGGTCCCCTGCCCTGGTGGGTCGAACTTTCGATTTACGCATCGATGCCGCTGTTTCACCTGCATACCTTCATCGCGCTGACCATCGTGCTGGTTGTCGGATTGTTTTCGAACGCGCAACCGAAATCAAATTTATCGTTAATCTGGTTCGCAATGAGGGCATGGCTGGCATCGCTCGCTTGATTTCGCATCCGAAGATGTGGCCCGACATTTTCCGCGGCGCGCCGATTCGCAGAGCACGCTGCCGCCCTGCTGATCGCGGCTTTCATCCCGGCCACTTTTTTGTGTGGCTAACTACCGATCAGTTCCGCGCAGCATCGGTGCTGAAGTGGCATCCCGGATGGGCTCAGGATTCGACCGAATTCGCGGCGCCTTTCTTCCGGCTCGGGCCAAAGGATTTTGGATCTTCCACGTCGTTCGGTCTGCTGCTGCAAAAACATGGAACGGCGTCATCGCTCCCGTTTTTCCAATTTTGGCTGCCCAACTTCGGTTTATGGGTGCCGTTGGCGTTGGTGCTTGTTGGATTGTGCGTCTGGCGTATTTGGAAGGGCAAGTGGCGTTGGGGCGACAGGCCGCCAGCGGATATCGCTTTCGTGGTGGCGGCAGTCGTGATTTTCGCTTTCGGCTATTTCGTTCAAACCGCGCCGTGGGAATGGGACAATCTCAAGCTCATGGTGTGGGGCTATTTTCTTATTCTGCCTTTTCTGTGGAGCGACATCATTGGGCGCTGGGTCTTTCCAGAACGGGCCGTAACATGTCTACTGCTCTTCGGTTCGGGATTTGTCACGCTGCTTGGCGGCCTGTCTGCCGGACACCCGGGCTTTGGATTGATTGAGCGAGCCAGACTCGATCACATCGGCACTGGCACTTCGGCCGTTGCCGATGGACGCCCGATTCGCCACTTATCCCACCTTCAATCATCCAGTTTTGCTGCAAGGCCGCAAAGTTGTGCTCGGCTACCCTGGGCATTTGTGGACCGGAAGGGTTCGATTACGGCAAGACCAATGATCAGTTGACAGCCTTGATGAACGGCGCGGCAAACTGGCGTGACGCCGCGAAAGCATTAGGCGTGCGCTATATCTTTTGGGGCCAGGACGAAAAAACAAACTACCAGTCAAGCAGCCGCCCATGGGAAGCGACGGCATTCCTCGTCGCGTCCGGTGATTGGGGCGCAATTTACGACCTCGCCAAGGCTGCTCCTCAGCAATGAGGCGGGAAGGTTCGCTGGCGCCCGGATCGGACACGCTTGCAAGCATTCGCTTCCAAATAGCTCGCACGTAAACTACGCACTTGACCGAATGGCTCATGAAGCAGCCATCTTTCGCCGCACACGAAACGGATGCGCGAGGAAAACAAAATAGATCGCGCTCACAAAATCTTTCAGGCTCGAAGGCAGGACTTGTTAGGCGCAGCGGGCCGCTGCGCAATCCGGCAAGAACGTTCTCGACCGTGAGCGCAGGCGGCATTGGCATACTCGTGTAGTGCCGGCCAAAGGCGTGCAGCCGATGCGCATCGGAAGTGGCGATCAATGGTTTGCCAAACCGGGTTGCGACTCGTCGTGCCCGGCGATTCGGATTGAACGGGCCAATGTGAAAATGACAGAACTCAATCGCGTCAAAACAATCGATCTCTGCGAACAGCCGCGATCCGATTGAGCCGCCGACAACGTAGAACGGGTGCGGCGCGATAGTGAAAATAGAATTTCCTCGGCGCGCCCGGAGCCGCCGCAGATCATCGAAATTTTTCAACTGCGCGATTTCTTCCGCGGTGACATTCAACACAATCACGTCTGCGCCAAGCAAACGCACCTCGGCCGCGGGAATCAGCAGAATGCCCATTGCCGCCGCGTCGGCGAACACTTCCTTTCGATCAAACACAGCATCGTGCAGGGTGATCGCGAGGACGCGAAATCCAAGCGAGCGCGCCCGTTCCAATAATTGATGCGCCGAAAAATCCACGGCGTCTTTGGGATCATCGAGGGTGTGAATGTGCAGATCGATTTTGATCCAATCACTTTCATCACTCTTACTCGCCTGCTGCGCCGTAGCTCTATGTGAAGGCTGTGCTCATGCTCCTGCTCGAAGTTTAATCGCGAATCGCTGATACTTCATTCTGCAAAGAATTGCTGTTTGCCTCGAGCCTTCGATTACGAGCATGAGCATGAGTAAGAAGAATACACTCGACACTTGCCAGCGGTTGCCGTCTGCGGAAAGTTTGCTCCCTCTCGACGCTCGGGTGGTGGAATGGCAGACACGTATGTTTGAGGGGCGTATGCCGAAAGGCTTGCGGGTTCAAGTCCCGCCCCGAGCACTTCTCTTTTACCTATAAGAAACGACCATTTCCGGGTTGCCCCATTACAGCATTTAGGACGGATTTAGGACAATCGCCAGAATGCTTTTTCAACGCCACAGATGGCCATCACGAATCGTTTTTGGCTGCCGGACGGTAAAAATGGTCCGGCCGCACTGACATCGACGATTCTTGCACACGTTTACGAAGTCAATCGACCTCGACGATCACGTCATCTTCGGGCAGAAGCGCAATTGCAGACGAAGGCAGATCGAACGTCAATGTCGATTGCCATGAACGACACCTCCTTGCTATCGCCCACCACGGCCACGTCGACCGCAGAAATCAGGAAATGTTTTCCTGCACTCGAACGCACTCATAATGGTTACCCGGTTGCCTATTTCGACGGGCCTGGCGGCACACAGGTTCCACACGGGCGGTGGTCGAGGCGGTGACCGATTATCTTTACCACCACAATGCCAATACGCATTGGGCTTATCCGACAAGCCAGGAGACCGACGCGATCATCGACTCTGCCCGGAGCGTGCTGGCCGATTTTCTGAACGCAAGCCCGACCGAAATCGTGTTTGGCGCCAACATGACGACGTTAAGCTTTCACCTCGCGCGCGCTCTCGGCCGCGGCTACGAAACGCGACAACGAGATTTTGGTCACGGAGCTTGATCATCATGCCAATATCGCGCCCTGGCGGACCCTGGAGAAAGAATGCGGCGTGAAGGTGCGCATGGTGAAATGATTCCTGAAACCGGCGAGCTGGATTGGGACGATTTTTCCCGGCAGTTAACCGAACGCACGAAGCTGGTCGCAATCTGGCGCGGCATCGAACGCACTCGGCACGATCAACAACGTGCGGCGCGCCGGGGAAATGGCACATTCTTCAGGCGCAAGATCTTTGTCGATGCCGTCCATCACGCTCCGCATGCGTTGATCGATGTGCGCGATTGGAATTGCGACTTCCTCGCCTGCTCCGCCTACAAATTCTGTGGTCCGCACATCGGAATTCTCTATGGCCGACACGACCTGCTGGACTCGCTTGATTTTCCGAAACTGGCCCCGGCGCCCGATTCAGCGCCGGAACGGGGCGGAGACTGGTACGCCAGAATCATGAAGGAATCGCAGGCGCCGCCGCTGCTGTGAATTTTCTCGCCTCGCTTGCTTCGGGCTCGACGCTGCGGGAACGCTTGCACGCTGCGTTCCGGGAACTACACGAGCGCGGTGAGGCACTAATCACACAATCTCTGGAATGGGTTGCGCGAAATAAGGCATGTCCGCGTCTACGGACCACCGTCCCGAACACCACGCACACCAACGATCGCATTTACAGTGGACGACGTGCCTGCGATTGAAGTAGCCGAAAAATTGAGTGGAGCGCGGAGTTTTCCTTTCACACGGCGACTTCTACGCAATGACGGTGGTCGAGCGATTGGGCCAAATGCCGCACGGACTGGTCCGCGCCGGCTGCGCCTGCACCACCACATCGGAAGAAGTAGATCGATTACTGGCTGGCGTGCGCTATCGCGCATCGGTAATGAATCACAGCTGAAGCCGGCGATTCCGACTTCTGACTTCCTTGGCACGGCGTAACATCGTGTGAAGGCGGCCGAGTAATGTTTCAGAACCACTTCGTAACGCTTGTCGCTTTCAGTCGAACCGATGTTCATGGCTAGTAAGCAATCGCGCCGCCCTAAAATCGGATTGGCCTTTAATTCCGTCTGCACGCTTTACGACTCCCGGCGCGTTGTGATTGAATCCCTGACCGGATCATCGACTCCGCACGGAGCGTATGAGGGACTCGGAGCGTCTGGCGGCGTTTGAAGCCCGGAAACGATTCCGCTTCCTAAATGCCGAATAATTCGGCACAATTCGCGCCGTGCAGCCTTTAAATCGGTTTCCCCTCGCAACGGCAGGAAATAGATTGCAAGATGCAGTCTAATTCTCGTTAGATGGTAGAGTCTTTATGGAAATGGTTCTCGTAGTCGTGGTAAGTCGTGGAACAGGCGGCTTGCCTTGCGCGTTGCTGGGCGATATTCTCTGCCTGTCTCGGGTGAGGCGCACCCGGTAATAACAAATAAACCAGCCACGTAAAACGTGGCAAAACAAACGGAGGAATCGTGATGAAGCGAGTCATATTGTCAGTTGTAGCAGTCGTCGCGTTGGCGGGCGCTGCTGTGAATCTGCAGGCGCAGGACGCGGCAAAGGTGGATGCGAAACATTACACGGTGGCTTTCGAGAACGATCGGGTCAGAGTGCTGAAAGCGCACTACGGTCCCGGTGAAAAATCGACCATGCATTCGCATCCGAATGCCGTGGCCGTGTTTCTGACTGATGCCAAGGGCAGGTTTACGTTCCCGGATGGCAAGAGCGAAGATTTCAACGGGAAGGCCGGTGATGTAATCTGGAATAAGGCCACGGTTCATCTGCCGGAGAATACCGGCGACCAGGCTTTCGATGTGGTCGTGGTCGAATTGAAGGGCAAGCGCTCCGCTAAGTAACCGGTCAAAGGCTTATCTCTTTCTCGTTAGGCCTCAACTTTCAGAGAAGTTCGGTTAATTGATTCTTTGCCGTTCGCACGAAAACTTTATCCAAGTTATGCTATCGAGCATAAATACGATCGCAGATATTGAAACACTCTACGCACGTTTAGGCGAACGCGACTACGAAGCAGTGATGTCGTATTTGGCTGACGACATTGTCTGGATCGTGGCTGACAATTCGCCGTTGGCGGACCGCAGCCCTTATCACGGAATAGCTGAGGTGCGCTCAGGCGTTTTCGAACGCTTAACGGCGGGTTTCGACAAACTCGTCTTTGACGCGGACGAGATCTTTGAGTGCAACGGCGGCGAGAGAGTTGTGGCTCTCGGCTACTATTACTTCAGATTTCACGGGCAAGCTGAGGAACGCAACGCACAGGTCGCCCACGTCTGGACGATCCGCGACGGCCGGGCCGTTAAGTTCCAGCAATACCTCGACACGCTCCAGGTCGCACGCGACGCGGGAGCGGTCTAAGGCTCCAGGCCCTCTTACCTTTCAGGAACTCGCAATAACTACCTACATGTCGGTGCACCTACCCGTGAGTTCGCTTATTTACCCTCGAGTCATTGTCACTAATGATGCGGTCTAACCACGTGGCTGGAGCCAACCGCTGACCCAGCGCGATGACTAGCTCACAGCACGTTTACGAAGTCAGACCGCGCAAAGATAAACGCGGCGTCGATCTGATTTCCGATGCGCTGCCATTCGGTCGGCTCTGGTGATGACGGACCGAACGCTGCCAGCAACGCAATCGGCTACGCCAGCCACTACAGCCGATCACATGATGCAGTGATTCGCGTTTATGATGATGCTGACAATGCGATCTGTAATCCCGACAAAATCCGCGATGCAAGCCGCCGAGTAGAGCGCGACTTTAAGCGTCGTAGCGGTAGATGCGGTAGAAGCCCGTCGGATCGCAGAAGAGTTCCGTTGCGCGGGCGAACCCGCCTCGCGCCCGAGCTTGAGCCAGGTTGCGCTTGTCTCCGGTAAGTCGCAAGTGGTCACGTGATGATCGATCTGTGCCCACTCCTGATCGGAGAGGAACGTCCAGGCCGGACGGTTCAC
>ERZ1370068.4382-contig-3458_pt1 | contig 14200 bp, 26 predicted proteins | sample MGYA00561227_ERZ1370068 | MGnify/ENA primary metagenome ERZ1370068 (study PRJEB38410, sample SAMEA6850437) | metagenome | study: Metagenomic assessment of the ecological functions of the soil: analysis of the soil microbiota associated with the...
GCTACGTATTGCTGGCAACGATATTAAAGCTTCCGCAGGTTTGCCGGCAGCGTCGGCGACGCCGGCACCGCCGGGATCGCTCACCATCGTCCAGAACGGCAACATCCAGACGACCGGTGCCAACAGCTACGCGATCTTCGTCCAGAGTGCGCAGGTCCTCGACGATGCCGAAGCGATACGAGTCAACCCAGACCGGCGACATCTTCACTCTTCAGCGGCAGAGGCTCGAACGCCGTCTTCGGACAGAGCATCAGCAATCGCGGCCAGGGGAGGGACGTCACCACCGACCGGGCCGGAATCGTGGCGACCGCGGGTGACATCGCCGCGGGCCATCTCCGCCCAGTCGCTGAGCGCTGGCCGCGATCCTGGCGACGTCAGAGTCGAACAACAGAATGGTGCGGTCGCCACAACTGGCCTGCGGTCGGCCGGGATCTTCGCCTTCAGAGCGCGAGCAAAGGGAAGCCGACGGCACCTGGCCGGCGACGTCCGGGGTCATCCAGACCGGCCCTAACTTTCACCGATCGGGCGCGGGGCGCGAACGGCGTCCTTGCCCAGAGCCTGGGCAGCCAGCGAGCGCCGGCGACGCCGTCATCGTGCTCCCGCAGGGCACACCTATCGACGCTCGGCGAAAATGCCGACGGGATCATCGCCGAGAGCATCGAGGACGTGAGCGGCCGCCCGCGCAGCCAATAGCCGTCCCGCACGGCGGCTGCCGCGTCGGGCCTCGCCGCCCAGGCGCCCGGCGACGTCGAGGTTCACAAGCAGGGGCGATCTGGCGACGGCGGGCAGTGATCCTGACGGTGATCTTCGCCCACAGCTCTCTCCGACCGGCGGCGCCAGCGGCGACATCCGGGTCACGCTCGATGGCGACCTTTTCGACGATCGGCTCGGGCGTCGCGGGGAATCGTCGCCTTGACCGGGAGGGCCAGACGGCGCTGGCAACATAACCATAACCCAGGCAGGCATGCTTCTTTACCGGCGGCGAGGGCGCCACCGGCATTTCGCCCGCAGTCTTGGCGGCGATGGCGCCGGAGGGGGGATCGAACTCTCGCTCGCCGGCACAATCGTTGCGACCGGGGCGGATACCGACGCCATCTCTCGCCGAGAGCGCGGGCGCCGGATGGCGGCGGCAACATCGCCATTGACGTCAACGGTCTGGTCTCCGGCGGCACCGGGCAACGGCGCGTCGGCATCCGCTTGCTGTCGGCGGCGCCGACAACAGCCTGCGTCAATCCACGGCAGGGTTCAGGCGCAAGCAGGCGCCCACCGGCACCGCCCCCTTTCGGCGGCGACGGCAACGAGCAGGTCGACAATTTCGGCCTGCTGATCGGCAATTTGCAGGCTGGGCGGCGGCGTCGATCGACCGGACAACCGGGGCGGGCGGGCGGCGATCGTCTCCGGCAATCTGACTCGGCGCCCGGCACCGGCGAGGATCTGGTCAATTCAGGTTTTCAATCCGGGCGGAACCGCGCTACGGCAAACGACGACAGCTGACCGGCGATCTCAATCCAGACCTCGAAGGCCGGCCGGCTGCCGATCGACCTCGACCTTCACCGCTCTGGGCGGCGACGTGGATTCCGGGCCGACGTGATCGGCAAAGCGCCGCGCTCGACGGCAGAGTGTCGACCACCCTTGTTCAACATCCACGACATCATGCGCTCCGGTTCCCACCGGCCGATCATCATTGTCACCGGCACGCAACGCGCGTTGCCAGCGCCGGGCCGCCTCGATGCGCCGGTCTCCGCGATCGCGCCGCTTCTTCTGCTCCAGCCCGGATGACCGCAGTTCGCGCTGGCGTTCGACGTCGACTTCGCCGACCGGGCTCAACGCCAACCAGACGGCGATCGGCGACCATGTCAACGCGATCCAGCTCGCCGGCGGTTCGTCTCGCTCGATCCGGTGATCGAAGCCCTGTTCGCGATTCCTGACGTCGCGACTCTGGCCGACGCCTATGACCAGATTTCACCCGAACCCTATCTCGACCATGATCGTCGCCGAGCAGGCGTCGCAAAGCTTCACCGGAGCAGATGTTCAGCTGCGTCGGCCATGATGGCCGCCGGTCCAGGGCGGGCGACGGCGAATCCTGCGCCTGGGGCCGGATCGTTGGCCGTGCTCTATGAGCTTCGACCGCAATCCCGCCAACCTGGGCTTTGACGAGCAGGCCGTCCCGGCGACCATGTTGGCGGGAGTTTGCGTGATGGGCAACGGTTGGCGGATCGGCGGGACGATCGGCTACGAGGACAGCACCCTCGAGCTCAGCGACCGCACGCGCAGCCGCGGCGAACGCTTCCATGTCGGCCTCTCGGTCAAGCAATCTGTCCGACTGCGGCGGACATCGTGCTGGCGGTGAGCGGCGGCAGCGGATCCTACGACACGGTGCGGCGGATCGCGGCGCCAGTGCCCGCCATCGCGCGTCCAGCGAAACCGACATGGAGTTCGCGACGGCGGGGCTGCGGGTCTCCCGTCTGTTCGAATCCGGACATTGCGGGCGCGGCCGAGCATCGACCTTGCCGGCTCGGTGGTCCACTTCGATGCGTTCAACGAGACCGGGGCAGGACCGTTAAACCTCCAGGTGGCGGCGCGCGAGGAGACCTCCATCCGCCTCCGACCCGCGCTCGAACTGGGCACGGACATTCAGGCCGGTCACGGCGCAGCGCTGCGCCCGACCGTCAGGATCGGCGCCGACGAGCACTGGAGCGGCCGACCGCTGATTTCGGCCGAGCGCCGAGGGGCGCGCCGGTCGGCGCGGCACCTTTCACCATTGCCGCCCGGGCCGACTCTGCATCGCTGGGACTGGCGGCTCGGGCTTGAATGGGCAGTCGCCCGGCGGCACCTGGTGCGGGTCGGCTATGCCGGCCAATATGGGCGACCGCAGCCGCCAGCACAGCTTCGGCCTCAAATTGGTCGTGCCCTTCTAGGATCCGCAACTCGGAATAGCAGGCAATGACTGCTTCCTCTGCTAGTGCTCGCGACAGGCCTCAACGCAGGGGGATGGCATGCCGATCGTCATAAGCGGAGCGAACCTGATCGCCGGCCGACATCGCCGCGGTGGCGCGGGGGCCATGGTATCGATTTCCGACGATCTGATGGTGCTCGACCGGCTCGAAATCGCTCGCGCGACGTGATCCTGCGGGCGGTGGCGGAAGGCCAGCAGGTCTATGGTGTCACCACCCTGTTCCCGATGCGCCATGGCCGATCAATATGTCGGCCCGGAACAGCGCTGGTCGACGTCCAGCGGCTGGCGCTGTGGCAACACAAGAGCACGACCGGGCCGCTTCTGCCAGTGGGCGATGTCCGCGCCGCCATGCTCCTGCGCGCCAACTCGTTGATGAAGGGCGTGTCCGGCATCCGCATCGAGATTATCGAGCGGTTCGCGGCCTTCCTCAACGCCGGCGCGACATCCGCAGGTCTATCGAGCGTGGCTCGATCGGCGCGTCAGGCGATCTGGTGCCGCTCGCCTACATTGCCGGCGCGGTGCTCGGGCTCCATCCATCGTTCCTCGTCGATCTCGACGGCGAGACGCTCGATCTGCACGCGGCGCTGGCGCGGCTCGGCCTCGCCCCGCTCGAGCTCGAGCCCAAGGAGGGGCTGGCACTGAACAACGGCACTGGCGCCTCGACCGGCATCGCCGCCAACGCCGCTGACCGCGCCCTCGATCTCGCCGCGCTGACGCTCGGCATCCACGCGCTCTACGCCCAGGCCCTGCTCTTCGACCGACCAGAGCTTCGCGCCCTTCATCCACCAGATGAAGCCGCATCCCGGCCAGATCTGGGTGGCGCGAGGCGATGGCGGAGCTGGTCCGCGGCTCCAGCCTGATCCGCAGCGAGGCGGCGGGCGCGCGCGGCCATCGTGCCGGCGAAGTTGATCCAGGACCGCTATTCGCTAGCGCTGCCTGCCGCAATTCCTCGGCCCGGTGTTCGACGGCCTGGCGATTGCGGCGCGTCAGGTCGAGATCGAGGCCAATTGCGCGAACGACAATCCCGCTGATCGATCCGGACAGCGGCGAGATCTTCCACACCGGAAATTTTCTCGCCCAGTATACCGGCGTGGCGATGGACCAGCTGCGCTACCATCTCGGCCTGCTCGCCAAGCATGTCGACGTCCAGATCGCGCTGCTGATGACGCCCGAGTTCAGCTACGGGCTCAGCGCCTCGCTGGTCGGCAACACGGGAGAGCTGGGGTCAATGTCGGCCTCAAGTCGCTGCAGATCGGCGGCAATGCGATGATGCCCCTGATCGCCTTTACGGCCAGTCGATCGTCGACCGCTTTTCCGACCCATGCCGAGCAGTTCAACCAGAACATCAACAGCCAGGGCGATGAACTCGGCCAACCTCGCCCGCGAGACGCTCGATGTCCTCGAACACTATCTGGCCTTTGGCCCTGCTGTGCGGCGTGCAGGCGGTCGAGTTGCGCGCGCACCGGTCGACGGAAGCTACGATGCGCGGGCTCGCTCTCGCCGGCGACGGCCACGCTCTACGAGGCTGCGCGCAAGGCGCGCCGCGGGTCCGCCCGACGCCACCCGGCCGATCCACTGGAACGATCTCGACGAGTTCCTTCAGCCCAAGGTCGAGGGTCTGCTCGGCGACATTTCCAGCCGCGGCGCGACGTTCAACGCGGTGGCGCCGACGCGTGCGGCGTTGCGGGAATCCGTCGCGTAGAAAGCGTTCTGTAGGCGCGGCCGGAATGGAGCCGCTTCATCAGAGTGACGATCGAGCCTCGGAGTTCGCGCGGGCTGAAATGATTCTTGATCCAGTCCTCATGCTCGGCGACCGCCACCTCTGGCGCTTTCGACAAGTGAGGTACCGATTGCGGTCAGGTGCAGGCCGAGGCAGCGACCAATCGCTTTCGATCTCGCGCCGCTCGATCAGCCCGCGATTCTTCCAGGCCGTTGGTGATCGCCAGCATGGTCGCGCGATCGACGCCGATCAGCCGGGCGAGGTCGATCTGGGGAGCGCCGGGATTGTCGCCGACCAGCCACAACACCGTCGTCTGCTTCGGGGTCAGCTTGAGGTGATCCAGATGCTTCTGAACTGCTGGACGACGGCGCCGTTGGCGAGGCCGATGTGCAGGCCGATAACTTCTTCGAGCGCGCCGAGCGTCACCTGCTCCCGCTGCGCCCGCCGGGGCGCGGAGCGGCGGCGGGGCTTTCCATCACATCCCCATTCATTGGCAGGCGTTCCCGAACCGTTGCCATAGTGACTTTCCCGCATTGCTTCGGGCAACTTAATACCATTAAGCTTTTGGCGCGGAAAGGGAAGCTGAATGCGCGAGCTGGACAGGAAGAGGATCGTCGAGACCGCGCTCGACCTGCTCGAGCGCGACGGCTTCGGCGCGCTGAGCCTGCGCAAGCGTCGCCGACGCCCTCGGCGTGCAGACCCCGGCGCTTTACTGTGCATCGTCAGAATCGGGCCGAGCTGCACGGGCTGATGGCCGAGGCGATGTTTCGCGAGGCGCTCGATGCGGTCGACCCGGCGCTGGTCGGGGGCGACTATCTGGTGGCGCTGGGCCGCGCCCAGCATTCGACCTGGATGCGCCGCCGGGATCCAGCCCGGCTGATCGGCCTCTGCCCCGCCCACCGCGCCGGTGCGCGGCGAGCTGCTGGAACGGATATTCAACCAGCTGATGGCCGGTGGGCTCGACAGTCAACGCGCGATCCAGGCGCATTCGGCGCTGCAATCCTTCACCCTCGGATGGAGCCTGTTCCAGGGCAATCAGACGGTCGACGCCCTGATGCACGAGCTGATGGACGTTGATGAAGGCTTCGAGGCGGGCCTTGCGGCGATCGCCGCGGGCTTCTGCGGCGGGCTGGACCGGGCGACCGGAAGCGGTTCCGGAATAAGCGTGGCTGCCTTCGAATAGCAGCCGTCGGTGCAATGACGCCCGGAACCGGATTTCGCTTCCTTGATAAATTCACAAGGCCGGATAGGCTGACCTTCCAGACAATTTTCTCCGGAGGGTGCATGCAGCTGAAATTGCCGCCGGGGATTTCTGTCCGCCGGCTTCTCAAGGGCGTTGCAGGCGTTCGAAGGCGCGGTCGGGCGGGACTGGGTACTCGCGACCGACGCCGACCGGACCACCTATGGCGATCGTCTATGCGGTCGGGTCGGAGGACGTGAACGCCCCGTCGGCCGCGGTCGCGCCGGCGTCGGTCGAGGAAGTGCAGGCGATCGTCCGCCTCGCCAACGAGCATCGCGGTGCCCGCTCTGGCCGGTCTCGCGCGGCTAAGAATCTCGGCTACGGCACGGCGGCGCCGCGGCTCGCCGGATCGGTGGTGCTCGATCTTGGCCGGATGCGGCGGATCCTCGAGGTCAATCCGGACCTCGGCTATTGCGTGATCGAGCCCGGCGTCGGCTTCTTCGACCTCTACGAGCATCTCCAGGCCAACAATATTCCGCTGATGATGTCGGTCCCCGGCAACGCCTGGGATCGGTGCTCGGCAACGCGCTCGAGCGCGGCATCGGCTATACGCCGATGGGCAACCACACCCGCCAATTGTGCGGGATGGAAGTGGTGATGCCCGACGGCGACCTCGTCCGCACCGGTATGGGCGCGATGGAAGGCAATCATGCCTGGCATTGCTTCTCCGTTCGCCTTCGGGCCGGGGCTGGAGCAGCTCTTCTGCCAGTCCAATTACGGCATCGTCACCAAGGCCGGCCTGTGGCTGATGCCCGAAGCCGAGACCCAGCTCGCCCTGTCGATGCAGGCCAACGAGGAAGACGACATATCCTGGATCGTCGACACGATCGCGCCGCTGAAGCGCGCCGGCGTGATCACTCAGAACCAGTTCGTGTCGAGCTGGCTCGGGCGGCTGGTGCTGATGGGGCCAGCGCAGCGATTTCTATGACGGACCGGGCGCGATCCCGAAGCGCGGGTGCGCGAGCTGCTGCAGTCAGCACCATCTCGGCTTCTGGTACGTCAACATCCGCCTCTACGGCGACGACCGGATCACCCAGGCCCAGGCCGACGTCATCAAGGAGGCGTTCGCCCGGCACACCAGCAACACCTTCGTCGAGGAGCCCTGGCACAAGGGCGAGCCGTTCCTGCGCGATCGATCCCAGCTTCGGAGCGCCGTCGGCGGTGCCGCTGGCGATGGGCGCCTGGACCGGCGGGCGCGGCGCCCATCTCGGCTTTCTCGCCGGTGGTGCCGCCGACCAGCGCGCACGTGATGCGCCAGTTCCGGCGCTCGCGGCAGCGCGATCGCCGAATATGATCTCGATTTCTACGCCTCCTTCACGATCGGCGACCGCCACGCCAACAACATGAACATGCTGATGTTCGACCGCGACGATCCGGCCCAGATCGACAAGGTCCGGCGCCTGTTCAACGCGCTCGTCGCCGACGCCAAGCGAGGCGGGCTACGGCGAATATCGCACCCATCTCGACTGGATGGATCCGGTCGCCCAGACCTTCGACCACAACAATCACGCCCAGTTGCGGCTGTTCGAGAAGATCAAGGACGCGCTCGACCCCGAACGGCATCATCGCGCCCGGCAAGCAGGGCGTCTGGCCTGCCGCCTATCGGGAGCATCGGGCATGATGCGGGTTTCCCTCATCGCCGTCGTTGTCAGCGGCTGCCATGCTCGCCGGCATGCGAGGTCCGACAGCGGCAATCAGGCGGAGCAGGCCAAGGGTCCGCCGCCGGCCGCCTTCGCGCCGTTCGAGAAGGAGCAGGGGGCCGGACGTCACCAACGATCGCGTCCGGCCTCGCCGCCGAGCAGAACGGCGAACGGATGTTCCAGCGCCGCTGCGGCGTCTGCCATCTCGAGGGCGGGATGGGGACGATGGTGCTCGCGCGGCGGCTGCCGCGCCGAACAGGCGAAGCTCCAGGACCGGCGCGACCTCCGCCCCGAACTCGTCGTCACGACCGTGCGCCGAAGGCATGGGCGCAATGCCGCGGATGACCAGGGTCGACGTCACCGACGCCGAGCTGGAAGCGATCGCGGCCTATCTGGCGCGGAGCCGGCCATGAGGATCAGCAAGCGCCAGTTCCTCGCCGGATCGGTCGCCGCGGGCGCCGGGCTGGCGCTCGCCGCGCGCCGGATCGGGCTAGGTGGAACGCCAAGGCCAGCGACGAGGATCGCGCCGACCTCGCCATCTATGACGGCCGGACCGTCGCTGGCCGCAGGTTCGCGGCGCGGGCGCGGTCTAGCCGGGATCGAGACCGTCGACATGGCGGCGAACGGCGAGGCCTTCTGGCGCCGGGCGCGGACGGGCTTCGGCCTGGCCGGCGGGCAAGCATCATCGGCGTCACCGGCTGGGACGCGCGCGTCTATCTCGTGCCTGCTCTCGCCGAGCGGCGGATGCGGGTGCGGCGCGAGAGTCAGGCTCGCGTGCGATGCGCCGGACCGCGACATCCTGTTTGCCATGGCGGATCGCCTGATGCAGCTGGTCGTCTCGGGCGCGTCCGGACAGTTCGGCCGCAAGGCGACGCAGTTGATGCTGGGGCGGGCGGCGCCGCGGAGGATCTGATCCTCGTCACGCGTAATCCGGACCGCGCTGGACAAAGCGCGCACCCAGAGGCGCAGACGTACGTTACGGCGATTTCGACGATACCGAGATCGCTCGCGCCGGCCTTTGCCGGCGGCGACCGACTGCTGCTGATCCAGCACCCTCAGCGTCGGGTCGCCGTGCTGCCCAGCACTGGCCGCGCGATCGACGCAGCAAAATCCGCCGGAATCGGCCATGTCGTCTACACTTCGACCGGCGGAATGCATCCCGGACAATCCGGCCGATCGTCGTGCCCGACCATCGCGCAACCGAAGAGAGACTGACGGCGAGCGGCCTCGATTTCACGCTGATGCGCGACAGCCTCTATGCCGAGGCGCAGCCCTGCTCCAGATCCTGCCGCGGGCGATCGGCGCGCGGGCAGATGCGCTCGGCGAGCGGGGAAGGGCAAGGTGCCGTTCGTCGCCAAGCAGGATTGCGTCGCCTCGCGCGGTCGAGGCGCTGGCCGGCGAGGGCCATGCCGGCAGGATCTACGAGATTACCGGCCCCGAGCTCGGTCAGCATGGCGCGACCTGTGCGCGCTTGCCGAGGCAATGACCGGGCGCCGGGTGGAATTCGTGCCGATCAGCGACGAGGAATTCGACGCCGACCTCGCCGCCGCCGGCATTCCGGCCGAATATGAGGAAGGGATGGAGCATCCCGTCATCGGCACGTCGTCGCGAAGGGACATATTGTCCTACGAGCAGGGCGTGCGCGGCGGCTGGTTCGCCCTGCTGTCGGACGATGTCGAGCGGCTGACCGGGCGCCAGGCCCGCTGTCGATGCGCGAGGGCTTCGAGCGGCATCGCGACGAGATCATGACGGCTGGCCTCGGCCATGCCGGCAATTGCGTGACTTGATGGGTGAAAACATGACCGCCTTTCCCGACACCCCCCAGTTCACCGCCCTCGAACGCGCCGGTGCGGATCGAATGGGCAGGCCCAGGACCTCGAGGTCGAGGGCGAGATTCCGACCGAGATCGGGGGCGCCTTCTTTCGCGCCGTGCCCGATCCGGCGCATCCCCCCTTGTTCGCGGACGATCACTTCCTGTCGGGCGACGGCATGATCAGCCGCTTCCTGTTCAGGGACGGGCAGGTCGACCACGCGATCAGATATGTCCGCACCGCGCGCTACGAGGCCGAGCGCAATGCGCGCGCGCGCCCTGTTCGGCAAATATCGCAACGTCTACACCGATCTTCCCCGAAGTGAAGGGCGTTCGACCGGACCGTCTCGAACACGACGCCGGTCTGGCACGCCGGCCGGCTGTTCATGACCAAGGAGGACGGCCGCGCCTGCGAGGTCGATCCGGACACGCTGGAGACGATCGGCCAGTGGGACTTTCACGGCGCGCTCCGCTCGGAGACGATGACCGCCCACGTCCGCATCGACCCGGACACGAAGGAGATGTTCTTCTTCGGTTACGAGGCGAGCGGGCCGTGCAGCCGCGACGTCGCTTATTGCATCGCCGACAAGGACGGCAATCTTGTTTCAGAGCAATGGTTCGAGGTGCCTTATTGCGCGCTGATGCACGACTTCGCGATCACCGAGAATTACGCGATCTTCCCGGTCTTTCCGACCACCTCAGACCTCGATCGGCTGAAGGCCGGCGGCGACCACTGGATGCACGATCCCGAGCTCGAATGCTGGATCGGCGTGATGCCGCGCCACTACGGCAAGGTCGAGGAGATGCGCTGGTTCCGCGGCGAGAAGGGCATGATGGTCTACCACTTCATGAATGCGTTCGAGGAGGACGGAAAGGTCCACCTCGACGCGAGCTATTCGAGCACCAACGCCTTCCCGTTCATACAAGGTCACCTCGGGCACCAAGCCGATGCCGTGGGAAGCGAAGGGCGGCCTGGCGCGCTGGACCATGGACATGCGCGGCAACAGTGACGAAATCTCGGAGCGCCCGCTCGACCCGCCGGGCGACATGCGCGCATTCCCGACGCGCTGCAGGGGCCGGCCCTTACCGCACCGCTTTCTGTTGCAGCGTCAATCCGCAGGGCGGCCCACCGATCTGCACTGGTCCCGTCGAGATGATGTTCAACTGCCTGTTCCGGATCGACCCGGAGACCGGCAAGGCTGGACGTGATGGGCCTGCAGCCCGGCATGTGCATCAGCGAGCCGGTCCACATCGTTTCAAGGCAGGCCTGGCCATGACGGCTGGCTGAGTGATGGTCATCGACCGCGATGCCGGCGATGGCAGCTTCCGTTCCGAAGTGTGCGGATCGTCGATGCGCCGGCAACGTATCCGCCGGGCCGGTCGCCAGGGTGAAGGTGCCGGTGCAGCTGCGGCCCCAGGTCCATGGCTGGTGGGTGCCGGCCGAGGAGAGCCGATCAGCGCCGTAGTCCCGCGCGGCAGCCTGATGGACGGAGATCGAAGCGCTGCGCCGCGAGGTCAGAGGCGCTTCGGATCGAGGCGCGGCGGGCGACCGACCATGTCGCGCCATCTGCAACCTCCAGGCCGCCTACCTGGCTATTATGTCGACAAGGGCGCTGTGGGACGAGGCGGCCAGACCTGTTTCTGCGCGGACGGCACGCTCGAGATCGCCGGCCGCGGCTCCATCGCGGCCTGGATCGTATCAGGGCCTATCTCCACCGGCTGCCGGGCCTCGAACACGGCACCGTCTTCAACCACATGCAGCTTGCAGCCGGTCGATCAGCATCGCCGAGGACGGCGACAGCGCCCGCCGGGCGCTGGCGGACGGATCGCGGAGGTGGGCCTCGCCGACAAGGCGGTTTCGTCTGACGCGGCGAGGGCACCTACGAGGATCGCTATCGGCGCGAGCAGGGGCGTGTGGAAGATCGCCCGGCTCACGCCTTCATCACCTACTATGTCGAGGCCGGCAAAGGCTGGGGCGACGGCGCGGTGCCGATGGCCGGCCGAGCTGCCCGACTTCCCGCCGGATGAACCGCAGACGGTGGAGTATGGCAGCTTCGGAGAGTGTTCGTCCACCCTTCCACTGATCCCAATCCGGTGACCGGCGAAGCGGCGGTGATCCGAACTAGGCGGATTCCATCATCGCATCCAGCGCCGGCAGCGCAGGGTGCGTGATGCCAAGCGCCTTTCAGCCGAGCCGGATCAGATCGTCCTTGCTCGAGGCCGGCGAGGACGTCAAGCCTGATCTGATCGAGATGCCGATGGCGTGGATGCGCGCGCAGGCCGATCCGCGTTTCGGCTGGAACTATATGAGCGAGCCACGAGCCCGCACATGGACGGTCGCGCCCAGCCGTTGCCGCGCGGCAAGTTGCTCGGCGGCAGCTCCGCGATCAACGGCACGATGTGGATCCGCGGCGCCGGCCGCCGGTTATGACGGCTGGCGCGACCGGGGCCTGCGCCGGCTGGGGCTATGCCGACCTCCTGCCCTATTTCAGGCGCTCGGAAACGAGCTGGCGCGGCGCGGGCGTGATCATGGCGGGTCGGGGGCCGCTCAGCGTCCTGCCCGCTGCCCTGCCGATCCGTTCCTTGCTGCCTGAAGATGGTCGAGACGGCGCAGGGCGCTCGGCTTTCCGGCTCTCGGCCGATTTCAACATCGCCCGGCCGAGGGCTTCGGCCTCGCCGACGTCACTGTCGGCAAGGGGCGGCGGCACAGCACGGCGCGCGCCTATCTCGATCCGGTGCGCGGGACGGTCCAACCTCGCAATCGAAACCGGGCGCTGGCGACGCGGAGTGCTGATCGATGCACGGCAGGGCGGTCGGCGTCGAATATCGATCAGGGCGGCGAAGTCCGCACGGCTACGCGCGCGGCGCGAAGTCGATCCTGCCGGCGGAGCGTTCAACTCGCCGCAGCTGCCGATGCTGTCTGGGATCGGCCCGGCTGCGCATCTGCGCGAACATGGCGTGGATCGCGGTCGCCGGATCTTCCCGGCGTCGGCGCGAACCTGCAGGACCATCCGATCGCGCTCGCATCTGGGCGGCGTCGGGGCCACTAGCTTCGACCGCAAGCTGCGGCTCGACCGCTCGCGCTGGGCGTCGTCTGCGCTGGCAGCTGTTCGGCACCGGCTTCGCCACCGGCAGCCCGCTGTCGGTGCAGGCCTTCATCCGCAGCGATCCGGCCGAAGACGCGGCCCGACGTCGCAGTTCCAGATCAGCCACACCAGCTTCCTCGCCCGGCCCTGGTTTCCGGGCTGGCGCAAGGGCGCGGGGCACCAGTTCACCGCCGGCGCCCTGCTGCTCGATCCGGAGAGCCGGGGCAGGGTGTCCGCTGCGCTCGCCCGACCCGGCCGATCCGCCGCAGCATCACTCGCTCAATTTCCTCGAAGCGGAGCGCGATCGCGCCAAGCTGCGCACCGCATGATCCGCTTCGCGCGCCGCTTCTTCGCGACCGCGCCGGCCTCGGATCTCGTCGCCGGCGAAGGTCGGGCCAGCGGCCAGCAGGCGAGAAAGCGACGAGGCGATCGACGCCTGGAACCGGTCGCTGGTGATGAGCGGCGGCCATCCACCAGCACCTGCGCCATGGGCGTCGGCGACGAGGCGTGGTCGATGCCGGACTGAAGGTGCGCGGCATTGCCCGGCCTGCGCGTCGTCGACGCCTCGGTCATGCCCAGATTGATCCCGCGGCAACACCAACGCCCCGGTGGTGATGATCGCGGCAGAAAGGCGTCGGACCTCATGCTCGGGCGCGCACCGCCCCGCCGGAACCGGAAGGACCATGATGGAAGACTTTATTCGACGATGGACAATCCCGCGGCTGGAATTCGCCATGGCGGTGACCTTGCGCTTCACCCGGGTGCAGATGATCCCGAACACGCCCAGCCGGCGGCTGCGCTCGGCGCGTCTATGTCGACGGAGGCACGTTCCGAAGGGCCGCGACTGCGCGGGCAGGGCGGTGCCCAATTCTGGGCGGCGACTATGCCTATTTCCGGCCCGACGACACCGCCTCTTTCGACGCGCTACATGCTCGAGGAGGAGGACGGCACCTGATCCTGCTGCGCAATCGCGGCTTCCTGTGGGGCCGCCAGCCTGACACGATGCAGCGGCTGCGCGACTGGGCCTTCGCCGGCGGCGCCGCCGGTGCCGCGCACGCAGGACTATTATCTGCGCGCCCAGCCGACGTTCGAGACGCCGGTGGGCAAGCATGACTGGCTGACCCGCCACGTCTTCGTCGGCGTCGGCGAGCGCCGGCCCGACGGCAATCCCGTCAGCTATTACGCGCTGACCTGGAAGGATCGAGATCAGCTGACGTCCGATAAAAGCTCGCTCCCGGCCGGCGTGAACATCGCGCATCCGGCCGCCTCTATCGTCGGCGGCGCGTGGGTCGAAGCGGCGAGCGGGCGGACGATCGAGGTGTGAGATCGCCGGTTACCGAGACGATCGTGGCCCGCGTCGCCGAAGCGGGCGAAGCCGACATGGACCGCGCCGCCAGAGGCCTGGGCCAGCCGCGTTCGACTGTGGGCCGTGGCCCCGGCTCCGCCCGCCGAACGCATCCGCTGCGTCGCGGCGCTGGCGGCGGCGCTGAAAGGCGCGGGCCAGAAGTACCTGGCCGCCTGGACCACCCAGATAGGCGGTCTCGCCGGATTCGCACCGATCATCGTCGGCGGCGGCACGTGATCGTCGAAGGCTATGTCCGGATGGCGGGAGCTACGAATTCGTTAAGCCGGTGCGCACTCGACCGTCGCCGCGACCGGCGTGCTGGTGCGCGAGCCGGTCGGCGTGGTCGCGGCGATCGCGCCGTGGAATGCGCCTTATGCGATCATGGTCGGCAGGTCGCGCCGGC
>ERZ1370068.3359-contig-2470_pt1 | contig 14193 bp, 31 predicted proteins | sample MGYA00561227_ERZ1370068 | MGnify/ENA primary metagenome ERZ1370068 (study PRJEB38410, sample SAMEA6850437) | metagenome | study: Metagenomic assessment of the ecological functions of the soil: analysis of the soil microbiota associated with the...
CCACCATCCAGTCGTAAATCGTCTCCGGCGCAGACGCCCGAAAAAAGGGCGCAAAAAAGGGCGTGAACTCGACACGCTCACTTGGTCGCTGCGCTGACCCAATTGACGTCGCTTTCGGGAGCAAAGCGGACGTCGCGCAGACTTGCCGAAATGTCCGCTTATGACCCAGAGCGGACATCGGTACAGCCCACCCAGAAACGCTGGGAGCGCATCACAGCAGGTGAGCGCTGTCTGTGCTTCGCTATACGGATGAGCGCCACTAGCAATTTTTGCTGATTTGTCCCGCGCTGACCTGGGTTTTCTCCGATTAGGAGTCACACGAAACATGATCTTGCCGACAACGGTGTCGGGCTCGCCCGGTACCTTGGCCGCAATGGACAAGAACCAGCTGCCCGCCATCGTAAGAGGCGCTCTGAAGGCGTACACGCCAGGTTTCGGGCTGGCCAGCGGAACGAACGCCGTGTCCATTTCGGCCCCTCGATCGTGCGCCATGACAATGCGCATCTGGACGATCACCGCGTCGGTGACAGGCCTTGCGCTAGGCTTGTGGAGCAACCGCACGGCGATGGTGGCCACGTTGCTCGATTTGATCCTCAGTTTTGACGGGCTCGAACACGTAGTCGTTTGCCCCAGCCCAAATGACATTGGTCAAGGTCACGAGGATCGCTACCGCAGCGCCAGTTGAGAACAAATTTCCGCGTCATTATCTCAAGCACAAATTGAACAATCATCTGACATTCCGGCGACACGCCGCGCGCCACAACTGCACACCATAGTGCTTGCCTGATTATCACAAAGACCAGACGACCTATACGTAGGTCTAATTCGCCGCCGGGCTTCTTGTGACGACGAACACAGCTAGCTGTGTGTCCGAAGCACTAAAAGGATCCAACAACGGCGAGACGGTTTGCAAATGACAGGCCAAATCGCTCTCAATCACTAAAGTGAGCGTTTCGACATGTGGTTCAAAACTGAAGAACTTGATCGATCTGGGTACCGTTCGTGGTCGGGATTAATTCGAAGAATGCTCACGGCCGTATTAATCTCGTACCGGCCAGAACTACACTACATGCGCGGACCGGGGCCCAAATGGCGAGAGAAGCACAATCCCCCGCCGGGATAGCGCTCGGCCACCCTTTCGGTGCGTCCCAGTGCCCTTCTGTTTCCAAGGATTTAGGTGACGCCGCATCGTTCAATTGAGTCCCACCGCGGCATTGTCGCAACGGCGTTTGGCCTACCCGGCATCAGCGGTGCGGCCGCGGAAAGGCGGCGTCCAGCGATTGAAGCTCTTGGGGTGTCAGCGTCAGTGAGAGCGCAACGGCGTTCTCCTTTCACATGCGCTGCCAAGCCGGATTCGGGAATTGCAATGACGTTGCCGCTGCGGATGGTCCAGGCCAGCGCAACAGCGGCTGCCGAGCAGCCGTGTGCTGCGCCGATACGTACAAGCGTGGGATCACGCAGCAGGCTGGCGCCAGGTGCCGCCGAGTGGCGAATAAGCCATCACCGGCATGCCGTGCCGCTCGCACCATGGCAGCAGGTCACCCTCTATGCCGCGATCACCGAGACTGTAAGGAAGCTGATTAGGTCGCGCAGCTATCGCCTTTCGGAATACGGAACAGGCCTTCCATATCGCTGACCTTGAAATTGAGACGCCCCAAGCACGAATCTTCGCTGCTGCGCGCAGGTCTTCAAACGCGGCTCACGACGCTGGAGAGATTAGGTGACCCCGTTTGGCCAGTGCAGCAGGTAGAGGTCGAGATGGTCAGTGCCGAGGCGTTTGAGGCTCGCATCGCAAGCGCGCATGGACGCCGTTTCCCGCCACATGATTGGGCCACACCTTGGAGACCAGGAACACGCGATCGCGCTGACCACCGATTGCGCGGCCAATGAATTCCTCGGAGCCGTAGATTTCCGCCGTGTCGATCAGCGTCATTCCAAGCGAGAGGCCCGTGAGTAACGCGTCTTCCTCAACGGCCTGAGGGTGTTTTCCCTTTCCGAGACCCGCAGAGCCCTGACCCAACGCCGGGAACGACAGTCCCGTCGCGAAACTTTACCGTACGTCCTGCGCCTATTGAGACCGCGCCAGTGGCCGCATCAAGAGCAGCTGCACATGTCGAAGTCCCGAACGGATCCTAGCGCCACGCATAGTCCGTTGAATTCACGCCGGTTCAGCATCTCATATTTTGATCTTCATATCTTTCGCGATCTTTAGAGCGCCCTGCCCCTTTTTCCATCACCAGGACAAGGCATGGTAGCCAATGAGCCTGCCCTCCGGGAAGGGGCCGCTGTTGCAGCGCCGTAACCATTCACCGGTGCCGCGTCATCCGAAATTTTGCAGCATCGCCTCGCGCAGAAACTTCGGCATCTCGCCGAGATCGCTGCTGCCGTATCCATTGGCGACGGCTGCCGACAGCGACGCAAGTGTACCGGCGGATAGCGGCATGGGGACGCCACTCAGCGCGCCGGTAGCGACAGCCGACATGATGTCTTTCCGCAACGTCCGGATGTCGAGGGTCATTTCGGGCTTCTCGCCTTTCATCACGCCGATCTTGCTTTTCATCCAGCCGCTCGCGTACGGCGCCTCCTGCAGGACGTCCAACATCTGATCGAGCGTGAGGCTCTGCTTGGCGCCCAGCGCCAGTGATCCTGACAGCGCCTGGATATAGGCGCCAAGACCGAGGTTGACCGCGAGCTTCATCGCGTAGCCGCTGCCATTCGACCCATATGGGCGATGCGGCGCGTCATCTTCTCAGGACCGGCCTCGCCCCGTCGAGGTCCTCGGCCCGTCCGCCAACGAGCGCGAACAGTTTGCCGTCCTTGACCTGCGGAATCGTGCCGAGCACCGGCGAGTCGATCAGTCGCGCACCTCTGGCTTCAACCAACGGCGCGAGCTCGCGCGCGGTCATCGGCTGCAGTGTGCTCATTTCGATAAACAGCTTGCCTTTGACATCACCGGCCAGGAAGCCGTCCACACCGTTGAAAATGCGGCGGACACCGTGATCCTCAGTAATGATCGAGATGACGATTTCCGCTTCGGCGGCCAGGGCGCGGGGATTTGCCGCGATCCGCAGTCCGCTCGCAGCCAGCGCCTTGTTTCGGTCGGCAGCGCCATCCCAGCCCACGATGCCGAAACCGTGCTCGCGCAAGCGGTGGGACATCGCTGTGCCCATTCGACCGAGTCCAACCAAGCCGATTTTCATAATGTGATCCCCGTTGCTGCAACGCACGGTCGTACCGCGTGCAATACATCGCGTCATGCAGCGGTACGATATTTGACAGTGTTCTTTGCTGGGATAGTCTGTATCGTACCGATGCTACTAGCAAATTGTGCGGCAACGACAGAATAAATAACAGCCGCTGTCCTTGGGGAGGACGTCATGAAGGTCCGTGTTCAAATCGCGGCAATCGTCATCATTCTTGCGGCCGCATGTACTGTCGCTTGTGACGCCCACGCTTGCTGCCGAATACACGCTGAAATGGGCGGTCGTCACACGCGGCGACATGCAGGAAAAATTTGGGCACAAGCTCGCCGAGATTCTTCCGAAAGCCACCAACGGCCGCGTCGAGGTCAAGGTTTTTCCCGGCGGCCAGCTGAGGCAGCCCGGCAGCGATGATAGAAGGTCTGCAGCTCGGCACGATCGAGGGTTACGCGAAAATCCGGCCGACTTCTTTGTCGGCGTCGATCTCGCGCTTCGGCGAGTTCAGCATTCCGTTCCTGTTCAAGAGCACCGACCAGGCCAACAAGGTGCTGGGCGATCCTGAATTCAACGCGTACGTGCTCAATATGGCGGAGGCCAAGGGCATCGTCGGTGTCAATCTCGCGGTCGCCGCCGAGTCGCATATACTTCGGCGCCAAGAAGCCGTTGAAGAGCATCGAAGACTTCAAGGGCATGAAGCTGCGCGTCAACGCGACGCCCGCCGAACGCGCGCGCATGGGCGCGTTGGGAGCGACCGCAGTGCCGATGGGCCTTCCCGAAATGATCACCTCACTGCAAAATGGCGTGATCGACGGCACGATGAGCGGTATGTCGATCTACACCAACTTCAATCTGCAGAACGTTGGCAAGACGCTGCTCGAAACGCACGACACGCTGCTGATCTCGTTCGGCGGCCTGAGCAAGGCGTGGCTCGACAAGTTACCGCCCGATCTCGAGCAAGATCATCGTGGAGGAAGCGCGCAAGCTTGCAGCCATGGGCTCGCCAGACCGCGATTGACGAGGTCGCGGCGCTGCGCAAAGGTGTGGACCGAGCAGCGCGGCGGCGAGATTGTCGACGCTGCCTCCGGCCGAGCAGGCCGAGCTGCGAGAAGCGCCTGCGGCCGATCGGCGTCGAAGTCACCAAGGACAATCCGGCGCTGAAAGAGTTCTACGACAAGATCCAGGCGACCGCGGCGAAATACAATTGATCCAAGCCCGGCGCGTCCGCTCAAACGGAGGCGCCGGGCGACCATCGAGGGCCGCCGAGCCGGACGATACGGTTTTAGGCCCCGCGCGCACGACGATGCGCCGTTCCGGCGGCTGGGGCTGGCATGACCGACGAACCTAAACCGTCCAAGTCCAAACAGATTGAAGAGCTCGTTTTCATCAAGATGCCGCACGTCGCGGGTGGCATCCTGTTCCTGATCGCCGCTGCGCTCAACATCACCAACGTGATCGCGCGTTACGTGTTTTCGAATCCCATCTTCTGGGCCGAGGAAATCCTCATCTTCATCATCATCTGGGGCGTCTTTCTGGTCGCTGGCTCGATCACCTATCAGCGGCGGCCACCTCAACATGGATTTGATTCTACTCAACAATGAGCCCACGGTGGAAACGCGCCGTTAACATCGCGATCGCGCTCACCTTGATCGTCTGCACGGTGTTCACTGCCATGCAGTCGTGGAAAGTGGTGATGCTGCATTATCGCAATCACGGCGTCACCGCCGGCTACCGATATTCCGCTGGTGTTCCCGCACCTGGCGTTGCTGTTCGGCTTCACCTTCATGGCGCTCGCGGCAATGGTGCGCATCCGCTCCTACATCTCAGGCAAGTTCGAGTAAGGGGGCAGCGATGTATTGGGTGATGGCGATCCTGCCCGTTCGTGCTGCTGTTGCTGGGCTTTCCGATTTTCCTGCTGCTGCTGGCCACCTCGCTGGTGATCCTGCTCTTTTTCTTCCGATCTGCCGATGGCGGTGGTGCATCAGGACATCTTCAACAGCCTCAACAAATACGCGCTGCTGGCGGTGCCGTTCTTCGTATTCGCCGGAGACCTGATGTCGCGCGGCGGTATCTCGAACCGGCTTCTGCGCTGGGTCGCGTCCATGATCGGCGGCTTCCGGGCGCATATCCCCATGACGTCGCTTGGTTTTGCGGCGCTGTTCGGCGCGATTTCGGGCGTAACGACGGCCGCAACCGCCGCCATCGGCACCTTCGACCTATCCTCGCATGCGCGAAGCGGCATACAGCGAGCGGTTTGCCTCGGCGCTGATTACGGCGGAAGGCGCGCTCGACAATCTCATTCCGCCGTCGATCGCCATGATCATTTACGGCATCGCGTCGGACACCTCGGTTATCCAGCTGTTCGCCGCCGGCATCGGCCCGGGTCTTCTGCTGGCCGGAATGTTCGGCGATTTACATCTATTATCATTCGTGGCGCGTCGGAATCATGGAGAGCGGGAAATTCTCGTTCGAGGAATTCCTGCTTGCCACGCGGGACGGCGTCTGGGCCATCGGCGCCATCGCCATCATATTCGGCGGCATCTATTCGGGCGTGTTCTCGCCGACGGAAGCCGCCGGCGTCGCCTGCATCTACGCGATCATCGTCAGCTATTTCGTCTATCGCGAAACGACGTTGCATCGAGATCTTCGAGACCGCCGCGCGTTCGATGTACCTGACCGGATCTCATCTTCATCATTGTCGCGGTCGCGGGCCTTTATGCGTGGCTGCTAACCATTAGCGGGATTGCCGAATCCACGGTGTCGCTGATCATACCAGCCTGCATTCTGAGCCGTTGGGTGGTGCTGTTGGTGATTAACCTGTTCCTGCTGTTCGTCGGCTGCTTCCTCGACCCAGCCTCCGCGCTGATCATGTTGACGCCACTCCTTGCGCCCGGTTGCCGCTTCGCTCGGCATCGACCCTATCCACTTCGGCGTGATTGTGGTCGATGAACTTGACAATAGGCACGTTCCATCCGCCCTTCGGGCTGAACATCTTCGTCTGCCAGGCGCTATTCAAGACGCCGTCGCGACGCTTTACATCGGGCTGATTCCCTTCGTGGCGATCGCAATCCTCGCCTTGATGCTGGTGACCTATATCCCGGCCATTTCGCTCTGGATTATGCACCTGCTTGCGCCTGAGCGGCCGGGCACTACGTCGCGATTGAAATTACGATCTTGCCGAAATGCTCTGCCGCTTGCTGATGAAGGTAGGCGGCCTTGGCATCAGAAAACTGAAGATTTGTGTCGATGGTCGGTTTAAGCCTGTGCAGCGCTACCGCCCTGTTCATCGCGTCGAACATGTCGCGCGAGCCGACATGAATACCCTGGAGGCGGATCGCCTTGCGGTTGATCATACGGGGGTTGATGGCGCCAGCGCCCGGCAAGCGCGCCAATAACGCAGATGGTGCCGCCGGGACGCACTGCATTCATTGACCGCTCGAGCGTGCTCGCGCCGCCGACCTCGATGACGAGATCGACACCGGTGCCGCCGGTCTGTTTCAGAATTTCCTGATCCCAATCCGGCTGGATTGTGATAGATTGATCAGCGCAGTCGGCGCCCAGTGTCTTGGCACGAGTGAGCTTCGCCTCACTGCTCGAGGTGAGAAAGGTGTAGGCGCCCATGCATCTTCGCAAAGGCGAGTGCCAAAGCACGACACCGCCGCCGGTGCCGAGGAGCGCAATGGTCTCGCCGGCCTTGATCTGTCCGGTTTCGATCAACGCGCGTTCCACGCGGTGAGCGCCGCGCAAGGCAGCGTCGCGGCTTCGTCGAAACTCAAATTGCCGGGAATCCTGATTGCGCCGGTCTCGTGGAGCAGCGCGTATTCCGGCCAGCACACCATCGACCATGGCCGCCGAGCGAATTGCTGCGATGCGTCGGCGGGCATACGTGCCGCCGGTCCAGGTCTGACGAAGAAAGGTGCTGGTGACCGCGGTCGCCGGGCTTGAATTGCATCAACGCCCGGCCGCCGGTCGCGACGACCTCGCCCGCGCCGTCAGACAACGGGATCACCGGAAATTTGGTGTAGCCGTAGGCTGCCCTTGATGACGCCCTGATCACGGTAATTCAGCGCGGCGGCGCAGCACGCGCACCAGGATCTGCCCGGGCGCCGGTTGTAGATCAGCGCGACGATCGGCATTGAGCACCAAGCCGTCGAGGCCGGTGGGTTCTCCGCGCCTCATAGGCTTTCATGCCGTCTCCGTATGGCTCGAGCATGCCGGCAACATTGTTGAGTGCGCTGCGAAGATTGCCGAACATGGCGATGCCCCTCGGCGGCGACCTTGCGCTTGACCGCATGGGCGCTGCGCGCCGGGCAAGCGAGGCCGGCGCCTCACCTTCCATCGGTTTTCGCCTTCGCCGATGACCCTGTCAGCGATATGCGTCATGCGCGCTTGCCGTAGCGTTCTGCAGCCGGCAAAGCCATCCGGATTGAGCACCAGAAAGAATTGGCAAATCGTTGCTGGGCCGCTTGACCATGTTCTCGTAGGTCACCTGGAAGCCGTGGCTCGCCGTCCGAAAGCGCGCTGCACAGCAATCTCGACCGATCAGCGACGAGGGCGTAGCCCTTCGGGCCGCCGATCGGCAGCAGCGAACCCTTCACCGCGACCGCGGGGTCGATCGTCGGCCGGCCACTCGGATCGAGCGCCCAGCCTTCCGGAATCGTCTTTTGCCCGGCCGCCAGCAGCGTGGCGGATGCGCGAACGCGCGACCATCGCTGGTTGCCATATCTGACAATGATCGGATCGGCGCCGGGGACGCGGAAACGCGACGCCAATCTGGATTCGTGCCGAGCAGCGCCTCGGTTCCGCCGGTTGGCGCGATCGCGGGCGACGGCATTGGTCAAGGCGATGCCGATGAGTCCATGCTCGCGCGGCACGGTCGGCATAGTAGCCCGCGCGGCACCGAAATGGCTGCTGTTGCGTACGGCGACGGCGCCGAGTGCCGTTTTGCTTGGCGAGATGCCGATCGCCGGCATCGATCGCGTGCCGGCTCGACCACGAGGCCGAGCGCGTTGTCGGCGTCGAGGACCGGCGCAGCCACGGCATGGCCTGCGTGGTGGTCTTGATGTCGGGCCGCGCTCTTGATCGTGCGGTCGAGCAGCCCGGTGCACATACAGCGGCAGATGCACCGACGCCGTGCGGCGTCGAGCCGTGCAGCTGTGCCGTGGGCCGCGACCTCCGCGGCGATATCGGCATGTCCGCGTGCGGCGACCCCGCGATGGCGGAACGTGTCTGACACGAGCGCGCGACTGAGCTCTTCCGGCTCGCGACGCGCTGGCTGTCGGCGGCGGCCACCAGCCTCTGTACGAGGTGGACGGCGTTAGTCGGCCAGCAAGGTCGCCATGTCTGCCATCAGACGCGACTATCGTCTATGTGCGCGCCGCGCCGGGAAGAAAGCCTCGGCGTTTCGGTGGAAAATCTTTTCGTAGACGTCTTCCGGACTAGCCGAGCGTCCCGCCAGTCGTCGGTCAGTCGGTCCAGCGTCAGGGTCGGCCAGTCCCAGCCGAACATGATGCGGTCCTGCAGGCGCCAGCCAATCTCCTTCTTCAGGGCCGGTGTGAAATATTTCGGCGACCAGCCGTGCAACTTCATAGGTGACGTTTCGCTTTGTGCAGCAGAGACCGCGATCATATCGTCCTTGCCAGGCCAGGCCGGGCGTCCGGCCAGGATTTTCGGCTCAGGATAACGCGCCGCGACGCTGATCGACATGGCGCGGGTGGCCGTCTTCGAGCACGACGCCCATTGCCACCGGGCATGCCCCTGACCGATGCCGGTCAGGCCGGTCATCAGCAGGACCGGAACGTTGATCTCGATCGAGCTTGTAGAACGGGTCCCAGACCGGGTCGCTGGGAGGATAGCCCAAGGCTGTTTTGGCTCTGGCGAAAGCCGAGAATCCCGCTCTCTCTGCTGCCAGCCAGCGCATACTCGCTCGATCCAGAACTCACCTTCATGGTCGGATTAATGCAGCGAGCCAGTTGCCGTAGACGAGGTCCGAGATTGTTTGCGCGCAAATCGGCGGCGTAGTCGTTGGATGCGCGGATCTCATCCTCGTCCGTCATACGCCAAGTGCGGTAGATGTCGAGAATGGTGCGGACGTTGCGCGGAACGGAAGGTCTCCGCCATCTGCTCTTCGGTCTCGAACTCGCGCTTGCGCTTGAAGACGCGTTGTGCGTTCTCGTACTCCTCGGCGGTGCGTGTGATGCAGGCCCTGCTCGCGTCGAGAAAATGAGAATGGCAATCGAAATAGCGCATGTTGATGCTGGTATCCGGATGTTGATTGTTCGTCCGCCGCGTCAGAGCAGGTGAAGGCTATTTCTTCTCGTAGCGACGATCGATGATGCGCTTGGCTTGCCCTGCGCGGCCGCGGTTGGAATATTCGATCAGCGCGTCTTCCGACACGAGCTCGACCACGCGAGCTTACGAGGCCGAGGTCAGAGTGAAGCCGCTTCTCGATGTGCTCCTTGAGCGCCGTCCCAGCCGCCGGCATCGTCGCGAACTTCCACCTTCACATGTCATTTCGTCGCGCACCACGCCATCGCGCTCGTGACGTTCGGCGATGCACAGCCACTCGCCGGTAGTGCGGGCGTCGCTCTTGATCGCCGGCAGGCAGGCCTGCGGCCAGATGCTGACGCCGCGGAATGCGCACACCATGGTGTCGCTGCGCCCAGCATCTTCTGCATGCGGCGGAAGCAGCTGCCGCAGGAACAACGGTCGGTCGCGACGATCTTGGTCAGGGTCGCGCAGATTGAAGCGGATCATCGGCATCACGCGGCGGTGCAGAATGGTGCACACCATGTTGCCGATCGTGCCATTCGGAACCGGGGCCTCCGTTTCCGTGTCGACGATCTCGAAGAAGGGTGCAGTCCTCCATGAAGTGCATCCACCGTTCCTGGCCGGGCACTCGAACGAGCCCATGCCCATCTCCGTGCGTGCCGTACATGTCGTAGACTCGGACAGCCCCACAAATCCTCGATCTGCTTGGCGAAGGCGCCGTCGTAGTCGGGTCCGAGGCCGCAGCCGAGGAACTTGGTCTTGAGATCGCGCAAGTCGAACTTCAATTCGTCGCGCGCACCTTGGCGAGCTGCGTCGAGTATTCCGGCCGCACGTACCAGACGTTGGTACCCCATTCCTGGGCGATCTCGATCTGCCGTCGCGAGCTTGTCACCACTCCGGTGCCGGTCGTCAGCGGCAGCGCGCCGAGATAATCATGCGCGGCCTTGTAGCAGCACCAGCCGGCGTTGCCGAGCGAGCAAGTGTGGAGATCTGGATGACGTCTCCAGGCCGCAGGCCGCAGATATAAAGCACGCGGGCCATGGTCAGGCCGTTCATCTCCCATTCAATCGGACCGTACATGGTCGGTCGTGGCTTGCCGGTGGTGCCGCCGCTGGTCTGCACCTTGGTCGGCATGGATTTCAGACGCTCGCGCACGGGACCGTTGATAAGGCCGAACGGCGGGTTCTCCTGCTGGTCCTTCTTGATGTCATCAGAATCGAACGTCAGGCTTAGTATGTCGTCGATTCTCCGGATGTCGCCCGGCTCGATACCGGCGGCCTTCCAGCGGCGCTGGTAGAACCCGTTCTGCCAGCCGGTATTCATCAGGTCGAGGAACTATTCGTTCTGGAACGCGGATTCATCGGCCCCACCGCGTTCGCAAACACGTCCGGAACCGGGCGCATCCCAGTCGATCGACCTGTGATAGATCGGCAGCGATGTTTCCGTCAGGGTACGCTCCATAACCGACATTTCAGTCTCCGTAGCAGTGCCTGCGCGGGGACGCCGCCACCCGCGTCTTTGCCGATCAACGCGGGGCGATTACGTTTTGTAACCGGCGCGTCCCGGCACGAGCTTTGCGCAGCAGCGCCCGCCAGGTCATCTGATTGAAGGGCGCATTTCGTCAGTGATAATGCGGGCCTGCCCGATGGTCGTATCGAGCACTGGCTGCGGCGGCACATAAGGCTTGACGCCACCGGCCATGGACCGCACCTGCGTTTCGCACGCGCGGGATCACCAGGAAGGCCAGCATATAGGCCTCATGGATGTGACCCCACAGTACAAAGCCGTGGCCCCGTTGCAGCACGATCTGCTCGTTGCCGAAATTTTTGCTAGCCGATGACCTTCCTCGTCGGTCGACAAGCAGGCCTTCGTAGTCGTGGTAACCGACGGGCCCGAGCCACATTGCATATTGGTTGCCGGAATGATCCCCTGCTCCCGCATCGCCGCCGCGGTCACGTACGCAGACACATTGCGCCTGCGGAAAGGCGTCGTAGATGCCCCCATGGAACGGAAAGGCGAACTTGTGCGGCAACTCATCGTTTGGCTCGACGTGATTGCAGTTCTCGTCGAGCTTGCAGGTTCGACGCGGTCACCTCCTCAAACAGGATGGCGGCTGGATGCATGAGAAATTGTTTCGGATGACCGGCGCGCGGACAAATGCGCGAACAACAGCTCATCCCAATTCTGTAGTGCGGCGAGCCGGAAGGCGGCGGCAAGATCGACGCGGGCCTTCCATTCCTCCGGATCCATGGTCGCTGGGCTTTGCGCACGAGCGGCACTCGTAGAGGCCTGCATGGCGTTTCTCCTCATTTCTTTTTGCTTTAGCAAATTATCCGGCTGGAACCTTGTTGTCCATCGGCGCACGCCAAACCAGCGCCGCGCGAAATGGCGCGTAACAAACGGCCTGCAACGCAGTGCGTGGTAATGGTGGGCAGACGCCGGCTGCCGGGAGCGGCGTTTCACAGCGCCGCGGATCTGTGAATGAGCCGATATAGATGCCGCGTTCCCACCAGGGGGTCAGAAACGTTCGGTTCTTGCCGATGACGATTGCGTCCGCTCCAGGTTCGCAAGCTTGAAGGACGCAATCCAAGATCATGCGATGGCTGACGTCACCGGTCTCAATACGCACCCACACCGAGCGCCGCCTCGAATTGACGAAACGAAGGTTTCCTTCGCAGGCGCTGCAGGATTTGTTCGCGGGCTGGCGACGATCACTCAAAGAGCCCTTTAAGGGATTGACCGCGAACGGCGAAATCGAACGCGGATTATTTTCCGTTGCGCAAGACCGGCGTATCGGTGCAACGATGATCGACGCCGCGCGTGTGTTCCTGAATCACTGACCGCGACCAGCGCGCGGCAGTGCCCTTGACGTCGATGGCGAAACATGGCGGGCCTAAGCAATATTCATCGCAATCTGATGCGCCACGGGCTCTGCCTCGCCGGTTTTTGGCGACCAGCAGCGTGAACTCGCTTTTGGCGTTTTGCGTGCCGGCCTGGGGATGCGCGCTTTTGAAACGGCCCGCAATGCGATGAGGCTCAACGCGCATCTCGCCGAGCTGACCGCCCTGCCCGACGAATTCGGCGAGTTCTATTACTGACAAGCATTTTTGGCGACCTCCTGTAGTCGTGGCTGGCAGTTGATGGACACCACTGCAACATCAATTGCTTCGTGCTTGGCGACCAAATGGTCTTTGTCGCCGATGCTTCTCGGCCCGAACCTGTGCTAGCCGATCCGGGCGTGTACAAGGGCACCACCGTCCTGCGTGAGGAAGAGGCGGAAGGTTGGACGTTCATGAATACGCCGGTCAATCGAAGCAGCGCCAAGGCAGTGATCGGAATGGATTCGCCATTCGATGGCTACGCCTCGGGCTTCAAGGACAATATTGTTGTTGCTATGGCGGCTTGCCGGTCACCGCTATGACCCCGGCACAACGGCATCAGTTCATCGGCCTGATCACGCTGTATACGGATCGGCTCCCGGTCGCTCACGCGAAGGTTCGTTTGGACGAGATCCGGCAACACCTCGAGAGGACTGTGTCTGCCTGGATCGGCGAGTTCGATCCGGTGAGCCCGTTCTACCGCATCTACAGTCCGGTGATCTCACGAGTTCTATCACCAACCGGGCGTCGCATTGCCGAATACCGATACAATGCGGCGCCACGCGCATGCGCTGGTGCGCACGCCCAATGGCAATGATTACGGTCGAGATTTGCTCAATCAGTATCGATCACTGTAACTGCGCAGCGCGGAAGGAGTCCTTTGCGCATTGCTCGCCATGACTTTCCGGCGAAGCTTGTCGTCGAAACCGTCGAAGGTGCGAACAGCGGCTACGGTGTCACGCATGACCTTTCTACATTGCGGGCGGACGGATAGTCAGTTCCGAACAATGTGCGATGGGTCGGCGACATCAAGCAACGCCCTCGTAACGCGAGCGGCGAAGGCGACTGCAGAGCGATCGTCGTAGTAGAGGCGTTCGAGATACGCGGCGACTCCGTCCGGTATCCGCTCGCGAGCCTTGGGATCGTCATCGAGGCCGGATAACCGGAACATCAGAAACGGCGTCAGCCAACGCCCATGTGCGGCATGATCCGCGGATGTTGGGATATTTCGCCAGCATCCCGCGTAGAGCATGCTGTGATGGCGCGGGTGGTGTCGAAGGTGAGCCTCGGTATAGCCAGCAGGAAACGCGTACTGCGGCATATTCTGCGCGGGCGGCCGCTGCGGATGCACGAAGACGACGGCGCCGCGGCGGTCGAGTTCGGCATATAGTCAGTTTTCTCCGTGACCGAGATACCGATGTCCCGTGTGGGTTTGCAGATTGATGCCGTCGATCTTAAGCGCATCGAGGGCGTATTCCACATCGCGGCAGGCGGCCTCAACGTCCGGCAGCGCGACACGAAAACCCATGGCACCGAATTTACCAGGATGATCGGCCACCATCTGCGCCATTACTCATTACAGGTCTTTGACCAGCCGTTTGTGAATTCGACATCGCCGAAGAGGCCCCCGGCGAGGCGATCGACATGAGTACGGCATCGATCCGAGTTCGTCCATCACCGCGAGCTACCGCGCACTCCATGCCGCCAGGGGTTTTCCTCATGCCCAGCACGCCGACACGTGCAAGTTCGCTTTTGTAGATATCGGGAATGACGTGCTGATGGACGTCAATGAGTGGCATGTTCGATTGCTCCGGCACGCTGACAGCAATACGTAACTGAACGAAGTA
>ERZ1370068.4051-contig-3142_pt1 | contig 14189 bp, 17 predicted proteins | sample MGYA00561227_ERZ1370068 | MGnify/ENA primary metagenome ERZ1370068 (study PRJEB38410, sample SAMEA6850437) | metagenome | study: Metagenomic assessment of the ecological functions of the soil: analysis of the soil microbiota associated with the...
GCCGACGCCCGCGAGGACCAGGTGAATGCGGCGCTCGAGCTCAAGGTCGGCGACGCGGCGCATGTCGATCACGTCAAGATCACCGGCGCGGGCGCGGGCGCGCTGCATGTCTCGACACTGATGGCGGCGATCGGGGCGCATGCTCGCTTCAACGCGTTCCTGTTCACCACCGGCGCCGCGGTGGTGCGCAACCAGCTGTTCGTTCGCTTCGACGGCGAGGGCACGATCGCCGGGCATCCGCGGCGCGAGCTCGCTCAAGGGCCGCCAGCATGCCGACACGACGCTGGTTGCCGACCACGCCGGTCGGCGACTGCACCAGCCGCGAAGTGTTCAAGTCGGTGCTCGACGACGAGAGCGCGCGGCGTCTTCCAGGGCAAGATCATCGTGCGGCCGCACGCGCAGAAGACCGACGCCAGGATGGCGACGCACGCGCTGCTGCTCTCGGACGACGGCCGAGGCCGACAACAAGCCCGGAGCTCGAAATCTTCGCCGACGACGTGCAGTGCGGCCACGGCGCGACCTCGGGCGATCTCGACGAGGATCTCGCTGTTCTACCTCAAGGCGCGCGGCATTCCGGCCAAGTGAGGCCGAGGCGCTGCTGATCCAGGCGTTCGTCGGCGAGGCGGTCGAGGGGATCGAGCACGCCGGCCTGCGCGACGCGCTGATCGATCAGCGTCGCCGCTTGGCGCGATCCGGCCTTACGACGCCGCCTTGGCCAGGCACCTAGAACGACCGATGCATCCCGGCGGTCAGCAACGGCGCCTACGACGTCGCGCGCATCCGCGAGGATTTTCCGATCCTCGCGATGCCGGTCTACGGCAAGCCGCTGGTCTATCTCGACAACGCCGCCTCGGCGCAGAAGCCGAAGGCGGTGCTCGATCGGCTCCATCACGCCTACACCGCCGAATACGCCAACGTGCATCGCGGCCTGCATTATCTCGCCAATGCCGCGACCGAGGCCTACGAGGGCGCGCGCGAGAAGGTGCGCGCGCTTCCTCAATGCCGGCGCGCACGGAAGAGATCATCTTCACCCGCAACGCCACCGAGGCGATCAACCTCGTGGCCTACACGTTCGGCCGCGAGCGCATCAAGGCGGGCGACGAGATCGTGCTCTCGATCATGGAGCACCACTCCAACATCGTGCCGTGGCATTTCCTGCGCGAGCGCCAGGGCGCGGTGATCAAATGGGCGCCGGTCGACGACGAGGGCAATTTCCTCATCGACGAATTCGAGAAGCTGCTGTCGCCGCGCACCAAGATGGTCGCGATCACGCACATGTCGAACATGCTCGGCACCGTCGTGCCGGTGAAGGAGGTGGTGCGGCTCGCGCACGCGCCGCGGCATTCCGGTGCTGGTCGACGGCGCGCAGGCGCGCCGTGCATCTCGACGTCGACGTCGCAGGACATCGGCTGCGATTTCTACGCCTTCACCGGCCACAAGCTCTACGGCCCGACCGGCATCGGCGTGCTCTACGGCAAGCACGAGCATCTGGCCGCGATGCCGCCGTTCAACGGCGGCGGCGAGATGATCCGCGAGGTGTTCGAGGACCGCGTCACCTACGGCGAGCCGCCGCACAGGTTCGAGGCCGGCACGCCGCCGATCGTGCAGGCGATCGGGCTTGGGCGCCGCCATCGACTATGTCAGCTCGATCGGCAAGGCGCGCATCCGGGCGCACGAGCCGGGCTCGTCGCCTATGCCCACGAGCGGCTGCGCGAGATCAATTCGCTGCGCATCTTCGGCACCGCCAGGGACAAGGGGCCGATCGTGTCGTTCGAGATCAAGGGCGCGCACCCGCACGATGTCGCCACCATCATCGACCGCTCCGGCATCGCGGTGCGCGCCGGCACCCACTGCGTGATGCCGCTGCTCGCCCGCTTCGGCGTCACCGCCACCTGCCGGGCCTCGTTCGGCCTCTACAACACGCGCGCGGAGGTCGACGGCCTTGCGCGAAGCCCTGATCAAGGCGCAGGGTTTCTTCGCATGACCGATGACGCAGAACCAGTTCCCGAGGCGACCGCCGCACCGTCGGCCGAGCCCGCTCCAGCGCCCGGCGCCGGCGACGCCGTCCGCGCTGCCGGAAGACGAGTCGCGCGGTTGACCGACGACGATCATCGCCGCGCTCAAGACCGTCTACGATCCGGAAATCCCGTCCGACATCTACGAGCTCGGCCTGATCTACAAGATCGACATCGCCGACGATCGCGCGGTGGCGATCGAGATGACGCTCACCACGCCCAATTGTCCCTCGGCGCAGGAACTGCCGACCATGGTGGAGAACGCGGTGGCGAGCGTCCCGGGCGTCGGCGAGGTCAAGGTCAATATCGTGTGGGATCCGCCCTGGGACCCGAGCCGGATGTCGGACGAAGCCCGCGCCATTCTCAATATGTGGTGAGGCGTGAAGCTCGACCGCGTGATCGAGACCAGCCTCTACGTCGACGATCTCGACCGTGCGGCCAAGTTCTACGAGCAGGTGCTGGGGCTTGCAGGCGTTAACCAGCGACAAGCGCTTTCGTGCCTACGACGTCGGCGGGCAAAGCGTGCTGTTGCTGTTCCAACGCGGCGCGACGCTCGAAACGGTGCACATGCCCGGCGGAACCATTCCTCCACATGATGGCCACGGACCGCTCCACATCGCATTTGCCGTCGCGGCGGAAGCCCTGCCGCAATGGGAACAAAGGCTGCGGGAAGAGGCCATCGTGATCGAAGGCGCGCACCGACTGGTCGCGCGGCGGGCATAGCATCTATTTCGCGATCCCGACGGCCATCTGCTCGAACTGGCAACGCCGGGACTGTGGACGATCTATTAGGGACGAACTCGCGCGATTCTGCGTGGCCGCGTCCTGGAATTCATCCAATGACCCGCGCAGCGCCGGTCCTGGCCTTCACAAGACCAAATTCGTTGTTATTTTAGGCTCATAGTGGATCCCGCTGCCGGGCCTTGAACCCGGCGAGAGAGGAGAGACCGTAAATGGCCACACCCCGGCCCAGACTGCAGGCGATCCGTCTCGACCGACGCCGCGGCCGACCGCATCAAATACGTGATGGCGAACGCCGAACAGCCGATCGTCGGCGTGCGCGTCGGCGTCAAGAACGGCGGCTGCGCCGGCATGGCCTACACCATGGAATATGCCGAGCGCGGTCGAGGCCGCGCGACGAAGTGGTCGAGGACAAGGGCGTGCGCGTGCTGATCGACCCCAAGGCCGTGCTGTTCCTGATCGGCACCGAGATGGACTACAAGACCGAGAAGCTCGTCCGCGCAGTTCGTGTTCAACAATCCGAACCAGACCTCCGCCTGCGGCTGCGGCGAATCAGTGCAGCTCAAGCCCGCGGCCGAGGCGCATTAGGCGTCAAACCGCCGGACCCTCCGTGGCTACTGACGATTCCACCGAATACGATCGCTGGAAAGCCGCTACCGCGTCCCGGAATATGCCTTCGGCACGGCGCCGAATTACTTCCTGGCGTCCCGCAAGCCGCTGCTGCCGCGCTCCGGCAAAGCGCCTGCGGTTGCGGACGGCGAAGGGCGCAACGGCGTCTGGCTGGCGGAGCAGGGCCTCGACGTGCGTCGATCGACTTCTCGCCGTCCGCCCAGCAGAAAGCCGCGCGCCCTGGCGCAGCAACGCGGCGTGACCCTCACCGATCGCTGCAGATCGACGTTCACGCCTGCGATTATCCGGTGGCGGCGTTCGACGTCGTTGTCGAAATCTTCACCCAGTTCAGCACGCCGGCCGAGCGCGGCCATGAAATGGGCCGGAATGCGCAAGGGCGCTCAAGCCGCGCGGGCTTGCTGATCATTCAGGGCTACACGCCCAAGCAACTGCAATACTGGCACCGGCGGCCCGAAGCAGGTCGAGAAACTCTTTACACGCGCGCGATGCTCGAAGATGCGTTCGGCGATCTCCGCGACCTGACATATCGTGGAGGAAGAGCTGCGAGATCCATGAAGGCACCTCGCACGGCGGCATGTCAGCGATGATCAATCTGACCGCGCGTCGATAGCCGTCTGCGCAAGAACGGGCTTGAGCAGGCGCGCCGGCGAAATCTTTAGATAGATCCGCAACGCGGCTTGCGGCGGGAGAACGGGATGTCCTCCCGGCCGCGCGCTCAGGCCTTGATGCGGACGGGGCGCAGCAGGGCTGGCCGGCAAATGTCCGGCGCCGTCGTCGGCATCAGCGGCGACCTGGGGAGTATCGGGCGCGCGGCGGGGCCGCGCATCATCGAGGTGAGGCAAATCGGGGCCGGAACGCCGTCGCGTCGCGGCGGAGCGCTGCGCCCGTGCCGGCGACCGCCACGGTGTTCACCGTTGCGCTGCTGAGCGTTTTCCTGCTCGCCACGCGGTTCGCCGTGCCGGTGCGTGCCGCGGTGCGGTTCGCCCTCGGGGCTCGGTTGCCGTCGGTGCGTTCGGGCGCCGGGCTGCGCGACTCGCCTCGCCATCCAGGGAATGCTCTGGCCGATCAGCTTCGATCGCGGCGACGCTTCTTGGTATCTGACGCGCGCGACCACGGTGATGGCGGTGCCGGTGCGCCCGGCGCGTCCGGTGCGGCCGATGCGATGGACGTAATCATCGGGATGATGCGGGACGTCGAAATTGAAGACGTGGCTCACCGCCGGGAATGTCGAGGCCGCGCGCGGCGACGTCGGAGGCGATCGAGCAAGCGTGACCTCGCCCTTGCGGAACTGCTCGAGCGCCGCCGTGCGCGCGGACTGGTCCATGTCGCCGTGCAGCGCGCATCGCGTGAAGCCGTGGCGAACCAGCGAGCGGTGCAGCGTCGCCACTCTCGCGCTTGCGATTGCAGAAGATGATGGCGTTCTTGAAGCCTTCCGACCGCGCGGATGAGGCGGCGCAGCGTATCGCGCTTGTCGTGCGGCTCGCGGCCGGTCTTGACCAGAAGCTGGGCGGTATTGGCGACCGGTGGTCGCGGGCTTCGACACCTCGACCTTCACCGGATTGTGCAGGAACTGCTCGGTGATGCGCCGGATCTCCGGCGGCATGGTGGCGGTGAAGAACAGCGTCTGGCGCGTGAACGGCACGAGTTTGCAGATGCGCTCGATGTCCGGGATGAAGCCCATGTCGAGCATGCGGTCGGCTTCGTCGATGACGAGCAGCTCGACGCCGGTGAGCAGGAGCCGTGCCGCGCTCGAAATGATCGAGCAGGCGGCCGGGCGTGGCGATCAGCACATCGACGCCGCGCGTGAGCTTGCGTGTCCTGATCGTCGAACGACACGCCGCCGATCAGCAGCGCGACGTTGAGCTTGTGGTCTGCGCCGTATTTGTCGAAGCTCTCCTGCCACCTGCGCGGCGAGCTCGCGCGTCGGCTCGAGGATGAGCGTGCGCGGCATGCGCGCCCGGGCGCGGCCCTGTTCCAGCATGCGTGATCATCGGCAGCGTGAAGGCGGCGGTCTTGCCGGTGCCGGTCTGGGCGATGCCGAGCACGTCGCGGCGCGCGAGCACGTGCGGTATCGCCTGCTCTTGATAGGAGTCGGGGTGGTGTAGCCGGCCGCTTGAACCGCGGCGAGAACTTTGTCGGACAAGCCGAGCTGGGAAAAGGACATGAAACCTCGAAGTCGGGACCGTCCGGAGCCTAGCCGCGCCGGATGACGGAACAACGACTCAAAGGTGCGCGGGGGCGGATCGGTCGAGTGCGCCACGGATCAAAACCGTTCGCCGGGAACATAGTCATTCGGGCCTCAAAGTCAATCCTGCCAGTGCATTTCTCGCAATAAGCTGGCGATTGATCCTTATTTTTTTCCGCCCAGGTGCCACAATGAAAGGACCGCGAATGCCCGCGCCCCTCCCGATTGTTCCCCAGTGCCTCGGCTCGAACTGGGCTCCGCACGACTTGAGGCCGAACAGATCCCGGCGCTGTGGCGATCTGGTCCCGTGCAGGTCGCCGACCACACTCGCGCCGACAGCATGGATGCGATCGCCGCCGACATTCCCAGCGAACGCACCACCCCGCTTTGCGCTGGCGGGACTTCGATGGATGGCGACATCGCGCTGACGGGTGTCAAGCGCCTGCGCGCGTGTCCAAGCTCGCGCTGCCTCGACACCTCAGCGCGACCACGGAGACGCCGGAGCAGAGCGAAGCGACGCAAGCCGCAGATCGTGCTCGCGCAAGGCGGTCGCTTCGACGAAGTTCCGGCGCTGCAGTTTCCAATCTTCGTTCATCGCGACCGCCAGGACGACGCGGCGCTCAGAGCGCGTGTGCGGACCATGGCCGACGAAACTGGTGCGGAGGCCTTCCTGCGCCAGCAGAAGGCGATCGCGACGCGGCCGGATGTCCGGCCAGTCTCGGCCGCGATCACCTCGTCCGACCCTGGTGCTGGTCGGCGACGGCGACGAGCTGACGCCGCCGCCGTCGCGGGAGTCATGATAGCCGCCGCCATCGCCGGATCACGGCTCGTCGTCGTTGCGGGATTGCGGACACCTCTCGACCATGGAAGCGGTCGGATGCGTGTGAACGGAGCGCTCTCACCGAATGGATGGCGCGCTGACGACCGGGCAGTGGGTGCCGGCTCTCGCCATGCGATGCTATAGACCGTCATGGCATCGGTCCTCGACCTCATCGGCAACACGCCTCTCATCGAGGTCACTCGTGCATCGAGTGTGGCCCAGGCCGGCTCTTCCTCAAGCTCGAGCGCAAACCCTCCGCTCGCTCGGGCGGACCGGCCAGCGCGCACTCATGATCGAGGCGGCGGAGGCTGAGGGCGAACTCAAACCCGGCGGCACGATCGTCGAGGCGACGGCCGGCAATACCGGGCTAGGGCTCGCCCTGGTGGGAGGACGCAAGGGCTACCGCACTCTGCTGGTCGTTGCCCGACAAGATGGCGCGGGAAAAGGTACTGCACGCGCAAGGCCATGGGTGCCGAGGTCGTCACGACGCGCTCCGACGTCGGCAAGGGCCATCCCGATTACTATCAGGACGTTGCCGAGGCGATCGCGCGCCGCACGCCCGGGGCGATTTTCGTCAACCAGTTCGCCAATCCGGCCAACTCTGCGCGCATGAGATGACGACCGGTCCGGAAATTCTCGCGTCAGATGGATGGCGACGTCGACGCCATCGTGGTCGGCGTCGGCTCCGGCGGTACGCTGACCGGGATTGGACGTTTCATGCGGCGAGCATCGCCCGAGACCGCGATGATCCTCGCCGACCCCGAAGGCTCGGTGCTTGCGCCCCTTGATTGCGACCGGTCGCAATGACCGAGGCAAGGGAGTTGGGCGGTCGAAGGTATCGGCGAAGATTTCGTGCCTGCCCAATGCCGACCTGACGCTGGTCTCCGAGACCTTCACCATCCCCGACGCCGAGAGCTTCGCCTCTGCGCGCGGACTTGCTGCAGCGCGGAAGGCGTGCTCGCCGGCTCCTCCTCGGGCACGCTGCTGGCGGCCGCATTGCGCTATTGCCGGTCGCAATCGACGCCGAAGCGCGGTGGTGAGCCTGGTTTGCGATTCCGGCGCCAAATATCTCGTCCAAGGTGTTCAATCCCACCTTCCTCGCGCAGGAGGGCTGGAGCCATCCCCATCGTCACGGCACCGTGCGCGACGTTGTGGTCAGCCGCTACAGCGAGGGCACCGCCGTCGTCGTGCGCCCGCAGGACACGTCTGCGGACGGTGTCTTGCCCGCATGCGGCTCGGCCGATGTCTCGCAGCTGCCGATCATCGACGAGAACGGACGCAGTGGTCGGCCTCGTCGACGAAAGCGATGTGCTCGGCGGCGCTGCTTACCGACCTCGGGCGATCCAAACGCGGTGTTTGCGCGGCCAGTCAAGGACGTGATGGTGACGAGGCTCGAGACGATCTCCGCCGATGCGCCGATCGCCGACCTCGTGCCGTTGTTCCGCAAGGACTGACATCGCCATCGTGATGGACGGCGACAGGTTCCTCGGCATCGGCAACCCGTCTCGACCTCATCAACTATTTCAGGATTGCGGTGTGAATTTTTGCGCCGTCAGTGTCCGCGCAAGCTGGCATCCGGGTACTCACTCAAGCAGCGCGTGCGAGTCGTTTCAGAGCCGCGCAATGTCTTGTTTGCCGGATCCTTCGCTTGGCGCATGATGACGGCAGTACGCGAGGCTTGAATGACCAGATCGAACCAGACTCGACTTCGCCACCCGCTGGCATCCATGCGGGACAGGAGCCCGATCCAACCACCGGCGCGGTCATGATGCCGATCTACGCCACGTCGACCTACGTGCAGCAGAGCCCGGGCGTGCACAAGGGCTACGACTATGCGCGCACCAAGAATCCCACGCGCATGGCGTTCGAGAGCGCTGCATCGCCGATCTCGAAGGCGGCAGCGCGCGGCGTTCGCCTTTGCGTCCGGCCTGCGCGGCGATCGCGACGTCGCTCGAATTGCCTCGACCAGGGCTCCCATGTCGTCGCGGTCGACGACCTCTATGGCGGCTCGCGCCGGCTGTTCGAGCGCGTGCGCAAGCGCTCGAGCGGGGAATCGAGGTCACCTATCTCGATCTGTCCGATCCCGGATGCGATCGAAGCGGCGATCCGGCCGAACACCCGCCTGGTCTGGATCGAGACGCCGACCAATCCGCTGCTCAAGCTGGTCGACCTCGACGCGCGTCGCCGCCATCGCGCGAAAAGCGCGGCATCTCGACCGCCGCCGACAATACCTTCGCCAGTCCCTATGATGCAGCGTCCGCTCGAACACGGCTTCGACCTCGTCGTGCATTCGACCACAAAATATCTCAATGGCCATTCCGACATGGTCGGCGGCGTGGCGGTCGTCGGCGACAACGCCGAATTGGGCGAGCGCCTCGAGTTCCTGCAGAATGCCGTCGGCGCCATCCAGGGTCCGTTCGATCTCGTTTCTGGCGCTGCGCGGCCTGAAGACGCTGGCATTGCGCATGGAGCGGCATTGCACTCGGCGCTGAAGATCGCCGCTGGCTCGAACGCCACCCCAAAGTACGTCGCGTGTTCTATCCCGGGCTTGCGAGCCATCCGCAGCACGCGCTCGCCAAGAAACAGATGCACGCCTTCGGGGCATGATCTCGGCCGAACTCGAAGGCACGCTCGACGATGCGCGCCGATTTCTCGAGCGCTGCCGGCTGTTCGCGCTGGCCGAAAGCCTCGGCGGGGTCGGAGAGCCTGATCGAGCATCCGGCGCTGATGACCCACGGCTCGGTGCCGGCGGACGTGCGGCGCGGCATTGGCGGCATCGGCTGACACGTTGGTGCGTGATCTCCTCGGTCGGGATCGAGGATCGCCGACGACCTCATCGCCGATCTCGACTGCGGCGCTGGGCTGCAACCGCCTAAGGATAGGCGAATGTTGACCTGCGTGGGGCTGAGGGTCGCGCGGCGAACCGATCTGAGAAGTGCAAGGCAATCCCGGACCTCCGCCTCTGCTCAGCATGCCGGGCGCTATTGCAATGAGCGCGAACGATCAAAGCGAGAGCTGAATGCGGACGCAGGTCGGCATCGTCGGCGCGGACCGGCGGGGCTGATGCTGTCGCATCTTCTGCATCTCGCGGGCATCGAGTCCGATCATCCTGGAGAACCGCAGCCGCGACTATATCGAGAGCCGCATCCGCGCCGGCCTGATCGAGCAATGGGCGCGCGACCTGCTGGTCGAGACCGGCGTCGGCGCGCGCATGCAGCGCGAGGGCATGTTCCACGACGGCATCTGATTTCGGCTTCGGCGGCGCGCTGCACCACATCAACTTCCGCGAGCTGGTCGGCAAGGGCGTCACCATCTACGGCCAGCAGGAGGTGGTGAAGGATCTGATCGCAGCGCGCCTCGCCGATGGCGGCCAGATCCTGTTCGAGGTCGAGCGACGTCAGCGTTCACGACTTCGCCGGCAAGGCGCCGAAAATCCGCTTCCGGCATGACGGCCAGGACGCAGGAGATCGCCTGCGATTTCATCGGCGGCTGCGACGGCTTTCACGGCATCTGCCGGCCGAGCATTCCAGCCAGGCGTGCTCACCGCCTACGACCGCGAATATCCGTTCGGCTGGGTCGGCGATTCTGTCGGAATCGCCGCCGCCTGACGACGAGCTGATCTTACGCCTATCACGAGCGCGGCTTTGCGCTTTACACCATGCGCTCGCCGACGCTGGTCGCGTCTCTACCTGCAATGCGCGCCCGACGACGACATCGAGAACTGGCCGGACGCGCGCATCTGGCAGGAGCTGCATGCGCGCATCGGCGGCACGCGGCGCGCTGGCCGAGGGCGTCATGCTGCAGAAGGGCATCACCGCCATGCGCAGCTTCGTGGTCGAGCCGATGCAGCACGGCCGGCTGTTCCTCGCCGGCGATTCCGCCCACATCCAGCCGCCGACCGGCGCCAAGCGGCATGAATCTGGCGTTCGCCGACGTGATGGTGCTCGCGCGCGCATTCGCGCAGTTCTATCAGCGTCGAGCGCAGCGACCTGCTCGAGCGCTATTCGGCGACCTGCCTGCGGCGGGTCTGGAAGGCGCAGCGCTTCTCCTGGTGGATGACGCAGCTGTTTCATCTCGATCCCAGCCGACAATGCCTTCGACCGCAAGCGCCAGCTCGCCGAGCTCGACTATGTCGACCAGCTCGGAAGCAGCCAGGTGCTCGCTGGCGGAGAACTATGCCGGGCTGCCGGTCGAGATTCAGCCTGGGCGGGGGGAGGGGCGGATGCAGGTCCTGGTGGTCGGAGCCGGGGTGGTCGGGCTTGCGCGTCGCGCGCGCGGCGGCGCTCGCCGGGCACGAGGTGATCGTCGCGGAAGCCGCACCGCCGCATCGGCACCGGCGTGTCCTCGCGCAACAGCGAGGTCATCCATGCCGGCCTCTATTATCCGACCGGCTCGAAGCGCGCCTATCACTGCCCGCGCGGCCGGCGGATGCTGTACGACTTCTGCGCCTCGCACGGCGTGCCGCATCGCAAGTGCGGCAAGCTGGTCGTCGCGACCAACGAGAGCGAGGTGCAGCGGCTCGACGGCGGTGCTCGCGCAGGCCGAGATCAACGGCGTCGAAGGCGTCGAGCATCATCGATGGCGCTGTCGCGCAAGCGCCTCGAGCCCGAGCTCTGCTGCCTGCGTCGCCATGCGCTCGCCGGAAACCGGCATCATCGACAGCCACGCGCTACATGCTGGCGCTGCGCGGCGACCTCGAAGACCGCGGCGGCGTGATCGCGTTCAACACGCCGATCGAGCGCCTGCGTGCCGGCGCGCGGGCGGCTGGGAGGTCCGTTTCGGCGGCAGCCGACCGCAGTGGCTCGATCGCGTCGATGCGGTGGTCAATTGCCGCGGGGCTCGGCGCGCAGCGCGTCGGCGCGCGCGACCGAAGGCTATCCGCAGCCGAGCGCGTGCCGCGGCTCGTGCTCGCCAAGGGCAACTATTTCAGCTTCGCCGGCCGGCCGGCGTTTTCGCGGCTCATCTATCCGGTGCCGGTGCCCGGGCGGGCTCGGCGTGCATGTGACGCTCGACCTCGCCGGGCGCATGCGGTTCGGGCCTGACGTCGAATGGATCGAGAGCGAGAACTACGACGTCGACGCCGCACGCGCGCAGCCGCGTTCTACGCGCGCATCCGCGATTACTTGCCGCGGCTGCCGGACGGCTCGCTGGTGCCGCGATTATGCCGGGCATCAGGCCGAAGCTGACCGGAGCCGGGCGAGCCGGCGGCCGATTTCATGATCGACGGTCCGCGCCAGCACGGGCGCGCCGGGCTCGTGCACCTGTTCGGGATCGAGTCGCTGGGGCTCACCTCCGCGCTCTCGCTCGCGGAGGAGGTGACGAGCTATCTGCTCGAGCTGAACGCGCTTGTTCTTGCGGACTGCCGCCGCGTTGCTCACCCTGCTTGACGTCGGCGGGCGGCGCGGCGGTTGCCAATGCCGGCGCGATCTTGGTCTTGGACAGCTTGCGGCGCAGATCTGGCGGGCACGGCCGGAAGAGGCCGCAACCGGCGTGAAGTTCTGCCGTCTCACGCCGCCGTTGTAGACCATCAGGCCGCCGTTGGTCGCAACGATATCTCCGGCCCGCAGGGTCGGATCGTCCTTGACCGATGTATTGACCAGCCCGAACGCGGTTCTGCCATTGCAGGTGCAGCCGTCGACCAGCTTTTCCCGATAGGCGAAGGCCGTGCTCAAGGTCGGCGTAGCGCCGCGCGTCCGCTGCGACCGCCTGATTCGATGCTGGCGCCGCTGTAGATCTTGGTCCGGTGGCTGGGCGAACGAGCTGCAGGTCTGCGCCGCGCCAGCCCATGTCGCTGAACGGGAAAAAGCGCCCGTCGCACAGCCGCACGCAATAGGCGACCGAGGTGTCCATCAAAGGGGGCTGAAGCGGCTGCGGCCCTGGCGAGCCGAACAGGTTCCAGGCGGAGAACGGACGGCGCCGAGCGCTCACCGGCGCGTGCCGCGGGAGCCGTTGGCGCGGCACGACGGCCCAGGATGGTATCGAAAATCCCGTTCTGGGCCGAGCGGTGCCGCTCGCGAGCGAAGCACCAGAACCGCAAATGTTGCGGCTCGATCTTGTCGGCGCCGCCGATAGGCGGGCGCCATGCTCTTGATCAGCGGGATCATGGTGGCGACGAACGGGATGTTGTCGACGATCGCCGACAGGAAGCGCCGAGGCCCACAGGATGGCGTAGCCGGCGCTGCGCCATGCTCGCCGCCGGTCGCCGCCGACCAGCTTGTTGGCGAGCAGGTGCAAGCAGGCCGCCGACCTCGACGCCATGCACCACGACGAACAGGCCGATGAAGAAGAAGATCGTGATCCATTCGACGTCGCCGAAGGTCTTGTGCACGTTCTCCGACTGCTTCTCGGTGTGATGCTGCCAGTTGTCGAGCAGCATCAGCATCGCGGCGCCGGCGATCGCGATGGTCGCAGGCTCGAGATGCAGCGGGCGCGCGAGCACGAAGCGCGACGATGACCGACCGTCGAGCACCACGAGCGACTGCTTGAGCAGGGTCCAGTCCAGGATCGTTTCGCTCGGCGCTCATGCCCATCACCACGCGCCGCGCGCTCGGCGTCGATCTTAGGCGCCTTGCCCCAGAGCGAGGTGGATCATCAGCGCCTGCACCGCCATGACCACGACGATCACCGGCGTGAGGTGGATGACGAAGGCGTTGAAGTCGAGGCCGGCCAGCGAGCCGATCAGGATGTTGGGCGGGTCGCCGATCAGGGTGGCGGTGCCGCCGATATTGGAGGCGAAGACCTCCGGCGAACAGGAACGGATAGGGCGGCACCTCGAGCTCCTGTGGTGATGGCGAGCGTCACCGGCACCACCAGCAGCACCGTCGTGACGTTGTCGAGCAGCGCGGACACCACGGCGGTGGTGATCTGCAGCAGCAGACAGGATGCCGGCCGGATTGCGCCTTCGCCTTCTGCGCCGACCAGACCGCGAGATACTCGAACATGCCGGAGCGGCGCGAGATCGACACCAGGATCATCATGCCGGTGAGCAGGCCGATCGTGTTCCAGTCGATGCCCTTGAGCGCCTCGTCCTGGTCGAGCGCGCCGATGACGACCATCACCGAGGCGCCGAGCAGCGCGACGATCGCGCGGTTGAGCTTGTCCCAGATGATGACGCGCGTAGGTGATGCACAGGATGACGGTCGAGACCACCATCGGATCGAGGCCGAAGAAGATGTGCGGCACGAACTGCTGCGAAGGCACGCCGATCTCCCCCGGATGGGACGACAGGGTCCGGGTAAGCGCCGCACGCTGTCAATGAGAGCGCCAGCGCCGCACGATGCTCGTGGTCGAGCGACGCCGTCAGCTGCGTTCCAGTCCGAGGATCAGCGCAGCAAGCGCGAAGCGCGCGAATGCCGCCGCCGGCGGCGGTCGGCTACCACTCACCACGTGGCCAAGACGCTGCAGAGGAGCGCGAAGACCGGTAGCAGACCAGCGCCGTCGACAGACCATGTAACCGAAATATTAGTATTTTTCACGCGCTGCGCCTGGTCGCGATCGCATTAGATCATGAAGTTCGGCGCGTTGCCGATATAGGCTCATGGCGCCCATGGGAGACGGTGCCGCGATGGAGGATCGCTTGAGCGCTGCCGTTGTTAGCGGCCTGACGAAGGCTTGCGTGTCGCCGCGCCGGCAAGCTCGAAGAATTCATGAGGATAGGTAGGCGCGTTGTCGAGAAAGGCCGATAGCACGCCGGTCAGCCAAGTAGGGCGAGGTCGTTCGGGCTGCCGTCGCCGCGTCGACAAGGGCGAGAAGTTGTGAAAGGCGCCATCTAGCACGACGTGAATTGAACGAAGCAATA
>ERZ1370068.2395-contig-1548_pt1 | contig 14188 bp, 15 predicted proteins | sample MGYA00561227_ERZ1370068 | MGnify/ENA primary metagenome ERZ1370068 (study PRJEB38410, sample SAMEA6850437) | metagenome | study: Metagenomic assessment of the ecological functions of the soil: analysis of the soil microbiota associated with the...
ACTCGCCGCGACCCCGGACACGACGAGCCCATGAAGTACCTCGGCTCCCTGCGCGCTCGCCGGCGCCACCCTGGCGCTCAGTGACCGCCTGCAGCGTCGGACCTGACTACGTGAGGCCCTCGATGATCAGCCCCGACGCCTACAAGGAGCTCGACGGCTGGAAGGTCGCTCGGCCCCAGGACGCGCTGGCCCGGGGCGCCTGGTGGGGAGATCTTCGACGATCCCCAGCTGAACGCCCTCGAGGCGCGCGTCAGTATCTCGAACCAGAACCTCGCGGTGGCGGAGGCGCAGTACCGGGAGGCCCGGGCGCTCGTGCGCGAGGCGCGCGCCGCGTATTTTCCCACCGTGACGCTCGGGCTCGGCTACACGCGGTCGCGCCAATCGACTACGTTCGTCTTCCAGGGCGACCGGGGATCGTCCACGCAGCACGTCCGCGGGCAGCGCGACGTCCACCGGGAAGTCAGGATCGTTTAGCATCCTCGGGCGCTCCCCGCTCGGACTTCCAGCTGGGCCTCGACTTCTCGTGGGAGCTGGACGTCTCGGGGCGGATCCGTCGCACGGTGGAGTCGAACCGGGCCGCCGCTCAGGCGAGCGCGGGAGACCTGGAATCGGCCCGCCTGAGCTTCCAGGCGGAGCTGGCCCAGGACTACTTCCAGCTCCGACCCTGGACGCCCGAAGCGACTGCTCGACGAGACAGTCTCTGCCTTCGAGAAGTTCCTCCGCCTGACCCAGGACCGATTCGCGAGCGGGTGGCGTCCCAGGCCGACGATGGTGCAGGCGCAAGCGCAGCTCAAGACCACCCAGGCCCAGGCCATCGACGTGGGCGTCCAGCGCGCTCAGCTCGAGCACGCCATCGCGATCCTCATGGGACAGGCGCCGTCCACCTTCACGCTGCCCGCGCGCGCCGCTCGCAGCCACCCCGCCCGCCATTCCGGTAGGGGTGCCGTCCGAGCTCCTCGAGCGCCGGCCGGACATCGCCGCCTCCGAGCGCCGGTGGCCGCCGCGAACGCCCAGATCGGAGTCGCGGTGGCCGCGTTCTATCCGAGCATCACCCTGAACGCCTCGAGCGGCTTGGAGAGCTCGAGCCTGGACAAGTGGTTCACCGCGGCGAGCCGCTTCTGGTCGGTAGGGCCGGGAATCTCTCAGACCGTGTTCGACGGCGGCCTGCGACGGGCGCAGACCGACGCGGCCTGCGCCGCCTACGACGCGACCGTCGGAGCCTACCGGCAGACCGTGCTGAGCTCGTTCCAGGGCGTGGAAGACAACCTGGCCGCTCTCCCGCATCCTGGAGGAGGAGAACGGCGTGCAGGACGAGGCGGTGAGTGCGGCGCGGAAGTCCGTGGATCTGACCACCAACCAGTACAAGCAGGGTATCGTCAGCTACCTCAACGTGATCACCGTTCAGACGATCGCGCTGACCGACGAGGTCACCGCGATCCAGATCCGCGGCCGGCGGATGGCGGCCGCCGTCCTGCTCGTCCAGGCGCTCGGCGGCGGCTGGACGGCGACCGAGCTCCCGTCCTCCGCAGACGTGACGAAGCGGGAGGATCCGCCGCCGAGGGCGCCGTGAGACGGCTCTCCTCGATGCACGCTAGCGGTCGGATGAGAGGTGGGTGATGCGGCTCAGCGCGAGGGCGGTCCAGAGAAGCCCGGGATGGCCGTTCTGGTGCACGAGGAAGCGCTCCTCCCACGCCGGCTCGAACTTGGCCCTTGTAACTCCTCAGGCCCTTGAACGAGAACCGGGAGGTCGAATGCTCGAACACTTCGTGGACCGCCTGCTCCGCCAGGCTGGCACCCGGCTTCTCCGCGACACCGGCCAGAGGAGCCAGGCCCAGGCTGAACCATCGGTAGCCCTCTCCATGCACGAGCAGCATCAGCTCGCTGAAGAGATAGTCCATGAGACCGTTGGGCATCTCGCGACGATGCCGCATGAGGTCGATCGTGGCGACAGGCCGGATCGGATGCCGGGAACCTGGTTCGCGAACGCGACGAGCCGGTCGGCGGGATCCCTGATCCCACCACGAGCGGATGCCCCGCCAGGTACCCGCGATCGAACCGGCCGAGCGCGAAGCTTCGTTCACGACGGCCCGGTAGCGACAGCCACTCGTGAGAGACCTCCTCCGCCTCGTCGAGCACGGACTCCGAGTGAGGCCCGGGCTCGCGCGTGACGCGGTAGCCCTGGGGCCCCGGGGCGCCGCCGTGGCTTGCGGAAGTCCGGTAGCCGGATGGTCCGGGTCGCGAAGCGCTCGAGGTCGACCAGCGCTTCCTCCCCGATCTTCAGCACGTAGAGTCCCTGCCGCCGGTAGACGGACAGGAAGTCCGGCAGAACCTCGATGGAACGCGGCTCTCCGTCCGTGGTCGGCGCAGGACCGCAAGAACGACTGGATGAGCGGCTCGAGCTCGTCGACCGGACCCACCGGGTCGCCGAGGCTGACCGCGACCGAACAGGCGACGCGATAGGCGACCACGCTCTGGCGACTGGACCGAGAAGTAGTACGACTTGTCCGGCCAGAGCTTGAAGTAGTCGAGCGGCGTCCGCCCATGCTGGTTGACGATCACCTCCGGCCTGCGCGCGGTCCCTCGTGCGGCGCGCGAACGCGGTCCGCTACCAGCCCCGCGCCGAGGTGCCTCCGCCCCGCGGTCACCCAACGTCGTATCCCGAGAAAGAGCCCGGTGGTCGCGACGGCAGTCAGCGCCCATTCATGCCGAATGACGGGAAGCACTCTTGTCCTTCACCCGCCCGACGGCGTAACCACGCCGGAACGAGCGGGCGCTCCTCCTCGCCTATTGCCCAGGTGGTGCCGTCTGCGGGATGACCTGCATCCAGCCCGAGGGACATTCACGTACGTAGGGGTAGTAGGCTTTGGCGTCGTTGCAGTAGTACCAGTTGGACGCTTGCTCAGACAGCGGCGCGGTCTGAGCCGATGGCTGGGAGATCCCCAGCAGCTCGACCTCGAAGACGAGGGTCACGCCCGGCTTGATGAGCGGGGCCAGCCCTGGTCGCCATACGCAAGGTCGGCGGGGCGAGACGACCCGGCTCTTGCCTCCCACCTTGATGAGCTGGAGGGCTTCGGTCCAGCACCTGATCACGCCGTTCAGCGGCACCGTCGCGGGCCCACCACGTTGCATGGAGCTGTCGAAGATCGTGCCGTCGGGAGCCGTCCTTCGTAATTGACCGTCACCGTATCGGTGGCCTTGGGCGACGCCCCGGTCCCCGGCATGATCGGGATCATGATCAGGCCGGAGGCGGTTCTTGTCGCGCCCGGCTCCCGGGCCGCCTGGTCGACGAAGGCCTGGCTCGACTTCCTCTCGGCGGCCGCCACCGCCGCCGCGCGAGCCTCCTGGAGCTGTTGGATCTTCGGGCCATAGGTCTCGAGGTCGACCTTCGGCGCTTTGTGGAGGCTCCCATCGGCGAGGCCGGCCTCGACCAGTTCCAGTTCCGACGGGCTCAGATTGAACGGGCTCAGGCTGCGATTGATGGTCAGTCCGAGAGCGTAGAGGGTCTTTTGGTCGTCGGTCTCGAGCTTGGGTTCATCCGCCACCGCGTTTACTGCGGTGGCGAGGATGAGGATAGTTGACCAGATCACGATCGTGCGCATGGGATTCCTTTCTCGCGGGAGTTCAACCGTGACGCGAGTAGCCACCCGCGGCTCCTTGGCGTCGACGCAGTAATACCAATACGTCGGGGGCGTTGGTGAGGACGGCTGCTGTACGATGACACCTGGGGCCCCGGCTGGATCATCAACGGTGGCGCGTAGAGGTAGGCCGGGTACGGCGACGGGAACCAGAAGGGATCCCAAGAAGGGATAAACCCCGAAGCCGAATACAGGCCCCACGAGATCTGAAGTGCGCCGAAGAAGCCGAAGCGGTGGAAGCGGTGGAAGCGGATGTCGAACGCTCTCGTGGAACCCGTTCGCTGAACCTGGTCGCCGAACCCGTTCCCATGGAACCCGTTCGCCGCCATGGAACCCGTTCCCATGGAACCCGTTCCCATGGAACCCGTTCTCGTGGAACCCGTTCCCATGGAACCCGTTCCCGTGGAAACCGCCGCCATGGAACCCCCGCCGCCGCCGTGGGATCCACACCCGCCCTCGCGGGCGAGGGCGGGTAGTAGTTGTCAGAGTCCAGGATGGCAAAGTGCGAGATCAACTTGCGAATCATAGGGCACCTCCTCGATGCCACGTTCCCCTTCACCTCTTAGATGCGCGAAGCCCGGCCGGCGAGGGGAGAGCCGTCACCTTCTCATCGGCGTCGCATCCCGTTTCTCATCTTCGTTGGGGCTTCTTGATTCTTGCGGGAAGTGCTTCGGCGCCGCTACGGACTCACCGTGGCCCGTCTCAATTGGTAGAACTCGTGTCGGTACGACACCGCGCGGCAATCATGCGTGCACGAGGAGGAGCGCATGCGCAAGTGGACGAAAGCCGACGAGGTATTGCTTTGCGGCGGCTACTGACCGACCGTCACATGGGTGGACGGATTGATGCGTCCAACCAGCAGGGGAGTGTGAAAGCGAAGGAGGTGCCGTCATGAGAAAGATCATCTGGGTTCGCGTTGAGTGCCCTGCTCTGGGGGCTGTGCCACCTATGCAGCGCCGGTCCCGCCTCCCGCCCCGCCCGCCGCCGGTGGTCTACGTCGCGCCGCCGCCGCTTGTCGTCGTCCCCGGTCCCCCGCTGTGGTGGGGGTGGTACGGCGGCTGGCATCATCACCGGGGCTGATCGAGAGAGGTAGAGATGACGACGCTCGCGCGGCTGTCAGGCGCGGGGCGTCTTTAGTTGTGACGACGGTACGGGCGGCGTGGTGCTTCGCGCGCGGAGATTTTCGCGGGATCCGTTAGCCGGGCGGGGAACCGCCCGGCCCGTCTCGCATCTAGAACTGTAGCGACATTGTGGACAGTCAGAGTCGCGCTCGACCGTCCCTACACGTTCATCGTGCTCGCGCTCCTGATCCTGATCGCGAGCCCGGTGGCCATCCTGCGCACGCCCACCGACATCTTCCCGAACATCAACATCCCGGTGATCGCGGTGGCCTGGCAGTTCACCGGCCTGAACCCGGAGGAGATGGAGGGCCGCATCACCACCGGGTTCGAGCGGGTCCTGACGACGACGGTGGACAACATCGAAGCACATCGAATCGACGACGGTGAGCGGCCAGTCGATCGTGAAGATCTTCCTGCAGCCGAACGCGCGCCTCGATACCGCCAACGCGCAGGTGACGGCGATCGCGCAGACCGCCCTTCGCCAGCTCCGCCCGGCGTGCAGCCGCCCCTCATCATCAACTACAGCGCGTCGACGGTGCCGATCCTCCAGCTCGCCCTGTCCGGGCTGTCCGAGTCCGAGCTCAACGACGTCGGCCTGAACTTCCTGCGGACCCAGCTCGTGACGGTGCCGGGCGCGTCCGTCCCGTATCCGTACGGCGGCAAGCAGCGCCAGGTGATGGTCGACCTGGACCCGCGGCTGCTCCAGTCGAAGGGCCTGGCCCCCGATCGACGTCGTCAACACCCTCGCCCAGCAGAACATCGTGCTGCCGTCCGGCACCGCCAAGATCGGCGAGTTCGAGTACGACGTCGCGATGAACGCGAGCCCGCGGACGGTGGCCGGAGCTGAACGATCTCCCGATCAAGGTGGTCGGCAACTCGACCATCTATATCTGAGACGTCGCCCACGTGCGCGACGGCTTCGCTCCCCAGACGAACGTCGTCCGACAGGGACGGGCGCCGCGGCACCCTGGTCACCATTCTCAAGACCGGGGCCGCGCTCCACCGTCGACGTGGTGCAGCGGGATCCGGAACCTCCTGCCCCGGGTGATCCCGACCCTGCCGCCAGGCGCTGAAGATCCAGCCGCTCGCCGACCAGTCCATCTTCGTGCGGGCGGCGGTGAGCGGGTGATCCGCGAGGCGGTGATCGCGGCCTGCCTCACCGCCGGCGATGATCCTGATCTTCCTCGGGAGCTGGCGGCAGCACCGTCATCATCGCGGTGTCCATCCCGCTCTCGATCCTGACGCTCGGTGATCGCCCTCGAGCCTGCTCGGCGAGACCATCAACATCATGACGCTCGGCGGCCTCGCCCTCGCGGTGGGCATCCTGGTGGACGACGCCACCGTCACCATCGAGAACATCGAGCGCCATCGCGAGGAGCGGCCACGGCGACCGGAGGCGATCCTGGACGGCGCGGCCGCAGATCGCGGTGCCCGCGCTCGTGTCCACGCTCTGCATCTGCATCGTGTTCCTGCCCATGTTCTTCCTGGGCGGGGTCGCCCGCTATCTCTTCGTCCCGCTGGCGGAGGCGGTGATCTTCGCGATGATCGCCTCCTACGTGCTGTCGCGGACCCTGGTGCCCACGCTCGCGATGTACCTGCTGCAGCCGGCGCACGAGGGCGCGCGGCGAGTCGCGGAATCCGCTCGTCCGGCGCGCAGCGGGCGTTCGAGCGCAGGTTTCGAGCGGGCCCGGCTGCGCGTACCGGGAGCTGCTCACCACCCTGGTCGGCCGGCGGCTCCTGTTCATCCCGGTGTTCCTCGCCGCCTGTCTCTCGCGCCTTCGTGCTCGCGCCCGCGGCTCGGGCGAGAACTTCTTCCCGGACACCGACAGCGGGCAGTTCATCCTGCACCTGCGGGCCAAGACCGGCACCCGCATCGAGGAGACCGCGCGGCTGGCCGGACCTGGTGGAAGCCGCGATCCGGCGCGAGATCCCGGCCTCGGAGCTGGACGTGATCCTCGACAACATCGGGCTGCCCTACAGCGCCATCAACTGGATGCACAGCGCCTCCGGCGTGATCGGCGCCGCCGACGCGGACATCCTCGTCTCGCTGAAGCAGGGCATCGCCCGACCGCGGACCACGTCCGGACCCTGCGGCGCGAGCTGCCGACGGAGTTCCCCGGGCGTGACCTTCTACTTCCTGCCCGCCGACATGGTGACGCAGATCATCAACTTCGGCCTGCCCGCGCCGATCGACATCCAGATCGACGGCGGCGGACGTGGCGGGCAATCGGCGCGTCGCCGAGCAGATGCTGAACGAGCTCCGGCGGGTGCCCGGCCTGGCCGATCTTCGGATCCAGCAGCGCTTCGACTACCCGAAGTTCGACGTGGCGGTCGACCGCACCAAGGCCGGACAGGGCGGCTTCACCGCGCGAGACCTCGCCAACAGCCTCCTCGTGTCGCTGAGCGGGAGCTTCCAGACCACGCCGACCTTCTTCCTGAACTGGCAGAACGGGGTGAGCTACAACCTGGCGACCCAGACACCCCAGTACCGGATCCAGTCCCTCTCCGACATCCAGAACATCCCGATCACTGCCGCCGGCGCGCCGGTCCGGGCAACCCGACCGGAACGACCGCGGCCCAACCTCCACGGCGGCGACGTCGCGGTCGGGATCCTGCCGACGTCGCGTCCATCACGCGGGCTAGCGAGATGGCGACGTGCTCTCGCACTACAACATCCGCCGGGTGGTGGACATCTACGGCGCGGTGCAGGACCGCGACCTCGGCGCGGTGGGCCGCGACGTATCGCGCGGATCGTGGACGCGAGCCGCGAAGCTCCTGCCGCGCGGGAGCTTCCTCACCGTGCGCGGTCAGGTCGAGACCATGCGGACCGCCTACATCGGGCCTGCTTCGCCGGGCTCGGCCTTCGCCATCGTGCTCGTCTACCTGCTGATCGTGGTGAACTTCCAGTCCTGGCTCGATCCCTTCATCATCATCACCGCGCTGCCGGCCGCGCTGGCCGGCATCGTGGTGTTCCTGTTCCTGACCGGGACCACGCTCAGCGTTCCCGCCCTGATGGGCGCCATCATGAGCATCGGGGTCGCGACCGCCAACAGCATCCTGGTCGTGGCCTTCGCCAAGGAGCGGCTCGCCGAGCACGGGGACGCGGCCGCGGGCGGCGGTCGAGGCCGGCTTCACCCGCTTCCGGCCGGTCCTGATGACCGCGCTGGCCATGATCATCGGCATGATGCCGATGGCGCTCGGGCCTGGGCGAAGGCGGCGAGCAGAACGCGCCGCTCGGGCGCGCGCGTGATCGGCGGCCTGCTGTGCGCCACCGTCGCGACGCTCGTCTTCGTGCCCGCCGTGTTCGCGCTGCTGCACGGGCGGCGGACCGAGCGGGACTCCGGCCGATGACCGACCGAGCCGATCCAGGAGCCGCACCGACCCCGGCCGCCCGCGACGGGCGCCGCCGGCGCACCGTGCGCGCTGCGTCGCGCTCGCCGGGGTCGCCGCGCTCGTCCTGGGGCTCGGCATCTACTCGGGAGTCCGCGCCCGCAGCATGGCGGACGTCACGCCTCAAGCAGGCGACCGACGAGGCGGCGCGTCATCGCCGTGAACGTGGTGATCTCCGAAGCCGGGCGACGCCGATCGCAGGAGATCCGGCCTGCCCGGCGTCGACCCAGGCCTTCACCGACGCGCCGATCTTCGCGCGCACCAGCGGGTACGTGAAGCGCTGGTACTTCGACATCGGCGCGCGCGTGAAGCAGGGCCAGCTGCTGGCCGAGATCGACTCGCCCGAGGTCGACCAGCAGCTCCAGCAGGCGCGGGCCGATCTCGAGACCGCGCAGGCCAACCTCCGCCAGGCCAAGATCACCGCGGACCGCTGGCAGGCGCTGCTCGGACAGCGGCTCGGTGTCCAAGCAGGAGACGGACCAGGCGGTCAGCGCGCTGAGCGCGACGAAGGCCACCGCGGACTCGAATGCCGCGAACGTCCGGCGGCTCGAGCAGCTGCAGGGCTTCGAGAAGATCTACGCGCCCGTTCGACGGCGATCATCACCGCGCGCAACACCGACATCGGCGTCCTGATCGACGCCGGGGCTCGAACGACCGCGGCCCGGGAGCTCTTCCACATGGCGGCCATCCAGCGCGCTCCGGGTGTTCGTCGCCGTCCCGAGATCTACTCGCGCGCGGCCGCGCACCGGCGCGTCCGCGACGCTTGACGCTCGACGAGTACCCCGGACGGATCGTTCCACGGCACGCTCGCGCGCAATGCCAGCGCGATCGACCCCGCGTCTCGCACGCTGCTCGTCGAGGTGGACGTCGACAATCCAAAGGACGAGCTGCTGCCGGGGCCTACGTGTTCGTCCACCTGAAGCTGCCGCAGCCAGACCCCGTCGGTCTCGGTCCCGGCCAACGTCGCTGCTTTTCCGGTCGCAGGGTTGCAGGTCGGGGTGGTCCGCGACGGTCAGGCTCAGCTCGTGCCGGTGACCATCGGGCACGACTACGGCACGACCGTCGAGATCGTGGCGGGATCCAGCCGACCGACCAGGTCATCGTCGCGCCCTCGGACTCCCTCACCAGTGGGACCCGGGTGCGAATCGCGGGGCGCCCGCCGGGTCCGGGCGATGAGGAGGCGGGTCGCCGGCGCTCGCCGGGCTCGCCGCGCTCCTGCTCGGCGGCTGCATGGTGGGCCCGACTATGTCAAGCCGTCGGTGCCCATCGACGCCGGCCTACAAGGAGAACGGACGGCTGGAAGGTGGCGCAGCCGAGCGATCACCTGCCGCGCGGGCGCGTGGTGGGAGCTGTTCGGCGATCCCGACCTCCACGCGCTGGAGGAGCGAGGTCGCCGCGGCCAACCAGGATCTGAAGATCGCCGAGGCCCGGCTGCGCGAGGCCCGCGCCGCGGTCCGCTTCAACCGGGCGGCGTCTGTTTCCGACGATCTCGACCAGCCTCGGCCGCCAGCGTCCGTCCGCGAATCCGCCAACCAGCCGTTCCTGATCGTCGGCCGCGAAGACGGGCCATCCGGCGACCTCGCTCTTCTCGCTCGACATGTCGTACGAGGTGGACCTGTGGGGCCGGGTCCGGCGGACGGTGGCGAGCGGCCCGGCACGAGGCGCAGGCCACCGCCGCCGATCTCGAGACGGCCCGGCTCAGCCTGCAGGCCGAGCTGGCGATCGACTACTTCGAGCTGCGGGCGGCCGACGCGCAGCAGCAGCTCGCTGGACGAGACGGTGAAGGCCTTCGAGGCCGCGCTGCGCCTCACGACGAATCGCTTCGAGGGCGGCGCGCGCCCCGAAGTCGGACGTGGCCCAGGCCCAGACCCAGCTCGATACGACCCGGGTGCAGGCCACCGACATCGCCGTCCAGCGGGCGCAGCTCGAGCACGCGATCGCGATCCTGATCGGCAAGCCGCCGGCCGCCTTCAGCCTGCCGCGCCGGCCGCTCGACCACCGGCCGCCGGACATCCCGGTGGGCGTGCCGTCGCAGCTCCTGGAGCGCCGGCCGGACATCGCGGCCGCCGAGCGGCGGGTCGCGGAGGCCAACGAGCAGATCGGCATCGCCCGCGCCGCCTACTATCCGACCGTGATGCTGAACGCGTCGGTCGGATTCGAGGGCAGCACGTTCGCGGAATCTGCTTCAACGCGTCGAGCCTGCCTATGGGCGGTCGGGGCGTCGATCACCCAGACGATCTTCGACGGCGGGCGGCGGCGCGCCACCTCGGACGCGGCGCGTGCCAGCCTACGACGCGACGGTCGCGAGCTACCGGCAGACCACCCTGACCGCGTTCCAGCAGGTCGAGGACAACCTGGCGGCGCTCCGCATCCTCGAACAGGAGGCCGACGAGCAGCGGCGGGCGGTGGAGTCGGCGCAGCTATCGCTTCAGCTCTTCACGAATCGCTACCGGGGCGGGGTGGACAACTACCTCCAGGTCATCACTGCCCAGACGGTCGCCGCTCGCGAACCAGCGGAACGAGATCGACATCCTGCGGCGCCGGATCGGCGCCAGCGTGCTGCTGGTGAAGGCGATCGGCGGTGGATGGGGCGTCGCGGAGCTGCCGCCCCAATGAAATGAACGCCGGGCGGGACCGGCGAGCCTGAGGCTACCGGCCCGTGGACGACATCCAGTCGGCGCCGATCACCCTCACCCGGAATGAGATTGCCCCGTCGGCTCGGGCACGCAGAAGATCGCATTGCCCTCGGGCGGGACCTCGCCGAGGACCTCGACCTCGCGGCTGGCTCGTCACCTGTTCCATCCCATCGAGCTCTTCCACGAGGAGGACGACGTGCCAGGCGACCTCCGGCCGGTCATTGAACACCCGCCCGCAGACCGCCTGCATATTGTCCCGCGGCGGGGTCCGCCTCCCATTCCACGCGCAGGGCGTGTTCCTCGCGGGAAGGTCTCGGCCGCGCTCACGCCGGGCCCGGCGCCCACCGCCGCCAGGAAGCACGCGCTCCACAGGACCCGCGGATCACGATCGGTCCCTTTCCCGCCCACCTTCGTCTCCCCGCACGCTCGCCCTGACGTGCGCTCGCGATCTGTTCCATGTCCGTGGCTCTCCTTAGTACGGCGTTTACTCCATAGGACGAGCGGGACGCGGAGGCGGATCTGACCGGCCGCGTTCCCGCAAGATCGCGCAAGGGGATGCGGCTCGCCTGTCTGTTCCGTTCTTGCGGGAACGTCTGCGTGGACGCGACCGGGATGGCACGGACGGCACGTCAAAAGAGACATCGTGGCCACGACGCGAGCGATGCCCAGGCGACCGACGGGAGGACATGACATGGTGACCGGACGAGCGGCTCAGGCTCTTTCGGCCTGCCCTCCTTCGGTGGCGGCGGTTCCCGCGCCCGCACACCTGGGGCAGAAGGCGTCTGGATCCGCACGATCCAGGCCGCGCTCGACTACGTGGCCGCCCACGGCCGCGCGCTGGCGCCCACCGTGGTGTCGCTGCTCCGACGTCAAGCTCATCGGCGACCGGATCTTCCTCTCGTCCTTCTCGCGGGATCGGGAGGCGGAGCGGACGATCGAGGCGCTCCTGGCCGAGCGATACCCGTCAAACGGTCTCGAGGCGCGAGTAGCCAGCCGCGGGTGACGGAGAGCAACATGCCGAGGGATGCGATCAATCCTCACTCGGGCGGCGCTCGGCCGTGGCCCTCCACGGCCTGCCGCCAGTCCCGCCTCCGCGTATAGTCGAGTCGTAGGCGCCGACGTTCATCCCGGCGACCGCCGCCCACGACAAGGCCGAGCTGGAGACCGCCATCCGGATGGCGGTCGTCGATGTCGCGACCCACGCGGTGGCGTTCGTTCCCGCCGTGGTGTCGATCCGCGAGATCAGGCTCGTGGGCGATCGGATCTACTCTCTTCGTGCTCCTCGCGGACGAGGCCGGCGCGGCGGAGGTCGAGACGCTCAGGCGTCGAGCCGTCGGACGCGGACTTCTAGCCGCGCCGGTCCGGCGTAGGCTCCGCTTCGTCGCGACCGCCGGCGTGCTCGCCCACTACGCGGGCGATGCCCTCTCAGCCGCTGCACGGCTCGCATCTCCACCACGGGTGTTGTTGCCCATGGTCACGCGCAGGCGCCGGAGATACTCCGTCCTCCCCGACGATACCCGTCTCCGGAGTTCAAGAGACTCCCGGCGCGAAGATCCCCGCGATCTACGAGCAGACCATGTTAGAGGTGGATCCGGTGGCGGCGCTGGGAGCTCTCGACCTGGGCGGGATGGTGCAGAGCGGCGTTTCGAGCCGCCCGCGTGAGACGGCCAGGCCGAAGCGAGTCGGTTCGGGGAGTCCGACGCGTTCAGCGCCGCCATGCTCAGCTCTCGGCACGGCGCTCTGCTCTCGGCTCACTGGGGCGACAGCGCCGATCGCGCGCTATGCGTGGATCGGGATTGTGGAGCGCTGGTCTCACGATGTGGCTCCCTGCCGGATGCCGGTCGCCCGACCCGCGCGAGGAGCTTGTTACGGTGCGCTTCCGCGCGGCCTTCCTCGTCGCGGGCTTGCTACTCCTCGCGCCGGGAGCCCTCGCGTGTTCCCTCTCGAAGACCGTGGTCGAAGCCTTTCCGCGCTGGCTCCAGATGATCACCCTCCTGCCCGGCTCGTCACGGCGCGGCCGCCCTCCTGCTGCTCTACTCGCGCGCCTCCGGCAATTGACCGCATGCCTGGATCCACACCGAGGGCCCCCGCTGGCTCCGGCCATTCAGCCCGCCCGAGCGCATGTCGGCTGCAGGGCGCCGTCGCGCTCACATCAGCTTCGTCTTCATCGCCACATGGGCTGTTTCGCCGGCTTCGCCTTCCTGCTCCACGGGCTCACCCCGCCGCTCTTTCTCCCCCCGGCACCGCGAGGTGGACCAACGGCCTGCTGGCCGACTTCCTCCTCTGGCAGGTCCTGGACGCGATCCCCGGGACTCAAGGCACCGGAGACAATCCTTCTGGACGGCGCCCCTGACCCATGAGCGGGCGGGCGCGGGCTGGCTCGTGCTGCTCTTCAAGGTGATGGTGATCGTGCCGGTGGTGTCGGGGTCGGGCACTACTTGAAGGACGAGGAGCCGCGCGCGGATCGTTCCTGCGGGTAGCCCCCGGCCGCGGACGGGGTATGATCGGGCTGGCCGTCCAGGCGGCCCATCCACCCGAATGGGAGGAAACGACATGGCGCCCGAGAAGATCACGGTGGAGTTCCTCGATGCGTTCGCGCAGGCGTTCAATCGGCACGACGTGCCGGCGATCCTGGCGGCCATGACCCCGGACTGCTCTTCGAGGCGAGCGCCGGGCCGGGTCTGCGGGCGGCGCTACGAGGGCCGCGCGAGGTCGGCAAGGCCGTCGCCGAGGTCTTCGAGACGTTTCGGACGCCCGAGTGGCGCGGCGCCCGGCCACTTCTCTCGTGGGGATCGCGGCCTCTCGAGAGTGGACGTTCACCGGGACCCGGGCGGACGGGACCCGGGGTGGAGGTCACCGGCTGCGACGTCTTCACGTTCCGGGATGGCGAGATCGCCGTGAAGGGCTCCTACCGCAAGCAGCGGACGTGGGGAGCGCGCAGCCGATCTCGCTGATGCGCGGACCTCGCCGACCGCAGCGCCGTGGAGCTACCGCTCCTCGGCAGATGAGTGATGCTGGGCCCAGCGCTGGCGCCGGCTTGAATCCACGCCCTATAAGTAACGCTCGCTGTTCACCTTGCCTTGCGCCTCCGCCGAGGGCGCGGGTGACCTGACCAGCAGCACCCGACCTGAGCAACGGCCAGAGTAGCCCATGACTATCCTGGCGACCCGACGGACTGCTCTCTGTGCATCGGCGACGGCGGCCGCCGCGATCGCCCGGCGGCATCGTGGCCGGCGAAAGCCGAGGCCGTCGAAGTGGGCCAGAAGGCGCCCAACTTCGACCTCCCGCGACCACCGGCGGCAAGATCAGCCTCGCCCAGCTGCGCGGCGAAGCTCCGTGCTGCTCGAGTTCTACGGCCTCGACTTCTCACCGGTCTGCGCGAGCAATACGGACTGAACGAAGTACA
>ERZ1370068.4336-contig-3412_pt1 | contig 14164 bp, 19 predicted proteins | sample MGYA00561227_ERZ1370068 | MGnify/ENA primary metagenome ERZ1370068 (study PRJEB38410, sample SAMEA6850437) | metagenome | study: Metagenomic assessment of the ecological functions of the soil: analysis of the soil microbiota associated with the...
GCTATTTCGCGACCTGCACCGTGCCCTTCATGTTGGGGTGCAGCGCGCAGTTGTAGCTGTAGACGCCCGGGTCCTTGAAGGTGAGGCTCGCGCTCTGGCCCTTCAGCCAAGACGTCCGTCTTGAGCGGCTGGCCCGCGACCGTCACCTGGTGCGGCGAGTAGATCGGTATTGGTCAGGTGATCGTCTTGCCGGGCTCGATCGGTCACGCCGGCGGGGCCGAAGGTGAAGCGCGCCGATGCTGCACGGGAATGCTGCCGGGCGGCGCCGCCGCCAGCGTCATCACCTCCATGCGGCCGGCCATGGCCGGGTGGGAGATGACGAAGTCCATGGCGTCATGGGGCTTGTGGCACTGAAAGCACGCCTTGTAGTTGGCCTTGTCATTGAATTTGCCGTCCGCGCCGAAGGCCGCGTACTCCCACTCGCCGTTCCGGATGTCGTCGGCGTACTCCGTGCCCCAGCCGGCGCGCTTTTCCATCACCGTGTAGGCGACGAGGTCGCCCTTCTGGAAGCGGCCCTTGGCGTCCTTCACCGGATTGCCCTGAGCGTCCACCACCGCCTTGTACTGCACCAGCGTGAGCACCGTGCCGTGGGGCAGGGGCTTGCCGCTCTTGGCCGCGGCGATGGCCGCGGGCGGGCGCCTACAGCTCGCGGTACTGCTTGACGTCGTACCGATCGGCCACCTGGTAGAGCACGCCGTCCTTGTAGTTGGCCGGGAAGGACGACCTTGTCGGCGCCCGCATCGGTCCGGCCGGTCCAGAGGGAGAGGGCGAAGCCCGCCACGCCGAGCGCGGTGAGCCCTGCGAGGATGCGGAATACGTCGGTTCATTGGCGCCTCCTGCGGAGATGGGGTTGGGGGCGTGCGCACACGCCGCCGGTATAACTGCCTACGCCGCTGGCTCCTGTCGCGGATTGCCCGGGATTTTTGTCAACAATATACGTGTCCAACCCGTGGACTGCCGAGGATAATCGGGGACGGGAACCTGTCCACCGTGCACGACCGAGGGCGCCTATCATCGCTCTAGTAGCGGCGTCGGACGATCCATCCGCCGAACGCGATCACGGCGGTCAGGCCCATCGCGAGCAGGGTGACGATGTCGAGATCGACGTCGAAGCTGGTCAGGACACGACCACGCCAATGGCGTACAGCGAAGCGCCTCCCCGAGCGGACGAGTGGCCTCAGGATAGCGCGCGCGCGGCGCCACGTCGTGGGACGAACGTCGTAGTGCGACAGGGCGTGCAGCCTCACGGATCCGCAAGGTGGAGTAGCGTCCACGTCGTCGACATAGAACAGCGCAGCCTGCGAGACGCGACGCGGTCAGACGTCGACGTTGAAGTCGCCGTCGCCCATGTCGTCGTCGAATCGCGGCCACCTGCTCGCCCGTGTCCACGTCGTGTCCTCAGGCATGAGATCGCGATTCGACTCCCTCGACCATCGTCTCGCTATCCAGGCGGCGCGTATCATGAGGCGGAGCAGCGAGCCCGGTAACGTCACGACGCCACCTCGGCGTTCAACCAATCGCTCAACCGAGGAGGGACAGCCATGGAAGAAGTGAAGAAGGACGATTTCGTCGGGCGGCATCTGATCGTGGACGCCTCGACCTACAACCGGCGCAACCTCACGTCCACGGACACCGTGTTCGCGCTGCTTCGAGGCCCTGGCGCGCAACCTCGACATGACGCTGCTGCTGCCGCCGATCGTGTGCCGCTATCCGTTCGCCAACGACGAGCTCACGACCTTTTGCGACGACATCGAGCTCGAGCTCGCCCGCAAGATGAAGGGAGCTCGCCGCGGGCAACGACAAGCCCATCGACCTGAGCCTGACTCCGGTGCGGATCATGCGGGAGTTCCTGCGCCGGCGGCAGACGCAGGAGAGCGGCGTGACCGGCATGAGCATCTGGGCCGAGTCGCACGCGGCCATCCACACGTGGGACGAGGACAACTACTACGCCGTTCGACGCGTTCAGCTGCAAGGATTTCCGGCTCAAGGACGCCCTGCGCCTCCTCTTGACTCACTTCGATACCGAGGTGCTCAACTGCGTCAACCTCATGCGCTTCCAGCGCTCCGTGCCCCGGGTGTCCAACTTCCAGATCAACGACGACTGGGAAGTGCTCGTGAACGGCACGATCGTCGGCGAGCTCGAGGCCGTCAGCTTCGACGAGCTAGGCTGACCTGGGCTGACGTCCACGGCCCGCCCGTGAACTTCGACCTTCTGGACGAGGGACCTGGCCACCGTGCTGGCCGAGGGGCGCCTCGTCGCACGCCGAGGTCGACCGGACTTTCGTTGGCCTGGCGGCGCAGCGGTGAACTGGAGGCGACCAGGCGGAGTGGAGCATCGGGCGGTGCTCGATCACCTCGTCGTCTCGAACCGCGCATATGTCCCGATCATCGACGATCAGCCAGGGCCGGAAGCGGACCACCAACTGGGAACGGATGCCGCTGCTCCCCGGTTCTTCGGGCGGCTGATCATCAAATTCTCCACCCGGACTCTCCGACGGAAGGCCAAGGCCTGGCGCTTCCTGCCCTTCGAGCGGCGCGATCGATCCGGGGATCATCGGCGTTCCTCGAGCAGCACGGACGGCTCGTGGCGCTCATGGAAGGGACCGAAGCCTGGATCTCGACAGGATCACGATCACGTCGCCGGCTCGCCGTGATGACGCTACAGCCTCGCCGGACGTCTAACCGGATCATCGTCGTTCACGAACAGGAATCATTTCGTGCAGGCCCGGCGGGTGCTCCGAGGTCCGGCGGGCTTTCCGTCGCGTAGTGCCGCGCGTCGGGCTGAACCGCCCGCTCGAGGCGCCGGCTTTGCCGGCGCAACCAATCTCTGGGGAGGCTCGGGAGGGGGCCGTCGAGGGGCCCCTTCGAGCTCCGGCGTCGGCCTCCGGACGATCCATCCCACGCCGAACGCGATCACGACGATCAGGCCCACCGCGAGCAGGGTGACGGTGTCGAGATCGACGTCGAAGCTGGTCGGGACCACGACCACGCCAATGGCGTACAGGGAAGCGCCTCCCCGAGCGAACGAATGGCGTCAGCATAGCGCGGCCCGGCGCTGCGTCAATTGGACCAACGTCGTAGTCGCGATTCCATGATCCTGAGTCAAACGGAACGCCGACGTTGACAGCCCGAGCTAGAGTAGGGCCCAGCGGGTCAGGATCAGGACCGAATCTCATCGTCGCGAGTCGCCCCTAGGGAGGAACCGTCATGCCCTTTACCCATATCCTGGTTCCAACAGACCTTTCAGATCCGGCAAATCACGCCCTGCGCTATGCGCTTGAAGAAGCGGACCCTGCATCATGCCAGAGTCACGCTTCTCCATGTCCTGTCGTCGCACGACGGACACGGACGTCTACTACGTCACCGGCTCCCCGGAGTCGGCCTCTCAGGGAAGCTTTGATCCAGTTGCCGGTCGGCTCGGGCACAACCGCTGCCGCAACCGACAGTCGTACGCCGTGATCCCAACGAGGAAGCGCGCACACGCCTCCAGGACCTCATGCGAGGTGCCTTCCACGGCACATGGAACGTCGAAGTCGCCGTCGGACATCCGGCAGACACGATCGTCCGGCTCGCTCAGGAGCGCGGTGCCGACCTCATTGTCGATGGGGACCCACGGCCGTACTGGCCTACAACACGTGCTCCTGGGCAGCGTGGCCGAAAAGGTGGTGCGGCTGGCCCCGTGTCCAGTGCTGACCGTCAGGTACAAGAGTGTCCCGAACCCGGGCCATTCTGCACCTGCTTGAACGGGCATGTGGCTCAGCCAGGTGCTCCGGCGCACCGTCAGCGCAGGGAGCCAGCTCGCTCGTACCTCACACGCGGGCGGATTTCGTGCCCTGAAACCGGGCAGGGGCTGGGCGAACGACAGCTCGTGCCCGTCGGGATCCGTGAGGTGGAAGAAGCGCTCGCCCCACGGAGCGTCCTCGGGAGCCGCCTGGGGCGTGAAGCCCTGGGCCCGCGCGTGCGCGAACATCGCGTCCACGTCATCGACATAGAAAATGACGCGGCCCCAGCCGCCCCAGGACGATCCCGGCGCCGTGCGGATCAGATTGACGTGCCCCTGCCCCACCCGGAATGACGTGAAGGCCGCCGTCTCACCCCCGTAGGCCTGGACGAAGCCGAGCGCCCGGTAGAACCGCACCGCCCGCGCCATGTCCTGGGTGGCGAGCGTCACCGCGCTGATGGAGAGCACGCGCGGGGTCATGACGACCCCTTCACTACAGGGCGGCTCCGGACTGCCGGAGCGCCTCGATCTCGCGCGCGCTGTACCCGGCGTGGGCGAGCACCTCGTCCGTCTGCGACCCGCGCTCCGGCGCCGCGCCCTGCACCTCCGGCGCGGTGCGGCTGAAGCGCGGCGCGGGCGCCGGCTGCCATCCGCCCTCCACGTTCACGTGCGCCTGTCGCGCCTGGTTGTGCGGATGCTGCGACGCCTCGCCGATGCCGAGAACCGGCGCGAAGCAGATGTCCGTCCCCTCCATGATCTGACACCACTCGCTCGCGCGTCTTCGTCTTGAAGAGGGCGGTGAAGCGCTCCTTGAGCCCGGGCCAGGCCGAGCGGTCCATCTGCGCGGGCAGGTCGGCGCCGGCGAGACCCAGCTTGTCGAGCAGGATCGCGTAGAACTGCGGCTCGATGGATCCGATCGACACGTACTTGCCGTCCGCGGTCTCGTACACGTCGTAGAAGTGCGCGCCCGAGTCCAGCAGGTTCGTGCCCCGCTCGTCCGTCCAGTAGCCGGAGGCATGCAGTCCGGCGATCGATCCGAACAGCAGCGCCGCGCCATCGGTCATGGCCACGTCCACCACCTGGCCCTTGCCGGAGCGCTGCGCCTCGAGCAGGCCGCACACCATGCCGAAGGCCAGCAGCATCCCGCCCCCGCCGTAGTCGCCGACCAGGTTCAGCGGCAGCGCGGGCTTGTCACCCTTCCGCCCGATGGCGCTCAGCAGCCCGGTCAGCGCGATGTAGTTGATGTCGTGCCCCGCCGCCTTGGCCAGCGGCCCGTCCTGCCCCCAGCCGGTCATGCGGCAGTAGATCAGGCGAGGGTTCAGCTTCAAGCACTCGTCCGGGCCGATATTGAGCCGCTCGGCCACGCCGGGGCGGAACGGGTCGATCAAGCCCGTCCGCCTTCGCGGCCAGGCGCCGCACGATCTCCTGTCCCTCCTTGCTTCTGCAGATCGACGCTGACCGATCGGCGGCTCCGGCCGTGCACGTTGTGCTCGCGCTTGACCACCCGGCCCGGCGCCGCTGTCGCGCGATCGACGCGGATGACGTCGGCGCCCATGTCGCCGAGCATCATGCCACCCATGGGTCCCGGCCCGATGCCCGCCAGCTCGATGATCGTGAAGCCACTCAGTGGTCCCATCGCATGTCCTCCAGGGGTGTTCGTCGTCGAGCCTCGCTGCCGGGCAGACGGAGAGCCCGCCCGCCGATCCTACCGGCCTCGACCGAGCCTGCGCAACCGCCGGGGGCCGTCGGCTGTGCCTCAGCTTGAAATCCGGGACCGGGTGGGACCGAATCACTCGATGACCTGATGGGCCTGAGCAGCAGCGACCGCGGGATCGTGATCCCGAGAGCCTTGGCGGTCTTGAGGTTGATGACCAGCTCGAATTCCGTCGGCTGCTCGACCGGGAGATCACCGGGCTTCGTGCCCTTCAGGATCTTTGTCCACATATGTCGCCGCACGCCGCCACAGGCGATGAAAATCCGTCCCATAGGACATCAGGAAGACCAGCCTGCACTGACTTCTCAGCGTGGAAACCGTCGGAAGTTGGCTCTTAGAGTGCGAGCTCCGCGATCCGGTTCCTGTGAATGCCGGCCGTCGGATCGCCAGCTGACCAGAATCCCCGTAACGCGCTCCTTTCTTATCGTCTCGAAGACGCCTGGTCGATATCGCTGCGACCTCTGTCCTCGTGACTCCACCGGGAGCAATGCTCGTCATACCCAGCGCTGGGCGCCTGCGGCCTGAGCAGTCTTCAGCTGGGGCGGGCCGAGGGGCTGGCAGGATTGAATACGGACCCCGACCCGAACTGCGGAAGGGGCGGCCTCCGCTGAGCAGCTCCAGCCGCTTGGCGACCAGGTCAGCGTGAGCGTCCGATCAACCGTGATGTTCCCGCCAGGGCGCCCAAGGCTGGCGACGAGTCCCCGCCCGACGGGATCAGGGTCGATGGTGAGAACACGATCGGGAGCGCGCCGGGAGCCTTCCAGCCAGCTTCAATGAGCGCCCATAGACCGTACACCACGAGGACATCGACCTTGCGCGAGACGAGCTCCGATGCCAGTTCCGGGAGCCTCTCAGAGCGCCCCGCGGCATGGCGCTGCTCGATGACGATGTCGCGGCCCTCCACGTATCCCAGCTCCTGCAGCCCTTGCCGAAACGCCGCGACCCAGCTCTTGTCTCGCCTTCCTCCCGCTGCAGCGACAGATATCCGATGCGCGCGACCTTTCCTGCTGCCGGCTGCGCCTCGGCGACGAGCGGCGCGGCGAAGAAGCTCAGGCTCATGGCACGGAGGAACGCGCGACGATTCATCATGGGCCTGGATCATAGCGGTTCGTGCACGCCGTGGGCTGGTCGCGCCAGCCCCGGCGGATGGACGCGGATCGCAGCGCCGATCCTACCGGCCTCCGACCGCGCTTCGCAACAATGCCGCGCTGGACGAGTCTCGCGGAGGGGCTATCCTCGTGGCCTCCGCAGCCAGCCTTGGGGGAATGCATGCGCGCCTGGACCGTTGACGCCGACGACATCCGAGTGGCAGAGGACTTCGACGAGTCCCTGCTCCACCGGACGCCCGAGATCGACAGCTTTCTGACCCCGGACCGGGACGACAAGTTCATCGTCATCGCCACCAAGGGGTTCGGGAAGACGCTGCTCCTCAAGGCCAAGCGGATCCTCTACCAGCGCGACGGCCGGGCGGGATGTCTGCCCACCGGCAACCTGCTCGACAAGCCCATCGGCGACAAGATCTTCGGCCGGGAAGCCATCGCATTCTTCGCCGCGTCCCCGCTGCCGTGGTCGAAGCTGTGGCTCACGGCCATTGCCCTCGCCACCCTCAAGCACGTCGGCGCGGCGGACGGGCTGACGGTCAACCCGCGGCTCGCCGGCCTGATCGACGACGCAGCGGCTCCAGGGCGTCATCGACCATTTCGTCCGGCTCCTCGATTTCACCCCGAGCGAGCTCCAGCGCTGCGCGACCGACACCGACGGACACCTCGTGCCGCGGCTCCGGGCCGTGAAGGCGCCGCTGGCCATCTTCATCGACGGCGTCGACGAGTACTTCAACAAGCACGTCGAGGCCCTCGCGGTCACTCCGAGCGTCACCGGCGAGCTGTCGCCGAACGTGTGGCACTGGGCACAGCTCGGCCTCGTCGAGGTCGCCTATCAGCTCGCGCCGCATCAACCATCACCTGAAGGTGTTCGCGGCGGTGCGCAAGGAGGCCTACGCGCGCCTGCCGCAGCGGACCGCCATGTCCCAGCAGTATCGGGGCAGCGCCGTCGACATCGTCTACTCGCCGCGAGCCTGCGGGAGATCTTCGTCAACAATATCCGCCTCCTCAAGGCCGACCGGATGATCCGTCCCGAGCGGTTGCGCACCGACCCGCTCGCCGCGTTCCTCGGGCCGATCGCACGTCACGCACACCTACACGCGCGAGGACGAGGACGTCTTCGAGCTACGTGTGCCGCCACACGCTGCTCCGACCGCGCGATCTGATGACGATCGGCGAGCGGCTCGCCGCGCTCCGGCCGGAGGAGCGGCGCGACGAGTACCGTCTCAAGGAAGCGGTGAACCATGCCGCCACCGAGATCGCCCACGAGTACCTGGCGGAGATCGCTCCCCACACCGGCGACCTCGATCTCGAGCGGTTCCTGCGCCGCCTGCCCGGGCACGTCCTGACCCGCCAGGAGGTGGAGAATCTCTTCGAGGAGCACAGTGCCGAGGCGGGCTCGTCGGATGACAAGCACGTCTTCTGCGCGATGTACCGGGCGGGGCTCGTCGGCTACGTTCACTACGACCGGATCGCGGAGCAGTCGGTGCAGCGGTTTCTGCGGCCCGGCGAGATCGACGCTCGAGCCCGATGGCGTGCTGCCTCGTGCCACACGCTACCTGATGCACCCCGTCCTGTCGGACGTGATCGGCCGGGTCAACCCGGGCTATCTGGAGCGGATCGACCGGGTGAACATCGCGGGCTACGGCCGGCCCTGGCGGGAGGCCGAGAGCGTCGATCGTCCGCATTCGCGTCGACATGCTGTGTGTCCTGAAGGCCGACGTCAACGGGTTCAGCACCCTGATGCGGACGCGAGCGGACGCCCCCGTGCGCAAGGCGCTGGAAGACGCCGTGCAGAAGTGGGGCCATGGGGCGGAGGTCATCGAGGCCAGGGATGGCGATGCCGTCATGATCGTCCACGCCGATCCGGTGGCGCTCGCCCAGATGGCGCGGCAGATCATGGACGACGTCTACCAGGCGCCGGGCCGGCCCCGCCTGCGCATCGCGCTGCACCACGGCGAGGTGCAGACGCACGAGCGCGATGGCGACCTGGCGGCCGTCATTGCCGGCGGCGACGCCGTCCTGTGCGTCGCCCGGGTCGAGCCGCACGTCGAGCCGGGGCAGATCTGGGCGACGGAGGAATTCCGCCACGAGCTATCGCAGAAGCCCTCGCTGTGGCGGACGACGCGCGTGCCCGGGCCGGACAGCGGAGATCGCTTCAACGTGAAGAAGGCGGGCAGCGCGGAGCCGGACCTGTGGGTCCGCCTGTTCCGCTCGAGCTAGCGGCAGGCTGCTGAAAGAAGCCTATCTGCGTTCGTCGGCGCTCGCATCTGACCCTCGAGCAGCTCGATCGCGGCCTGAGTCGTCCTCGCCCGGCCGCTCGCGCCGGCGCTTCACGTCCGATCGCAGCTTCTTGCCCGTGAGCCGCCGCCGGTCGGCGCCCGCCGTCGGCGCCGTCTTCACCCGGCGGCGGGGCGGCGAAAGCGCAGCCCGGATGAGATCCGCCACCTTGGCCCGCGCGTCCTCGAGATTGCGCGCCTGGTTGCGCGTCGCCTGGCTCGTCATCATGAGCTGACCCGCGGCGTCGAGCCGGTGTCGAGCCAAGACTCTGGCAGGCGAGCGCGGGCGCTGTCGGACAGGCCCTCCACCGCGCCGAGGTCGACGCGCAGGTCGATCTTGGTGGCGACCTTGTTCACGTTCTGGCCCCCGGCCCGAGGCCCGTACCGCTTGCACGGTCACCGCCGACGGCAGGACGCGCACGGTGGCCGTCACGACAATGGCGTCGCTCATCGGCTCTGCGCTAGAGCTAACGCAGGGACTCCTCTTTGAGCGTTTCGTAGACCGCCGACTTGATGCTCTCTCGGTTCGGCAGCGCGGCTTGCTCGAGCAGGGGGCTATAGGGCACCGGCACAGGGGCAGCACGGACGCGGCGGATGGGGCCTTCAGGGCGCGGAAGGTCTCGGGGTCCTCGGCGAGGCAGCGCCGAGATCTCCGACGCCGCGGAGCACTGTGGCGCGGCGCCTCGTCGACGATGACCACCGCGCCCGGTCTTGCGCACCGAGGCGCGGATCGTCTCGACGTCCAGCGGCACCAGCGTGCGCGGGTCGATCACCTCGACGGAGATGCCGTCGCGCGCCAGGTCCTCCGCCACCGCCAGGGCTTCCGGCACGTAGTAGGCGAGGCCCACGATCGTCACGTCGGTGCCCGCGCGCTTCACGTCGGCGACACGCCGAGCGGCACCAGGTGGTCGCCGTCGGGCACGGGGCCCGTCATCGCGGCGAGCCGGCTGCACTCGAACGAGACCACGGGATTGTTGTCGCGGATGGCGCTCTTCAGCAGGCCCTTCGCGTCCGCCGGCGTCGCCGGGCAGGATGATCTTGAGCCCGGCGAGGTGCATCCACATCGAGTACGGGCTCTGCGAGTGCTGGGCGGCGAGGCCGATGCCGCCGCCGGTGGAGCAGCGGTAGGTCACCGGGAAGTCGGCCTGCCCGCCGAACATGTAGCGGATCTTGCTCGCCTGGTTGACGATCTGGTCCATCGCCACGAACGAGAACGTCACCATCCGCCAGTTCACGATGGGGCGGATAGCCGCAGCCGGCCGCGCCCAGGCCCATGCCCGTCACCACCGCCTCGGAGATGGGCGTGAAGCGCACGCGCGCCGGGCCGAACTCCTTGACGGGGTCGCCGGTGAAGTCGGTGCCGAGGGTGATGACCCGCGCGTCGCGCCGCATCTCCTCGGCCACCGCCTCGTCGAGCGCCTTCTGGAAGCTGATCTCGCGCATGGTCCCCTCCCCTCACTCCGCGAACATGTCGACCAGCAGATCCTTCGGATCGGGGAACGGGCTCGCCTCGGCGAAGGCGACGGCGAGCGGCGAGGTCGGCGGCGACGCGCTCGCGCATCGCGCCGATCTCCGCGGGCGACAGCAGGCCCTGGCCGAGCGCGTGCGCCTCGAAGCGGGCGATCGGGTCGCGCGCCTTCCACGACGCGATCTCGTCGGCCGGGCGGCTCTCCGGCGGCGGCGCGGCCCGCATCGCGTGGAAGTGCCAGCGATAGGTCTTGCACTCGACGAGGCTCGGCCCTCGCCGCGCCGCGCGCGGCCACGGCCTCGTCGGCCGCCGCGCGGACCTCGAGCACGTCGTTGCCGTCGGCGATGACGCCCGGAATGCCGTAGGGGCCGGCATGCGCGGCGATGTCGATCCCGGGATGCTGCACGCCGACGGCGTTGTTCGCCGCGTACTGGTTGTTCTCGCAGACGAAGACGATGGGCAGCTTCCACACCGACGCGATATTGAGCGCCTCGTGGAACTCGCCCTCGGCCAGCCGCGCCGTCGCCGAAGAAGCACACCGTCACGTCGCCCTTGCCGTCGAGCTGGGCGGCGAGCGCGGCGCCGCACGCGATGGGCAGCCCCGCCCACGATGCCGTTGGCGCCCAGCATGCCGACGGCGAAGTCGGCGATGTGCATCGACCCGCCCTTGCCCTTGCAGTAGCCGTCGACGCGGCCGAACAGCTCGGCCATCATGCGCCGGATGTCGGCGCCCTTGGCGATGCAGTGCCCGTGGCCCCGGTGGTTGCTCGTCACGCGGTCTCGCGTGGTCAGGCTCGCGCACACGCCGGCGGCGACGGCCTCCTGGCCCACGTACGGATGCACGGCCCCGTAGATCTTGCCGGCCACGCGCAGCGCGATGGCGCGCTCGTCGAACTCGCGGATGAGGACCATCGTGCGGAGCATCTGCATCGCCTGTGGCTTGTCGAGCGTCATGGTCGTCGCCTCCCTCGCCGGGATACTGCGCCAACGGCGGCATCGGGTCAAGGCGGACGGCGTCGACGACGCAGCCGGCCGACGCCGAATCGGTCGACGACCCGCACGGGTCCGCGGTAGGATGCGCGCGACAGCGACTCGGTCCCCGCTCTCCAAACGAAGGAGAAATCGACGAATGAGATGGACGCGCGGCATTGCCGCTCGGCCTGTTGCTGACCTGCACCCTCGCCCTGGCCAGTCGGCGCAGCCACCCCGTCGCGGCCCAGACCAAGCCGGAGGGCGAGCTGAGTTCGCCCGTCTACGTCACGATCTCGCCCCAGTGGTTCCGATCCCGCGCGAGGCGACGGGCTTCATCAGCCGTTCTGGTTCCTGTACGCGATGCACGACGCACTCGTGAAGCAACATGCCGGGCAAGACGAGCTGACGCCGAGCCTCGGCGGAGTCGTGGACGGTCAGCGCCGACCAGCAGGTCTACGAGTTCAAGCTGCGCGAGGGCCTCAAGTTCCACAACGGCGATCCCTTCACCGCCGAGGACGTGCAGGTTCAGCTTCTACTCGCGCCAAGGGCTACGAAGATCCTCAAGGAGAAGGTGCGCGACGTCGAGGTCGCCGGGCCCTATCGCGTGCGCTTCCACCTGCACGAGCCGTGGCCGGACTTCATGGCCTTCTACGGCACGCTCGTCTCGCGGTGCGGGCTGGATCGTGCCGAAGAAGTACGTGGAGCAGGTCGGCGCCGACGGCTTCAAGAAGCATCCGATCGGCCTCGGGCCGTACAAGTTCGTGAGCCACACAGCCGGGCGTCGAGCTGGTGCATGGAGGCGTACGAGGGCTACTGGCGCAAGGTGCCGTCGGTCAAGCGGCTCGTGCTTCAAGAGCGTGCCGGAATCGACCACGCGCCTGGCCATGCTCAAGCGCGGCGAGGTCGACATCGCCTATCTGCTCGAGGTGCCGCTGCAGGCCGAGGAGGTCAAGCGCGATCCGAAGCTCAAGGCTCGCCTTCTCCGGCGGCATCGGCACCGTACTACCTCGATTTCTTCGACATGTGGGACCCGAAGTCGCCCTGGGCCGACCAGCGCGTGCGGCTAGGCCGCGAGCCACGCCATCGACCGGCAAGCGCTCGAACGCGGCGGAGACGCTGAGCGCCTCGCGGCTCAACGGCGAGCTTCGTGCCGCAAGAGCCTCGAGTTCGCGCTGCCGATCGAGCCGCATGCCTACGACCCGGCGAAGGCCAAGAAGCTCCTCGCCGAGGCGCGGCTATCCGAACGGCTTCGACGGGGAGACTTCAGCCCGGCGCCCCCGTACTACTCGGCGGGTGAAGCGGTGGCCGGACTACCTGCAGGCCGTGGGCATCCGGACCGCGAACAAAAACGATGGAGCGCGCCGCGTTCCTCACCGCCTGGAGCGCCAAGACAGCTGCGCGGGCGTCTGCATGTGCAGCGTGGGGACGCACGGCAATGCCGCCACGCGCATGGGCAATTCGTGCCCAGCGAGGGGCAGTTACGCCTACGGAGGCTGGCCCGACGTCGATGCGCTGTGGAAGCAGCAGGCGCGCGAGACGGACAAGAAGAAGCGCGAGGCCCTGCTGCAGCAGATCCAGCAGATCGCCTTCGACCGCGTGCGCTTCGCCGGGCATCTGGGACTACGTCTGGCCGAGCGGCGTCGGGCCGCGGGTGGCCGAGCCGGCGTTCCTGCTGATCGACCCGTATCCGTGGTCCGCGCCGTACGAGGAGCTGCGCCTCAAGAAGTGAGGCGAAGGCGTTCAGCGCAGCGCGGATCGCCCCGCAGTCCGGCCAGGCGGACTCGAGGCGCGCGCCGTCGCGCACTGCCGGTCACTTACTACGACCTAGGTCCAATGGACCTCAGGTCCACTAGGCGCTCCAGAGTTGACAGACGCACACAATCCTTATGCCTGCACCTGGCCTTTCGGGTTGGCGCCACTGGCGCCGAGACCCCGGTGAAGTCTGGCGTGACGCGTCCGAGATCCCCGGGAGGCCCATATGACCCAGCCCATCCTTCGTGTCCTGATTCAGGAAAAGCTCGCCAACGGCCAGTTGCCGCGCACTCCACCATGCCCGAGGGACTGTTGCGAGGTCTTACGCTGGCAGCATTCGCGGCGCTCGGACGATGACCTGCGCGGCCAGCGCGGGCGCAGCCACGCATGATCGACATCGTGCACGACACTCAACACCTTCGGTGCAACCTACGTTCTGACCAGCGATCTCACGTCGACTAGCTGCGGCACCTGCCTCGTGGTGGCCAACGATCGCATCACGATTGACCTCGCAGAGCCAACGCGATTTCCCCGGCTTGTGCGGATTTGCGCCGGCGCAGGTCACGGATCGGTCGGAGCGGCCCGTGCAGGAGACCGCACGGTCAAGAACAGGACGATCACGGGCTGCAGATCGGCGTTGATCTCGCCTCCAGCACGCAACCAGATCTAATCTCACATCGTCCGACAATGCCCTGTACGGATCTTCGTCGGCCCTCGCCAGCCTCGTGAAGAGCGGCTGTGGTAACGGGCAATCGGCGACACCGGCATCGTCATCAGGGGATTTTGAATCAGGTTCAGGACTGCACGATCACCGACCACACGCCACGCCTGAGAAATTAGTGGCTTCCGGCATACTTCAGGTGCAGGCCACCTGCCGGTCAGGGGACAGTGCCGTCGCTGGACAATACTGGTCGGGATCGTGGTCAGTGACTTTGGCACCGTGGCGTTCAACACTTCCATCGGCATTACTCACGGTGTCAAAGGCTGTCCGCCCAGCGGCTTCCACTCCCGCTGGTCTGACAGGCTGACACAGCGACTGGGAACGGGAGCGGGGATCCACGACCGGCGAGTCACCTCCGTGTCCTACAACTCCTCGCGGCGCCAATGGACGGTGGCGGCGTCCGATGTCGTCGTGCCTGACCAACCAATGCGTAACTG
>ERZ1370068.8132-contig-7010_pt1 | contig 14162 bp, 19 predicted proteins | sample MGYA00561227_ERZ1370068 | MGnify/ENA primary metagenome ERZ1370068 (study PRJEB38410, sample SAMEA6850437) | metagenome | study: Metagenomic assessment of the ecological functions of the soil: analysis of the soil microbiota associated with the...
CTTGCACGATCTACCATTCCACGTTCACATTGCTGTTAAGCATGCCGCCAGCGTTCACTCTGAGCCAGGATCAAACTCTTCAGTTGAACTTGCTAAGTTTCCAGGACTTGCGTTCCTCCACGAGCAAAACTTTAGAGAGAGACCTAAGCTACTTTGATTACTCAAATTACGATCCTTTCAGTCCGGTTAAGGATTCAGAACCGAGGCTTTCGGACGCTCTTGATTCGATGGACTTGCATCCATCCCAAGGCGCCCACACAAGTCACCTGCGCACACTGTCAAGGATCCGATTCGCACCAGACTTCACATCCAGCCCACGAGCGTTTCCGCCCGAGGGAGCCGCGTATTATACATCTCGATCTCGGCTTCGTCAACGACCACGCTCGAAAACACGAACTCTTCCGAGACGCGCGCAAGCTGCCAACTCGGCGATCAGGCGCACGCGCGAATAGCCGCGTTTGCCGAGTTGCAGCAGGTGTTCGGCGCCGACCTGCAAGGTCAATTCGCGGTCCTCGACGACCGTTGCCGTCGACGCGTACGGCGCGTTCGCCGAGCTTGCGTAACGCTTCCGACGTGCTGGGTGCCAGGCCGGCCGCCTTCAACAGGGCGCCGATGCGGATCCCGCCGGCCGGCACCGCGACATCCGATGACCGGATATGTCCTGCGGCACGCCGCCACCCTGCACGACCTCGTTCCAGTGCGCGATCGGCCGCCTGGGCGGCCTGCTGCGCCATGGAAGCGCAGCCGTCAGTTCGCCAGCCAGTTCCATCTTGTAGTCGCGCGGGTTCCTGCCCGCCAGCGACCGGCCTCGCGCATCTGTTTCAGGTCGGCCAGGGACTTGGCGAACGACAAGCAGCTCGTAATAGCGCCACATCAGGTCGTCCGACAGGCGCATGACCTTGCCGAAGATCTCGTTCGGCCGGCTCGTTGATGCCGATGTAGTTGCCGAGCGACTTCGACATCTTGTTGACGCCGTCGGTGCCTTCGAGCAACGGCATCGTCAGCACGATCTGCGGCGGCTGGCCGACGTCTTCCTGCAGCTGCCGGCCCGACCAGCAGGTTGAACTTCTGGTCGGTGCCGCCGAGCTCGACGTCGGCCTTCAGCGCGACCGAGTCGTAGCCCTGCACCAGCGGATACAGGAATTCGTGGATCGCGATCGGCTGCTGCACTGCATAGCGCTTGTCGAAATCGTCGCGCTCGAGCATGCGCGCGACCGTGTGCTTCGCCGCCAGCTTGATCATGTCGGCGGCGCGTCATCGCGCCGAACCATTCGAGTTGAAGCGCAGCTCGGTGCGTTCGCGATCGAGCACTTTGTGAATACCTGCGCCGCGTAGGTCTCGCGCGTTGGCCTGCACGTCTTCGCGCGTGAGCGGCTTGCGCGTCGACGTTCTTGCCGGCTCGGGTCGCCGATCATGCCGGTGAAATCGCCGATCAGGAAAATCACCTGGTGTCCCAGATCCTGGAACTGGCGCATCTTGTTGAGCAGCACCGGTGTGGCCCAGATGCAGGTCCGGCGCGGTCGGATCGAAGCCGGCCTTGACCCGCAGCGGCCGGCCGAGCTTGAGCCGCGCGAGCAGATCTTCGCGCTTGATGATTTCTTCGGCGCCGCGACCGATCACGTCGAGTGCCTTGTCGATGTCGTTCATTCCTACCTCTGGATTTGCCTGCGTGCCGCCGCGCCGCAAACGCGCCGATTAACCACTTGCCGTTAATTATTCGTTAGATGTTTGGACTGCCGCAAACCTTGCTGCAATCAGCGTTGACGGGCCTGTGGGAGCCGATATGTTACGCCGCGTTTTGTGGGAATTCCTTCGTGACCAGAAATAGCGATCCATCATCCCCGGTCATCCGCGCCGCGTTGCAGGCATGGCGAGGCGCACAACGCGCTCTATCTCCACATCTATACAAATCGCATAAGTCGTCGGCTGCAGCGCGTGCCGTCGCTGCGCCCGCCTCGTGGCGGCGCGAAGCACTGGGTGCTTGCCGGGATCGCCTGCGCAGCGGTCATCGTCGATCGGCGCAATCGTTCCCAGCGGCGCCAGCGCAACGCGCTCACGCCCGACACGCCGGTGACGACGCTCGATTCTGCCGCTGCCCTTGCTCGACGCAGGATCCCGCAGCGACGGCCGTGGAGGATACCGCAACGCTCGATGCCGTCGATGATACCGATTCGTGGAGCGTGGTTTCCGTGCGCTCCGGCCAGACGGTCGGCGAAATTTTTCAGTCAGAACGGCCTGAATCCGGGCGTCCTTCAGCAATTGCTCGGCAACAGCGCCAATGCCTCGGCCCTGAAGAACGTGCATCCGGGCGATGAATTCGCCTTCCTGCGCGCGGCCGACGGCACCCTGTCACGGGTTGCGTTTCGACCGTGACGACCATACCCGCGTCGTCGTTTCGTTCGATGCGGACTGGAATGCACCAGCGCATCGTCGACCGCCTGATCGAGCGCCGCACGCACGTCGCGCACGGCGTCGTCGAGCGCTCGCTGTTCGATGCCGGAGCCCAGGCCGGCATGAGCGATTCGATGGTGCTCAAGCTCGCCAACGCTTTCGGCTACGACATCGACTTCGCCCAGGACCTGCGCCAGGGCGACAGCTTCACCGTGATCTACGACGAGGTGTACCGCGAAGGCGAACGCCTGCGCGATGGCGAGATCGTCGGCGCGACGTTCATCAATCGCGGCAAGCGCTACAGCGCGTTCCGCTACACCGATGCCGCCGGCAACACGATGTTCTACAGCGACGACGGCCGCCCGCTGCGCAAGGCGTTCCTGCGCACGCCGGTCGAGTTCACGCGGATTTCCTCGCTGTTCACCGCCGGGCGCATGCACCCGATCCTCGGCACGATGCGCGCGCATCGCGGCGTCGACTATGCCGCGCCGAGCGGCACGCCGGTTCACGCCGCAGGCGACGGCAAGATCACGTTTCGCGGCTGGCAGAACGGTTACGGCAACGTCGTGATCCTGCAGCATGGCGGCCACTACAGCACGCCTGTACGGCCACATGTCGCGTTTCGCATCGATCCGCGACGGCCAGCGCGTCAGCCAGGGCCAGACGATCGGCTACGTCGGCATGACCGGCATGGCCACCGGACCGCATCTGCACTACGAATTCCGGCATCGACGGCACGCATCGCGATCCGCTCAGCGTAACGCTGCCCAAGCCCGAACCGCTGCCGCAAGTCGAACTGGCACGCTTCCACGGCCAGACCCAGCCGATGCTGGCCAAGCTCAAGACGCTCGAGGCCACGCAAGTCGCGCTGGCGAAGTAAGCGTGCCCGCCGACGCCCCGAGCTATACCTCGGACTGATCTCCGGAACCAGCGCCGACGGCATCGACGTCGCGCTGGTCGAGTTTCGAGCCCGCGCCGCAACTTGCATGCGCGGCGCGAACCTGCGCCTACCCCGATCACGTGCGCCAGCGCATCCTTGCGCTGGCGCAGGGCGACGGCCGCATCGCGCTCGACGAACTCGGCGCGCTCGACGTCGAAATCGCGCGCGCATTCGCCGCCGCGGCGCTGCGCGTGCTTGCCGATCACGGGGTTGCCGCCGCGCGATGTGCGCGCGCTCGGATCGCATGGACAGACCGTGCGGCCATCGTCCCGGCACGGCGCACGCCGTACACCTTGCAGCTCGGCGACCCGAATGTCATCGCCGAGGCAACGGGCATCGTCACCGTGGCCGACTTCCGCCGACGCGACATGGCCGCCGGCGGACAAGGCGCGCCGCTGGCGCCGGCGTTCCATGCAGCGATGCTCGGTTCGGCGGCGCCTCGCACGTCGTGCTGAATCTCGGCGGCATCGCCAATATCACGGTGTTGCCGGAAACCCGGCGGAACCGATCCTCGGCTTCGATACCGGCCCGGCGAGTTGCCTGCTCGACGCGTGGGCGCAACGCCATCTGGGCGTCGGATTCGATGCCGACGGCAAATTCGCGGCATCGGGACGAGCCGACCCGGCGCTGCTGGCACGGCATGCTGGCTGATCCGTACTTTCGAGGCGCCGCCGCCAAAGAGCACCGGGCGCGAGATATTTCATCTGCGCTGGCTGCAGCAGCACCTGGATGCCGCCGCGACATCGCGCCGGCCGATGTGCAGGCGACGCCTGCTCGAGCTTACCGTGCGCACGTCGCCGATGCCATCGGGCAAGCGCCGCGCGCGCGCGAGTGCTCGTGTGCGGCGGCGGCGTCCACAACGCAGCGCTGATGCGCGCCGCTGGCGAGCGCGCTCGCTCCGATGACGGTGCGCAGCACCGCGCACGCGGGATCGATCCGGATTTCTGTCGAAGCGATGCTGTTCGCGTGGCTCGCGCGCGCGCGGATGCTCGGCCATCCCGCGCCGGGTGTTTCCAGTGTGACCGGAGCACGCGGTCCGCGCGTGCTCGGCGCGATCTACTTCGGCGGCTGACCTTCGCCTGATCGTCCGGCTTTCTCTCGATCGCGTCCGGTTCAGGACCGACTCGAACAGCGGCTGGCCCTCGATTTGCTCGAACGCCTCCGACCGCGCTGCGAAACGCCTTGGTCTCGCGCGAATCCCAGGTGCCGCCGATCACGGCGATGTCGTCATTTCGCGGCGAAAGATATCGTCGTCGGCCACGACCAAGGCCCTGGCGCAGCAGGTGCACGATCACATCATTGATCGACCACTCGCGCTCGCGCGCGATCGCCTTGATGCGCTCGGCGATGACCTCTTCGATGTTCCGAACGAGAATGTCGGGCACGTGATCCGCTCGGTTACCTGTTCCGGATCAATTCTGGCAGCAATCGTCGACGAATTCACGCCCCGCCAGGCCGGGAGCCGCTATGTCGACGTTGCCGCGGCGCCACGGAATCCGGTCGAGCTGGATCGAACTGGGGACGCAACATCGCCAGGACCAGCAGGCCGGGAACGCGCGCAGACGAGGCTCAGGACAAAATATGTCGCCACCCGTAGTCCGCCGCAACGTAACCCGGCCAGCGGGCCGATTGAAGACACGGCCTGCGGAATCGAGGGCGCTGAAGACCGCGTACTGCGTCGCGCTGAAGCGCCGGTCACACAAGGCCCATCAGCGGCGCAACGAACGCGCCCGTGCCCAGTCCCGACGTCAGATTCTCGGCGCCGACCGCGCACGATCAGCGCTGCGAAGCCGTTGCCAGCCAAGGCGATCGCGAGAAAGCCCAGTGCGCCGAGGCCCTGGAGTACGCCAAACACGAGCAGCGCGCGCCATAGCGGCCAGCGCTCGCAGCAGCAGTCCACCGACGAATGCGCCGACCAGAGTTGCACCCAGTCCGAATACCTTGTTGACCCAGCCGACATCGCTCAGCGCGTACCCGGCGCCGCGCAGCGAGGAACGTGCTCGACAGGCTCAGCGCAAACCGCGTTGCCGAGCTTGTATACAAGTATCAGGCCGAGCCAGTGCCAGACTTTGCTGACGGCGCAGCAACTCGCGCACAGGCCTGCAGATAGGTGTCCGGCAGGCTCTTGCCAGCCGGGGGCGTGATCTGCTCTCGGAGCGATCGCCGTGCCGATCAGACCGATACCCATCAGCGCAGCCATCGCCAGATACGCGAAACGGAAACCGGCGTAGTCGGCAAGGATCAATGCCAGGCCACCGGATACGACCATGGCGGCGCGAGTATCCGGCAACGCCGAAAGCCGCGCCCAGGCCGCGATCCTGCGGCAGCAGTTGATCAGCGCGATAGGCATCGACTGCGATGTCCTGCGTGGCCGAAAACGCGGCAAGCAGCATCGCCAGAAAAGCGATGGCCAGCTAGCGATGTCGACGGCGACAAACCGGCGATCCCGACCAGCGCGGCGATGATCGCGACCTGCATCGCAGAACATCCAGCTGCGGCGTCGGCCGACGCCACGAATCGTGTAGCGGTCGACGAGTGCGGCCCAAAGGAACTTGAACACGTAGGCGAACGCAGCCAGCTTGAGCACGCCGATGGTCTTGAGGCTGAGCCCACTGACGGCACACCACGCCTCGAGCGTCGATGCCGACAGCGCGAGCGGCAGGCCCGGACGAAAAGCCGCAGCAGCGTGATCGCGGTCAGCGTACGCGCGCGCTGCTTGTCCGTCCGGGTGAACATCAGGCAGCGAGACCGCTGACGCCAGCGCCGGCCTCGCGCGCGTTGGCGCCGGCAGTTCATCGATGTAGTCCGACCGCATACGGCGCATGATCGGAAAACCGCGGCGACGGCGTGATCGCGCAGGTCTTGAGCCGGAGCGCGCAGCGCGGGCGAAGTGACAATCTGGTAGTCGATGCGCCAGCCGACGTTGTTGGCGCGCGCGGCGCCGCGGTTGCGACCACCAGGTGTAGTCGACCGCGTCGGGCTTGCAGCGCGCGGAAGCTGTCGACCCAGCCGCTGCCTTCGTGAACAGGCCGTCGAGCCAGGCGCGTTCCTCGGGCAGGCAGCCGGAGTTCTTCTGGTTGCGACGTCCAGTTCTTGATGTCGTTGCGCGTGCGCACGATGTTCCAGTCGCCGCACAGCACGTAGTCGCGGCCGCTGGCCAGCCACTTCGGCGAAGATCGGCGCGATCCAGTCCATCGACCTTGAACTTGAATTGCTGGCGCTCCTCGCCGGACGAGCCCGACGGCACGTACAACGACACGACGCTGAGCTTGCCGTAGCGCGCCTCGAGATAGCCGCCCCTCGCTTCGTCGAACGGCGCCCAGCCCAGCGTCGTGCGCACTTCGTCGGGCTCGCGCTTGGAATAGATCGCGACGCCGCTGTAGCCCTTCTTCGTGCGTGGCGTCGCGGTAGAAACAGTGGTGGCCGTCGGGCCGGAACGCCGGCATCGGCGAGCTGGTCTTCCTGCGCCTTGGTCTCCTGCAGGCAGACCACGTCGGCCTTCTGCTTCTTCAGCCACGCGAAGAAATCCTTGTTCGCCGGCAGAGCGGATGCCGTTGGCGTTGAAGCTGATGATGCGCATGAGGCTTAAGGGCGAGGGCTGAGGGCTGAGGGCGAGCCTAGCCGATTTTGCCGCACTCCTGCGCATCAGGCAGGTTGCGCATTGCGCGCGGCGCAGCGTTTGCGGCAACCTTAGCCCTCAGCCCTCAGCCCTCAGCCCTCGCTCATGCAGCACTATCAACGCGACTTCCTCGAACTTGCCATTGCAGCGCAACGCGCTGCGCTTCGGCGAATTCACGCTGAAGTCGGGGCGCATCAGCCCGTATTTCTTCAACGCCGGGCTGTTCGATTCCGGGCGGCGCTGCTTGCGCTGGGTCGGCAGGCCTATGCGCAGGCGGCGGCCAGTTCGGGGATCGCGTTCGACATGCTGTTCGGTCCGGCCTACAAGGGCATCGCGCTGGCGACCGCGACCGCGCGTCGCGCTGGCCGAAGGTCACGGCCCGCGACGTGCCGCGTCGCCTTCGACCGCAAGGAAGCCAAGACGCACGGCGAGGGCGGCACTGCTGATCGGCGCGCCGCTCGCCGGTCGCGTGCTGATCGTCGACGACGTGATCACCGCGGGCACGGCGATCCGCGAATCGCTCGGAAGTGATCCGCGGCGCAGGGCGCCACGCCGGCCGGCGTGCTGATCGCGCTGGATCGCCAGGAGCGCGGCCAAGGCGACTCTGTCCGCCGCGCAGGAAGTGCGAGGCGGAATTCGGCATTCCGGTCATCGCCGTGGCGCGGCTGGACGAACTGCTGGTTCTTCGTCGACGAGATGACCGAACTGCAGTCGCATCGCGCGCGCATTGCAGGCCTACCGCCTGCGCTACGCGGTGCGTCGCGCTGATGCACGCCACCGACCTGCAGCCGTCGCGCGCCGTCGCATATACTGGACGGCGAATTCGTCGAGGTAAGGGTATGCGCTCGATCACCGCGAACATGGCCGCACTGCTTGCTGACGATGGCCACGGGCTCGGCTGTTCGCCGCCCGATCGTACGCTGCGCAACGACGTCAGCTATCGCTGGTCAGGACCGCGTCGGGAAACCTGCACTACTCCGATACGCTGACGACCGATGCCATACAGTCCGGCTACGACATCATCAACGACAAGGGCATCGTCGTCAAGCACATCGACCGCCAGCGCACGACCGGAAGAGCTGAGCCGCTGACGCCGCGAAGCGCTGCCGCTGCTGCGAAGCTGCAGCCAAACGCGACGCCGAGATGCTGGCGCGATGGCGGACCAGCGGCATGCTCGCGGCCTACCCGACGGAAAGTGATCTGATCGGTGCGCGGCAGGCGCAAGTCGACAGTCATCGAGCAGAGCATCCGTGGCAGCTACCAACAGCCTCGGCGTAGCAGGAACGCGGCCTCAGCGAGGCAACCTCGCGCACGCTGCGACGCTCGATCGCAGCGAACAAGCCGGTTCCCGAAGTCCAACAGAAGCAGATCGAATCGCTGCGCAAGAGCGTCGACGAATCTGCTGCGCCGCTATATCGAGCGCCGCCAGAAGGAAAAAGATCGAAGCGACGAAAAATTCGAAACCGACGTCGCGCACTATCGTGAGAGCGCGCGAATCACGGCCGGCTAGCTGCGCGATCCGCTAGACTGACAACGAGCTCCTGGTCAGACCTCCTAGAACGGCAGTTCCAGCTCCGGATTGAGAGCGAAAAGCAGCTGCGCCGCGGAACGCGGCCTGGATCCTGCAGCAGGCGCCTTGTCGTTGTCGGCGTCGAAGCGCAACACTAGGCACCAGGCGTCGGTGTTCGAGGCCCGCACCAGACCCCAGCCGTCCGGCCAGTCGCGCGCGTACGCCGTCGATCGTCGTGATGCGCGCGCCTTCGAGCTTTCGACTTCTGCTGGAACGGCTGCGACGAAACGATAGTGCTCGCCTTCCTCCATCGGCTATCTTCAGCTCGGGCGTGCTGACGCTCTTCGGCAACTCGTGCAAACACCTCCTGTCGGCGGGCGGCCCGCGGTGATGCGCTCGGCGATGATTTCCAGCAGCCTTGCGGCGGCGAATAGATGCCGTCGTCGAACCCGTACCAGCGTTCCTTGAAGAAGAAGTGCCCGCTCATTTCGCCGGCCAGCTCGGCGCCGGTTTCGCGCATCTTGGCCTTGATCAGCGAATGGCCCGGTGCTGCCACATCGATCGGGCTGCCCGCCGGCCTGCGAGGATCAGCGGCTGCAGCTTGCCGGTGCACTTGACGTCATAGATGATCGCGGCGCTCGGATTGCGCGACAGCACGTCGCGGGCGAACAGCATCAACAGTCGATCTGGGTAGATGATCTCTCCTGAAGACGTCGACGCCGAGACGTCGCCATCGCCATCGAACGCGCACGCCGAGATCGGCCTTGAGCTGCTTTTACTGACAAAGATCAGGTCTTGCCTTGCAGAGTTGCGCGCGTCGGACGGATCCGGATGGTGATTCGGAAGTTGCCGTCGACATCGCAGAACAGCGGCGTTACTTCGCAACCGATCGCTTCGAGCACGGCGGAGCTGCGCATCCGGCGATTACCGTTGCCACAGTCCACGACTACCTTGAGCTTGCGCTCCACTTGCACGTCGCAACGCTGATGCGCTCAGGGCCGTCGTCGCTGCACGTTCATGCTCTGCAAGCCACGCCGGTGCCGGCTGTCGAACTTGCTCTCGCTGATGCGCGCATAGAGGCTCTGGATCGCGTCCTTCCGACAACGCGTCTCGCCGCCGAGCGCGATCTTGAACCCGTTGTATTCCGGCGGATTGTGGCTGCGCCGGTCAACCTCGACGCCGGACCCGGTATTCAGATTGAAGCGTCGCGAAAGTGCAGCACCGGGCGTCGGCGCGGCGCCGATGTCGATGACGTCGCAGCCGGCACTGCGCGTAGCCCCTCGACGAGGGCGCCAGCGACGGGTCCGGGCCGGACCAGCCGGCCGTCGCGCGCGACGGCGATCCTCGTTGGCCCGTCGCGGTGCTTCGCCCTCGCTGCCGATGGCGCGGCCGATCAGGCGCGCGACACGCCTTGGTCGGCGTGCCTTCCGGCGACGCGCGCGGATGTCACGCAAGGCGCGGAAGATGCCGCGGTCGACAGAAATGTCGCGATCCTGATCACCGGCCAGGCGTCAGCTTGTCCGCGCCGAGACTTTCCGCTTTGACCCTTCCGATGCCGCTGCAACGGGAATCTGTGCGGAAATACAAACCGAAGGCGCCATTGACGCCAGTCGCTCAATCTGCAACAGCTCGGCAATGCGGGCCCAGCCGGCCTTGCTGCGCGTACCAGAGGAACATGCCCAGTGCCAGGAAAACCTGGCCAGCGGCACGAGCCATAGCCGGCGCGACACCAGGATCGGCAATTCGGGCTGAGCGCTGGCGACGCGGAACGCGCTGGCATCGGCGATCGCATCTGCCGGGAAGTCAGGGTGCTTACCTTGTCGCTACCGATGCTGTCAGCAAAATCTCCCGCCCCTGCTGGCGCAAATCAATCCGGGCAACCGAGATGTCCTGTTGACGGAAGACATGCAACGAAAGGATCCATCGGCATCTGGACATAGGCATAACCAGCACCTGCTTGTCGCGGGTTGCCGGGAGCGCCAATGCCAGCAGGCGTTTCTTGTCAGCGCCGATGCGATTGCGCAGCGGAGCGGACTGCTGCAGCCGGTGCCAGAACAATCAAGTACCCGCGATAGCCGAACTGAAGTTGCTCGTCAAGACGTCGCTTACGTCCGGGCGGAAAAATTCAGCGGATATCGCCTCCCGGAACAATCTGCCTCAGCGTCAACTGCTGCACTCCTCGAGTCCTTGCTGCGTCTGGTTCGAGCGCCTTTGCAATCGACGCGCTGTCCACGGCTTGTTGAACTCGCGAGCGGATTCTTGCGACCTCCTCGCCCAGTTGCCGAACCTCCCAAGCCTTGATCTACTCAACCTGCCTGGCGCCGGAAGTTCGCTCACAATGAGCCACACGCCTGCCACAGAAAAAACGAGCCAATCAGCGTTAACGCCGTCGCGCCTATCGGCTCGCGCAGATGCTCATTTCGCCCAAGTCGCTGCTCACGCATGATGCCGTCTTTCCTCGCCCTGATTCATACGTGACGCCAACCTCAATCGTTTCTTTTGCGCAGGTCAGAATCAACCGACACCCGAATGACCAAAACCGCCGCTGCCACGCCGACTTCAGGCAAACTCATCAACCACGCGAAACTGCGCGTGCGCGACCGGCAGAAAAACCAGTTGAGCGATTCGATCCCGGCGCAATGGTATAGGCCACCACCACGGTTCAGCGAAACCATCAGCGCTGGTAATCCGCATCGATCAGGCCTGACGAGATTGCCGAGCACCGATGCCGTAGCTTGTGGCCCAGCCCCGAGCGCGGCAGGATCACGGCGTCAGCCGTGGGTCGTCGATATGGATCGCCGGCGGTGGTCGATCGATGCCTGGACTATCTGGCCCCAAGCGCAGCGTCAGCCTGGCGCGTCGATGGCGGCGCGCGAGGTCCATGCCCGCGGAGGCGGGCGGTGGCTGGATGCCGGGCGCGGAATGGCCTCGCCAGACGCGCGGATCGAGAATCTTCCGGCTCGACGTCGATCACTTCGCGCGGCGGCGTTGCGGCGTCGGGCTCGCGCTTCGCAGTGGCAAAGCGTTCGGCCACGCGCGCGATCAGCCTTCGCGCGATGCACCGGCTTGTCCGCCGCGACTCCGAGGTGCTCCGGAGCCGCCGGGCCAGAACAAGCGTCAAGCGCGTTGTCGGCGCAGCTCGAAGCCGAGCGCCGTCGCTCGACGCAGATTGGCGGCGATCATGTCGAGATTCTTGCGCGCCAGCTTGGCCTTGCCATAGGCTTCGAGGTTGTCGGTCTCGGCGGCGAAACCCGGACCAGGCATCATGTCGTCGCCGGCAGGCGCGGCGATCTCCGGCACGGGATGTTCTGCCTTGGTTGCGGTCGTGGTCAGGTTCTGGCGTCAACGACAGTACTTCTTGAGCTTGTGCGTGCCGCTGTCTTCGCCAGGCCGGTAGTCGCCCGACCGCGGCAGCCGATATGAAAATGTCACTTTGTGGAATTTGCCGCAGCACGGCGGCGCGCATGTCGCGCGCACTGCGCACGTCCGTGCGCTCCGACGCCTGCGGGCGTCGGCAGGTGCACCGGTCCTGCGACCAGCTGCACGCGCGCACCTTTGCTCGACCGCAGCGCGCGCGACGGCAAAATCCCATGCGGCCGGAACTGCGGTTGCCGATGAAGCGGCGTACCGGATCGACCGTCTGCGTAGGTCGGTCCGGCGCTGACCAGCACACGCGCACCGCTCAGGAGTCTTCGGACCATGCAGGCGCGGCGATTTCCGCGATGATCGAATCGGCCTCGAGCAGGCGGCCCGGCGCCAGATTCACCGCAGGCCTGGCTGCTGCCGGCGGCCGGACCGAGCAGATCGACACCGCGCTCGCGCAACGTCGAGACATTGGCCTGCGTCGCGGCGTGCGCCCACATCTGCTGGTTCATCGCCGGCGCGAGTGCCAGCGGCGCGGCGCTGGCAAGGCCATGAACGTCGTCAGCAGGTCATCGGCGAAGCCGTGGGCCAGACGCGCGATCAGATCGGCGCTGGCCGGCGCGAATAGGATCCGCTGCGCCCAGCGCGCAGTTCGATGTGGCCCATGGCCGCCTCGGCCGCCTCGTCCCACACAGCCCGCTGCGCACCGTCTGCCCGGAAAGCGCCTGAAACGTGAGCGGCGAGACGAGACCGTGCGGCATTTTCCGTAAGCACGACGCGCACTTCGGCGCCCGCATCGCGCAGGCGGCGCACCGAGTTCGGCGACTGCAGGCGGCAATGCCGCCGGAGACGCCACAGCAGCATGCGCAGATGTTGGCCAGCGGGGAGTTGCCCATGTAGAATTCTGCCGACAGATCGAGCGGCAGATAGCTTACCGGAATTCGTCGAGTTTCGACTCGCCGCGGGGCAAACCGTTGAGCCAGACTCGCCCTGCGGTGCACGCATCGCACCGGAAAACGGCGCCATCCACGCATCGACCCCGTACCGGCAATCCACTGCATGACGATCCGCGACTGGCCCGAGGTGAACGACCGCGCGAAACTGCTGGCGCGCGGGCGCTGCGACGCGCTTTCCGATGCCGAGTGCTCGCCCTGTTCATCGGCTCCGGGCAGGCGCGGGCAACACGGCGGTCGATGTCGGCCGCGATCTGCTCAGCGCGCACAGGCAGCCTCAAGCGTCCTGCTGGAACTCGATATCGGCTGCTGCTCGGCGCAGCCCGGCATCGGTCCGCCACGGCCCGCCGGCTGCAGGCCGCGCTCGAACTGGGTCGGCGCTACTCTGGCTGCGACCTGGACCGGCCGGATGCGCTGACGCATCCGGCCGCGTGCGCCGACTACCTGCGCGCGCGCATCGCCGCGGCTTCCCGTACGAAGTCTTCGCCTGCTGTGTTCTCGACAACCGCCATCGCGTCATCGCCTGCGAGGAGCTGTTCCGCGGCTCGATCGACGGTGCCAGCGTGCATCCGCGCGAAGTCGTGCGTCGCTGCTTGACGCACAACGCCGCCGCGGTGATCTTCGCGCACAACCATCCGTCCGACGTTGCCGAGCCGAGCCAGGCGGACCGCGAATCACGCGCCACCTGCGCGCAGGCACTCGAAACTGATCGGAGTGCGCGTGCTCGATCATTTCATCATCGGCGGCGGCAACGCGCTCTCCCTCGCCGAGCGCGGCTGGTTGCATAACCGCCATGGCGATCCCCGGCTATACTGCCGCAACGGGGAGGATGGCAACGGCCGCTGATCTTTGCATACCCGCGGGATATCCCGCCGACGCAATCGAAAGCCGGGTGCCCGATCCGGGAACGCGCGCGCGCTGGTCAGAGCCCGCCGGCCCGAGTGTTCTAGTGCTGCTCGAGCATCGGCGCAAGCGCCTGGCGAAAGCCGTAGCCGTGGCGGTGTCGGAGACGATCGAGCGCGCGGAGGACGCACTCCTCGCATGGCTTTTTGCCAGACTGGCATTCCGCCATGGCAGCTGGGGCGACGATTTCCACGCCTACCACCAACGAAGGCCATATCCTCGAGATACTCGGACCGCGCATTGACCGCATCATGGATGCGATCGGCGAAGACAGGCTGACGCTGCGCGACTGGTTCCGTCTGTCACTGTTCGCCGCGACGCACGACTTGCGTCAGCGCGAGGCACCGGAGTTCCACGCCGGCATCGGCAGCAACGAGCGCGCAAGTGTCGAGGAAGCATTCCGCATCATGGCGCGCCTGCGGATTCACGCCGGAGCGCAGCAGCAGGCTGTTCGTCGGCTGCGGGTGGGCAATGCAGCAACTG
>ERZ1370068.8437-contig-7290_pt1 | contig 14161 bp, 16 predicted proteins | sample MGYA00561227_ERZ1370068 | MGnify/ENA primary metagenome ERZ1370068 (study PRJEB38410, sample SAMEA6850437) | metagenome | study: Metagenomic assessment of the ecological functions of the soil: analysis of the soil microbiota associated with the...
AGAGGAGGACAGATCGATGGACGTGAAACCGCTGGTGAAGGGACTGCTCGCCCGCAACCGCGAGGTGCTGGAGGGCACCATGGCCGATGTGGAGAGCGAACACGCGCATTGGGCGCCGCCGGGCAAGGCGCTGCCGTTGGGCGCGCTCTACATTCACGTGCTGACCGCGGAAGATTTCTTCATCCAGGGCTTGCTCAAGGGTGGCGCGCCGCTATGGGACTCGAGCTGGAAGGACAACATGGGGCTCAGCGAGCCACGCCCGCCGCGAGGTCAGCCATGGGAGGACTGGGCGCGCCGGGTGCGGATGGACATGCCGAAGCTGCGCGAGTACGGCAAGGCGGTGTTCGCCGCCACCGACACCTACGTCGACGGCCTGAGCGAGACCGACCTGGCAAAGGAGATCGAGTTCATGGGCCGCAAGATGCCGCTTGGTCACCTTCTTCCTGGGCGTGATGTGCACCCACTGCGCCAACCATGCCGGCGAGATTTCCACCCTCAAGGGGCTACAGGGACTGAAGGGCTATCCTTTCTAGCCGGATGCGGTCGGAGAAATGGCAGCGAGAGCGATGAGAAGGGTTCAGCTGCGAGGCGGCGGCCGAAGGCAGCACGGCGAGGCGTACTCCGTACGTTGAGCCGGCTGTCGAGGGCGCCAACGAAGCAGATGGGCCCTTACTCATCGCTCTCGCCGGGATGAAGCGAGGTCGGCCTCATCGGCTGCGGAGCGATCGGACGTCCCGTCGCCCGGGCGCTGCTGGCCGGGACGGCCGGGGCGCATTCGCTCGCGGCGGTGCTGGCCCGCTCCGCGCGCCAGCTCGATGGGTTCGAGGTGACGGCCGACGTCGAGGCGTTCCTGGCCGGCCGCTACGACCTCATCCTCGAGACGGCGCGGGCCCGCCGCTTTCCGCGCCCTGGTGCCGGCGGCGCTCGAGCGCTGCGAGGTGTGGGCGGTGAGCCCGATCCCGCTCGCCGATCCGGTGCTCGAGCGCGAGGTCCGCCGCATCGCGGCGACGACGGGACACGCGCTCCGCGTCGCGCCCGGCGCACTGGCGGCCTTCGATGGCATCGCGACGGCGATGGCGGCCGGCCTCGAGCGCCTGGACGTCTTCGTCGATCTCGGCGCCGGGGAAGCATCCGCGCCCGAGCTCCTGTTCGAGGGCACCGCGCGCGCTGTCGGGCTGCGCTTCCCGAGGGCGTCAACGTCGCGATCGCGGCGGCGCTGGCCGGCCCGGGCCTCGACGCGACGCAGGTCCGCGTGATGCGACCGCCCCGGGGACGGTCGGCCGCACGATGGGATTCACGGTGCGCTCGCGGGCAGGGCGTCTTCGAGCTGACCGCCAAGCCACGCGTCGTTCCCGCCGAGGACATCCATACCGTCGCGGCCAGCCTGATCGCGATGCTGCGCCGCGAGACGGCCGGCATCGTGGTTGGGTGACGCTGGACGAGCGGTCGCCGCGAGGCACCCGGCCCAGCGGGAGGCCAAGCGATGTCACCGGACCCGCTGCATGCGGCCGAGCCAACCCCGGCCCGCGCGGGCTCAGGGAACACACGCGTCGGCGGAGGTCATCGTGCCGGCAACATCACTTCATGAGGGCGGCCCCGCGCTCGCCGGCGCGACCCGATAGGCGCAGCGTTGTGGCTTCACCGCAAGTCGACGTGATGCGCGTGGACCTGAATGCCGGTGCAGGTGTGCTTTGGGAGAGGCAGAGCGGAGCGCCTTGATGTCGCCGTACGCCCACGGAGATAATCGGCGGGCGGCAGGATGCACGACCCAGACCCGGAAACCGGTGGAGGTGCGATATGGCACGCGACGGCTATCTGATCCTCGACAGCGACCTTCACATGATGGAGCCGGACGATCTCTGGGCCCGCTACCTCGAAGGCCCACATCGAGCGAGCCCGCCGCGGTTCTTCGGCGGGCAGCAGCAAACACTCAGCGACAGCTCCGAGGACAAGGGCCACGCCGATACCATCATGGGCATGGAGGTGCAGGGGCTGGCGATTCCCGCCCATGGCAAGGCGACGGCCGCCACCGCGTCCAGCCGCGAGCTGCGGCGCCGGAGCCGCGCGCGGCACCCACACTTCCAGGTCGCGCGCGGCGCGCGGCTTCGATCCGGACTCGACCCTGACCGCGATGGATATCGAGGGCGTCGACGTCGCCGTCATGTACGGCACGCGCGGGCGGCAGATCTTGATGCACGACGACCTCGCGCCGGACTACGCGGCGGCGCTCGCGCGCGCCTACAACAACTGGGCGCGCGACTATTGCCAGAGCCGAGCCGAGGCGGCTGAAGTTCGCCGCGCAGGTGGCGATGCACAGCATCCCGGCGGCGATCGAGGAGGCGCGCCGATGCGTCAGGGAGCTCGGCGCCGTCGCGCATCATCGGCACCCCGAACCCGGTCAACGGCCAGCATTTGCACGACGAGGCGTGCGAGCCGCTGTGGAGTGCGCTGGAGCAGCTCGACGTGCCGATCGGCTTTCATCCGACCGGCAACACCTCGCTCAAGGACGATGCCGGGCGGCGCTACGTCGGCCACGCCAACTTCCACCCGATCGCCCACGCCATTCGCAATCCGGTCGAGCTGATGGGGGCCATCGCCAGCATGACCACCGGCGGAATCCTCGAGCGCCACCCGCGGCTGCGCTGCGCCTTCCTCGAAGGCACCGCGGGCTGGCTCCACTGGTGGCTGTGGCGGCTCGACGACCAGTGGGAGAAGTTCGGCCCCGGCTGCGAGCATCAGCTCTCGATGCCGCCGAGCGAATACTTCAAGCGCCAGTGCTACATCGCGCTCGATGTGGACGAGGAGCCGGCGGTCGACGTCGTCAACAAGATGGGCGCCGACTACTTCGTGGTCTCGACCGACTATCCGCATTCCGACGGCGCGTTTCCCGAGGCGATGGAGCAGTTTTTCGGACTGCCGTTCAGCCCTGACGTCCGCCGCAAGATCCTCTGGGACAATTGCGCGCGCCTCTACAACATCGACACGCCGGCGGCCGCCTTGACGAAGCGACGCCAACCGCGTCTCCGCCGCCCTCGACTAGGCCGCATTATTCATGAACGCGCATCCCGTGGGTCGAGCGGGGGCCTGCCGCATGCGTGCTCCGTTCATGAAATGGCGGGCGCGGCGTTCTGTGTCCTGACCACCCGCTTCTTCCTCGCCACGGGCGGGTCGAACGATGCTGACGCGAGAGTTCGTCGACGCACTGCCGAAGGCCGAGCTGCACCTCCATCTGGAGGGCGCGGTGCCGTGGGCGATGGCGCGCGCGCACTCGCTCGATCTTCCCGCGCGCCCCCGTGGTCGGCCGACGGCTTCCGATTCGATGACTTCACACAATTTCGCGGAGCGGTCCAGACTTGCATGGGATGCCTGGCGGACGCGCGCGCGTACGGCGCGGTGGCCAGGGCCGTCGTCCTCGACCTGCGCGCGCAGAACGTACGCTACGTCGAGATCGCGTTCGACATCGTGCGGGTGCTCGACAAGCGCCTCGAGATCGCCGATGTGGTCGGCGCGATGAAGGCCTCGGTGCCGCCGGGCGTGATCGTGCGCGTCTTCGCGGCGTTCTCCCAGCACAAGAGTGATCGCACGCCGCCCGACGTGATCGAGACCGTGCTCTCCGCGCCCGGCCTGACGGCGTCAGCCTGCACGGCGACGAGACGGCACAGCGCACGGCCTATTTCGCCGACGCCTTCGCCGAGGCGCGGCGCCGCGGGCTGCTGACCAAGGCCCACGCCGGCGAGCTGATTGGGCCCGGATCGGGTGGTGAGGGCGCTCGACCTGCTCGGCGTGGCCCGGATCGAGCACGGTGTGCGCGCGATCGAGGACGACGCGCTGCTCGATCGGCTGGCCACCGAGGGCGTCACGCTCGACGTGTGTCCGTGGTCGAACGTGCGCTTGCGGGTCGTCCGCGACCTCCTCGCGCACCCGATTCGCCGGCTCCACGAGCGGGGCGTCCGGGTGACGGTCAACACCGATGACCCCACCGTGTTCGGCCGCACGCTCAGCCAGGAGATCGTCTCGCTGGTGGACGACCTCGGCTTTTCGCCGGCCGATGCGGCGCAGCTGCAGGCCAACGCGTTCGCCGTCGCCGCGATGCCGCAGGCTGCGCGCGACAGCGCCCTCGGCGAGATCGAGGTGCTGGCACGGGAGATCGAGTCCGGGAAGGCGTAGAATCGTTCCGCCGAAGAGGACCAGCTTCGTTAAACCGCCGGTCGGAGGATGAACCGCCATGAGCGTGAACGAGCCCGTCACCCAGCTGCAGATCGACCAGCGCGTCTTCGACCTGTACGACGAGTATTGCCATGGAGGCATCGACCGGCGCGAGTTCCTGGCGCGAGCCGCGCTCGTGGTGGGCGGTCTGGCCATGGCGCAGGCGCTGCTGCCGCGCTACGCCGAGGCGCAGACGATCTCGTTCACCGATACGCGGATCAAGGCGCAGTACGTGAGCTATCCCTCGCCGGGCGGCAACTCGGGGCAGATGCGCGGCTACCTGGTGCAGCCGGCAGGGCCGGGGCCGTTTCCGGCGGTGCTGGTGATCCACGAGAACCGCGGGCTCAATCCCTATATCGAAGACGTGGCGCGCCGCGCCGCGGTGGAGGGATTCCTCGCGCTCGCGCCCGACGGCCTGTTCCCGGCCGGGGCTATCCGGGCAACGACGACGACGGCCGTACGCTGCAGGCCGGTCTGGACCAGGGCAAGTTGCGCACCGACATGCTCAACGGTGCGCGCTTTCTGAAGGCGCACAAGCTGTCCACCGGCAAGCTCGGCGTGACGGGCTTCTGCTGGGGAGGCAGCACGACCAATTTCCTCGCGGCGGCGCTCGGTGCCGACATGCAGGCGGGCGTGCCGTACTATGGCGCGGCCACCGAGACGGCCAGCGTGCCGAAGATCAAGGCGCCTCTGCTGATCCAGTACGCCGAGAGCGACGAGAGAGTCAACGCAATGTGGCCGGCGTTCGAATCGGCCTTGAAGGCCGCGGGCGTCCCGTACCAGGCGCATATCTATCCCGGCACCCAGCACGGCTTTCACAACAATTCGACGCCGCGCTACAACGAGCCGGCGGCCAAGCTATCCTGGGAACGGACCATCGCCTTCTTCAAGACACACCTCGCCTGAATTCTCGAGCGAGGCTCGCCTCAGCCGCTCAGGGAGTAATCGTGAGCGGCCTGGCGGTCACGTTGTTGTTCTCGTTCGACTCGGCGACGGTGTTGTCGGCGTCGGCGACGGCAAGGATGTAGTAGTTGCCGGCGACCGTACCGGGCGGGATCGTCACCGCCGTCTGCGGGCCGACGCTCGACGCGCCGGTCGCCAGCAGGGGACACACGCGGCTGGCGAGCACACGTCCGCCAGCGCGTCAAACGTCGGATTGGTCGACAGGTAGTACTTCGTCGTCGTCGCGACCGCCGTGCCCGCGCCCTGGTTCCTCGTCGTCTCGGTGACGTTGATTGGCGAGCCGGCCGCCGCAGGCAAGGAGACCGTCGTCGGGAAGATTGTCATCGACGAGACGATCAGATCCGGGCTCAACCTGATGAGGACCGCGCGCGTGTTGTTTGCCTCGTTGGTCTCGGGCACCGCGCCGCCGTCATCGGCCACCGCGATGATGTAGTAACTGCCCGCCGGCGTCCCGCCCGGGATCGTCAGCGTGGTCGTGATCGTGCTCGAGCTGTTTGGCACGAGGACTCCGACCGGGCGGCTGCCGAGCAGAACGTCCCCTGCGCCCCGCGCCGCGTTCGCGGACAGGTAGAACGCGGTCCGCGAGGCCGCCGCCGAGCCGGTGCCCTGGTTCTTCGTGGTGTCGGTCACGTCGACGGGCAGACCCGCTCCGCCGGTGGCCGGGGCGGACAGCGAGGAGAGGACCAGGTCCGGCCCGATCACGATCGTGATCGAGCGCGTGTTGTTCGTGACGTTCGTCTCGGGAGTCGAGCTGTCCGCGTTCGCCTTCGCGATCACGTAGTAGGTGCCCGGCGCCGTGCCGGACGGAACCGGCATGGAGGTCGAGCCGGGGCTCGAGCTGCCCGGCGACAACGCCGGCACGTTGCGGAAGCCGAGCGCGACGTCCCCGGCCCCGAGCGTCGCATCGGTCGAGAGGTAGAAGCGCGTGATCGTCGGAGCGGCCGGCCCGGTTCCAGACTGATCGAGCGTGATGTCGGTCACGGTGAGCGTCGTCGTGAGATCCGCCCCGCTCGTTGCCGACACCGACAAAGAAGAAACGATGAGGTCCGGCGGGCCGATGTGGATCGCGGTGGCCTTCGTATTGTTCGACTCGTTCGACTCCGGCACCTGGCCGTCCGCGTCGGCGCGCGCGATGATGTAGTAGTTGCCCGTCGCCGTGTTGAGCGGGATCGTCAACTGCGATCCCCAGGCGCGGCGCTCGACGCGCCGGCCACGAGCGCGGGCACGAGACGAAAGCCGAGAGCCGTGTCGCCGGCCTCGAACGTCGTGTTCGTCGAGAGGTAGTAGCGCGTCGCCGACGCGGCCGCCGGCCCTCCCTGGTTCTTCGTCGTCTCGGACAGCGAAATCGTCGAGCCCGCCAGCGCAGCCGACGGCGCCGTGAGCGCGGAGATCAGGAGATCGGGCCGCAGGTCGAAGTGTGCCGTGCACGTCTTGCTCGCGTTCATCGTGACCGAGCTGTCGGCGCAATCCGCGTCCCCGCTCCAACCGGTAAAGACGGAGTTGGCTCCGGGAGCGGCCGACAGCGTCACGACGGCTCCGTCGGCGAACGCGGCGAAGCAGGTGGTGCCGCACGAGATGCCGGCGGCGATGCTGGTGACGGTTCCGGTGCCGGCTCCCGTCTTCGTCACGCTCAGCGTGGGACCGCCGACGGTGCAGGAATTGCCGGCGTCCCCGTAGAGCCAGCGCACGGCGTCTTCATCGTCGGCGCCGAGCGTCGTCCGGTGCTGCACAAAGGAGCGCATCTGCGCCGCGTCCTCGTCGCCGCGGCACACGTCGTGCGGCGACGTGCCCGTGTCCGAGTGTCCCAGTCCCAGCGTGTGCCCCAGCTCGTGCGTCAGGACCGCCTGTGTGGTGATCGAATCCCAGAGATCGAGCGTGCAGTAGGCGCGCAGCCAGACCTCACCGTTCGTGATCGTCCCGTAGGTCTCGCCCCGCCAGGCGTTCGAGCCACCGCTGCCGCCAGGCCCACCGCAGCCGATCACGCCGCTGCCCGCCATGCACGTGTTCCAGCCACACGGAGAGGACAGGGCGTTCAGATGGATCGGGTTGACGCCGCCCGGGCCGATCGTGTAGTCGATCGTCGAGTTTGGCTGCGCGTCCCATGTGGCCGTGGCGTTGGCCGCCTCCGCCGTTCCTCCGCCGGTCACGTTGGCCTGACCGTCCAGAGTCCAAACGGCGGTGGCTCCGTTGTTCCAGCGCCAGAGGCCGCCGATGTTGATGAAAAGCGGAGGACGCCCTGCGGCAGGTACTCCGGATACACGCTCGAGGTCAGGGCCCTCGCGGCACGGTCCAATCCTGAGGGTGTCGTGCCCTCCCCCGCAGCGACCGCAGAAACCCGTCCAGCTCCCGCGGCGCCAGAGCTTCATCGGGCGGGCAGCCTCCAGGCTGTCCGGCCCGTCGGCGCGGCGTTGCCGCATCACCGTCACTTGCACGGGCGCGTCGGCGACGAGAGCCGGGACCGCGAAGCTCACTCCGCGTTCGTCTTGCTGCACCTCGAACTTGCCCAGCACCAGCTCCGCCGTCTGATAGTCTCCCTCGGCGCGCGCGATCGCGAAGACGACGACCTCGTGGCCGGCCGCGTACTCGGGCCGTCCCCAGAGCTTGAAGAAGCGTCCATCGGGCAGCTCACCGCCGAGTTGATGCAGGACCAGCGCGCCGGATACGTGACCTTTCAGCACCTCGAGCGGCGTGATGATGGTGATGGTCTCCGGCCGGCCGAGGGCGTCCTCACCCACGTGGCTCGAGACCACGACGCCGTGGACGATCACGTCGGCGCGCGCGACGAGCTCCCGGGCGGTGACGGGGACGATGCTCGTCGCGGAAACCGGCCTGGCGGCCAGAGCCAGCGCGCCGATGACGAGCAGCAGAACGAACCGTCGTCCATAGCCAGTGAACTGGCGTTCAGTCGCGAGGCATCTGGTCATCGGAGACCTCTGTTCTTCTCTGGTTCAGGGTCGGGAATGCGCCCATCGGGATCAGCTCGACACGGGAAGGATCTCCATCGTCTCACGGTCCGCCGGTATTCCTATCAATCCGGCAACGCCTACGTCGTCGGCACGACCGAATCCGCCGTTCCCTCGTTCCCGCCCAAGGTGGGGCCCGACGTGACGTTCAACGGCACTCGCACAGGCGACCGTGGCGGCGTTGACAAGGAGACGACGACCGCCGACTATCGCCCCAGGGAGGACCCCACCATGCGAGCCACTGACGAGCATCCCCTCGTGCCCACGCTGAAGCGGCAGCTCGTCGAGCGCCAGATCGAGCGCCGCGAGTTCCTGCGCTACGCGACCCTGCTCGGCATGGCGGCGCCGACCGCTTATGCCTTCGTGGCCAGGGTCACCGGCGAGAAGCTGATCGCGCCGGCGGAGGCCCAGGGCGCCCTGCCCAAGGGCGGCACCCTGCGGCTCGCCATGCGCTGCCAGGACCTCAAGAGCCCCCACACGTATAGCTGGATCGAATCGGCCAACTCCGCGCGTCAGGTCCTCGACTACCTGACGGTGACCGGCGTGGACAACATCACCCGCCCGAGCCTCGTCGAGAAGTGGGAGCCCAGCCCCGACCTGAAGACGTGGACGCTACGCCTGCGCAAGAACGTCGAAGTGGCACAACGGCCGGCAGTTCACCGCCGACGACGTCGTGTGGAATCTGAAGCGGGTGCTCGACCCCAAGACCGGCTCCTCCGTGGTCGGCCTCATGAAGGGCTTTCTCCTCGAGGACGTCGAGACGGGCGAGAAGGACGACAAGGGCAATCCCAAGAAGTCTTCCCGCCTCTGGGACGCCAACGCCATCCAGAAGGTCGACGATTTCACCGTACGGCTGAACGGCAAGTCGGCGCAGCTCGCGGTGCCCGAGCAGCTCTTCCACTATCCGCTCCTCATCCTCGACCCGGCGGAGAACGGCGAGTTCAAGGTGGGCTCGAACGGCACGGGCGCCTTCACGCTGACGGCCAACGAGGTCGGCCGCAAGCAGGTGCTCAAGGCGCGCAAGGAAGGCTACTGGGGCGGCGGGCCGTACCTCGACCAGCTCGAGTTCATCGACCTCGGCGACGACCCTGCCGCCTCGGTGAGCGCGCTCGCCTCCAAGCAGGTGGACGGCCTCTACGGCGCCGACATCGTCCAGCTCGAGGCGCTCCAGAAGATCCCGCACGTGCAGATGTACCAGGTGGCCACGGCCTACACGGCGACGGCGCGGATGCAGCCGGTGAAGCCCTTCGACGACAAGCGCGTGCGCCAGGCCATGCGCTACGCCATCGACTCGAACGCGGTCCTCCAGATCGCGCATCGCGGTCTCGGCCAGCCCGGCGAGCATCATCACGTCAGCGCCGTCCATCCGGAGTACGCGAAGCTCGCGCCGCTGCAGCGTGATGTCGCCCGGGCCAAGAAGCTGCTCGCGGAGGCGGGTTACCCGAACGGCATCGACGTCGAGATCGTCTGCCGGCCTCAGCCCGCCTGGGAGCTGCTCGCCGTGCAGACCATGGTGGAGCAGTGGAAGGAGGCGGGCATCCGCGTCAAGATCAACGTCATGCCCTCCACGCAATACTGGGAGGTGTGGACCAAGGTGCCGTTCGGCTTCACCACCTGGGCCCATCGCCCGCTCGGGATCATGAGCCTGGCGCTGGCGTATCGCTCGGGCGGCTCGTGGAACGAGTCCAAGTATTCCAACCCCGAGTTCGACCGCTTGCTCAACCAGGCGGAGGGCACGCTCGACGTCGCCTCGCGACGCGAGACCATGGCCAGGCTCGAGGCCATCCTGCAGGACGACGGCCCCATCGTGCAGCCGGTGTGGCGGGCGATCTTCACCTTCCTCGACAAGCGCGTGCAGGGCTTCCGGCTGCACCCGACGCTCTACATCTTCGGTCACCAGCTGGCCATCCAGGCGTGATGGCCCGCCGACCCCGCAAGACCGGAGGCGCTCGGAAGACCGGGACCAAGAGCGTGCCTGGGTCGAAGCCGCTCGGATTGCTCGATCGGCTCGCCCAGGGGCCGGTGATCTGCGCCGAAGGGTATCTGTTCGAGTTCGAGCGGCGCGGATATCTGCAGGCGGGCGCCTATGTGCCGGAGATCGTGCTCGATCGGCCGGACCTGGTGGAGTCGCTCCACCGCGAGTTCGTCCACGCGGGCTCGGATGTGGTCGAGGCCTTCACCTACTACGCCCACCGCGCCAAGCTGCGGATGGTGGGCCGCGAGGAAGACCTCGCCAAGATCAATCGCACGGCGCTTCGCATCGCCAAGAAGGTCGCGCGGAGCACGGGCACCCTGCTGGCCGGAGACATCTGCAACACCAGCATCTACGATCCCAACGAGTCGAAGTCACACAAGCAGGTGCGTCGGATCTTCGACGAGCAGATCGAGTGGGCGGTCGAGGCCGGCGTCGACTTCATCGTGGCCGAGACGTACTCGTTCGGAGGCGAGGCCCTCCTCGCCCTCGAGGCGATCAGGCAGCTCCGGCCGCCCGGCCGTGGTCACGCTGGCCATTCCGCGCGACGGCACCACGCGGGAGGGCTGGAACGTGGCCGATGCGTGCCGCCGACTCGAAGCGGGCGGCGCGGCCGTGGTCGGCCTCAACTGCGCCCGGGGACCAGCCACGACGATGCCGCTGCTCCGGGAGATCCGTGCCGCCGTCTCGTGTCACGTGGCCGCGCTGCCGGTTCCCTACCGGACCACGGCGGCGGAGCCGGTCTTCCAGAGCCTGACGGACCCGTCCCTTCCCGACAACCGCGCCTTCCCCACCGCGCTCGATCCGTTCCTCTGCAACCGCTACGAGATCGCCGAGTTCGGGAAGGAAGCGCTTGCGCTCGACGTCCGCTATCTCGGCGTCTGCTGCGGCGCGGGACCGCATCACATCCGGAGCCTCGCCGAGGCGCTGGGCCGCCGGCCGCCCGCGAGCCGCTTCTCGCCGGACATGTCCAAGCACATCCTCTTCGGCAGCGACAAGCGCCTGTGGCGAGGGAACCTCGAGTATGGCCGGCGGACGTACGGCGCGGCCGTAGAGCGATGATAAGGGCCCATCTGCTTCGTTGGCGCCCTCGCCCGGGCGCTCAACGTAGCAGCGACTACGCCTCGCGCCTCGCGGCTTCGGGCGCCGCCTCGCATCTGGACCCTTCTCATCGCTCTAGCTGGCTTTCTCCGACAGGCTCCTGCGAGACATGGAACAGCGGAAAGGGGCGGCGGTCGTCATCATCGGCGGTGGAGTCACCGGTCTCAGCGCGGGATGGTGGCTCGCTCGTTCCGGCGTCGACGTGCTCGTCCTCGAGAAGAACATCGTGGGGTGGGAAGCCTCCGGGCGCAATGGCGGGGGCGCCACGCACGTCTACAGTCCCTTCGGCCTCGAGGAGCAGCGCCTCTGGCCGCAGATGGACGAGCTGCTCGGATACCCGACCGAGCACCAGCCGTACCGGATCGGCGTGGCGCTGAGCGAGGCGCAGCTCGCGCTGGCGCGGCGCTGGGCCGAGATAGGCGAGACACGCGGCTTCACGTGGGAGCTGCTCGATCGCCAGCAGCTCAAGGAGCTGGTGCCCATCGCCGGCGACAATGCCATCGGCGGGACCTATCTCCACTTCGGTGGGCATGCCAATCCGCAGCGGACGGTTCAAGCGTACGCCTGGGCGCTGCAGGATCACGGCGGGCGAATCCTCCAGCACACGACGGTGACGGGGCTCACGATGCGCGGCGGTCGCGTCACGGCGGTCGAGACCACGCAGGGCGCGTTCGGCGCCGACACGGTCGATCATCGCGGCGGGTCCGCAGACGGGACTCTTCGCGGAGATGCTCGGCGTCTCGCTTCCGCTCGCACCCGCCCGCGTCGAGATGATCGCCACGGAGCCTCTGCCGCTCATGCGCCACGGCGGCGTGGCGGGCAATGGCCTCTACGGCCGGCAAACCCTGCGCGGCAATCTCGTCTACGGCGGCGGGCCTCACGAGTGGATCAACGTGCCCGACATGGCGACGCCGGATCATCCGAACACGCCGCTGGTGCGCAACCTCGCGCGCCGGCTGGCCGAGCTGTTGCCCGGGGCCGCCCACCTGCGTGTGATCCGCGCCTGGGGCGGCATCGTCGAGAACACGCCCGACGGGCTTCCCGTCATCGATCGGCCTCGTCGCCCCGACAATGTCATCCTCGCCACCATGTCGAGCGTCGGGTTCGGGCTCTCTCCGGCCGCCGGAAAGGGCATCAGCGAGCTCGCGATGCATGGCCGGTGTCTCTTCGCCGATCTCTCGGCGCTCGCCCTGAGTCGCTTCGCCGATACGCCGCCCGACTGGCGCGAGCGGGCCGGATGGATTCCGACGACTGCCTCTGTCGCCGAGACCGCGGCCGGAGGCTCGCGGTGACCGTCGACACACGATCCATCGCGGACAAAGCCCCGCAGCCCGAGCGCCACGTCGCCGTGGTCGTCGTCGGCGCCGGCGCCGCCGGCGTGGCCGCCGCGATCGAGGCGGCCCGGGCCGGCGTCGAGGTCCTGCTGATCGACGAGAACCCCATCGACAACGACATGATGGCGATGGACGTGCCGCTCTACTTCGGCCAGCGCATGCAGGCGTCCGTCCGGAACCGCGCCCTGATGATGGAGCGCGTGGTCGCGACGAACCCCGCGCTGGCCGAGGCGCACGAGGCCGGCGTCGACGTCCAGCTCGGCACCTACGTTTGGGGCGCCTTCGTCAATGGGCCGACCGTGCGTGAGCTGCCGGGACCCATGCTCGGCCTCGCCGATGACCGGCGCTCCTGGCTCGTCGGCTACGACCGGCTCATCGTCGCCGCCGGGCGCGCGACGTGGCCATGGGCTTCCCGGGCTGGGAGCGCGCCGGCGCGATGGGAGCGAACGGCGCCGTCTCTCTCCTCACCCGCTATCGCGCGCTCGGCTCGAAGCGCATGGTCATCGTCGGCTCGGGAGACCTGGGCCTCAGGACGGCCGCCCTGGCGCTCGAGAGCGGCGTGGCCGTCGCGGGAATCGTCGAGGTCGCACACGCCGTGCGTGGCGACGAGGAGATCGCGACGATCACTCGCCAGTCGGGGCGTGCCGTTCTACACCGCTCACACGATCCGGGAGGCGCGCGGCCGGGTCGGCGAGATCGAGTCGGTGGTGCTGGTCCAGATCGACGGCGACCTCAATCCTGTCGCCGGCAGTGAGCGCGAGATCGCGTGCGACACGGTCTGCCTCGCCCTCGGCCTCGCGCCCAACGTGGAGCTGCTCCACCTCGTCGGCGCCCGCCTCGTGTTCGCCTCAGCGCTCGGCGGCTGGGTCCCCGCGATCGATGACGCCATGCAGACCAGCGTCCCCACCGTCTTCGCCGCCGGCGACTGCGCAGGCGTCCACGACGGCATGCTCGCCGATCCGGACATCGCTCGCGTCCAGGGCCGCCTCGCCGGAATCGCCGCAGCCCAATCCCTCGGCGCCGTCACTCCCAAGGTCCCTCTCCCCACCGCGCGGAGCGGGCAGGGTGCGGGTGCAGCAGTCCACACCCACTGGCAGCAGTGGCTCCGGTCCCTCATCCAGGCCGGAGGCTGGGAGGTCAACATCTGCCAGTGCGAAGAAGTCACGCGACGCGAGCTCGTCGAGGTCAAGCCTCCGCGCTATCTCAAGTGGGAGTCTCCGCAAATGGACGCCCGCAGCCTCGACACCATGCTCCGCGACGGCCCGGTCAATCAGGACCAGATCAAGCGCCTCACCCGCGCGGGGATGGGGCCCTGCCAGAGCCGCCGCTGCCGAGAACAGGTCGGGCTGCTCGTCGCGCAGGCCACCGGCACCTCCATCGATCGAATTCCGCTGCCAAGCTTCCGCCCGCCCATCCGCCCGCTGCCCTTGAACGTGCTCTGGCCCACGGACGAGCCGCCGGCCATGCGCGAAGAGTGGGTGAGCTGGTTCGGCATCCCGACTCAGTTCAGTCCCCACTGGGAGGCCGGCATGGCCATCGCCGAGCCCACGGCGCAGACCCGCCTCATCCTGAGCGACGAGTGAGCGCACCTGCGGCTCTGGAGCCGCGTCAGCTCCTCCGCG
>ERZ1370068.335-contig-10302_pt1 | contig 14158 bp, 22 predicted proteins | sample MGYA00561227_ERZ1370068 | MGnify/ENA primary metagenome ERZ1370068 (study PRJEB38410, sample SAMEA6850437) | metagenome | study: Metagenomic assessment of the ecological functions of the soil: analysis of the soil microbiota associated with the...
GCAACTGGAATGCCCAGGCTGCTCACGCCCGCACGAGGTAAGCGGTAGCCGCGATGGCCGAAGCAGCTTCCGGGACGTGGGCGGCGCCTGGGCCTCTGAGCTGCAGGATCGTCATGTCGGCATATGCAGATCCGGACGCACAGCTCGCGGCTGTGCGCATGATCAACGACTTGATCACGCGATATCCGGCTGCTGCTGGCACAGCCACCACACCCCCACTTGCCTTTCGGAATTGGGCGATGGCGAGCGAGCGCTGGGTTGGTCGGCATCCAGGACACGAACCACTTTATCCGCGACCGGGACTCCGTGAACGTTGAAGGGCTGCTGGCCGTCCGAAGGTCAGCGTCAGCGGGAAAGCCGCCCGTGTGTCAGCTTCCAACTCTCGTGCGCGAAGCCGGAGGCTCCACCCGCCATTGCCGTCGACGTCATCACGACAAAATAGATGCCGCTGGTGTATTGGGCGCCTGCCGCCCGCGTCCCACCCCCTCGGATACTAAGGGCGTTTCCATGACGGCGCGCGGATGCCCACTATGCGCGCGACCATAGCACGTCCCCGGTTGCCTGGACTATTGAGATGGCCATTTTGGTGGATCATACGTGGCATCCTGCATACACTGAGGGGGCCCGCCGCCCTGTTCATTCCGACCCATCGCGCGGGATCGTGGCGGCAAATCTTGGCGGCTCCGCACGATGCGCGGACGCATGCAAATACCCGGAGGAAAATGCCCGTGAAGCCGAGAGTTGTTCGGTGCGCCCTGCTTGCACTTATAGCGTGCATCTGCGTTGCTGACCGGCCAGGCCGATGCCCGAGCTTGGCTGGCTGACAAGCCGGTGCGCACGCCTATTCGTGCCGTTCGCGGCCGGCGGCGGCACCGACGCCTTTGCGCGCCCGCTCGCAGCCCAGCTCGACGCACCAGTTGGGCAAACGCGTGCTGATCGAAAACCGCGCCGGCGCAGGCGGCACGCGTTGGCGCATCGGCCGCGCCAAGGCCGCTCGGACGGCTACACCTTCTTCATGGGCGCGGCGCATCACGCCATTGCGCCGTCGCTCTATCCCAACCTCGACTACAACATCGAGAAGGATTTTATTGCGGTGGCCCTGATCGCGCGGCCTCCGCAGGTGGTCGTCGTCAATCCCGGACAAGGTCTCTGCCAAGACGCTGGCCGAGTTCATCGCCTACGCCAGAGCCAACCCGGGCAAACTGAACTACGGCTCCGCCGGCGCCGGCACCACGCATCATCTCGCGGGCGAGTTGTTCAAGATCCTGACCAAGACCAACATCCAGCACGTCCCCTACCGCGGGGCCGGACCTGCGATGCGGGATCTCATCGCCGGCCACGTGCCGGTCGTATTCGACAGGCTCGGTTCGTCGGAGCCGCGCCGGTCAGGGCCGGGCAACTGCGCGCCCTGGCCGTCGCCGCGCCGAAGCGCGTTCCGGCGTTCCCCGATCTTCCGACGCGCCGCCGGAGGCAGGCTGCTGCCCGGTTATGAAGTCTCGACCTGGTACGGCCTCTTCGTCCCCAAGAATACGCCGCGGCGGCAATCGTCCAGCAGATGACCAAGGAATTGCAGAGAGGCCATGCAGACGCCCGCCATCAAGGAAGCCTGGGAGCGCAACGGCTCTGATGTCCCCGACGTCACGGGCGCCGCGTTCGCTAAAATGGTGTCCGCGGAAGTCGAGCGCTGGCGCAAGGTCGTGACCGACGGCGAAGTGTGAAGCTGGATTGACGCTGGAAGGCGCGGCCGCCGCTGTTCTCATTTCATGGCGGGCCTGCCGCGCCAGCGCAAGCGAAGGCGGGTGACTAGAGCATTATCGGTTCACCTGGTTGGATCAGAACCGAAGCCTGGGTTGTTGTTTTTGACGCGCTTTCTACCGCAAGATAAGTCTGCGCAATCTGCGCAAAAGCTGATTGCTATGCGAACCGGTATCCACTTCGCTCGAAACGCTCTGGTTGCTGCCCTGCACGCCGCCAGCGCGCGTGAAGTCGTCACCGATCTTCGGCCTGGATCGTCTTTGCCGCTGAGATATCGGCCTTGCTGCCGGCGACGTCGCCGTTCTTGAGCTTGGCGAGCCCGCGTCCATAGAGCGCGCTCGCCAGCTTCGGCTCAGATCGCAGCGCAGAATTATAATCGTCGATAGCCGTGTCGAATTGACCCATCTTCAGGTGGATCAGCCCACGCGAGTCATACGTCGCGGCATCGGTCAGGCTCCGACTGAAGCGCCTTATTGCAGTCCTCCAGCGCCGCCTGCAACTGCACCGAGGATGGCTCGGGTCCAACAGCGTCCGTTCCACGCGGCTTCCGAGTTGGGCTCAAGACGAATCGCCTCGTCATAGTCGCGCGCCGCGCGATCGTACTCGTTCTTTTTCAGGTAGGCTCCGGCACGGTTGGCGAAGGCCTCCGCCGTAGTTGGGATTGAGCCTGATCGCCTCATCAAGATTTTTGATCGCGAGGTCGTATTCGCCCTTCTTCAAGTAAGCTACGCCGCGGTTGTTGAAGGGCTTGGCGTAAGCTGGATTGAGCTTGATCGATTGATCGAAATCCTGAATGGCGCGGTCGTAGTCCCCCTTTGCGGCATAGGCATTGCCACGATTGTTGTAGGCGATAGCCAGCGGCCGTCGTCGTGCCCTGCCCGAAATCGATGAGCGCCGTGCAACCATTGATCCGGACTTCGAAGCGAAGTGCGACCAGATGCCGTTGCACAACTCAATGTTCTCGAGATAGTCGCCGCTCTCGGATCCTGCGCGGCCGCCGATGACCCGAGCAGCAGCAAAACGAGAACGCGGCGCCAGCGCCGTGGATAATGCGCCCGATTGCGACCAAATTCCATATGCAGGCTTCCCGATGTTGGAATCAGCGAACGCGCGGCTGCTGGCGAGAACGCGTTGCACGCCCGGATCCGGTTGGCATCGACCAATTGCTCGCCTAAACGGCTGTCGCCCAAGACGGGGCCTAGCACCCTCGACAGATGTTCAGATTGAGCTTGGGATCGGACTTTTGTTCGGGTTGCTGCGCCGGGGCCGCCCCGGCTCTTCTCGCGAGCTTACTCTTGCCCTCTTCAATGAGGGTGGAAAATCTGACTGTCCCATCATCTGAAATTTCGACGCGTGGCGTGGTGCCTCGAATCGCCCATGGTGGCGACGGGCGTGTCGATCTTCATATCGCCCGTCTTCGCGACTTTGCCGGCGACAAAAGTGAAGGTTCCCTTGGTCAGATTGAACAAGGTCGAGTTGGACGTGCCGTTTGGGTCGTACACGAACTCGTTCAAAACCATGCGCGCGTTGTTCGACAGATTGAACGAGGTGCCATCGGTGAAGTTGATGCCGACCCGGCCGTCGGCGCCGGTTGCAACCGCATCGCCCTGATAGACGAGATCGCCAACCTTCGCCTGACCGGCTGGACCGGAGGTACTCGCCTGAACGACCACCGCATTCGCACGTTCAATGGTGACCGAACCCGTGGCGACAACAACTTTTCCAATGGGTTTTGATGCGACATCCAGCACGGCGGGCTTGGCAGGATCGCTCTGCGCGTGAGCCGTGCCGGGGAAAAACCCGGCTGCGGCCAGAACGAAACTAGTCACCAATACGGCAAACGCATGCGTGCACATGATCCCCTCCTTCCCGAGAAGATCCTGTTCGAGTGGCCGCCCACCGGGTGTTCAACGCCGGCACGATTAGACACTATGTCAGGGCCACCCACCAGCGGCTATTGGCTCAAAAGTATTACTCCTTTTGAGCCTAGAGCCTGGAACATAGGGATTGGCTTATCCTTGGTTCGATCAGGAGGGTTTCGGCGACCAGCCTCCGGCTGGCAGCGCCGGGATGGTTTGACCTCAAGCGACCCGGCAAAACAGCGCGCCGCGCGAGGCAAGTGCCAGGGATGAGTACCATGCTCGTTGGGTCCCACGCCGAGACCGGGGACGAACGCAAGGCCGCTGCGGCCCCGCTCGCCGACACCATCGGAAACAATCAGACCGCCGCCGCTAGCGCCCCCGGCGCGCGAGCGGCACTGCCCGCAAGTCGTGGCCGGCGATCCCGGAAGCCGGCGCCACGGCGGCGAGGCCGGCATGCTGTCGTGGCTCACGGCACTGACGTTTTCGCTGATGAAGGAAGCCCGGGCCGCCGACCCGAACGTCACGTTCCTGGACGACGGCAACATCACCTACAAGGACCTCGAGCACGGCGCATTCAGAGCTCGTCACCAAGGAGGCTGTCCCGCGGCACTTCCTCGTTGAGGATCCTGGACAGACGATCGTCCTGCGTCCGCAGAGGATCCTCGGTAAGCGTCAACCAGGTCACAAATTCTCCGGCGCGAATGGCGGAGTTGCAGGAGGCCCAGCGGGAGGTGCTCGCTACCGCCACGAAGAGGGTGGGGTCGACCGGGTCGAGCACCCCTCCCTCCGACGATCGCTGTCGGTGCAACCGATCAATTTCATCCAGAATGACAGTTTGCAGCCAGCGCAGAACGGGCTCGCACCTCTACCGGCGAGCTTCGTCACGATCCCCGAGACCATTATCGGGCGTCTGCCGCCGCCGGCACCGACACCGCCTGACGTTCAATGCTCTGACAGGACCAGTCGAAACCGACACCGTGGCGTTCGACCGTCTTCACCGCAACCACAGGCACTTTCGCTGCCAGCGCCCCCAACGGCGGCGCTACTAACCTTCGGCATCAGCGGGGAACCGCCAGGCAGCACGGTGCTGAATGGGGTGACGCATATGATGTCTCGCAGGTTGGTCCCTATGGCACGCTTTTCGTCAACAGCGCGACCGGCGCCTATGCGTTCGTTCCGGATAATGACGCGATCAATGCGCTGACGGCGCCCACGACCGCAAACTTCACCGTCACGGTGTCGGACGGCACGCTCTCGGCCAATCAGACCTTTACGATCGCCATCAACGGCACCAACGACGCGGCCGTCATTTCCGGCGACTATAACCGGCTCGGTGATCGAGGCCGGCAGCGTCGCCAATGCCTTGTCCGGCCCGCTGACCGCTACCGGCACACTGACCGAACACCGACGTCGACAACCCGCCCAACACCTTCACGGCGGTCGATTCGCCGACGCGCAAGCAATGCCGGCTACGGCACCTTCACCATGACGACGGACTGGCGTTTGGGCCTACACGCTCGACAACACCAACCACGCGGTGCAGGCGCTCAATGTCGGCGGCAAGCTGACCGACAGCATTCACCGTGACCACCGTGGACGGCACCTCACAGCTGGTGACGGTCACCATCAACGGCAGCAACGACGCCGCCATCATTTCCGGCGACACGACCGGCTCGGTGATCGAGACCGAGCGCCAAGTACGACGCCAAGTCGACACGCCGACCGTGACCGGCACGCTCACCGACTGCCGACGTCGACAATCCATCCAACACTTTCACGGCCGTTGGACTCGCCGACGGCAAGCGAAGGTGGCTACGGCACCTTCACGATGACGGCGGACGGCGTGTGGACCTACACGCTCAACGACGACGACCACGCGGTGCAGGCGCTCAATGTCGGCGACACGCTGACCGACACCTTCACGGTGACCAGCGTGGACGGCACCGCAGCAGGTGGTGACGATCACCATCAACGGCAGCAACGACGCGGCCATCATCTCCGGCACCAAGACCGGCTGCGGTGATCGAGGCCGGTGGCGTCGCCAATGCCAAGCACGGCAAGCCGACCGCGACCGGCACGCTCACCGACACCGACGTCGACAATACGCCCAACACCTTCACGGCGGTCAGCTCGCCAACGGCGAGCACCGGCGGCTACGGCACCTTCACGATGACGGCGGCCGGCGTGTGGGCCTACACGCTCGACGACGCCAACAGCGCGGTGCAGGCGCTCAATGTCTGCGACACGCTGACCGACACGCTTCACGGTGACCACCATCGACGGCACCCGCAGGTGGTGACGATCACCATCGACGGCACCAACGACGCGGCCATCATTTCCGGCACCACGACCGGCTCGGTGATCGAGGCTGGCGGCGGCCACGCTACGGCACGCCGACCGCGACCGGCACGCTCACCGACACCGACGTCGACAATCCGCCCAATACCTTCATCGGCGGTCAGCTCGCCGAGGGAGAGCGATGCCGGCTACGGCACCTTCACGATGACGGCGGACGGCGTGTGGACCTACACGCTCGACAACGACAACAGCGCGGTGCAGGCGCTCGATGCCGGCGACACGCTGACCGATACGTTCACGGTCACGACCGTGGACGGCACCGCCATGGTGGTAACGATCACCATTCACGGCAGCTAACGACGCGGACCCAAATGATTTCGACTCACCTGGCCACGGGAAGAAGGTCACATCTGACGGCCATTTATTCATCTACGGAACCCCTGGCAGCGACTCCATCGCGGGAGGAGGCTATCACGGCCAGATAATCTATGCGGGTGCCGGTAATGACACCATCAACGGCACTGGCAAAGGTGACCTTATCTACGCAGGGTCCGGCAATGACACGGTCAAGGGAAATGACTGGGATGACACGATCTATGGAGGCTCGGGAAGCGATACAATCAACGGCAACAATGGGTGCGATACCATCATCGGTGGATATGGCGCCGACAAGCCTCACAGGCGGCAATGGAGACGACCGTTTCGTTTATCTGTCGGCAGCGGATTCCAACGCGAACCGGTTCGACGCCGTCTCAGATTTCAGATCGGGGTCTGACAGGATCGATCTGACGGCTCTCGGCGCGCTTGCCTTCCTGGCATTGACTTCCACAAGCACTTTCGTGCCGCCGCATACCGTCGCCTGGCTCTATGACAGCGCGGCAGAATGAAACCATTGTGTACGTCAATTCGACAGATCACACCCTGAGTATTGGCGATTCCGCCCTCGTGGAAATCCATCTGCAGGGAATTGCCAGCATCGAGCCGTCAGATATCGTCCCCGCGCCGACGACGGCGCCCATCGTGGTCGCCAGAGCGGATCAGTCTTGAGTTGGCCGCACCCGCGGAAATCGACGCGACGATCGTCTCGATGACCGCTGCCGACGCTTCGTTCGACTGGACCGGTGGTGACGGCGCGCCGCTCGCCGACGCGACCCGGACCGTGCGAACAAGCGATGGCGGCGACAGTTTCGACGAAGCGCGAACGCACTCGAGCGAACACACCCATGACGACGCGGCGATTACCATCGCAAGCGGAGAGCCGATCGAGCCGCAGCATGTCAGGTTACGGCGGTGACGGAAAGTCACTTCGTATTCAACCAGGCTCCCGTGTTCAACCATGGTACCGGCACCACCGGACTGAACGACGATAGAGCCGCGCCGCGTCGCTGATCGAACATGGCCGAACGCCGGAGGGCGATGTCCGGATCGCGCTATCTCACCACCACGTCGGAGAGCCATTCTGAGACGGGCTCCAACGCCCGGTCGAACCACGAAAATCATGGAAGGTGGAACGGCAGGCACGACGACTCGAGGAACGATTCCGATGCTCGTGACCACTGGCGGTGGCGGCCGTCATTCGAACTCAGACGACTCAAACAAACACGACAGTGGGCACAAGCATGGAGGCGGCGCGCTTGATTTCGGGCCCTCCTCAATTGCCCATGAAGTTTTTGGCGCGAGGGGCCGCCGGCAGGTTCGGGCCCGAGAGACTCATTCCAGTTCAAGGGCAAGGTTCCCGGTTCTGAGGCCTCGGACGCCATCAACCTCGTAGATCTGGATCCTGCCCCAGCGTCGATCAGCCACCACGGAAGCGGCAAAGGGAACCAGCGGACCGCAGGCAATCTTTGAGGAAGCAATTGACCTGTCTTCATCAAGTCATCACTCGTCTGACCATCACGGCAACGGTCCGGACCATGAGAGGCACGGTTTCAGCCATGTGCAGCACGATCTGATAGTGTGAACCTCCGGTCGTCCTGCGGCATTTGATCTGTAACTCGGGAGCAACGCTCAAAGGGAGAACGGGCCGCGCGGCTTGACCTCGACCGCGCGCACGTTGGATGAAGGTCGTGGCAGCCCGTACGCGCCCATGGCGGAGTTTTGGCGCCCGACAGCTTCCGAAACCGTGGACCGGACTAAGAGCGTTTTCGAGCGAAGTGGATACCGGTTCGCATAGCAATCAAGCTTGCGCAGATTGCGTAGACTTATCTGCGGTAGAAAACGCGTCAAAACAAGAATCTGAGCTCGGTCTGATCCAATCAGAACCGAAGCTCTAGCGAAATGACCCGCGTCCCGGATACCACGTCCGCTTGTTTCCCACCGGACTGGCACCAACTTCCCAACCCGCGCCTCCCAGACCGTGTCAACGACGCCGAGTTCGCCCGCGCCGTCTCTCACAAAGAATATGTTGACGGAATTAGGTCTGCAACGCAACCGCCTTCGCCCTTGGCCTGCTGCCTCAAGAAACACCAGACATCAGCAAGGCTCGTCTCATGACGATTGCCTAATTCGGCGATGATGTCCCTGTCGTTCGAAGGGCTGCGTAACAAGTATGCCTGGAGCGATGTCACGCCGGCAGCCTCGACCTTGACTGCTGCGAACCGGCGCACGAAGCTTGCACCAAGCCATGAAATTTTGACGTCGGCCGCTGGCGTGATGTCCTCCTTGAAATGTTCTCGGGCCTTGAACTGCTCAGCCTGCTGAATTGTCGCTGTCGACGGCGGATCGAGCGGTTCCCCGGATTTTAGATGCAGAGAACATTCAATCCTGTGAGCTGCAACAATCCTGTCCGGCCGAGCGCCTTCCAACTTCCTCTCTTCGGCAGCAGCGCCAACTCGCACATAGCCAGAACGAGGAAGACAGAGAGACATGCGGAAACTTGAGCGGCGCATCTTGCGGTTCCATGATTCTGCTCTCTGCGAACACGGTAAACCCTTGGTTGCCGATGTAAATCAATGAACGGGTTCCTGGTTAAGGGTGAAAAGCACGATAAAACTCTCGGCAAATTTTAGGGAATGGACTCATTAGCGCGCAGCCGAGTTCCGCGCGCGATACAGACACGGGCCATCTTTGCGATTTTCGCTTCGGCGGAATGCTCGCCCATCCTTCTGGCTGGCGGGAAAGCTCCCTGATCCGGTCCGCGTCGCATCCACGATCTACGAGCAACATCGTTTGTGGAAGCAAGGCGCTGAGGAGAACCGAACACAGCCGATTGCGCTCCAGCATTTCGGATGGAAGTTCGCCGAGCGCTCTTTGCTTTGACGTTGCAACCGCTCAATGCTTTGGTCCCGCTGTTGAGTACCGGGAGAAGGCCATGGTTGAGTGGCTGAGGCTGGGTGCGCTCTCATTTCTGCTATCGACGTTGTTGACCTCCCGTGATGTTCCTTCCTCTTCTGTTGTTCGCACCCTGAGTTGCCATTGTACGAAGCAGCCGCTGTTGGTGCGTAGCGCAGCCGGACTTGACTTGACGGCGCTTGCGCAGCTCACGCCTTGCGGCAGGCATCCATGCACGCCGCCCGATGGACTAGTTGCGCTCACGCGAGCGGATGCGGACAGACGCGGATGCCGTCGTCGCGGGCGGATGCCATTGCCATTCGGGCCACTTGGCGGCGAGAGGTCAGCGTGCTTGATCGAGTGCGATGCGCTGGCGGACGTCAAGCCATCTTTCAAAGACGACGCCAATATCGTCCCGATACCTCCACGCGAGTCGGCATTTTCCCACTGTGAGAAAGTCGTCGAACGTGACGTAGAAGGATATCGGAAGAAGGCCCAGTCCATCCGCATGTACCACGGCGTTCGTTCGGCTAACGTCGTAAGCCACAATGCGCAATTCTCGGCCGTCACCAAAGAACAGCAGGCCATCCATGTAATGTTTGATCATGGGCAATCCAATCCTCGGTACGTAGCCGCGCTGGATTTGGTAGTTTGAGTAACCGCATGATCCAATAAGCGCCGAGGAGATCGGCGCGTAATTGTCCTGAAGACCAATGTCCGAATTTACGGTTAAACGGACAATTTTAAGAAAACTGTTGGTGGCAGCGTCCGCTCGCGTGCCTGCGGTCCGCCTAACGAGCGAGGGCTATTTCCCGGCGGGAAAGGGATTGCCGGCTTCAACCAGCCGGACGCGCTTGCGATCCACTGGCGGTTGACGGAGTTCGCAAATGCTCGCCTGCCTCGGAAGCAGGTTGCACCGCCCGGCAACATCTCGCCTCCGCTCGAAGTGGATCGCTAAAGGACCAGCGAACACGCCAGGCTGGATTGTTGGCGTAAGCTGGAATGCGCCACAGCCAGATCGTTTCGTAGACGTTGTCTCCTGAGGCGATCGACATCGGGATGTGCCGTTGGCCAAAGAGCCGAAACGAGCGAGCGCCAAAATCGGCGCCGCAAAAATAGTGACCTTGCGCATTATTTTTCCGTAACAATCACATGTGAGCGGAATGCGGTTTCTCTGCGCCTACTGAGCGGATGTAAGCAATGAGGCCGGTAATCAATGGTGCGTGCCTAACAGAATTGCAGGCCATTCTCAATGCTGACAACCGGAATCCCGTAGAACCACGGAGCTTCGCAACAGCGAGGTTTCGTTTCGTGATGATTTCAAAATCTCCGCCAAGATGAAGAACCGGGCAGCAACGCGCCGGCGTCCGCGAAGTCTCGCGCAGAGAGTGCTTTCTTGAGGCCAGGTGGCGGAAACCGGTTCGAACCTTCCACGCAGGCCTGCGCGGCGGAACGCAACCAGCGCAAGGAGCCTCACCCCGCCGGAGCTTTCTCAGGGATCGGCAATGCCCCCAAAAGGGACGACAACAAGCCCCCTAAAGCCAAGATACGTTATTGGTTTTCCGGTATGGGTAACTCTGGACTCGGAGTTTTGAAAGGCATCCCAATTCGATCGAAATGGGGTATCATGCCGAACTGACCTTCCATCCGGCGGACGAAAATCATGACTGCCACATCGATGAGCCGAATGGCCGTGCCCTACGTAGTGCTTGCTGCAGCCTGCGGCGTGGCGCTTGTCTTCGCAATCCAGTACTCCCACCGTGCGCCGCCGGTTGATGCCAAAGCGGCATCTGCCGCGCAGGCCGCCTCAACGCCGGCCTCTGGCCCGCAGTCACAGGGTCCGGCGGCGCTCGCAGCGGCGCAAGCCCAGGCAAATGCAGTGGTCGGCGGCCTGACCGGATCCCCTGTACCGCCCGGACAGCGGCGACGGCGTGCCGGCGTTCGACGTTGCCCGCATCGAACCGACGCGGCGAAGCGGTAATCGCAGGCCGGACGACGCCGGGCGCAACGGTGGAACTGCTTCGCAATGGCGAGTTGCATGATCGCGCGGTCGCGGATCAATCCGGACAATTCGTCATGGTTCCGCCCAAGCTTCCGCCGGCACTTACGACCTGACGTTGCGCTCCAGGGAACCGGACGGCAAGCAGACTACGTCCAGACAGAGCGTGGCAGTCGCGATTGAGCCGAAAGCAACCGACCGGCCGGTCGTGGCGCTGATAACGCCGAACAAGCCCACTGTGGTCCTGTCGCAGCCGGATTCTCCAAAGCCGACGACTGGTGCGGTGCATTGTGGAGGCGGTCGAGATCGAGCCGGGCGGCAAGTTCCATGTGAGCGGCCGCGCGCATGCCGGCGCCACGGTCAGGCTGTATCTCAACGACAGCTTTGTTGCGCCGGTAACGGCCGGCGCCGACGGGCGTTTTGCGGTCACGATCAATGAAGGGGTCGCACCCGGCAGCTATCGCGTCAGGGTGGACGAACTGGAGTCGAATTCCAGCACGGTGCGCGCACGCGCCGAGGTACCGTTCAACGTTCCCGACCAGGCTGGCCACCGGGATCAGTGCTGGCGCAGGCCGCAGCGTCCAGGCGAACGGACATTGCCGCTGCACAGCAGCCACAATTGGCGGCCGCCGGAGGCACTGTCCTGCCGGACGGAGGCTCGCCCTCCGCCGTGGTCGTGCCGAAGATCGCGACCACCACGGTTTCCCGCGGCGACACCCTTTGGCGCCTCAGCCAAGCCACCTATGGCGTGGGCACGCGCTATGCCACGATTTACAAGGCGAACCGGCAGCAAATCCGCAATCCCAACCTGATCTATCCCGGCCAGGTCTTTGTCATGCCTGCCTCGGAAGCACGCCCTTAGCGGAGCCTCCGCGCAGAAAGGTTGCGTTGCCCTGCCAGCGTCTGGCGCCCGTCTTGCCGCGGGGATGGATCTGAACAAGCCTGCCGTGTGTCCGGTCCGGGACAGAAAACATCAACAAGTTGGAAGACGCTTCAGTCGGGCCACGGCCGACTTGGAAAGATATCTCCGGGGACCGAAAAGCGTTTTTGGATGCGACTACTTATTCTCGGCGATGGCATTCAAATGGATTTTGCAGCTCCTGCTGTTCTCAAAAAATGGCCTTCGAAGAACAATGAACGCGTCAAGGACGCTCCATGGTCGACCCCGTACCTGGTCTTTGACGGCACTTTGGACGAATGCATAACGAAGTTCCTGAAGCTGCCTCCGGGGGCAACGTCATCTCTACGAGATTCATGCTGCCCCACAGGGCGAGTTGATCCCTGCAGTGATCTCCTCCGAACTCGCGGTTGAAATCGCGAGACTCCGGGATTTTTGTAGCGGGAGGCGCCTTACTTCGCTTCGCTCGCCTTGATGCCCGAGCTTTCGATGAGCTTTGCCACGCGTGGCAGATCGGTGGCGAACAGGCGCGCGTGCGCCTCAGGCGTCAGCTCGCTATCAGGGAATGGCAAGGTTCCGAGCTGCTTGAGCTTCTCCAGCAGGCCGGGATCGGACAGAGCCTGGCGGAGCGCCGAATTCAGCGCGCCTACGGTCTCCTTGGGCGTGCCCTTTGCCACGTAGAGCCCATGCCACATCGAGTAGCTGACCTCAGGCATGCCGAGCTCGGCGGTGGTCGGCACGTCCTTCAACTGTTCAAGCCGCTCCGACGACGTAATGGCGATGCCGTGAAGCGTTCCGGCCTGAATCTGCGGCAGCGCGTTGGTCACCTGATCCCACAGAAGATCGATCTGCCCCGCCAGGAGATCGGCGATTGCCGGAGCCGATCCGCGATAAGCCGCGACTGTCGGTTTGAAGCCGAGCACATTGCCCATCATCACGGCGCACAGGTGACTGTTCGTCCCGAGACCGCCGTGTGCGAAGTTCGCCTTGTCGCCCTGCGCCTTGATCCAGGCCACGTAGTCCTTCGGTCCTGCGCCGGGTATAGACTTGCGGCCGATCAAGACCATCGGCGCGTTGTTGACCAGGCCGACCGGCTCAAACGCGGTTTTCGTATCGTACCGCAGGTTGGTGAACAGGCTGGGCGCCGCAAGCAGCCCGACGTGATTGATCAGGATTGTAGAACCGTCAGGTGCCGACCGGGCAACACGATCATTGGCCAGCGTGCTGCCGCCTCCGACCACGTTCTCGATGATGATGGTCTGACCGAGTGTGCGCGACATCCGCTCGCCAATGAGACGCGCGACCGTGTCCGTGCCGCCACCGGCCGCATAAGGAACGACCAGCATCACAGTCTTGGGATTCGATTGCGCGTGGGCCTGTGCCGCAAGGGTGGCATGCAACACGCCCAGGCCGGCAAGCGCACCCCTGCAACGCCGATTGATCACGACGGCACCCTCCCTCTGTTGTTATGGCGCATTCTTGTGGATGCGCTCACTGGCGACCCCCGCCGCGTCAAACAGGCCGTTGGCCCGCATGACCGCAGATCCATGCTGATTGCATCTCTGCAAATCAACTGCAAAGCGAACGCCTGACGGGGCAGGTAAACTCCTCGCCCGCCGGATCGGCGTGATACGATGTCGCAGCGGCGCGGGTAGCGTTGGGACGGGTTTGAAATGAAGCCAGGCTGCATACGTCGCGGTCGATTGGGGCACGAGCAGTTTTCGGCTTTGGCTCGTCGACCGGGCCGGCAACGTCCTCGAGTGAACGGCGCAGCCACGAGGGCATGATGGCGGCAGCGCAAGCTTGGCTTCGCGACCGTGCTGCAATCGCATCTGGAGGCCGTCGGCGCCGCGCAATGAGCTGCCCGTTATAGTCTGCGGCATGGCTGGTGCCCGACAGGGATGGGTTGAAGCCGGATACGATCGACACGCCGGCGCCGCTCGCATCCATCCTGAAGCGTGCCGTCCGGGTTCCGGCACAGAACTCGTGACATCCGGATCCTTCCGGGGATCGCGCAGCGAGACCCCGAAGGCGCCAGATGTCATGCGGGGCGAAGAAACCCAGTTGCTCGGTGCC
>ERZ1370068.1152-contig-11051_pt1 | contig 14147 bp, 18 predicted proteins | sample MGYA00561227_ERZ1370068 | MGnify/ENA primary metagenome ERZ1370068 (study PRJEB38410, sample SAMEA6850437) | metagenome | study: Metagenomic assessment of the ecological functions of the soil: analysis of the soil microbiota associated with the...
AAGTTACGTATTGCTCACTCGATCCCGAGAATGGCGGCGGCGGCATCAATGCCGGCGAGGCCTGACGGCACGACCGTGGTGGTGGGCCTGGCGGGCACCGGGGCGGCGGCGGGCGACACGCTGACCATCAACTGGGGCAGCCAGACGGTCACCTACACGCTGCTGGCGGCCGACATCTCGGGCAACAGCGCGACGGTGACGGTGCCCTCGCGACGATCGCGGCGCAGGGCCAGGGCACGTTCGACGTGACGGCCAGGCTGACCGACGTAGCGGGCAATGCCGGTCGCCAACTCGACGGCGACCCCGGTAACGGTCGACACGGCGGCGCCGACGGCCGACGGTTGCGATCACGCGCGATTGCCACCGACAGCGGCACGTCGTCGAGCGACTATGTCACCAACGACACGACGCTGACGGTTTCGGGCACGCACGGCACGCTCGGTGCCGGCGAGACGGTGCAGGTCAGCAGCGACGGCGGCGCCAACTGGGCCGCTGTCACCACCAGCACGGCAAGCACCTGGAGCTATACCGATCCCACGACGCACGCGCACGAGCTTCACCTACCAGGTGCGGATCGTCGACGCCGTGGGCAATGTCGGTGCCAACACCGCCAGCCAGGCGGTGACCATCGACACGGCGGCGCCGACGGCGCCGTCGATCACCTCGATCCCGGAGAATGGCGGCGGCGGCATCAATGCCGGCGAGGCCTCGAACGGCACGCCGGTGGTGGTGGGCCTGGCGGGCACCGGGGCGGCGGCGGGCGACACGCTGACCATCAACTGGGGCGGCCAGACGGTCAACCTACACGCTGCTGGCGGCGCGACATCTCGGGCAACAGCGCGACGGTGACGGTGCCGCTCGCGACGCTCGCGGCGCAGGGCCAGGGCACGTTCGACGTGACGGCCAGCGCTGACCGACGTAGCGGGCAATGCCGGCGCCAACTCGACGGCGACCCCGGTGACGGTCGACACGGTGGCGCCGACGGCGGCGGTTGCGATCACCGGCGATTGCCACCGACAGCGGCACGTCGTCGAGCGACTTCGTCACCAACGACACGACGCTGACGGTTTCGGGCACGCACGGCGCGCTCGGCCCCGGCGAGACGGTGCAGGTCAGCAGCGACGGCGGCGCCAGCTGGGCCGATGTCACCACCAGCACGGCGAGCACCTGGAGCTATACCGATCCCACGACGCACGGCACGAGCTTCACCTACCAGGCGCGGATCGTCGACACCGTGGGCAATGTCGGTGCCAACACCGCCAGCCAGGCGGTGACCATCGACACGGCGGCGCCGGCGGCGCCGTCGATCACCGCGATCCCGGAGAATGGCGGCGGCGGCATCAATGCCGCCGAGGCCTCGAACGGCACGCCGGTGGTGGTGGGCCTGGCGGGCACCGGGGCGGCGGCGGGCGACACGCTGACCATCAACTGGGGCGGCCAGACGGTCACCTACACGCTCGCTGGCGGCCGACATCTCGGGCAACAGCGCGACGGTGACGGTGCCTCTGGCGACGATCGCGGCGCAGGGCCACGGCACGTTCGACGTGACGGCCGCGCTGACCGACGTAGCGGGCAATGCCGGCGCCAACTCGACGGCGACCTCGGTGACGGTCGACACGGCGGCGCCGACGGCGACGGTTGCGATCACGCGCCATTGCCACCGACAGCGGCACGTCGTCGAGCGACTATGTCACCAACGACACGACGCTGACGGTTTCGGGCACGCACGGCCTGCTCGGCCCTCGGCGAGACGGTGCAGGTCAGCAGCGACGGCGGCGCCAGCTGGGCCGCTGTCACCACCAGCACGGCCGAGCACCTGGAGCTATACCGATCCCACGACGCACGGCACGAGCTTCACCTACCAGGCGCGGATCGTCGACGCCGTGGGCAATGTCGGTGCCAACACCGCCAGCCAGGCGGTGACCATCGACACGGCGGCGCCGGCGGCGCCGTCGATCACCGCGATCCCGGAGAATGGCGGCGGCGGCATCAACGCCGCCGAGGCCTCGAACGGCACGCCGGTGGTGGTCGGCCTGGCGGGCACCGGGGCGGCGGCGGGCGACACGCTGACCATCAACTGGGGCGGCCAGACGGTCACCCACACGCTCCTGGCGGCCGACATCTCGGGCAACAGCGCGACGGTGACGGTGCCTCTCGCGACGATCGCGGCGCAGGGCCAGGGCACGTTCGACGTGACGGCCGAGGCTGACCGACATAGCGGGCAATGCCAGCGCCAACTCGACGGCGACTCCCGGTGACGGTCGACACGGCGGCGCCGACGGCGGCGGTTGCGATCACGGCCATTGCCACCGACAGCGGCACGTCGTCGAGCGACTTATGTCACCAACGACACGACGCTGACGGTTTCGGGCACGCACGGCTCGCTCGGCCCCGGCGAGACGGTGCAGGTCAGCAGCGACGGCGGCGCCAGCTGGCTCGCTGTCACCACCAGCACGGCCAGCACCTGGAGCTACAGCGATCCCACGCCGCACGGCACGAGCTTCACCTACCAGGCGCGGATCGTCGACACCGTGGGCAATGTCGGTGCCAACACCGCCAGCCAGGCGGTGACCATCGACACGGCGGTGCCGGCGGCGCCGTCGATCACCGCGATCCCGGAGAATGGCGGCGGCGGCATCAACGCCGCCGAGGCCTCGAACGGCACGCCGGTGGTGGTCGGCCTGGCGGGCACCGGGGCGGCGGCGGGCGACACGCTGACCGTCAACTGGGGCGGCCAGACGGTCACCCACACGCTCCTGGCGGCCGACATCTCGGGCAACAGCGCGACGGTGACGGTGCCGGCCGGGACGATCGCGGCGCAGGGCAACGGCACGTTCGACGTGACGGCCAGGCTGACCGACGTAGCGGGCAATGCCAGCGCCAACTCGACGGCCACCTCGGTAACGGTCGACACGGCGGCGCCGACGGCGGCGGTTGCGATCACGGCGATTGCCACCGACAGCGGCGCCTCGTCGAGCGACTATATCACCAACGACACGACGCTGACGGTTGTCGGGCACGCACGGCCCGCTCGGCCCCGGCGAGACGGTGCAGGTCAGCAGCGACGGCGGCGCCAGCTGGGCCGATGTCACCACCAGCACGGCAACGCGCCTGGAGCTATACCGATCCCACGCGCGCACGGCACGAGCTTCACCTGACCAGGCGCGGATCGTCGACACCGCGGGCAATGTCGGTGCCAACACCGCCAGCCAGGCGGTGACCATCGACACGGTGGCGCCGACGGCAGCGTGTTGCGATCACCGGCGATTGCCACCGACAGCGGCACCTCGTCGAGCGACTATATCACCAACGACACGACGCTGACGGTGTCGGGCACGCACGGCCCGCTCGGCGCCGGCGAGACGGTGCAGGTCAGCAGCGACGGCGGCGCCAGCTGGGCCGATGTCACACCAGCACGGCACAGCACCTGGAGCTATACCGATCCCACGACGCACGGCACGAGCTTCACCTACCAGGTGCGGATCGTCGACACCGTGGGCAATGTCGATGCCAACACCGCCAGCCAGGCGGTGACCATCGACACGGCGGCGCCGGCGGCGCCGTCGATCACCGCGATCCCGGAGAATGGCGGCGGCGGCATCAACGCCGCCGAGGCCTCGAACGGCACGCCGGTGGTGGTCGGCCTGGCGGGCACCGGGGCGGCGGCGGGCGACACGCTGACCGTCAACTGGGGCGGCCAGACGGTCACCTACACGCTCCTGGCGGCCGACATCTCGGGCAACAGCGCGACGGTGACGGTGCCGGCCGGGACGATCGCGGCGCAGGGCCAGCGGCACGTTCGACGTGACGGCCAGGCTGACCGACATAGCGGGCAATGTCGGCGCCAACTCGACGGCGACCCCGGTGACGGTCGACACGGCGGCGCCGACGGCGGCGGTTGCGATCACGGCGATTGCCACCGACAGCGGCACGTCGTCGAGCGACTATGTCACCAACGACACGACGCTGACGGTTTCGGGCACGCACGGCCTGCTCGGCCCCGGCGAGACGGTGCAGGTCAGCAGCGACGGCGGCGCCAGCTGGGCCGATGTCACCACCAGCACGGCCAGCACCTGGAGCTACACCGATCCCACGACGCACGGCACGAGCTTCACCTACCAGGTGCGGATCGTCGACACCGTGGGCAATGTCGATGCCAACACCGCCAGTCAGGCGGTGACCATCGACACGGCGGCGCCGGCGGCGCCGTCGATCACCGCGATCCCGGAGAATGGCGGCGGCGGCATCAACGCCGGCGAGGCCTCGAACGGCACGCCGGTGGTGGTGGGCCTGGCGGGCACCGGGGCGGCGGCGGGCGACACGCTGACCATCAACTGGGGCAGCCAGACGGTCACCTACACGCTCCTGGCGGCGCGACATCTCGGGCAACAGCGCGACGGTGACGGTGCCTCTCGCGACGATCGCGGCGCAGGGCCAGGGCACGTTCGACGTGACGGCCAGGCTGACCGACATAGCGGGCAATGCCGGCGCCAACTCGACGGCGACCTCGGTAACGGTCGACACGTGCGGCGCCGACGGCGGCGGTTGCGATCACGGCCATTGCCACCGACAGCGGCACGTCGTCGAGCGACTATATCACCAACGACACGACGCTGACGGTTTCGGGCACGCACGGCCTGCTCGGCCCTCGGCGAGACGGTGCAGGTCAGCAGCGACGGCGGCGCCAGCTGGGCCGATGTCACCACCAGCACGGCCAGCACCTGGAGCTACATCGATCCCACGACGCACGGCACGAGCTTCACCTACCAGGCGCGGATCGTCGACACCGCGGGCAATGTCGGTGCCAACACCGCCAGCCAGGCGGTGACCATCGACACGGCGGCGCCGGCGGCGCCGTCGATCACCTCGATCCCGGAGAATGGCGGCGGCGGCATCAACGCCGGCGAGGCCTCGAACGGCACGCCGGTGGTGGTGGGCCTGGCGGGCACCGGGGCGGCGGCGGGCGACACGCTGACCATCAACTGGGGCAGCCAGACGGTCACCTACACGCTCCTGGCGGGCTCGGCGACATCTCGGGCAACAGCGCGACGGTGACGGTGCCTCTCGGGACGATCGCGGCGCAGGGCCAGGGCACGTTCAACGTGACGGCCAGGCTGACCGACACAGCGGGCAACTCCAGCTCCAGCTCATCGGTCACGTCGGTAACGGTCGGAGAGGCGGCCACGGCGACGTCCACATGGTCTGCTTCGACGGCCTGAACTATGATTTCCAGGCCGTCGGCGACTTCGTCGCCGTCCGATCGACCGAACCGGGCCGATCCCTGGCAGATCCAGATCCGGACCGACGTCATACCCATGGCGCCACCAGCATCACGACAGTGACTCGCCGCGACGCTGGGCGATGACTGCGTGAGCTTCGCCGTCGGTCGGGCCAATCCGGTCTATGTCAACGGCGCGCCGGACACGGCGCTGCACATTGGTGTGGTGCAGAGCGTCGGGGACGGCACGCTCACGCGGTCCTCCGCTAACGTTTATCAGCTGACCTGGGACACGGGCGCAGTCCGTCACCGTCACCTTTCAGGACGGCTATAACGGCTATATGGACTGGTCGGTCGCGCTCGGAGCCCAGTGACGGCCCTGGATCGGTGCAGGGCCTGCTCGGCAGCAACAGTGGCCCGGCAACGGACTTCCAACTGCCGAACGGCACTGTCCTTGCGCATCCGAGTGACGCCGAGATCCTCGGCCGTCTTCGCCGATGCCTGGAGCGTGGCGCCTGGCACGTCGCTTCTGGACGAACCCCATGCACGAACCTCGCACTGCTCGTCCAGACGATGGCGGCAACGCCGAGCGCGACAGGCGCCGCTCATGATGCGGCCGTAGCGCAACAGGGCGCGAATTCCGACGCCGCCAGCGTTTTCTGGCGGGTGCTGCCCCGCTGCACTCCTGAGCAGTCGGCTCGATCCTCTGCCATCCCCATTCCTGCCGGCTCACTGCAGGAGAACGGCACATGTCACTCTCGAACGACGGAGACTCCGGCCGTCGCCGCGCAGCACCGCGCCGAACAAACGCGCTGGCGAGTGAAAAAGGGCAGCAGTGTGGTGGCGCGCCCTCATGCGCCGCGAAACGTGACGGACCGCCTTCATTGAAGCGAGCCAAGCGCATGGTAACCTTGCCCATGTTCCGGCCAATCTTCCGGCGAACCATCATCGCTGCCCTGCTCGCAGCCGCACACCGACGCTTGGCGCAGCCGGTCGCCGCGCCGGACTGCACGGTCGACGGCGTGCTGGCCGACAGCGACGGGCTGAAGCTCGAGATCACCTATCGTTGCCGTGCGACCCAGCCGCTCACCTTCCAGCCAGGCGAGGATCGCGCGTCGCCATACGTCTCCGGCCTCAAGGTCGAGCAGAGGGACGGCTGGCCGAGGCGCACTATCGCTTCGACCTCTCGGGCTACGCCCGCGCCGTCGATTCGACGTCGGTCGCGGTGATGCGCGGCAACGGCGTGCTCGCGACTTTGGGCGGCTGGCTGCTCGAGCCGCGCGGCTACGACCACGCGCCCATCATCGACATCCGCATGACGACCGGGCCGGGCCTGGTCTTCGCCGCCGGCCTGCCCAAGGTCGGCGACGCCTGGCGGCTTGCCGGCACCACCGTGCGCTTCGCCGGCTACACCGCGCTTGGGCGCCTGGCCTATCGCGAGCTCGCCGTGCCGGCGCCGGGCAGCGCTGCGTCCAGGCCAGTCCAAGGCCAACGGCCGTGCTTCGGGTGGCGATCCTCGACGGCATCAACGAAGCCGGCCGCGCCGATCTCTTCGACTGGGTCGAGCGCACCGCCCAGGCCGAGTCCAACTACTGGCAGGGCTTCACCGCCAAGCAGGCGCTGGTGGGCATCGTGCCCGCCGCCAGCAGGCGCGGCGTCGGCTACGGCCGCACCGTGTCGGGCGGCGGCGCCACGGTGATGGTCGAGGTCGGCACCGACGTCGACCGCCGCCGCCTGTTCAACGACTGGGTGCTGACCCACGAGCTGATCCACACCGGCATGCCCTTCATCCGCGGCCGCGGCACCTGGTTCATGGAGGGCGCGGCCACCTACGTCGAGCCGATCATCCGCGCCCGCGCCGGCTGGAAGACCGAGGAGGAGGTGTGGCGCGAGTGGGTCGACAACATGCCGCAAGGCGTGCAGGCCTTCTCGGCCGGCATGGCCAACGCCTCGGGCCGGCAGAACTACTGGGGCGGCGCCACCTTCATGCTGCTGGCCGACATCGGCATCCGCCGCGCCACCAACGGCGCCGAAGGGCCTCGAGGATTGCCTGGGCGGCGTGCTGTGGACCGGCCTGGACGGCTCACAGCGCGCCAGCGTCGCCGACTACGCCGCCGCCTGCGATCGCGCCACCGGCACCAATGTCATGAGCGGCCTGGTCGACCGCCACTTCAACAAGGCCGAGCCCGTCGATCTCGCAGCGCTCTGGAAGGAGCTCGGCATCTCGGTCGTCGGCCGGCCGCATCGCGCTCGACGATTCAGCGCCCGCCGGCGCAATGGCGCAAGATGATCGTGCCCGGCAGCCACCCGCCGGAAGCGGGTCAGGCTGCCGTGGGAGATGTCGATAGCTCTAAGAACATGCCCGTTGGTGATTGGCCGTCTTCTCCGGGATCGGCTGCACCACGTCCCAGTGCTCGACGATCTTGCCGTTCTCCAGCCGGAAGATGTCGACGATGGCCACGCCGCGCTCGCCGGGCTCGCGCACGCCATGCACGTGCAGGATCACGTAGTCGCCCTCGGCGAAGGCGCGCTTGATCTCGCTCTGGGCGTTGGGGAACTTCTCCTTGCGCAGCGCGATGAAGGCCTTGAAGCCCTCGATGCCGTCAGGCGCGCCGGGATTGTGCTGGATGTAGCGCGGCCCGAAATGCTTCGGCCGCCGCGTCGAAATCCTTCTGGTTCAGCGCCTTTCTCGTAGAAGTCGAGCACGGCCTTCTTGTTGGTCTCGGGATCGGCGCGCCTGGACGGTGCAACGCCGACCAGCAAGCAAGCGCGAAAACGAGGGCGATCTCTGCATGGCGTTCTCCTTGTCACGCCGCGCGCCATGCTAGCGCTGCTCGCATGACGCGCGAATACCGGCGTCTGGCTGGAAGATCTCACCTGGCCCGAGGCCGAAGGCCCGCTTCGAGGCGGGCGCGCTGGTCGTGATCCCGATCGGCGCGGCGTCCAAGGCGCACGGCCCGCATCTGCCGCTCAAGACCGACGCGCTGACCGCCCGCGCGCTCGGCCAGAAGCTGATCGAGCGCCTGCCCGTGGTCGCCGCGCCCGGTCGTGGGCTTCGGCTTCTATCCCGCCTTCACCGTCCTTCGCCGGCAGCCAGCATCTCTCGGCCGCGACCTTCAAGGCCACTGTTGGCCGAGCTCCTGGGCAACCTGCGCGGCCACGGCGTGCAGGCGCATCGCGATCCTGAACACCGGCGTGTCGACCGAAAAGCCGATCGACGAGGTGGCCGCCAGGCGCTGGCCGACCTGCTGGTGCTGCACATGCGCGGGCTGGGCGCGGCGGCCGATCGGCTGCTCGACGTTCCGAGGGCGGCCATGCCGACGAGCGCGAGACCTCGGTGATGCTGGCGCTCGAGCCGCGCAGCGTGCGCATGGACCGGCTGGCGCTCGACGGCCCGTTCGAGAAGACCGGCGCCACCGGCGATCCGACGCGGGCGACGGCCTTCAAGGGCGAACGCATCCTGGCGGCGCAGATCGACGACATCGATGGCGGCGATCGCCAGGCGCTGGCGGACCTGGTGTGAGCAGAGCACTCGAGGTGCTCGAGAACGCGCCGACCTACGGGTAGGCCGGTCTTCAGTCCGGGGCCCCTCAGAAGGGAGAACGACGGCGCAGCCAAGCCGCCGGCCCCGGCTGTCGCGGGGCGCATCGCGATCCGCATCTGCACTGTTGGTCTGCGTTGGCGGCGGGACCTCGAGGGTTCCGCCGCCAGCGCACGGCCACGCTCGGTAAGGCAGATGCCGTCGGCGCGATCCTCGATCAGCCCCAGCATTTCGAAACGCAGCCGCTGTGTCGACGACAGCGGCACCAGCGAGATCCCGACTCGACGGATTCTGGCGAGGCACGCAGGAACTCGTGTTCCTGGGCGGCGAGATGCAACTGTTTCCACTTCATGACTATCTTCCAGAACGCGGCGGAAAAACGCCCGCCCGACGGGAGTCGGGCGGGCGAGCGCCAACCGGTCGTCAGGTGCAGTTGGTCCGGCTGGGTTGGAAAGGGATGGATGGACCTCTCCGGCCGGTCAACGTGTGCTGCGTTCCGAGGTTGCAGGGTGTATTCGCCGCGGTACCTTGGTAGGCTTCCGATGCGAAAACAGCACCTGAAACAGCGTCCCAGTACTGCGTGCCCATCACCTGGAAGATCGATCACGAGGCGCGATTGCTGACGGCTGTGGCGGAGGGCGACGTCACGCTGGGCGACCTCGAAATACCTCGATGCCGTGGTCGTGGCCAGTTCGATGCCCTACCCAAGCCTGTTTGACGGCACCCGGGGCGAATCGACGATGACCGACGAGGAGATGATGGCCCTGGGCGCCCGCATCCGCGCCTATCACGCCATGGGCCCCATGGGCGCCCTTGCCATCGTCGCGGTCTCCGAGAACACCTACGGGCTGGCCCGCCTGTTCAGTGCGCTGGCTGCGGCCGACCGGCCCATCAAGATCTTCCGCGACCTCAAGGCGGCGCGTCGCTGGATCGAGGAACAGCCGGGATAGTGCGCCGCCGGGCTAACCGCGCGTCGCCTGCGGCGGCTGGCCCGCCGCCGCCCGGACCAGCTTGATCAGGGTCGCGATCACCTCCGGCACCTCGTAGGGCTTGTCGAAAAATGGCCGGTCGCGATGCGTGTGGGGCATCAGAGCGCTCGACAGGCCGCTCACGAAGATGAAGGGGATGCCGAGCACGGCCAACACGTCGGCCAGCGCAAAAGACGTCTCGTTCCTCAACCTGATGTCGAGCAGCGCGCCGTCAAGCGTGTGGTCGGCCATCGCCGCGAAAGGCCCCGGCCACCGTGGCAACCGGCCCGATCACCGTGCCGCCCGCATGGCTCACCCCGGAGGCGAGGCTAAGAGCGCGATCGGTGCCTCGTCCTCGACAACAAGGATCTTGCGGCCTCTCGAGCGGGCGAGGCCGTTTCCCGCAGAGGAAGCGTCGACATGAGACATGTAACGCCTGCCCTGCGGTTGCGGTTCCGCGGGGCTGTACTGCGGCAGGCTCAGGCTCCGGATATGCTGATCATCTGGCAAGTATCGGGAGCACGCAGAGTCATGAAATTGTTCAGCGGTTTCGGCGGTCGTCGCCGTGTTTTTGGTCGCAGCCCCGGCCCACGCCCAGACGGCCATCCAGCCCGGCATGTGGGAAGTTTCGGACAAGACGACGATGGAAGGCGGTGCAGACGATTCCGCCCATCCAAGAGCGTGTGTGTCTCAAGGCGGCCGACGCGACGCTGGAGAACCTCTTGTTCCCGCCGCCCGAGCAGATCAAGGCGCAGGGTTGCACCTGCACGGACGGTGCCAAGCAGGCCGGCATCTTCACGGCGACCATCGCCTGCCCGGCCACCAGACAGCAGCCGGGCGTCACCGCCAAAGCCGAGATCAGCTTCAGCGCCACCAGCTACGAAGGTCTGGGCCAGCTCGAGATCAAGACCAAGGCCGGCGAGACGGCCAGGGCAAAAAGCATCCTGAACGGCAAGAGGGTGGGGGACTGCTAGGCGCTTCTTCGACGTCTCCCTCAGGATTGTGCGGTGTTACAGAAATGCTGTCATCGGGCCGTAGGCCGGATCGCCTCTGGCGCCCATAGAGGTCCCTCGCTGCGCTCGGGATGACACTGTCGTCTTCGACGCCTGAAGCGCGTCAACCGAACGCCGGCATCACCTGTTCGCCGAAGCGGCGCATCGAGGCCATGTTCTGCTCGTGGCTCATGGCGCCGAAGCCGGTCTGGCAGAGCAGGTGGCTGCACGCCGACGTCGCGCAGCTCGGCCACCTGCTCGCGCACGCGCGCCGGCGAGCCGTAGAGCGAGCCGGTCGTCAGCACGAAGGGGATCGCCTCGGAGTCGGCGCACCTTGGGATCGGTCAGGCGTTCAGCGTCGCCGGCTCGGGCTGGAAGTCGGGCGGATTGTAGGCCTCGCGCACATGCATCATGTGGGCGCGCGTCTCGACGAGCAGCGCCGGCCAGCTCGTCCTCGGCCTGGGCGTCGCGATTCGGCCACGTAGACGTTGCGCCACAGCGCGCTCTGCGCCAGCAGCCGCGCCTCGGTCCTGTCGTCGTGGCCGCCCGCGTCGATGCCCGCGGCATAGAGTCGCCCAGCGCTCCTTGATGCGCTGCGACGGGCAGGCGCGCGGTCAGGATGGGCACGCCGAGCTTGCCGCATTCGGTGAACGAGCCGGGCGAGATCACGCTGCGCCACAGCGGCGGGCCGGGCTGCTGCACCGGCTTGGGCCGCAGCGCGGGGATATGGATCTTGTGGAACTTGCCGTCGTAGGTGAGCGGCGCTTCGCGCCAGCGCGCGCTCGATGATGTCGACCGCCTCCTCCATGCGCTCGCGGCTGTCGTGGCTGCGCAGGCCGTGGCCGACGAACTCGTACTCGTTGTAGACCGTGCCCTTGCCGATGCCGACATCGATGCGGCCCTTGCTGAGATTGTCGAGCAGCGCGAGCTGCACGGCGAGCCGCACCGGATGGTGGAACGGCATCTGCACCACGGCGAAGCCGATGCGGATGCTGCTCGGTCTTCATGGCGAGTGCCGCGGCGAACATCAGCGAGTCGTTGTAGACGCTCTCGCCGGTGAAATAGTGCTCGGTCAGCCAGACGTCGGAGAAGCCCAGCCGCTCGGCGGCGCAGGCCTGCTCGATCAGATCTGGTCGATGCGCTGCGCGTCCTCGGCAGGCGAGGGCGACATGGCAAGGTAAGCCAACCGAGCTGCATGAAACTCTTCGCTGGGAGTGCGCCACTGCGGTGCTTCATGCATCGCTGCCTTATGCGGAATGGACGCGCAACTGCGAGCTGCACGCTCCCAGCCAGCGGGTCGGCTCTGCGGAATTGGTCATCCCGACGCGCGCCGCGCTTGCTGGTGAGGCGAACCGGACGATTGCCCGACGACCGCTCAGACGTCCCGGCGGCCCGAGTTCATGAGAGCGCACCTCACTTCGAGGGAAGTTGGCCGGCGGCGGCCCGTACGCGTGCTGCTCGGCCGGATGCCGCGTGTGCGTGCGGGGCGACGGCGGCCATGGCGCGGAACGTGGTGCCGACCAGCTCGTAATCCGTGACGATCGCCGCCCAGGGTGGCCAGGGCGGAGCGCGCACCTGCAGCATGCGCGGCGTGACGACGACCCTTTTTCCCTGACCACTTCGGCACATGGGCTGAACTCTACGCGACAGAGGATTACCGTCGCGCCCCACGCCACGCGGTGGAAGGTCTCAAGTTTACGGCTTGTTGGCTCGGGAGATCGACGAATCGTGTAGTAACGCAGCCGTGCGAAAAAGACTTGGTTGAACGTTCTCATTGGTGGTCGGTCTCGGTGGCGCTGCTGCACCGCGCGGCGGCCGAGTTCCTGGTGCGCCGGCTGGACGTCGGCGACGATATCGGGCCGGCCTCACGCCATCTCGACGAGATCGCCGCGCGCGCCCGGCGTCGAGCGCGCCTGGTTCTCCGCCGACGCCGCCGCCGCTGCCCAACCAGCAGAGCGGTACCGCAGGAATGGCGCGACGCTGGTGCGCAAGGTCGAGCAGAGCGGCATCACCGAGGGCACGCGGCGCGCCGACATGTTCAAGGCCTGGAACGCCGGCGTTCGTCGGCGATCCCTGCCGGCACAGCCTATCTGTGCGGCGCGCCGGGCCATCTCTTCGTCTACGACCCGCCGCGCGATGCCGACAGGGCCGGCGAAACGCGCCCGCCCTACCGCTTCCTGCCCAACGCCACGACGCCGATCCGGCTGGTCACCAACGCCTATGGCTTTCGCGGGCCGCCGGTGCCGTTCGCGCGCCAGCCCGCGGACGGTGCGCATCGCCTTCATCGGCGCCTCGACCACGGTCGGCAGTCACTTCTTTCCCGTATTCGTATCCGGAGTTCATCGGCAACTGGCTGAACCTGTGGGCCGATCGCGCGCAAGCTCGACGTCAGGTTCGAGGTGCTGAATGCCGGCCGCGAGAAGCATCACCTCGAGCGACAACGTCGCGATCGTGCGCGAGGAGGTGCTGCCGCTGCAGCCCGACCTCCTCGTCTATTACGAGGGCGCCAACCAGTTTCAGCTCTGCGCACCATCGATGCCGAGCGATGCCGCAGAGGGCGGCAGCGCAGCCGATGTCGGTCACCGTCGCCGCTGGTGCGCCGGCAGCTGGCTGCGCGAGCCTGCAACGAATTCGGCGCTGGTGCGCCGCGCTGCAGGCGCTGCTCGCCGACGCGCAACGTGCCCGCAGGCGGCGGCGAATGGCCCAAGCCGGACTACAAGCTGGCCTGGCCGGCGGGCGTCGACGAGCGCGATCCCGACATCGCGACGCGCCCGACCTGCCGGTCAATCTTTCGACCATCCTGCGCGATCTCGACGCCATCCGCGCGGCCTGCGACGCAGTCGGGGGCCGAGCTGGTGCTGGCATCGTTCGTCTGGCTGGTGAAGGACGGCATGGTGCTCGATCCGATCCGCCATCGCGCGATCCTGGAATACCTCAACCGGGGCTACGCGCCGTTCCGCTATCGCGATCATGGAGCGGCTGGCCGCCTTCCAGAACCGCGTGTTCGCCAAGTATGCGCGCGCCGCACAAGCTCGCCTTCATCGACGTGGCGCGCCTGATGCCGTTCGATCCCGACCTCTTCGTCGACGCCATCCACAACACCTATGCCGGCGAGCGGCTGCGCGCCTGGGTGTTCTTTCAGGCACCTGGTGCCGATCGTGGAGAGCCATCTGAAAAGCGGCGCGTGGCCCAAGCAAGGTCGCGCCCTCGGACGAGCCCGCGCCGGTCTTCACGCCGCGGCCCATCACCTTCAGCTGCAGGGGCGATCCTGAGCGAGGAAATGCCGGCGCCCGCTCCCGGCGCGCCGGCATTCCCACACAAACGTCGGCAGTCGGGTGGTGCCGGCTTCTCCCCGAGAACAGAAGCCTTTCCGTCACGAACGCGCGAGCGGCGGGGTTAGCAGATTAACTGCATAGCAATGTAACCCA
>ERZ1370068.3711-contig-2811_pt1 | contig 14147 bp, 9 predicted proteins | sample MGYA00561227_ERZ1370068 | MGnify/ENA primary metagenome ERZ1370068 (study PRJEB38410, sample SAMEA6850437) | metagenome | study: Metagenomic assessment of the ecological functions of the soil: analysis of the soil microbiota associated with the...
GTGCAGGAAGGAGCTGCGCTCCACCTCGCCGAGACCGAGTCGGTGATGGACCTGAAGGAGCTCGCCTCCCTCGCGCTCTCCCCCACCTCGACCACGACCCCGGCAACAAGGAGTGCTGCGCGCTCGAGGGCCGGATCATGAGCTTCGTGACGCTGGGAGACACGCGGCGGTAGTTTCCGCGGGGCATGCGCTCCGCCCCGCCCTCGCGTCGCTCGCCGCCTTTCGGTCGCCTCGCTTGGCGACGGCCCGCGCGTTCCCGCAGGCGACGGCGCTGCGCACGTTCGGCGTGCGCGACGGCCTGGCACGAGCGCGTCAACTGCTTCTTCGAGGACCACCTCGGCTTCCTCTGATCGGGACGTGGGAGGGGCTGTCGCGCTTCGACGGCCGCGAGTTTCCGGAGCTTCGGCACTGCGCGACGGGACTCACGAGCCCGCTGGTCTGGTGCGTCACCGAGTCGCCGGCGGGCCGCATCTGGGTCGGCACCCATTGCGGCGGCATGGCGCGCGCGGCCGGCGGCGCGACGGGCGGCCTGCGCTTCGAATCGGTGCGCAGCGTCGCGCCGCGCCTCGACGACGACGCGATCTCGACTGCGCTCGTTCGCGGCCGACGGCGCGCTGCTCCGCTGTCACGCGGAGGGGATCCGCCGCTGCGCCGACCCCGACGCGGCGGCGCCGCGCGTTCGAGCCGATCTGGAAGTCGGAGCAGCGCACGTGGGACGTGCAGGCGATCGCGCGCGCCGGCGCGTGGAGCTGCTTCCTCGGCGCGTTCCCGCTGGTCGCGGTGCGCGGAGCGAGGTCGTGGTGGGCGCGCCGCCGCCCGGCGAGCCGCCGGCCGAGGCGGTGCACGCGCAGCCGCGGCCCGACGGGCGCTGCGTCGTCCACCGACCGCGGGCTGGTCGCCTTCGATCCCGAGGCGTTCGCGCGCGGGGCCTCGCCCTGGTCGAAGCTCGACGGCGGATCCCGGCCGGCGAGACGGTGCACCGTGGTCGGGAGTCGAGGTCGTCGCCCTGGCTCGGCAGCGTGCACGGCGTCGCGCTGCGCGAAGGCGGACGCCCGGCGCGGCGCCGTCGGGCCTGCCCGACTCGACGGTGCGCACGCTTGACGCCTGACCGCGCCGGCCGCGCTCTGGGTCGGCATGCAGGTGGGCGGCGTCGCGGTGCTGCGCGAAGGGCCGATCCGGGCGCTCCCGCCGGCCGGGCGCGCCGACCCGCTCTTCGTGGTGAAGCGTGGTGGCGACCGGCGACGAGCACATCGTCTCCGACCAGCTACGCCGGGCTGTGGCGCGGTGGAGGGCGACGCGCTCGTCCCGCTGCTCGGGCGCTGGCGAGCGCCTCCGGCGGCGGCGATCCTCCTTCCATTCGGCAGTGCCGGCGGCTTCTGGATGGGCGCCCTCGACGGGCTCCTGGCGCGCCGCCTCGCTCTGGCCGATCCCGGAACACATGGACCACGTCGCGCTCGGCGACGCGCGTGCGGCGTTCGGCGAGGTCTTCGTCGCACGCGACGGCGCCGCGTGGGTCGGCGGTTACGACGGCCGTCTCTACCGAGTCGCGCCTGGCACTGGGGCACGGCGAGCCGGATCGACTTCCCCGCCCGACGTCGACGCGCCGCCGCGCACGTTCGCGCAGGACGGCGAGGGCCGCCCTGGGTCGCGCCGCCGAACCACCTCTGGCGGCAGGGCGCTCGACGGCCGCCATGTCGCGCGTCGTGATCGACGGCCTGCCCGATCCGCTGCAGCCGCGCGCGCTGGCGTTCGACGACGAGGGACACCTTCTGGATCGGGACGCGGTTGCGCGGCGTCTTCGTCCTCGCTCGCGACCGATCCGCCGGCGCTGCTCGCGAGCTACTCGACGCGCGACGGCCTGCCGAGCGACCACGTGCCGGCGCTCGCGATCGCGCACGCCGCCGCGCCGGCGCGCGCCCTGCCGGTCGTCTGGCTCGGCACTGGCGCGGCCTGTCCGCCTCGACTCCGGCGACGCGCGCGCTGCGGTCTACGGACGCGAGGACGGCCTCGCCGGCACGCACCGTGCTCGACCTCCCGCTCTGACGGGCGACGGACGGCTCTGGATCGCGACCGCCGGCGGACTCGGCGTCCTCGACGTGCACGCGGCGCGAGAGCGCAGCGGCGCTGCCGCGCGTCTACGTCGCCGAGGTCGCCGCGCGGCGGCCGCCGCGGCGACGCCGGCACGCGAGCGGCGCGCGCGAGCTCGACGGCGTGGTCGTGCCGTCCGATCGGCGCGAGCTGCGTCGCCCGCTTCGAGGCGGTCGACCTCGCGAGCGGCCGCGCGCTGCGCTTCGAGCATCGGCTCGAAGGACACCGACCGCGACTGGTCCGCGCCCGAGCCCCGCTCGACGGTGAGCTACGCCGGCCTCGCGCCGCGGGCGCTACGCGCTGTCGATGCGCGCGATCGCGCCGGACGGCTTGGCGCAGCGAGGCGGCGCATGTGATCCGCTTCGAGGTGCTGGCGCCGCTGTGGCAGCGGCCGTGGGCCGTCGCGCCTGAGACTGCTCGGCGTCGCGGCCGCGGGCGCGCTCGCGCACCGGCGCGCGCGTCGCGCGCGACGCTCGCGCTCGAGCGGATGCGGACGCAGATCGCGACCGACCTGCACGACGACGCCGGCGCGAACCTGGCGCAGATCGCGATCCTGGCCGAGGTGGCGCGCCAGGGCGCGCCGGCGGGCGACGGCGTCGTGCTGACCGACGTCGCGCGAGCTCGCGCGCGCGACGCGCAGCTCGATCGCCGACCTCGTCTGGGCGGTCGACCCGCGGCGCGACACGCTGCTCGACCTCGTGCAGCGCGTGCGCGGAGTGGCGACGAACCTCTTCGAGTCGGGCGCGCGCCTCGACTTCCGCGCGCCGCCGTCGGAAGAGCTCGCCGCGATCGAGCTCGACCCGTCGGCGCGGCGCCACCCGCTCTTCCTGCTGCAGGAGGCGCTGAACAACGCCTCGCGCCACGCCGGCGCGCGCGCCGTCGAGGTCGCCTTCGAGCTCAGTGCCCGGCCGCCTGCGCGTCCGGCTGCACGACGACGGGAAGGGCTTCGACTCCCGGAGCGCCCACGGAGGGTGCACGGCCTCGCGAGCATGCGGCGGCGCGCGCACGCGCTGGGCGCCGCGTTTTCGCTCGATTCGGCGGCGGGGCGCGGGACGACGCTCGACCTCGACGTCGCCGCTCGAGCGGCGGCCCCGCATCTCGTGCGGTGGCGCCGGCGCCGGCCGGCGCGGTCGCATCGAGGATGAACGACGTGGTCCCCCGAGCCGCGCAGAGCTGCGCGACGTGCGAATCGCATTGGTCGAGGACCAGGCGCGCACGCGCGCGGGGCTGATCGCCCTGCTCGGCCGCGAGCCGCGCTTCAAGGTGGTCGGCGCGTGGAGCTCGATGGAGGACGCGCTCGCCGAGGTCGGCGCGCGCCGCGCCGCACGTGCTGCTCGCCGACATCGAGCTGCCCGGCATGACCGGCATCGAGGGGTGAAGCGCCTGAAGGAGCTGCAGCCGGGCTGCAGGTCCTGATGCTCACGGTCTACTCCGACAACGACCGCGTCTTCGACGCGCTGTGCGCGGGCGCTTCGGGATACGTCCTGAAGGACACGCCGCCCGACCGCCTGATCGCCGCGGTCCGCGAGCCGCCGCCGGCGGCTCCCCCATGACGCCCGAGATCGCGCGCGCAAGGTCGTCACGATGTTCCAGAAGGTCGCGCCGCCGCGCTCGAGCGACCACGCCCTCACGCAGCGGGAGCTCGACGTCCTCCAGTCCCTCGCCGACGGCCACAGTTACAAGACCGCGGGTGCCGCGCGCTCGGCATGGCGCTCGACACCGTCCGCTTCCACGTGCGCGCCATCTACGCGAAGCTGCACGTCCACTCGAAGTCGGAGGCGGTCCTCGCCGCGCTCGGAAGGGATCGTGCGCTGAGGTCACCGCGCAAGTGGCGGCTCAGCACGGTGATGCGTCGGATCGCGCGGGCCGGGAATGTCCCTCATCGCCCCGGGGCTGCGAACGATCGATGGACACTCGCGGCTCCTTCGGAGCCCCGGCAGTTACGGGCTGGAACCGAGGTGCTACTGCCCGTTAAACTTGCCCGTTCGTTTGGCGGCCCCGGCACTGCCGGAACCGGCGCGCCAGCTCCATCCCCGGCACGCGGGCAAGACCCCGCTGCCCCGAGGGCGCCCCGATGAGCAAGAGCCCCCGCCGATGGACGACCCGAATGACGAGGAGTTGATCGAGGGCGACCTGTCGCAGCTGCCGCCCAGGAGACCGAGGAAGAGCGCACGCTGCGCAGCATCATCAGCTCCGCGCCGTGGTTCGTGATCGCCGTCCTGCTGCACTTCCTCGTGCTGACCGTCCTCACGGTCATCCACCTGTCGAAGGAGAAGGCGGTCGATCAGGCGGCTCCGACGCAGATCACGCTCAACGCGCCGCGCACCGTGGAGCCGGTCGCCGACACGCCTCCGCCGGAGATCATCGACCGCAACCAGGTGCCGGTCCTCGACAACGAGCAGGAGGGACCGGTCAACCCCGACCGCGAACTACATCCCCGACGCGACGCCGGGTCGCCAGGGCGAGATCATCCCCGACCAGCTCGACCCGACGAAGGACCCGGCATCTACAACCCTGATCCCGAGGCGCTCTCCGAACCTGCCGAGCGGCGCGACCGGTGGCACCGCGATCGGCGTCGGGACGCAAGGCCACCTCGGCAACGGCGTGTCCGGCCTTCTCGAGCCGGCGCGCAGGCGGCGGCGGCAGGGGCGGCGGCGGTCTCGGCCAGGAGCGGCGGCGGCGGCCGCGGCGGCGGCAAGCGACCGAGTCGGTCATGATGGCCCGCGCTGCTGTGGCTCGCGAACCACCAGTCGCCCGACGGGCGCTGGGACTGCGACGGCTTCGACGCGCAGTGCAAGAAGAACAAGTGCGACGGCCGCGGCGAGCGCGACCTACGACGTCGGCGTGACCGGGCTCGCGCTGCTCTGCTTCCTCGGCGCCGGCTTCACCCACCAGGAAGGGCCGTTCAAGAAGACGGTGAAGGACGGCCTGCTCTACCTGAAGAGCGTGCAGGACGAGGACGGCGTCTTCGGCGGCAAGCATCTGCCCGCACTACCAGTACAACCACGCCTGCGCGGCGCTGGCGATGGCCGAGGCCTACGGGATGACCGGCGCCAACGCCTTCCGCGAGCCGGCGCCAGAAGGGCGTCGCCTGGGTCGGCGTCTCACAGAACCCCTACCGCGCCTGGCGCTACGGCTAGCCGGCCGACGGCGACAACGACATCGTCGGTCACCGGCTGGATGACCATGGTGCTGAAGTCGGCCGCCATGGCCGGCATCGACGTCGAGCACTCGTCGCTCGACAACGCCGCCGAACTTCATCGACGAGATGACCGAGGACGAACGGCCGCACCGGCTACCAGCAGAAGGGCGGCTACCCGGCGCGCGTCACCGGCCCGGCCATGGAGAAGTTCCCGGCGCAGAACGCGAGTCGCTCACGGCCGTCGGCATCCTGGTGCGCATCTTCGACGGCCACACCGCCGGCACCGACCCCAAGATCATGAAGGGCGCCGAGCTCCTGCTCGCGCAGCCGCCGAAGTGGGACCCGCCGTTCATCGACTTCTACTACTGGTACTACGGCACGCTCGCGATGTACCAGGTCGGCGGCAGCCGCTGCGACAAGTGGAACGAGGCGATGAAGACCGCGATCATCGCCCACCAGCGACACCGACAAGACCGAGGACGAGTTCGGCTCGTGGGATCCGGTCGACCCGTGGTCGGCCGGAGGCGGGCGGGTCTACTCCACCGCGCTCAACTGCCTCTGCATGGAGGTCTACTATCGTTACCCGCGCGTCTTCGGCGCGAAGGCCGAGGCGCCGAAGACCGCCGGCCGCCGCGCCAAGCCGCCGAAGTGACCGATCGCGTGATTCACGCGGCGCGCGCGATCCCGGGGCGCGCCGCGCCGTTCGTGGAAGGATCCGAGTGATGCTCCCCTGATCGCACTCTCGTCCCTCGCTCTTCCTCGTCGTCCGGCGGCCGCGGCGGCAACGCCGACCTGACGCAAGGTCCTCTCCGGCCGCGACGGCGTCGACTTCGGTCGCGCGCTCGCGCGTCGCCGGCTACGGCGACCTCGCCGAACGGCTCTGCTTCGCGATCCAGCAGCGCCAGTACTCGGGCGACGCCGCGAAGGTCATCGAGTGCGAGGCGCTGATCGGCGACATCCACTACGACCTGGCCAACAACGCGAGACGGACGGCACCAAGCGGCGCGAGAAGCTCGAGAAGGTGCTCGAGGAAGGCAACTTCGTCACGAGCCACGGCGACGCGGCGGTCGGGCAGGGAGGTCGCCGAGTCGCTGCCCAACCTCTTCCGCAGCGTCGGCGACCGCTGCTCGCCTGATCGACCACGACGACCGACGAGACGCAGAAGGGCGAGCTGCCGGCCGGGCGGCGAGGTCTTCGACGACGCCGAGGCCTTCGCTCGGCAAGCGCGTCGGCACGCAGCGCGCCGCCTACGAAGCCTGCGGCAGCAATTGCAGGCGGTAGCGCGGCGCCGGACCAAGCCGGACAGGCCTGCACGCGGAATACGCCAGCCATGCAGGTCGCGGTCGACGAGGCGGGCAGCCGCTACCTCGTGGCGCGCTCGGGCTCGCGCAGACCATGTACTTCCACGCGACCACGCTCGCGGCCGGACGACCCGCAGCGCGTCGAAGCTCCTGAACGACGGTCTCCGACGATCTACGACGACCTCGAGCTCGAGTTCTCCGACCGCCTCGCGATCTTCGACGGCTTCATCTTCCGCGGCCTCGCGCAGGACGGGCTCGGCAAGCACCGACGACGGCGCTCAAGTCCTACGACATGGCGATCCGCGTGCGGGAGAACTTCACGAAGAACGAGAAGAGCCGGCGTCTACCGCCGTGCCGGAAGAGGTCGCGGGCGTCATGTCGAACGCCGTCCGCCAGAAGATGCTGCTGCTGATCAAGAAGGGGCAGAGCGGACGAGGCGATCAAGGCCGCGAACGACTTCTTCTCGACGACGCAGGACGGCTTCAAGTCGGCGCGCGCGATCGCGATCCTCGCGACGCTCGCCGACGCCTACGACACGACCGGCGACCAGAAGGGGCTCGAGCGCACCGCCAACAAGCTGATCGAGGTCGACCCGCGCGGCCCCGGCAAGGCGATCGGACTCAAGATCCTCGGGGCGGCGGCGGCGGCGCGAAGCAAGCTCAGCGCGAAGAACCTCCTCGCGCTCGCCAACCAGTCCGCGGGCGGCGGCGAGGACCGACAAGGCGATGGACCTCTGCCGCCAGGTGCTCGCGCTCGCGCGCGGCGCCGCGAACGAGCAGGACCTCGGCTCCGAGGCGTGCATGCTGCTCGGCGCGCTCTACGGCGGGCGCGACCAGACGGAGGAGGCGGTCGTCGCGTGGGACACCGCGATGGACCGATACCGCGAAGGGCGCTTCCACGCCCGACGCGCTCTGGCGCTCGATCAACGGCTACATGCGGCTCAGCGCGAGCAGCGCCGCGCGATCTGGGACCAAGCGCTACAGCGAGCGCGTCCTCGCTGCTCGGCGAGCAACTTCCCCAGCACCCGAACGCGAGCACGCGTCACGCTGCTCGAAGGCCAGCGCACGCGAGGACGAGGGCAACTTCCTCGCCGCCGCGCAGATCTACGAGAAGATCTCGAAGGGCAGCCCCGCTTCGAGGAGGCGCAGTTCCGCGCCGGCACCGCCTACGTCGGCCACGCGCCGCAAGCTCGCGAGGCGACGGCAAGGCCGCCGAGGCGAAGGCGATCTACGCTCAAGGCCGAGGAGATCCTGCGGCGCGCGATGGCCGACGCGGAGCGACGCGATCAAGAAGAACCTCGACCCCGACGCGAAGCCGCGCGCTGGTCGGCATCGACTTCTCGCGCGCGCGTCGCGCTCGCGGGCGTGCTGCTCACCGACGGCGGTGAACAAGCCGGGCGAGGTGATCGCGCTGCTCGAGGACGCGCGAGACGCTCTTCCCCGGCGACGGCGAGAAGCTCGGCAAGATCTGGGACCTACCGCTTCCACGCCTACAAGGCAGGAGGGGAAGCTCGAGGAAGGGCTCGCGCAAGCTCGAGGCCGCGCTGAAGGACAAGAACAGCGCGGCCGGCCTCGACAAGCCGTCGCCGTCGAGCGCGGGCGGCGAATTCGACAAGCGCTCGATCGAGACGCTGCAGGCCAAGCCCGACTCGCCCGACGTCGACGCGCTGATGAAGAAGGCGTTCGACTGGTACATGCGCGGGCATCGCGCCGCAGATCGAGGGGCGCACGTCGATCAACGCGCCGCAGCTCGAGGTCGATCGCGCAGCGCATGCTGCATCTTCGGCCTCCACCTGAACCGCGTCCCGGTCGACGTGCAGTCGTTCATCGAGTGGAACGGCAAGGCGACCGCGCCGGAGACGTGGACAGCAGGCGATGCGCCTCTACACGACGCTCCTCCCCTACTCGAGCAACCCGCGCACGCTGCTCGAGCTGGCGCGCGATCCAGGCGTGGCTCGGCAAGTGGAAGGAGGCGTCGAACAACGCCTCGCAAGTACTTCGACCGCGAGCACTACATCGACCTCGCCAAGAAGGAGATCGACCCCGAGCAGCTCAAGACGCGGACCGACATGCTCTTCGCCCTCCTCGAGTGGGGCGTGATCGAGGCCAACGCGGCGCACGGCGACGCCGACACCACGCACAAGGACCGCGCCGAGTCGATCTACGCCACCATCGGCAGCAGCGTGAACAAGGACTCGAAGGTGTGGTGGCTGTCGAAGTACCAGTGGATGGCGCTGCCTGGCCGACATCGGCGAGTACGCGAAGGAGGACCTCGCGCTCCGCTCGATGGAACGCAACTCGACCAACTACGACGACGGCAAGTTCGGCCTCGCGCCGAAGTTCAAGAAGCTGCGCACCGACCTCGACGCGAAGCTGCTCAACCAGCTGCCCAAGCCCAAGTGACGGCCGCGACCTCCCCGACTCCCAGCCGACGGACTCCCACTCCCATGCTCATGAGAATCCTCGCCGCGGCGCTGCTCGCGGCCGCGCCCGGCGCGACCGGCGGCGACGACGACACGATCGTGATGCGCGACGGCACGACGCGCAGCGGCAAGGTGCAGGCGGCGGAAGCGGCCGGCTGCTCGCTCGCGGTCGGCAAGAAGACCGACACGATCGCGTGGACCTCGATCTCGACGGTGCAGTACGGCGGCGCGAAGGACTTCGATTCCGCGCGCCAGCTGCTCGCCGAGGGCAAGGTTCCCGAGGGATCGCCGGCCTCGAGAAGCTCGCCGCCGACAAGAAGATGCGCGCGCCGGTGCGCCAGGACGTCCTCTTCGAGCTGGCGCGCGCCCTACCGGAGAAGGGCGACGACGACAAGGCGCTCGAGACGTGGCGCGACCTCGCCAAGAGCTACCCCAACGGCGCGCTACCTCGTGAGCGGCGGCGCGTGGCTCGTGTCGGCCCTGATCGCGCGCAACGACCCGGGCGGCGCGCTGCGCGCCGTCGACGAGCTGACCAGCGACGCGCGCGGCGCCAACGCCGACGCGGCGCAGGTCGCGGCGCTCGACCTCCTGCGCGGCCGCGCGCTCGAGGGGCAGAAGAAGTTCCCCGACGCGCAGAGCGCCTACGAGCGCGTCGCGGCCGTGAAGGAGATGCCGGCCGACTACGCGGCGGCGGCGCAGCTCGGCGTGAGCGCGCGCGCTCCAGGGCGCGGGCAAGAAGGACGACGCGGTCAAGCGCTACCGCGACCTGCTCGCGAAGCGTCCGCCGCCGCTCGTCTCGGCCGGCGCGTGGAACGGGATCGGCGACGCGCTACCTCGACGGCGCGCGTCGCCAAGAAGGACGTCGACGCGCTCTCGAGGAGGGGCTGCTCGCCTACCTCCACGTCGTCGTCGTCGACGCGCCGGCGCCCGCCGAGCCGCCCGAGGAGCTCGAGCGCGCGCTGGTCCGGCTCGCTGCGCTGCACGCAGGCGCTCGCCGACCTCGAGAACACAGCAAGGGAACGCAAGGGCCGCCCTGGTCGAACGCGCCCAGAAGCGGCAGGACGAACTGAAGCGGCTGTTCCCGAAGGCGAAGTGAACGCCCGAGGCCGCGCCGGCCCGCCGATTCGAAACCCTGCTGAGGACCGTCAGGAACCTTCCATGGCCATCTGCGAGAACTGCGGGAAGAAGTACACGCCGACCGCGAGCACGCCCGACTGCCCGAACTGCGCGCAGCCGGAGGAGATCGTGCCTTCGCGCGCGAAGGCGCGGCCGGCGCGCGCCGCCCGCCGCGCGCCGGCTCCCGCGCCGCGCGCGCCGCAGCCGCAGCCGCAGCCGCAGGGCCGCGCAGCCTCGAAGGCGGCGGCGAAGCAGGCCGCCGCCGCCCATGCCGCCCACCACGCGCACCTCCACCACCCCGAGCTGCTGCAGGAAGCCGACGGTCGAGCCGATCGTCAAGATCGGCTTCGGGATCGCGGGCGGCCCCTGATGGTGCTGGTGCTCGTCGTCTTCATCGTCGTCAGCGGCAAGAAGAGCGCCGGAGGCCACCGCCCTCGCGGCCCAGAAGCAGGCGCAGCACGAGTTCATCGCCTACATCCGCGACCGCATCGTGAACAACGAGGTGAACGCGGCGCGAAGGAGGCCGAGGAGATCATCAACTGGGCCGACTCGCACAAGGAAGATCTGGGAGCACGACGAGGAACACGCAGCGAGACGCAGGGCGCGATCACTAAGTCGCGCGCTCCTCGAGCAGAGCCAGCAGCTGGAAGGACATGGAGGACAAGCTCGCGGGCGTCGAGGCCGGGGCTCAAGAACGCGGCCGGCCTGAACGTCGAGAACGTCCACGACATGCAGACGAAGCTCTCCGAGCTGTCGCAAATGGACATGGGGACCGAGGCGTTCAAGAAGCGCGTGAAGGACGCCGGCCGTCTCGCAGTGCGCGCGCCTCTACGCGACCAAGCTGCACGACGAGTCGATCGCCTTCGCCACCAACAACGCGAGCCAGCCGCGCCTCGCGCTCAACCGCTACTACCAGGCGGAGGACGAGCTGAAGAAGATGCTCGAGACGGCGTTCAAGGTCGAGCTGGCCACCAAGAACCAGGAAGACCGCAAGTTCCTCGAGCCGCTCTTCAAGGAGGTCGTCGAGTCGGCCGACCGCACCGCGGTCCAGCTCTTCAACTCTCCGAGGCGATCGACGCCGCGTCGGTGACCGACCTGCTCGTCCCGCCGCAGGCGACGCAGTGGAACCCGAAGAAGTTCCAGGCGCTGAACGGCGGGATCGAGCTCGACGGCGGCGAGGCGGGCGGCAAGAAGGCGACGATCGTCTCGATCCTCGACTTCGAGCCGCCGCGCAACTTCGTGCATCGACCTGCGAGTTCACGATCGACCGCGGCGACCGTGATCATGTACTTCCACCTCGGCAGACCGCGACCGAGGCGACGCCGTGCAAGCGGCTCGCGAGTCGGAGGGCCAGTCGCGAGAACGTGACGCCAGGGCAAGGTGACCAAGGTGCGCGCTGCGCCGTCATCGGCGACCAGTTCACCTGGCGCTTCCTCGAGGACGACACTGGACAGCGGCGAGCTCAAGAGACCGAGCCCTGGAACAAGGCGCGCAAAGGGGCGCGATCGGCTTCGAGGTCAACCCGGGCACGAAGCTCCGGATCACGAAGATGAAGATCAAAGCTGCTGCAGTAACCGGAACGGTGGACACGCGGCCCGGCGCGGCGCGGGGGAACTGGAGCGGACGTCGAGAACGCGGGTGAAGAGGCCGCGGGAACAAGACATCGTCTCGATGAGCGGTCCCCTCGGCCGCTTCATTCAACTGGACAGGAGCGGCCTCGGCGTCTGCGGCGACCTTCTGGGTCGGCTCAACTCAACTGCACAGTGATCGACGGTCGCTGGAGCCGCTCTCTCGACGATGTCTTCTCCCGCGGCCTCTTCGCCCGGTCCTCGCACGACGTCCGACGTCGTTGCTGCGCCACGGGCGATGAACCGGATCCGTGACGCGCACCGTGCTCGACGTCGCACGCGTCGCGAGACTCGACCTGCGATTCGTCGAATCGAGTGCGGGGCCGTTCGCGTGCCGAGTCGACTTGGCATCTCGTACGCCGACATCGCTCGTTGGAGGTCGATGCCCTTGACCACGGTGCGTCGGCATGAAGGCGAGAAAGGCGCGACGAGCCGCCATTCGTTCAGGACCGTGCCGTGGCTCCAAGCGTCCGGTTTCGACCCGGTGCGATCATGCGCGGGCCGTTCATCGTCCGTGGCGCAGCAACGATGTCGGACGTCGTCGAGAACGGTGCGAAGAGGACGCGGGGAGAAGGCTTCGGTGGCGAGAGGGGCTCGCGCGGCCGTCGGCCACTGTTCAGATGAGTGACCACGGTCCCATAGGCCGCGCACTTCGGCCGGAGCCGCCGCCTTTCAGTTGGATTGGGCGGCGGAGGGCACCCCGATCCGCCACGAAGCCTTGCTCCCCGCGGCCTCTTCACCCCCGTCCTCGGCGTCCGCTCCTGTTGCCCGGGCCGAGTCCGCGTCGGTCAGGCGAGGTCGAAGAGCAGGAAGCTCCGCCTCGGCGGACGCCGCGGGATCGCGCGATGTTCGACGCGTCCTCGATCGCCGCCCCCGTCCCCGGCCGCGAGGCGCGTCGCCGCCTACGCCGCCGCCCTGGTCGCGCCGTCGAGTCGCTCGCCGCGGATCAGCTGCGGCCGGGCGCCGCGCCCCTTCGCGAGCGGATGCTCGACGCTGCGCGCCCGCCGGCAGCGTCGCCGCGCAGAGCGCGGCGTCCTGGTGGATCGCACGGAGCCGTCGCGGCCGTCGCGCGCAGCGACGCAGCGCGCAGCCGCCCGCGCTCGCTCGGCGTCGGGGAAGGCGCTTCTGCTCGTAGCCCGGCGCGCAGGCCGCGCCGCTCCGGGAGGATCCAGATCTGCAGCAGGTGCACGGGCTCCGTGCTTCGACGAGTTGATCTCGCTGTGCGTGATGCCGGTGCCGGCGGTCATGCGCTGCACGTCGCCGGGCGTGATCGTCGGAGCCGGTGCCCATGCTGTCCTGGTGCTCGCAGCGCGCCCGCGAGCGACGTAGGTGACGATCTCCATGTCGGCGTGCGGATGGCGTCGGGAAGCCCGAGCCCGGCGCGACGCGGTCCTCGTTGATCACGCGCAGCGACCGGAAGTGGACCTGGTCCGGGTCGCGGTAGTCGCCGAAGGAGAAGGTGTGGCGGCTGTCGAGCCAGCACGATCTCGGTCACGCCGCGCTCGCCGCTCCTTCGCACTCCGCACCATCACTCGCTGCCTCCGTTCAGAGCTCGCGGACCCCGGATGCCGCGTCGAGCGAGCGCCGCGAGGTAGGGGTCGGCCGGCACGCACTCGTCAGGTGCCAGACGCCGGCCGGAGCGATCTCCTTCTGACCCGCATCTGGGCGGTCACGGATAGCGAATAACCCGTCGTCCGCATCATCGCGCTGATGCCGTTCATCCTCGTCGTAGGCGTCGACCAGCTCGAAGCCGGAGCGCGCCAGCGCGCCGCGCCCGCTTCCCTTCGCTAGACGACGCGCAGCACGGCGAGAGTCGCGGCCACGGGGCTTGTCGAGCTTCGGGGCGCAGCACCGAGATCACGAGGTCGCGCGGCTTCACGCGCGTCCCCTTCGCGTCGACCTCCTTCCGACGAGAAGAAGCCGAGGATCAGCGCAGCGCTCCATGATCTTCGCGTGGCCGGGTAGCGCAGCGTCTTGTACTCCATCCGGCCGATCTTCCCCTCGTACTTGAAGCTCATGGTCGAGAGGCCGCCGGCCGTGTGGAACGCCTCGAGGCGTCCGAGCGGCGGCGGCGAAGTCGACCGGCTCGAGCTCTGAGAGCGCGGCGCGCTTAGCCGGCCGCCCGTTCTCCAGCACGAACGAGTCCGGTCGTGTAGTAGTCGAGGCCCTCGAGCGAGTAGACGAGCTGGTAGTTGAGCGGCGGCTCGGGCTTCTGCGGCAGCCCGCCCACGAAGATTGCGGCGCGAGTCGACGTGGTCGAGCTTCTTGATCGCCGCCTCGGCCAGGATGTTCACGAGACCCGGCGCGAGCCCGCAGTCGGGGACGATCGTGATCCCCTTCTCTTGGCGAGCGGCGCGAGCTTCTTCTGCTCGAGACGATCTCGTCTTGCCGCCGGTCGCACCAGTGGACGCCGCCGCCGCCGCAGCGCCGCCAGAGCAATACGTAACTTG
>ERZ1370068.2486-contig-1634_pt1 | contig 14138 bp, 26 predicted proteins | sample MGYA00561227_ERZ1370068 | MGnify/ENA primary metagenome ERZ1370068 (study PRJEB38410, sample SAMEA6850437) | metagenome | study: Metagenomic assessment of the ecological functions of the soil: analysis of the soil microbiota associated with the...
GATCCTCGGCGCGAAGTCCGATGAATTCGAGGCCCATGCCGACGCGCTTGTCGCTCCACGCGACCTTGGCCTCGACGTCGATGTCCTTCTTGCCCATCGGCATGCGGAAGCGCGTCTTGACCGCGATTCCCTTGTCGAGCGGGTTGGTGGTGCGCACGGCGACGCCGCCGCGGCTGATGTTCAGCGTGACAGCGGCGGCGATCGTGTTGCCGAAGCGGTACGCGATCGGAATGCCAAGAACCACGCGAGGGCCGGTACGCCGGTTGAAATCGCCGGGGAAGAGATGTGGGGACAGCGACGGCAGGATGTGCTGCAGCGCGGCGTACTCGTTGACGTAGCCGGCGACGTTCAGCGCCGCAAGCTCGCGGACCTCGCCGGCATTCGCGATCGTGCCGCTGAAGACGACGATGGGCGGCTTCTGGGGATCGATATTGCGAAGTGCGCGCACGAGGCTGACGCCGTTGGCCTGCGGCAAACGGAGATCGACCACGATCAAGTCAATCTTGGCGAGATCCGCTTTGACGCGCGCGACGAGCTCGTTGCCGCTGGAAACCGTGATGGTCCGATGCCCCGCGGCTTCGAGCACCGTCTTGAAGCGGTCGCGCACGAATGCGGTGTCGTCCGCGACGATCACCGTCTTGGTCGGCAACTGTCGGGGCTTCGGCCGGGGCGGGCTCACGTCTTGAGTATCGGTTTTGCCGTCAACTGCACCTTAGGCTTCGTTGCGAAGGCCTCTCCGATCTCGCTATAATCCGACGTTCTAGCTGGAAAACGCCGCATCCTTCTGAGGATGCAGGCTTTTCTCGACAAGCTGGCGGCGGCTCTTTCGCCGCATGGAGTCCGTATGGCGACCTGCCCCGAGTGTGAATTCGACGAGATCGAGACCGCCGATTACGAAGAGGGCGACACCTTCAGTTGCCCCGAGTGCGGCAAGAACCTCGTGCTGCTGGCCGCTGACGAAGTCGAGATCGCCGACGACGAGGACGAAGACCTCGACGAGGATGAGGACGACGAAGACGACGAGGATGAGTGTCGAGCGACGACGAGGACGATCTCGATGACGAGAGATGCGCTCGACGAAGAAGAGGAAGTCGACGAGTGAGCGAGACGCCTGCGACGGCGCCTCTTCGATTGTCTCGCGGGCTTCGATTCGGTCATCGTCGCCTTCAGCGGCGGCGTTGACAGCGCCTACCTGGCCTGGGCGGCCACCCGGGTCCTCGGCCGCGACCGCGCGCTCTGCGTCACGGCCGACAGTCCCAGTTATCCCGACCATCACCGCCAGCTCGCGCTGTCGATTGCGCGCGACTTCGGTCTTCGCCACGAGATCATCCGGACGGGTGAGCTCGAGCGTCCCGAGTACCGCGCGAACCCGGTGAACCGCTGTTACTACTGCAAGCACGAGCTGTACACGGCGTTGACGCGCATCGCCGCGGAGCGCGGCATCGCGGCCATCGTGGACGGTGCGAACGCGGATGACCGCGGTGACTACAGGCCCGGGCGCGCAGGCGGCGCGCGAATTCGGCGTCCGCAGCCCGCTCGACGACGTGAACCTGACGAAAGCGGAGATCCGCGAGCTGTCGCATCGCGCCGGGCTGCCGACGTGGGACGAGCCGGCGTCGGCGTGCCTGTCGTCGCGCATTCCGTACAACTCCGAGGTGACCGGCGAGAAGCTGCGCATGATCGAGCGCGCGGAACGAGTCCTGCGCGGTTTCGGCTTCCGCGTCTGCCGCGTGCGGCACCACGACGATCTGGCACGCGTCGAGATCGGCGTCGAGGAGCTGTCGCGCGCCCTCGAGCCCGACATCAGCGCCCGCATCGTCGGCGCCATCCAGGCGCTCGGCTACCGGCAGGTGACAATCGACCCGCGCGGCTACCGGATGGGCAGCCTGAACGAAGGCGTCGTCCTCAGGCCGGCCTGACCGTTGCTGGTGGTTGCGGTTAGCCGTTAGCTGAACCACCAAACCACTAACCACCGACGTCGGCCTGGCGCCTGCGTCTCTCGTCATCGTCGCGGCGCTCTATCTGGCGGCGCACGTCCCATTCCTGGCGCCGTCGTTGGAAGACATCGACTCGATCAACTTCGCGCTCGGGTTGCGCCATTTCGACCCGGCACTGCACCAGCCGCATCCCCCGGCTATCCCGTCTACATGCTGATGGGGCACATCTCGCTGCCGATCATCGAGCGCCTGACCTCGACGACCGGGGCGACCGCAGAGGCGCGGGCGCTCGCGATCTGGTCGGCGATCGGGGTGCGCTGGGTGCATTCTGGCCGCGTGGTTTCTGTTCTTGGGATTGGCTGGCAACGTGCCCAGCCGCACTCCTGGAAGCTGGAAGTTGGCGGTTGGGAGTTGACGGGCGTCGCACCGCCTGTGGGCGACGCTCCTGCTCTCAGCATCCCCGCTGTTCTGGATGACTGGACTGCAGGCCGATGAGCGATATGCCGGGTCTCGCGCTCGCGATTGGCGCCAAGCGCTTGCTCTTGCGGCGCGATTCTCCAGAGCCGCGAGGATCCCTGATCGAGCGGCGCGGACTCTTTGGGTCCGCGATCGCACGGCGCGCTTCTCGCGGGCATCGCCACCGGCATTCGCGTTCAGTCGGCCGTTCTCACGGTTCCCGTCCTCGTGACTCGTCTTGTTCGAGCGGCGCGATCCAGAGCTTTATCAGCCGCTCGTCGGCCTTCATCTGCGGTGGCCTTGCCTGGGGCATTCCGCTCGTCATCGCGAGCGGCGGCATCAGCGCCTACCTTGCCGCGCTTCATACCCAAGCCGCCGAAGATTTTTCGTGGGTGGATATGCTCTGGTCCAATCCGACACCGCGGCATATCGCCATCGGCCTTTACCAGGCGCTCGTGCTGCCGTGGGCATCGATCCCGCTGGCGCTTGCCGTCGGCGTGGCAGCGGCGGTTGGGCTGTTAGTCACGCTGCTCGAGAGTGGCGAACGCCTGCTCGTGCTCTCAGTCGCGTTCGTGCCGTACTTCGTCTTTCATCTTCTCTTTCAGCAGCTGGACACCGTTCGCTACGCGCTGCCCCTCGTCGTGCCGGTCGCGTGGCTCGCCGCGCGCAAGCTTCGCGCTTGCCGGACGGTTTTCATCGGTTGTTGCCGTCCCGTTCGTCGCCGCGGCGCTGATCGTGGCCGTCGCCGGGAGGAGTCGCCTACGGCCGCGAACCGCATCCGGCGTTCCGCGCCATTGCCGACGCGGTGCAGCGTGGCGCGCGTGCAGCCTCCGGCGGCCGTCTACAGCCACTACGCCGTGCGCGTGCGCCCCTGCAGGCTGCCGATACCGGGACGCTGCCACGTCGTCGAGCCGCCGACGCAGCATGAGTGGCTCGGCCCGGTGGACTACTGGCGGGAAGGCGGGGCCGCGCCGGTGTGGTTTCTGGCGGACCAGCGACGGACCGACCTCGCGCTGATCGATCCCCACAGCCGGAACGATGTCGTGCGCTACCGATGGGACGTCGAGCAGCGGCCTGAACTGGGTGGGACGCGGCCGCTTGGGGTCGACTGGTACCGGCTCGGCGTGCCCGGATGGTTCGCGGGGCAGGGTTGGTCGCTGACGCCGGAAACCGGCGGGATTACGCAGGCGACGATCAGCGGGACCCGATCACCGGCCGATCGAAGCCTGGGTCCGCAGACGTCCCGGGCCATTTCATCTCCTGGTCGGCGCGCGCCATCTCGGTAATGCCGGTGATGCCGATGCGGAAGTTGCGCTCACGATCGATGGCGCCGGTCGATCGATCGCTGGCCGGTGACGCTTGCCGACCGCAACGTGCTCCACTTCATTGACGTGCCGCAGGGGATCTGCGGGCGAGGGTTCCTTCGCCAGCCTGACGATCGCGTCCGCAGCCTCGATCCGAAACGGGCCGCGCCGATGGCGATCCGTCAGTTCGATATCCAGCCGGTGACGGCAAATGATTTACGGCTACGGCGAGGGATGGCACGAGGCGGAATATCGTCGTCGAGACAGGCCTGGCATGGCGCTGGACGAGCGAGCGATCCGGTGCTGCGGATCCAGGGACCGGCGGCAGGCGGTGCGGATCACGATTCGCGGCGAGTCGCCCCTGCGGTATTTCGATCGTCCGCCGACAGTCAAAGTCACGGCGGGCGGCGCAGCCGTCGCGCAATTTCGACCGGACGCCGACTTCGAGTGGAGCGTGACCGTTCCCGCAGATGCGCTGACGCGCTCCGCGGGCGCGGTGGCGATCGAAACCGATCGCGTGTACCTGCCGGGACCGGCCGAAGGCACCGCCGACGATCGGCATCTCGGGTTGCGCATCTTCGATCTGCGCGTGAATCCTGTCTCTCCTGATTGACACTGTGAAGATCGGACGGTAAGCTCCTCGCGGCACTCTTAACGCAACAAATCGCTCAGGGAGAACGCCTCTATGAGTTTGCGCACGTACGTCCGTGACGGCCATCCTGCCTCGTGATGGTGATTGTGATTTCGGGATGCGCGAAGAAGGTGCCGCCGCCGCCGCCGCCGCCACCCGCTCCGCCGCCGCCCGTTGCTGCGCCACCGCCGCCGCCTCCTCCACCGCCGCCGCCGCCCCCGCGCCCGCGCCGCCGCCGCGTCCGTTGACGGAAGACGAGATCTTCCAGCGGAAGACGCTCGAGCAGCTGAACGCGGAGAAGCCGCTTGGCGACGTCAGCTTCGATTACGACATGTCGTCGGTCCGCGAGGACGCACGGCCGATCCTGCAGCGGAACGCCGATTACATGCGGCGCTGGATGTCAATCAAGGTGACGATCGAAGGAGCACGCCGATGCGCGCGGGACCAGCGAATACAACCTCGCGCTCGGTGAGCGCCGCGCAGCGCGCGGTGAAGGACTACCTGGTCAGCCTGGGGATTGCCGCGGATCGGATGCTGGCGATCAGCAAGGGCGAAGAGGAGCCGCTCTGCATGGAGATGACCGAGCCGTGCTTCGCGATGAACCGGCGCGGGCATTTCATCATTACAGCGAAATAGGCGTTCGTTGGTTCTTACGAACCCGCGAACCTCAATTCATCGACGATTGCCGCCGCTGCGGTGCGCGGATCCTGCGCCGCGATAATCGGTCTCCCACGACGATAAAGCTCGCCCCGGCCTTGATCGCTTCCGCAGGTCCCATCGTTCGCGACTGATCGTTCCGCTCCGCGCCTGCGGACGCGCCGCGAATGCCGGGCGTCACAATCTGGAAGTCGGGTCCGCACGCCTGCCGGATCGCCGCCGTCTCCTGAGCCGACGCTACGACGCCCTGCAGGCCGGCCTGCTGTGTCAGCCGCGCAAGCGCATGACCTGGTCGAGCACCGGCCTCTCGACGCCGACCGCGCGCAGAGCCTCGTGGTCCATGCTCGTCAAGACCGTCACGCCAATCATCAACGGCGCCGGCCGACCGAGCTTGGCAGACGACTCGCGCGCCGCCCGAGCCGCCGCCTCCATCATCGCGGTCCCGCCGGACGCATGGACGTTGATCATCCAGGCACCGGTGGCGACCGCCGCTTCAACGGCCTGTTCAACGGTATTCGGGATGTCGTGATATTTCAGATCGAGGAAGACCCGGGCGTTCGCAGCAACAATCCTGCGCACCAGGGCGGGCCCTTCAGTGGTGAAGAGGCGGTTGCCTATCTTGAATCCGCCGGCGAGCCGCGCAGCGTTGTCGACCAGCTGCATCGCGCGCTCACCGCTGTCGACATCGAGTGCGACTAGGAGCTTATCCACTGTTTCTCGCGAGCGGTCGCGTCAATCGTGCCGATCAGATCAGCGATGCGGGCGACGCTGTGGCGGCGCATGTAGTCGTTGATGCCGTCGAGCAGCTTCGGCCAGATGAACGGATCGACGAAGTTCGCGGTTCCGACCTGCACGGCGGTGGCGCCGGCGATGATGAATTCCAGCGCGTCGCGCGCGCTCGCGATGCCGCCCATGCCGATGACCGGAATCTTCACGGCACGGCGGCATTCATAGACCATGCGCACCGCGATCGGCCGGATGGCCGGCCCGCTGAGGCCGCCGACGATGTTCGAGAGCTTCGGACGGCGGGTCTCGATGTCGATTGCCATGGCGAGGAACGTGTTGACGAGCGAGACCGCATCGGCGCCGGCGTCTTCGGATGCGCGCGCGAACGACGCGACATCGGTGACGTTCGGTGTCAGCTTCGGGATGACCGGAAGCGAAGTGACCTTCTTCACTGCACTGACGACGTCGAAGGTGCCGTGGAGGCTGCAGCCGAACGTGATGCCGCCTTCCTTGATGTTCGGGCAGGAGATGTTGAGCTCGAGCGCCGCGACACCTTCTGCGTCGGACAGGATCCGCGCGAGCTCGACGTACTCGTCGAGTGTGCTCCCGCAGATGTTGACGACGACCGTCGCGCGAAGCCGTCGAAGCTCGGGCAGCTTCTCGCGGATGAAGCGATGGACGCCGATGCCCTGCAGGCCGATCGCGTTGAGCATCCCTGACGGCGTTTCGACGATCCGCTCTGGCGGGTGTCCCTCGCGCTCCTTCAGGAACAGACCTTTGACGGCGACCCCGCCGAGCGTCGAGAGGTCGACGGCATCCGTATGCTCGACGCCGTAGCCGAAGCATCCGCTCGCTGCGATCAGGGGATTCCGGAGTCGGAGAGATCCAATTTCGACAGAAAGATCGGTCAAATCCCAAGCCCCAAACCCAGCCCCAATCCAACAGGTTCTCCTGGTGATCAGTCCCATACGACATCTTCGCCGCGGAAAACCGGACCGGCAATACACGAGCGCACGTAGTGCTGGGTAGGCCGGGTCCTTTCGGACCCGGCGCCGTGATCTCGCACGGGATCACGCAGCTGTAGCAACCGCCCATGCCGCATCCCATCACGCGCTCGACTGAGACCTGCGATGGCCGTTTGAACGTGCCGGCGACGTTCGCAACCGCCTCGAGCATCGGTTCAGGGCCGCATGCGTAGATCATGATGTCGGGCCGGGATTCAGGATTCGGCTTGCCCCGAGCGAAGTCGAGGGGGTTCGGGATTCGAGTTCTCGCTCGAGCGGGACCGTGATGCGCGCGCGTTCGCCTCTCGTTCCATCTTCAGTGGCGAGAACGAGCCGGATGCCGCGCGACGTGAACCAATCCAGGTAGAAGAGCTCTGCCCCGCTGCGCGCGCCATAAAACAGCGTCGTCTTCGTGCCGCGCGCGAGCAGCGCATCGCCGAGCGTCGCGAACGGCGCGAGGCCGACGCCGCCGGCCACCATCCACGCTTCCGCGGGCGGATCGACCGTTTCGAATGGACGCCCGAGCGGCCCGAGGCACGAGAACGTGTCGCCCTCGACTGCGTCGAACAGCATCGTCGTCGTCACGCCGATTCGCTTGCTCAGCAGTGTGAGACCTTCGATTTGTCCGTTCGACCGAAGAACTTCAAACACAGAGAATGGCCGGCGCAGGAGCGGACCGCGACCGGATTTCACCATCACGAACTGACCTGGCTGGGTGGCGGCGGCGATGTCTGGAGCAGCGAGCGCGATGACGTTGTAGTCCGAGGAGAGGCGCGTGTTCCGGATAACGCGTGCCTCGACGTCGACGAGCATCGAGATCGGAGTATACTTTGTCAGCTCTTTAATGCGGTCCTGAGAGATCGCAAAGAGGTCAAACATGCCTGAGACCAAGTCCGCCGTCGTCATGGACGCGGACCGCATCGCCCGCACCCTCACCCGCATCGCACACGAAATTGTCGAGCGCAACAAAGGCGTTGATGACCTCGCGCTTGATCGGCGTGCGTACGCGCGGCGTCCACATCGCCCGACGCCTCGCGCGCAGCCTGAAGGAAATCACCGGCGACGACGTGCCGACGCGGCACGCTCGACATCACCCTCTATCGCGACGATCTGATGCGGCACGCGGTCGGTCCCCAGCCGGTGGTCCGCCGGACGGAAATTCCGTTTTCCATCGACGACAAGAAGATTCTCCTTGTCGACGACGTGCTCTACACGGGACGGACGACGCGGGCGGCGCTCGACGCGCTGATCGACTTCGGTCGGCCGAAGGGCATCCAGCTCATCGTGCTCGTCGACCGCGGACACCGCGAGCTGCCGATCAAGGCCGATTACGTGGGCAAGAATCTGCCGACCAACCCGAGGAAAGCGTCCAGGTGCGGCTGCAGGAAACCGACGGCAACGACGAGGTCGTGCTGCAGCAGGGAGGCGACGGTATGAGCGCAACGATCCACGACGTCGATCAGCCGCCGGCGGTCACTGCGTTGCGATCGAAGGACCTGCTCGGCATCTCCGACCTCACGCCGGACGAAATCACGCTCATTCTCGACACGGCCGACGCGATGAAGGAAATCGCCTCGCGTCCCATCAAGAAGGTGCCGGCACTGCGCGGCAAGACCGTGGTGAATCTGTTCTTCGAGCCCAGCACGCGCACACGCACGTCGTTCGAGATCGCGGAGAAGCGGCTCAGCGCCGATACGCTCAACATCGCCATCGCCACGTCGAGCGTCGTCAAGGGCGAGACGCTGGCGGACACGGCGATGAATCTCGAGGCGATGCGCCCGGACATGATCGTGCTCCGCCACTCCTCATCCGGCGCGTGTCACCTGCTCTCGCGCATCTGCCGGTCGGCCATCATCAACGCCGGCGACGGCATGCACGAGCATCCGACGCAGGCGCTGCTCGACGCCTTCACGATTCGCGAGCGCAAGAAGCACCTCAAGCGGGCTCAAGGTCGCCATCGTCGGCGACCTGGCTGCACAGCCGTGTGCTGCGGTCGAACATCCTGCTGCTGACCAAGATGGGCGCGGACGTGTGGGTGTGCGGCCCGCCGACGCTGATGCCGACCGACATCGCGCGGTTCGGCGTCACCGCGACGAGCAACGTCGACGACGCGGTCGGGACGCGCGACGTCGTCATGATGCTGCGGATTCAGCTCGAGCGGATGGAGGGCGCGTAGCTTCCCGTCGCTGCGCGAGTAGCTTCAACGTGTTCGGGATGACCGAGGCGCGGCTGAAGCTCGCGCAAGACCGACGTGATGATCATGCACCCGGGACCGATGAACCGCGGCGTCGAGATCGCCTCGGAGGTCGCCGATGGTCCCTACTCGGTGATTCTCGACCAGGTCGCCAACGGCGTCGCGGTGCGCATGGCGGTGCTGTATCTGCTGGCCGGTGGAGCGGAACATGAAGAGGCTGCTTAAGGGCGGACGCGTGGTCGATCCCGCGAACGGGATCGACGGCGTGCGCGACGTCCTGATCGACGGCGACCGCATCGCGCGCGTCGGCCGCGGATCTGCCGGTGGATGGCGCGACGGTCGTCGAGATTCCCGCAGGCTTCGTGATCTGCCCTGGATTCATCGACATGCACGTGCACCTGCGCGAGCCGGGGCAGGAGCACAAGGAAACCATCGCAACGGGCACGGCGTCGGCTGTGGCGGGCGGCTTCACCGCGGTCGCCTGCATGCCGAACACGACGCCGGTCAACGACGATGCGAACGTCACGACCTACATCCTGGACAAGGCGAAGCGAAGCGAACCTCGCGCGGGTGTATCCGATCGGCGCCGTGTCGCAGCGGATCAAAGGGCGAGCTGCTCGCCGACATCGCCGGATCTGCGGAAGGCCGGCTGCGTGCGCCATCACGGACGACGGGCATCCGGTCAGGACGGCGCATGCTGCTGCGGCGCGCGCTCGAGTATGCCGGGATGTTCGGGATGCCGGTCATCGAGCACTGCGAGGATCCGTCGCTCAAGGGCGACGGCGTCGCGCACGAGGGCTACTACGCGGCATCGCTTGGACTTGCGCGGCATGCCGGGCGCCTGCGAGGCGCTGGGTGTCGAGCGGGGCGTGCTGCTGTCGGAGCTGACCGGCTCGGCCTTTCACGTCGCGCACATGAGCGCGCGCGCATCACTGCGCGCGGTGCGCAAGGAGCAAGGAGGCGGGCGTGCGCGTTACGTGCGAGGTCGCGCCGCATCACTTCACGCTGACCGACGAGGCGCTTGCGCACGCCGCTTGCCTACGACACCAACACGAAGATGAACCCGCCGCTCCGCGAGGCCGCGGATCGCGATGCGATGCTCGACGGGATCGCCGACGGTTCCGTCGACGCGATCGCCACCGACCACGCGCCGCATCATTACGACGAGAAGAAGGTCGAATACGACCGCGCGCCATTCGGCATCGTCGGCCTCGAGACCGCGGTGCCGCTATCGCTCGACCGGCTGGTGCACGCGGGACGCATCAGACTGTCGCGGCTGGTGGAGCTGCTGTCGGTCAATCCGGCGCGGATTCTGAAGGTCGCCGGCGGCAGCGCTGTCGGAAGGGGCGCCGGCGGACATCACGATCATCGCGCCCGACCTGAAGGTGCGGATCGAGGCAGCGAAACTCCGCTCGCGATCGAAGAACACGCCGTTCGACGGTTGGGAGCTGCGTGGTGGCGTCGCGGCGACGCATGGTCGGCGGGCGGCCTCTCTACGTCAACACCGAGACGAGGATTTCGCTATGACCTCCACCGCTGTAGAGGCGGACCTTCACGGCCGCCATGGACACGTGATGAGCAAAAGGACGAGATTCGCGAGAAGGCGCTCAGGGATCTGCAGCAGTTCCAGGTGCTGATGCTCGACGGTCACTTCGATTTCGGCAACGGCTATCACGGCCGTCTGTACCTCAATCCTCATCAACTGTTTCGCTATCCGTCGACGATCTGGCGCTTCGCGCAGGATCTGATCGACGTGCTGCCGGCGTCGGTGCTCGATCAGACAGAAGTCGTCGCCGGTCCCGCGACGGGCGGCGCGCTGCTGGCGCATACGGTCGCGGGTCTGCTCGACAGCCGCCGCGCCATTACGGGCACGCCGACGATGTTCGCCCCGTTCATGGTCGATGCGTATCGCGGCGCGGGTCTGAGCCGGTTTTACCGGCAGCAGATCGCCGGGAAGAACGTGTTGATCGTCGATGACGTGCGGAACACCGGACAGACGCTGGCGCGCTGCGCGACGATCGTTCGCTCGGCCGGCGGCACCGTCGTGGCGACGGCCGAACTCTACGATCGCATGGAAGCGACGAGCAACGTCGGTGTGCCGAATGTCGCGCTCGCGGAATACAAAGCACCGGAGAACTACCTGGCGGCCGTCTGTCCAATGTGTAAGGCCGGTGTGCCTACGACTAAGCGACGCTTACCAGACTCTCCAGCGCGGACCTTCAGGTCCGCGGTCAATGCCGGTGTCAGCATCTGATCGTCTGGATCCCGATATTCCCATTGCACTGCCGCATTGACGAACTGATATGGCAGGGTCGTCGCGAGCCGCGGATCGGAAGCGACGACCGTGTTGTTCTGGACGTTGCCGTGGATATTCCTGAACCGTGCGACGTAATCGGGATACACGTGCGTGCGCGTCGCGAAGTCGCGGACGTTGGCGTTCGCGAAGATGCCAAAACGAATCGTGATCGCGGCGACGACGGCTGTCAGAATCGCAGCGCGGATGTTGGTCCGGCTGAAGCCGGACCCACCGGGTCACCGCCGGCTGCAGGCCGTAGCCAGCGATCGAGCTGCATCACGAATTCTGCGAGCAGCATCGAGAATCCGATCGCGGGCTGGTAGAGATAGCGGGACGTATTGCCCCAGGTGAACATCAGGAACGGCGCGAGCGCCAGCAGCATCCAGCAGGTGGCGAATTTCACGCGCGCGTTCCCGCGCAGCAGCAGCGCGGCCACGCCGATCACGATCACGGCGTAATTCAAGACATCGCGCCGTCCGACGTAAGCGCGTCGATGTAGTCGAGCGCGTTGGTGACGACGTGAAGGCCGATCCCGTAGTGACCCTGCGAGACGACATAGTTGCGGCTGTTGATCCAGAGATCGATGGCAGAGATAGAGCATGGTCAAAGCGAAATACGGAGTCCATCTGCGCGGGTCCAGAAGGACCCGGCCTACCACATCGGGAGTCCATCGGGTAGGGCGGGTCCTTTTGGACCCGCCAGCGATAAGCCAATCGGCGAGCACGATCACTGGCAGAAACACGACTGAACTCTCGTGGGTGAGCAGCGCGAGCGCGAACGTCGCGACGGAGAGCGCTCGAAATCGTGATTCGCCTTCTTCGCGCCACCTGAGAAACCAGAGCAGGCTCAGGCATCCGAACAACGCGCCGATCGCTTCGGCCAGCGCACCGACCCAGGCAACGGCATCGATGTCGGACGGCTGTGCGGCGAAGAACAGCGCCGTGACGAATCCATACGGATTTGCGGCAGGTCCGCCTGAAGGCGGACTCACAAACGGATGTGGCGGCCGCCTTCAGGCGGCAGAATGCGGCGCGCGAGCGCGAACACGACGAGGACGTTCGCCGCATGCAGCGCGATGCTCGCGGCGTGAAAGAGCACTGGTGAGCCGCCGAGCAACGGCGTCATCACGGCGAAATAAATGTCGATGACCGGACGGTAAAAATGGCTCAGGCTGCCGAACGCCACCAGCTGCGCGAGGTCGAAACGACCACGAGCCGACGAGCCACTGAAAGTCGTCGTCGAAGAAATACGCCGCCAGCGCGTTGTGGTAGACAATGACGACCGCCAGGACGAGCGACGCGGCGGCTGCGGCTCTTCTCTCACAAGACGGACTGAATCTTACTCACTCATGACCTTCCAGAACCTGTTCGGTGAGAAGAAACCGCTGATCGGCGTGCTGCACCTGCTGCCGCTGCCGGCGCGCCGCTCTACGACGGCGACATCCAGAAGGTCTACGACCAGGCGCTCGCCGAGCTCGAAATATTCAAGCACCATGCGATCGACTCGGTCATCATCGAGAACTTTCGCGACATGCCATGCTATCGGGCCGCGTGCCGCCGGAAACCGTCGCCGCGCTCGCCGCGGTGTCACGCGAAATCGTCCGCGTTGCCGGGATGCCGGTCGGCGTCAACGTCCTGCGCAGCGACGGCGAAGCGTCGGTCGCCATCGCGGTCGCGACAGGCGCGCATACGTCCGCGTCCAGCGTGCACATGGGTGCCGTCGCCGCAGACCAGGGAATCGTGCGGGGGTCGAGCCACCTGTCGATGCGCCTTCGCGCGGCGCTCAAATCAGCGCACCCTGGTTTTCGCAGACGTCGGCGTCGAGCACGCGGCACCGCTTGCCGGCCGTGGCCTGGACATCGAGACCCGCGATCTCGCGGAGCGCGGCCTCGCCGACGCCGTTATTGTCACCGGCGATCGCACCGGGGTCGAGACCAACCTCGACGATATTGACGCCGTCCGGCGTGCGACGAGCCTCCGCTGCTGATTGGGGCGGCGCCACGCCGGACAACATCGAGCCGGTGTTGGCGAAGGCAGACGGCCCGATCGTCGGCAGCTATTTCCAAGAAAGATGGCGCCGGCCATAACTTCGTCGACCCGGCACGTGTCCGAGCGGTTCGTCCGCCGCTTCGTCAGAGTTGAGAGGATGAAATGAGTGCACGCACGCAGCTGGCAGCGGGCAGCTGGCAGCATTCTCGGAATATTCATGGTGACGGTCATGTGTGCGTCGGCCGCCTCCGCGCAGGACCGGCTGCCGCCGATCCCGGCCGACAAGCTGACCGAGGCGCAGAAGAAAGCCGCCGCGGAATTTCTCGTCGAACGGAAACAGGAAGTCTTCCGGGCCATTCGTCCCGCTCAGCCGCAGTCCGCAGCTGATGATCAACGCCCGCGAAGATGGGAACGTATCTGCGTTTCGGCAACTCGCTGCCGCGCGACGTCAGCGAGTTCGCCATCCTGCTGGTGTCGCGGCGATTCACGCAGCGAGTGCGAATGGTGCATCCACGCCGCCGACGGCAAGACGGCCGGCCTCAGCGACGCGATCATCAGGCGGTCGCCGACGGACGACGACCCGAGGGGATGACGGACGGCATGGAGATCGTCTACGAGTTCAGCAACGAGCTGAATGATTTCCACAGCGTTACCGACCGGACCTATGCGCGCATGGTTGCCAAGTTCGGCGAGCAGGGGATGATGGACCTGATGCGGCTGAACGGCTATTACTCGATGATCTCGATGGTGCTCAACGTCGGACGTGCCCCGCTGCCGCCGGGAAATACCCCTGGGCTCAAGCCGTTCCCGAAGTAAAGGGTTCTCAGGTTCTCGGGTGCTCCGGTCCTCAGGTGCCGCGGTTCTGGGTTCACGGCTCGAAGACCTCTATCGCACGTTCGACGACGTCACCTCCGCGACTGATCCCGTCCACATCGTCCGGCGCTA
>ERZ1370068.8173-contig-7049_pt1 | contig 14138 bp, 21 predicted proteins | sample MGYA00561227_ERZ1370068 | MGnify/ENA primary metagenome ERZ1370068 (study PRJEB38410, sample SAMEA6850437) | metagenome | study: Metagenomic assessment of the ecological functions of the soil: analysis of the soil microbiota associated with the...
TGCCACTTCACAATTTCAGCGTTAACCTTCGCCGCCGCCGCTCGGGCTGCCATCAACGGCCCACGATCGCGACAAGCCCGGGCGTCGTCGAGCTCGGCAAGATGCTGATCGACCGCGGCTTCGAGATCGTCGCGACCGGCGGCGCGCCAGGCGCTCGCCGAACGGCGGCGTGCCGTGCCAGCCGCGTGAACAAGGTCCGCGCGAGGGCCGCGCCGCATGTGCGTCGACATGATCAAGAACCGCGAGCTTCCGCCTGATCGTCAACACGACCGAGGGCAAGCAGGCGATTCGCGAATCGCCACTCGATTCGCGGCGAGGCCGTGCACTACAAAGTGACGTACTTACACGACGCTCGCGGCGGCGAAGGCGACTTGCGACGCACTCGATCACCTCGACAACGTCGTGCGTCAATCGGCTCGCAGGATCTTGCACGCGGAGGCTTCGGTTTGAGCAAGGTCCCGCTGACCGCGCGCGGCGCCGCGCAGCTCAAGGAGGAGCTGCGCCGGCTCAAGAACGAGGAGCGGCCGCAAGGTCACGGCCGCGATCGCGACGCGCGCGCACACGGCGATCTCAAGGAAAACGCCGAGTACCACGCGGCGAAGGAGCAGCAGGGCCTGATGGAAGCGCGGATCCGCGACATCGAGGCCAAGCTCGGCAACGCGCAGATCATCGACGATGACGGCGATCAACGCCGAGCGGCAAGGTGGTGTTCGGCGCGACCGTGCATCTCGTCGATGTCGCCGACGGCAGCCGAGCGCGCTATCAGATCGTCGGCGAGGACGAAGCCGACATCAAGAACGGGTTGTTGTCGATCGGCTCGCCGATCGCACGAGCGTTGATCGGCAAGCAGGAAGGCGACGAGGTCGAAGTCTCGGCTCCGAGCGGCAAGCGCGTCCTACGAGATCGCTGCCATCGAGTACGTCTGAGCGCGCGCGCAGCGGCCGCGCCGTCGGCGATGCCGACGCCGCACGTCGGAGTTCCGAGCAGCAGTCGCTGGCGGCAGCGCGCAGGAGCGCGACGTCTACGTCGAGCAGGCCGAGTCGCGACGGCTGGCGCTCGCGGGCCGTGTTCAAGCTCCAGCAGATCAGGCGAAGGAGCGCTGCTCCGTCACGGGACGATTTGCGTCGACCTCGGCGCGGCGCCGGGCGGCTGGAGCCAGCTCGCGGCGCAAGCTCGTCGGCCCGACGGGTCGAGTGCTCGCGGTCGGATCTGCTGCCGATGGATCCGATTCCGGGCGTCGAGCTTCTTGCTCGGGCGACTTCACGCGACGCTCGAGACGCTGCAGCGTCTGCGAGCGGCTCGGCGGCCAGAACCCGATCGACCTTGTAATGTCGGACATGGCTCCCAACATCACCGGCAACCGCGCGATGGATCAGCCCCGCAGCATGGCGCTGCTCGACGAAGCGCTGGCGTTCGCCGAGGAGGCTTTGAAGCCCGGCGGCGACTTGCTCGTGAAGGCGTTTCAGGGCGAGGGAATCGACGAGCTTGTGAGTCAGGTTGCAGGCGCGTTTCAGGTCGGTGAAACGCCTCGAAACCAAAGGCTTCCCGGCCTGAAAGCCGCGAGATTTATTTGCTAGCCAGAAACTATGGGATGTAGTAGGGTCTAAGCGTGGACACTGGGCTAGCAGGCCGCTTCGCGAGGTAACGCATTGAACGATCTGGCAAAGAACGTCATTCTCTGGATCGTCATCGCCGTCGTCCTGCTGGTCCGTCTTCAGCAAGCTTCGGGCCGCAGCAGTCCGCGCGTCCGCCGATCGATTATTCGACGTTTCTCTCCTGGGTCAAGGACGGGCTCGGTCGAGGAGGTCGATGTTCGAGGGCAAGGCCATCCGCGGCACGCGGCACAACGAGCGAGCTCGTTCACCTACAACCCGGAGACGGAGCAACGCCGCGATTGATCGGCGAGCTGCGACGAGCAGCAGCGTCACGACTCTGCCAGCGCGCCCCGAGAAGCAGCAGATCGTTCCTGCTCGCAGCTGTTCATCTCCTCGTTCCCGATCCTGCTGCTGATCGCCGTCTGGGTGTACTTCATGCGCCAGATGCAGGGCGCGGGCGGCGGCCGCGGCGCCATGTCGTTCGGCAAGAGCCGCGCGCGGCTGCTCGGCGAGGATCAGGTCAGCGTCACGTTCGCGGACGTCGCGGGCGTCGAGGAAGCGAAGGAAGAGGTCGTCGAGATCGTCGACTTCCTCAAGGACCCGGCCAAGTTCCAGCGCCTCGGCGGCAAGATCCCGAAGGGCGTGCTCATGGTCGGCTCGCCCGGCACCGGCAAGACGCTGCTCGCGCGCGCCATCGCCGGCGAGGCCAAGCGTGCCGTTCTTCACGATCTCGGGCTCCGACTTCGTCGAGATGTTCGTGGGCGTCGGCGCCTCGCGCGTGCGCGACATGTTCGAGCAGGCGCAAGAAGCACGCGCCGTGCATCATCTTCATCGACGAGATCGACGCCGTCGGCCGCCATCGCGGCGCCGGCCTGGGCGGCGGTCACGACGAGCGCGAGCAGACGCTGAACCAGCTGCTCGTCGAGATGGACGGCTTCGAGGGCAACGAGGGCGTGATCGTCATCGCGGCCACCAACCGGCCGGACGTGCTCGACCCCGCGCTGCTGCGGCCGGGCCGCTTCGACCGCCAGGTCGTGGTGCCGCTGCCCGACGTGCGCGGCCGCGAGCAGATCCTCAAGGTCCACATGCGCAAGGTGCCGGTCGACGGCAACGTCGAAGCCGCGCGTCATCGCGCGCGGCACGCCCGGGTTCTCGGGCGCCGATCTCGCGAACCTCGTCAACGAGGCCGCGCTGATCGCGGCGCGCGCGAACCGCCGCACCGTCAGCATGGAAGAGTTCGACAAGGCCAAAGACAAGATCATGATGGGCGCCGAGCGCCGTTCGCTCGTCATGAGCGAGAGCGAGCAGCAAGCTCACGGCGTATCACGAGTCGGGTCACGCGATCGTCGGCCTCATCGTGCCGGATCACGACCCGGTCTACAAGGTCACGATCATTCCGCGCGGCCGCGCGCTCGGCGTCACGATGTTCCTGCCCGAGGAGGACCGCTACAGCTACTCGAAGCAGCGCCTCATGAGCCAGATGAAGAGTCTCTACGGCGGCCGCCTCGCCGAGGAAATCGTTTTCGGCCCGCGTACGTGACGACCGGCGCGTCGAACGACATCGAGCGCGCGACGGACATCGCGCGCAACATGGTCACGAAGTGGGGTCTCTCGGATCAGCTCGGCCCGCTGACGTACACCGAGGACGACGGCGAGATCTTCCTGGGACGCAGCGTCACGCGCCACAAGCAAGTGTCCGGACGTCACGGCGCACGCGATCGACGAGGAGGTGCGCCTCCTGATCGACACTTGCTACACCGAAGCGAAGCGCATCCTCGCAGGCAATCGCGACAAGCTCGACCTCATGGCCGCGGCGCTGCTCAAGTACGAGACGATCGACGAGCAGCAGATCAAAGACATCATGGACGGGCGCGATCCGAAGCCTCCCGCCGACTGGGACGAGCCGTCCGAGCCGGGCAAGCTCGTGCAGCGCGGCGACGTCGCCGACGACAAGGGCGCCGCGCCGCTCGGCGGCCCCGCCGGCCAGCACTGAGCGCTGCGCGTGCTCGCGATGCAGTCGCGGCCGAGCAGCGACGTCGTCCCAGGCTGCGCTCGCTAGCCCGGGGTGGGGATTCCGATGACACGACGCTATTTCGGCACCGACGGCATTCGCGGCCAGGTCGGCACGCCCCCATGACGGTCGATTTCGCGCTGCGGCTCGCGAGCGCCGCAGCGCAGTGCTCGCGCCGCGAGGCGGCACCGTGCTCATCGGCAAGGACACGCGCGTCTCGGGTTACATGTTCGAGTCGGCGCTCGAGGCCGGCTTCGTCGCGTCCGGCGTCGACGTGCTGCCTGACGGGGCCGCTGCCGACGCCCGCGATCGCCGTGCTCACGAAGAAACTCGGCGCCGACTTCGGCATCGTCATCAGCGCTTCGCATAACCCGTATCCCGACAACGGCATCAAGTTCTTCGACGCCGAGGGCGAGAAGCTCTCGGACGACGTCGAGGCCGCCATCGAGGGCGGAGCTCGACTCGCCGCCCGTGACGCGCGAATCGCGTGCGCTCGGCCAAGCGAAGAACGGCGTCGGCGGCGCGCGAGGACTATGTCGATTTCTGCAAGGCGACGCATCCGCCGAGGTATGGGGTTCGAAGACTTCAAGATCGTCGTCGACGCGTCGCACGGTGCGGCGTACAAGGTCGCGCCGCGCGTGATGTCGGACCTCGGGCGCCGACGTCGTGGCGGTCGGGTGCTCGCCGAACGGACGCAACATCAACGACGGCTGCGGCTCGACGCGGCCGGATCTCCTGAAGCTCACGGTCACCGGCGTGCGCGCGCACGTCGGCGTGGCGCTCGACGGCGACGGCGATCGCGTCGTCATGGTCGACGAGCGCGGCAGTCTCGTCGACGGCGACCAGCTCCTCTATCTCTCGGCGCGCGATCGCGCGAGCTCGAAGGAGCTGCGCGGGCCCGTCGTCGGGCACCGTCATGAGCAACCTCGGGCTCGAGATCGCGCTGCGCGAGCTCGGGCGTCGAGTTCCTGCGCGCCAAGGTCGGCGATCGCCATGTGCTCGCCATGCTTGAAGAGCAAGCGGCGGGATCCTCGGCGGCGAGACGTCGGGCCACATCATTTGCCTCGATCGGACGACGACCGGCGACGGTCTCATCACGGCGCTGCAGAGTGCTCGCCATCATGCGCCGCACGGGCGCAGCGCTTGAGCGAGCTCGTGAAGGACATGGCGCAGTTCCCGCAGGTGCTGCTGAACGTCAAAGTCCGCGAGCCCGTGGACCCGACCAAAGACCCCGCCGTGCGCGAGGCGGTTGGCGCGCGCAGAGTCCGAGCTTGGGACGCGAGGCCGCGTCGTGCTGCGCGCGTCGGGGACGGAGCCCGTCATCCGCGTCATGGTCGAGGGCGAGGATCGGCAGCAGGTCGACGCGCTGGCGGACCGGCTCGCCGGAGTCCGTCCGCTCGAGCTCCGGTGCGCTCAGCCGCGGCCGGCCGCGAATTGCCCTGCATGCGGCACTCGCCATCCATGGCGGTCGCAGTGTCGGCGTTGCGTTGCGGCGCGACGGCCCGTAAGCTGCCGGCCCGCTACGGTAACCACCCTCCCACGGCGAGACTCGCGTGACGCGTAAGCCATTGATTGCCGGTAACTGGAAGATGTACGGCTCGCTCGCCGACAGCCGGCAGCTCGTCGAGGCATTGCGGGCCGGGGTCACGCCGAGCGCACCGGCCACGATGTTGTTGTGCCCGCCGTACGTCTATCTCGTCGGCCGTCCATGGCTGGTTGCAGGGCAGCCCGATCGTGCTCGGCGCGCAGGACGTCGCCGATAAGCCGGCGACGGGCGCTTACACGGGCGAGGTGTCGGGGCAGATGCTGCGCGGACGTCGGCTGCGGTCACGTCATCGTGGGACATTCGGAACGCCGCGCCCTTTATGGCGAGACGGACGCCGTCGTCGCGACGAAGTTCAAGGCCGCCCAGGCAGCGCGGCCTCGTGCCGATCGTCTGCGTCGGCGAAACGCTCGAGCAACGCGAGGCGGGCGAGACGCGCTCAGATCATCGAGCGGCAACTGGCGGCCGTGCGTGGATGTCGGCCGGCGTGCGCGCGTTCGCCAAGGCCGTCATCGCCTACGAGCCCGTATGGGCGATCGGCACGGGACGCACGGCGACACCCGAGCAAGCGCAGGAGGTCCACGCCTTCATCCGCGGCATGATCGCGGGGCGGGATGCTACAATTGCGGCCGGTTTAAACATCCTGTACGGCGGCAGCGTCAAAGGCGCCAACGCCCGAAGCCTGTTCGCGATGGACGGACATCGACGGCGGGCTCGTAGGCGGCGCGTCACTCGTCGCGGCGGAATTCCTCGAGATCTTCCGCGCGCGCGGCTTAACGAAAAAGCGGTTCGAAATGTTGCAGACGATCGTATTGGTTGCCCATGTGGGCATCGCGTTGATTGATCATCGGCCTCGTGCTGTTGCAGCGCGGCAAGGGCGCCGACGCGGGCACCGGGTTCGGTGCGGGCGCGTCGGGCACCGTATTCGGTGCGCGCGGCTCGGCGACTTTCTTCTCGCGTGCGACCGGCGTGCTCGCGGCACTGTTCTTCGTGACGAGCTTGACGCTCGCGTGGCTCGCGACGCAGCGGACCGCGCCGACGAGCCTGCTCGAGGGTGCTCCGCGTCGAGCAGCACGACGCGCAGCCTCCGACGGAAGACTCCGCCGAGCCGCCGGGTCGACGCCGCTGCCGAGCGAGCCGGCCCGCGCAACCGCCGGCGAGACGAGTAGTTGAAGCATGATCAGCCCACGTGGTGGAATTGGTAGACACGCTATCTTGAGGGGGTAGTGGCGAAAGCTGTGTCGGTTCGAGTCCGACCGTGGGCACCACCCAAATCGCGCGCGGAAAAATCGCTGTCACGGGTAGGACCGGCTGCTACAATCCGCGCCGACTTCGACCCGTAGGGACTATGCTCGCAAATTACGCACCGATCCTGATCTTCCTGGTCATCGCCGGTGCGATCAGCATTGTCCTTCTGGGCCTCGGCTTCGTTCTCGGCAGCGGCCGCAAGGATGCCGAGAAGCTCTCGCGCGTACGAATGCGGATTCGATGCGTTCGAGGACACGCGGATGCGGTTCGACGTCCGCTACTACCTCGTCGCGATCCTGTTCATCATTTTCGATCTCGAGATCGCGTTCCTCTTTCCGTGGGCCGTGTCGCTCGACGCGATCGGCCGCTTCGGCCTCGCGCGCGATGGGGATATTTCTTGGCCGTGCTCGTAGTCGGATTCGTCTACGAGTGGCGCAAGGGAGCGCTCGAGTGGGATTGAACGCACGCGATCTGCCGTTCGACGTGCCGGAGGTGATGGAGAAGGGCTTCTTCGTCACCAGGTCGACACGCTCATGAACTGGGCGCGGACGGGCTCGTTGTGGCCGATGACGTTCGGGCTCGCCTGCTGCGCCGTCGAGATGATGCACGCGGGCGCGTCGCGCTACGACCTCGACCGGTTCGGCGTCGTGTTCCGCCCGAGCCCGCGCCAGTCCGACGTCATGATCGTCGCCGGCACGCTCGTCAACAAGATGGCGCCGGCGCTGCGCAAGGTCTACGACCAGATGCCCGAGCCGCGCTGGGTCATCTCGATGGGCTCCTGCGCGAACGGCGGCGGCTACTATCACTATTCTTATGCGGTGGTCCGCGGCTGCGATCGCATCGTGCCCGTGGACGTCTACGTGCCCGGCTGTCCGCCGACGGCCGAGGCGTTGCTGTTCGGCATCCTTCAGCTGCAGCAGAAGATCCGGCGCACTCAAACCATTGCGCGCTGATGCGGCGAAGAGACCTAACCGCGCGGTACGCGAGCACTGCGCGGGCGCGATCGAAGCTAAGCTCGAGTGCCGGCATCGAGCGCTTGCCGACGCTCGACGGGCGAGCTCGGCTACCGCGTGGAGAGCGACGCGCTGCTCGACGTGTCTGCCGCAGCTGCGCGACGACGCCGGAGCTCAAGTTCGAGATGCTCATCGACGTCTGCGGCGTCGACTATCAGGCCTACGGCACGCGACGAGTGGCAGACGAACGAGCGCGACGCGGCACGGGCTTCAGCCGCGGCACGCGTGAGCGACCGACCGCTGGCGGCCGAGGACGAAGATCAGCACGTCGAGCTATCGCCCGGCGGCGCTTCGCCGTCGTCTATCACCTGCTGTCGATCACGCACAACCACCGGCTGCGCCTGAAGGCGTTCTGCGCCGAGCGACGAGCGGCCGATCGTCGATTCCGTCGTGCGACGTCTGGAGCTCGGCCGACTGGTTCGAGCGCGAGGCGTTCGACCTCTACGGGATCCTGTTCCGCGGCCATCCGGACCTGCGCCGCCTGCTCACCGACTACGGCTTCATCGGCCATCCGTTCCGCAAGGACTTCCCGCTGATCGGCAACGTCGAGATGCGTTACGACCCGGCGAAGGGACGCGTCGTCTACGAGCCCGTCAGCATCGAGCCGCGCACGCTCGTGCCGAAGGTCATCCGCGACGACGACGCGCTACGAGCCCGACTTGAACGCAACGGATCCCGGCAGTGCCTGAGATCCAGAATTTCACGCTGAACTTCGGTCCGCAGCACCCGGCCGCGCACGGCGTGCTGCGCCTCGTGCTCGAGCTGGACGGCGAAGTCATTCAGAAGGCCGATCCGCACGTCGGGCTGCTGCACCGCGCGCACCGAGAAGCTCGCCGAGAGCAAGCCGTTCAATCAGTCGATCGGCTACATGGACCGGCTCGACTACGTGTCGATGATGTGCAACGAGCACGGCTACGTGCATGGCGATCGAGCGGCTGCTCGGCATCGACGCCGCCGCTGCGCGCGCAGTACATCCGCGTGATGTTCGACGAGATCACGCGCATCCTGAACCACCTGATGTGGCTCGGCGCGCACGGTCTCGACATCGGCGCCATGGCGATGTTCCTGTACTGCTTCCGCGAGCGCGAGGACCTCATGGACTGCTACGAGGCGGTGTCCGGCACGCGCATGCACGCGACGTACTACCGGCCCGGCGGCGTGTACCGCGACCTGCCGGACGAGCATGCCGAAGTATCAGGCGTCGAAGTTCCGCGATGCCGAAGGAGCTCGACCGGCTCAACGAGCGCTCGCAGCGGCTCGCTGCTCGACTTCATCGAGGATTTCACGAAGCGCTTCCCGGCGAACGTCGACGAGTACGAGACGCTGCTCACCGACAACCGCATCTGGAAGCAGCGCACGGTCAACATCGGCGTCGTGTCGCCGGAGCGTGCGATGCAGCTCGGCTTCACGGGCCCGATGCTGCGCGGCTCGCGGCATCGCGTGGGACCTGCGCAAGAAGCAGCCCTACGAGGTCTACGACAAGATGGACTTCGACATTCCGGTCGGCGTCAACGGCGACTGCTACGACCGCTACCTCGTGCGCGTCGAGGAGATGCGCCAGTCGAACCGCATCATCAAGCAGTGCGTCGACTGGCTGCGCGCGAATCCCGGCCCGGTGATGATCGAGGACCGCAAGGTCGCGCCGCCGTCGCGCGCATCGAGATGAAGGACGACATGGAATCCTTGATCCATCACTTCAAGCTGTTCACCGAGGGCTACTGCGTGCCCGAGGGCGAGGCCTATGCCGCCGTCGAGGCGCCGAAGGGCGAGTTCGGCGTGCTACCTCGTGTCCGACGGCTCGAACAAGCCGTATCGCCTCGAAGGTGCGCGCGCCGGGCTTCCCGCATCTCGCGGCGCTGAACGAGATGGTCGTCGGCCACATGCTGGCCGACGTCGTCGCCGTGATCGGCACGCAGGACATCGTGTTCGGCGAGATCGACCGATGAGCGACGGCAGCACACGCGCTCGCACCAGACGGCGCGCTGTCCGACGCACGTGCGCGAGAGATCGACCACTGGGTCGCGAAGTTCCCGGACGGCCGGCAGCGCTCGGCGGTGATCGCCGCGCTGCACGCGGCGCAGCACGAGAACGACGGCTACCTCACGCCCGAGCTCATGACCGCCGTCGCCGAGCTACCTGAAGCTGCCGCCGATCCAGGTGTTCGAGGTCGCGTCGTTCTACTCGATGTTCGAGACGAAGCCGGTCGGCCGGCACAGCATCTCGGTGTGCACGAACATCTCCTGCATGCTGCGCGGCGGCGACGACGATCCTGCGCGCACGTCGAGAAGCGGCTCGGCATCAAGGCCGGCGAGAGCACGCCCGACGGCAAGTTCTACCTCAAGCGTCGAAGAAGAATGCCTCGCGGCGTGCTGCGGCGCGCCGATGATGATGGTCGACCACGTCTACCACGAGAACCTCACGCCGAAGACGGTCGACGACGATTCTCGACGCGGTGAAGGACTAGGCGCAGTGGCGGAACGACAAGTTCAACCTCGTCTGCTTCGAGACGCTGAAGTTCGGCAGCGAGTCGTACACGCTCGAGAACTACCGCAAGATCGGCGGCTACGAAGTCGTGGGAGAAGGTGCTGCGCAGGCGAGCTCACGCGCGACACGATCATCGACGAGGTCAAGAAGTCCGGCATGCGCGGCCGCGGCGGCGCGGGCTTCCCGACGGGCGTGAAGATGAGCTTCATGCCGCGCACCGCGCCGATGCAGAAGTACCTCGTCTGCAACTCCGGACGAGAGCGAGCCCGGCACGTGCCACGACCGCGACATCCTGCGCTACAACCCGCACGCGCTCGTCGAAGGGCTCGCGCTCGAGAGCTACGCGATCGGCGCGCACGCGTCGCCTACAACTACATCCGCGGCGAGTTCATGGCCGAGCCGATGCCGCGCTTCGAGGCGGCGCTCAAGGAAGCGTACGCCGCGGGCCTGCTCGGCAAGAACATCCAGCGGCTCCGGCATCGACGTGGACATCCACACCTTCGTCGGCGCCGGCGCGTACATCTGCGGCGAGGAGACGGCGCTGCTCGAGTCGCTCGAAGGCAAGCAGGGCAAGCCGCGCTTCAAGCCGCCGTTCCCCGCGAACTTCGGCCTGTACGGCGCGCCGACCACGATCAACAACACGCAGAGCATCGCGTCGATTCCGACGATCCTGCGCAAGGGCGCGCAGTGGTTCGCCGATCTCGGCGTCGAAAGGCTCGGGCGGCACCGGCGATCTTCTCGGTCTCCGGCCACGTCGAGAAGCCCGGCAACTACGAGCTGCCGCTCGGCATTCCGTTCCCGGAGCTGCTCGAGGTCGCCGGCGGCATGCGCGGCGGCCGCAAGCTGAAGGCCGTGATCCCCGGCGGCTCGTCGTGCCCCGTGGTGCCGGCCGAGAAGATGATGACGCTGACGATGGACTTCGACACGGTCAAAGCCGCGGGCTCCGGGCTCGGCACCGTGCGCGACGATCGTCATGGACGAGACCACGTGCATGGTCAAGCATGCTGCGCCGCATCGCGCGCTTCTATCACGCCGAGTCGTGCGGCCAGTGCACGCCGTGCCGCGAAGGCACCGGCTGGCTGCACCGCGTGCTGACGCGCATCATCGACGGCGCAGGGCACGAAGGCCGACATCGACATGCTCGTCGACGTCGCGAACAAGATCGAAGGCCACACGATCTGCGCGTTCGGCGACGCCGCCGCGTGGCCGGTGCAGAGCTTCATCAAGCACTTCCGCCACGAGTTCGAGTACATGGTCGAGCACAAGGGCCGCAGCATCGTCGACGACGCTGCCGTCGGTGGCCGCATGAGCACGCCGGCGCCGATCTGCGCCGCCGCCCGCAGCGCCGCCTGCCGGCGACCCAACGTCGTCAACGTCGAGGTCAACGGCGTGCCGCTGAAGGCGCGCAAGGGCCAGATGATCATCGAGGTGACGGACCGAGGCCGACATCTACGTGCCGCGGTTCTGCTACCACCACGAAGCTCACGATCGCGGCGAACTGCCGCATGTGCCTGGTCGAGGTCGAGAAGGCGCCGAAGCCGCTGCCGGCGTGCGCCACGCCCGTCGCCGAAGGCATGAAGGTCTTCACGCGCTCGCAAGCGCGCGATCTCGGCGCAGAAAGCGACGATGGAGTTCCTGCTCATCAACCATCCGCTCGACTGCCCGATCTGCGATCAGGGCGGCGAGTGCGAGCTGCAGGATCTCGCGATGGGCTTCGGGCGCGGCGTGTCGCGCTACACCGAGAAGAAGCGCATCGTCAAAGACAAGAATCTCGGGCCCGCTTGGTCTCGACGGACATGACGCGCTGCATCCACTGCACGCGCTGCGTGCGGTTCGGCGCAGGAGATCGCCGGCATCCAGGAGCTCGGCGCGAACTGGCCGCAGCGACGACATCGGAGATCGGCACGTACATCGAGAAGAGCGTCGACCACGAGCTGTCGGGCAACATCATCGACTCTGTGCCCGGTCGGCGCGCTGAACAACAAGCCGTACCGCTTACAGCGCGCGCGCCTGGGAGATGGTCGCGAAGCCGCTCGTGAGCCCGCACGACTGCGCCGGGCAGCAATCTCGTACGCGCACGTGCTGCGCGGCAGGCTGCGCCGCGTCGTGCCGCGCGACAACGAGGCCATCAACGAGAGCGTGGATCGCGGATCGCGACCGCTTCAGCTGCCACGGCATCTACGGCGAGGACCGGCTGCTGACGCCGCGCGTCAAGCACCGACGGCAAGTGGGTCGACGCGACATGGCAGGACGGCGCTGGCCGCGGCCGTCGGCATGCTGCTGGGAAGCGACCGGCGGGCGGCGGCGCGAGCGCTCGGCACGCTCGTGATCGCCGAGCGCGACGCTCGAAGAGGCTGTATCTGCTCCAGCGCATCACGCGCCATCTCGGCAGCGACAACATCGACTATCGATTGCGCGCAGCGCGACTTCCGCGATCAGGCGGCCGATCCGCGCGCGCCGCTGCTCGGTTGCAGCATCGCGGACCTCGACACGCGGCAAGGGCATTCTCGTCGTCGGCTCGAACTTGCGCATGGAAGTGCCGATCGTCGCGCACCGCGTCCGCAAGGCCGCGCGCAACGGCGCGAGCGTCGCGTTCGTGAACCCGGCGGTCTACGAGTACCACTTCAAGCCCGCTGCTTACGTCGACGGCCGCGCCCGACGCGATCGTCAGCGAACCTCGCGGCGGTGCTCGCGCGCGGCGGCGAGCGCCGCGGGCACGGCCGTGCCGCGCGCACCTCGCGCGCGCCGTCGAAGGCGTCGCGGTCACGGACGCACATCGCGCCGCGGCGCAAGCGCTCGCGCGCAAGCCGGCGCTCGATGCTGCTCGGCCAGATCGCGCAGCGGCATCCGCAGTACGCGGACTTGCGCGCGCTCGCGGCTGGCGCTCGCCGCCATCGACGGGCGCGGCGCTCGGCTACTTGAGCGAAGGCGCCAACGCTGCCGGTGCGGCGCTCGCCGGCGCGACTGCCGCATCGCGGCCCCGGCGGTCAGCGCGTCGCGCGCGGCGGGCTTCGACGCGCAGCGGCATGCTCGCGAGACGTCGCGCAACGCGTACATCCTGTTCGGCATCGAGCCGAGCAAGGACCTCGCCGAGCGGCGCCGCGGCGCTCGCGCGCGCTGCGCGGCGCCGCAAGGTCGTCGCTTCACTCCGTTCGTCTCCGACGAGCTGCTCGACGTCGCGCGAACGTGCTGTTGCCCGATCGGCGACGTTCGCCGAGACAGCGGGCACGTTCGTCAACGCGGAAGGCCGCTGGCAGAGCTTCGACGCCGCGGCCGGATCCCGTCGGCGAGGCGCGGCCGGGCTGGCGCGTGCTGCGCGTGCTCGGCAACGAGCTCGAGCTGCCGCGCTGCGAGTACCAGCACGCCGAGCGACGTCGCGGCCGGCGCTCGAGCGCGAGCTCGGCGGCGCGCGGAGCTGCCGCAGCCGAGCGCAACGCCTACAGCGGCTCGTTTGCGCCGCGCGCCGAGCGGCGCGGCGTCGACGCGCTGGCACGCGCCGTGCTCGACGTGCCGATCTACGCGATCGACGCGCTGGTGCGCCGCTCGCGAGCCGCTGCAGGAGACCGCGCTCGCTCGGCGCGGGCAGGGTGCGGCGTGAGCAATCTGCTCGCGCAGTTGCGACGAGCCTCTGGTTCAGCGCTCGCCGGACGCGCTGCAGCTCGTCGATCGTCAGCACGTGCTCAAGATCGTGGTCGGTGCTCGTGCCGCTGATCCTTGGCGGTCGCGTACTTCACGTACTGGGAACGCAAGATCCTCGCCTGGATGCACGAACCGCATCGGCCCGAACCGCGTCGGCTGGAAAGGCGTGCTGCAGCCGTTCGCCGACGTGCATCAAGATGCTCTTCAAAGGAGATCGTCGTGCCGGCGAACTCGAACAAGTTCCTGTTCCTGACGGCGCCCGTGCTGTCGCTCGTGCCGGCGTTCGTCGTCTGGGCCGTCGGTGCCGTTCAGCGACAACTTCGTCATCGCGAACATCGACGCCGGGCTCCTGTACATGCTGGCGCTGACGTCGCTCGGCGTGTACGGCGTGATCCTCGCCGGGTTGGGCGTCGAACTCGAAGTACGCGTTTCTGGGCGCGATGCGCTCGGCCGCGCAGATCGTGGCGTACGAGATCGCGATGGGCTTCGCGCTCGTCGGCGTGCTGATGGCCGGCGGCAGCCTGAATCTCGGCGAGCATCATCCTCGCGCAGGCAGGGCACGAGCGTCTGCCAGCTGGTTCGTCTGGCCGCTGTTCCCGCTGTTC